>Ga0213823_1000079_pt1 | contig 96958 bp, 94 predicted proteins | sample MC6MC0907MG_FD_179887 | JGI IMG/M metagenome (GOLD analysis project Ga0213823, IMG submission 179887) | Enriched soil aggregate microbial communities from Iowa State University, Ames, United States - MC6-MC0907-MG | ecosystem: Environmental > Terrestrial > Soil > Unclassified | place: USA: Iowa... | reverse complement strand
ATAGAGCAAATTGATCTTCCTCACAGACTTTCGTTTGAAGATCCTCGAGATGGATGATATTCCTTCCGTTCACATATACATGAACAAACGGAAGCAGCTCTTTTTCCGCGGTAAAAATTTCATCTCGTAAATCCGGAAACATTTCTACCATTTTATCCAGCACATCTATTACCCGATCCCCATCAGGCTGCACCTCTACTGTTACCCCGCCGCATATCTGCCGAAGATTTGCAAACACCTTTACCAGCAAATTGATCCTCTCCCCTCTCCTTAATTTTTATATTAAAACCGCAGGTTAAAGTTGTCACGCTGGTTATGGAATCTTTTTAAAAATAGAAGGCTGCCCTAGGACAGCCTTCTATTTTTAAAAATTAGCTTATACATTGAAAATTGACATTGGCAATTTTACAAAGCCTAAATATAATACAAGCAAAAATGCAATGATAAATTGAATCCAAAAAACGGAAGTACTTTTGTTATTTGCGACCCTGCCAAGGATCATTTCAAACAATCCGATTACCCACAAACCTGCAACCGCTTTTAAAATATACCAAACATCGATCTTATAAACTGAAAAAAGAAGCCCTATGCCTGTTGCAATAATTAGCAGGTATAATACACGTAAGATCATTTGAACAATTTTAAATCCTTTTGCTTTCCCACTTTTATTTAATGAAAGTGCTACGAAAAATAAAATCAGAGCTAAAACCCATGCTGTTACATGACCATGAATCATTTTTTTACCTCCTATGTATTGTTAATTGAGACTATCATACCATAGGCTTTTAGTAATTACGAAAAAAGTGATTCAAATATAGTAACAAACTTGGAAAGGATACATTAAATGATTACAGTGAATTTTCCTCAATGGTATTCTTAAGTGTTCCAATCTTTTCTATATTGATTTCAAGTGTGTCCCCGGGACGTAAAAATTTTGGCGGATTGAAGCCTTTACCAACACCTGCTGGAGTACCGGTGGCAATGATATCTCCTGGTTCCAGTGTCATACCAGCTGACAGAACAGAGATTACTTCTTCTACTGGAAAGATAAAATTTTTAGTATTTGAACTTTGCCTTACCTCACCATTTACTTTTGTCTCAATATTTAATTGATTAGGGTTTTCAATCATGCTTTTATGAACAATCCAAGGCCCCATTGGACAGGTAGTATCTAAGCTTTTTCCGATAAAAAATTGCTTGTGCCTTAATTGCAGATCCCTTGCCGTTACATCATTAATAATCGTATACCCAAAAATATAATCAAGTGCTACCTCTTTTTTAATAGCCCGCCCCTTTTTCCCGATAATGACGGCTAATTCTCCTTCATAATCAAGTTGATTCGTAATGTTTTGATGGCTTAATACTGTTTTATCTGGTCCAATAACTGTTGTTGGGGATTTGGTAAATACCATCACATGGTCAGGAATATCTGCTGCACTCCCCATTTCTATTGCATGGTCCGCGTAATTTTTTCCAACACAAAAGATATTCTTATTTGGTCTTGGAATAGGAGCAAGTATTGTGACCTCTTCAAGTGGAATGTAAAAAGCATCTGTGTTATCGGAACCTATTACCCAATCAAGCAAATCATTTACTTGTTCGAGAAAGCTTTCTCCTAACGCGATACATTCCAGGAGAGAAGCAGGGAAGTTTTTTTGTCCTGTCCTTACCTCTGTTGCAGCATTTAGTAAAAGTACTTTTGTTTCTTCCGAATCTAGTAAACCGACAATTTGTTCATTCTTATGTTTTACTGTTACAAATCTCATTTACAATCACCTCTATGTTCATTTATCCACTACTAATAGAATAAAATAAAAAGAACGATCAAACAAATATAATTTAGGCGAATGATTCACATTACATTCGCCCATTCATAAGATGTAAAAGATATTAATAACGAAGGGTGTTGCTCATGCCAGCGATTGTTGGGGTTGCACAGGTCATTACACTTGGAAGCAGCTCTATTTTCCACATTGGCGATGTCTATAAAATCATGCCATTTTCTACGGCCAAAACATTTTCTGGAGCTGGTTCCTTTAACACCGGCGATCAGGTTGATGTACTCAACAAAATAAGTTCAACGAATACCTCTGATCCGGATGTCCTTGATCAAAATAATTTCCTTAATATATAATTAACGGGTGATCCAATATGAATTTTTATATCCAGCAGTCCATTCACATTAATTTTATAAAAATTGGCGGTGTTACCAATTCCTCAGTCCTGCAAATTGGCAGTGCAGGAATCATAAAGCCTCAAACAAATCTATATAATACGGGCGGTTTCACAAAACCTGCACCAGCTGGAATAAAACCTGAGGGAATGATACTGGCACCTTCAGTTCCATTACAGGCTGCAGTCAGAGGTTAATAAATGAACACCAGGTAATGGGAAAACCCTGTCAGCTTTATGAACTTGTTAAAAAGAAGCAAATCCAAATAGGTTTGTGCATATAGTTAAAACACAAGGTGAAAAGGCAATTCGCTGGCGAGGTGATTTACTTGTATCAGGATTATTACCAATATCTTCAATGGCTGCAGATGTCTATTCATGCACAAGAACAGAGGATTACAGCATTAGAACAGACAATTCAAAAATTAAGAGCTGATGTAATGCAAATACGGGATAAGCCCACGGTCCATGTTGATAGGATTGAATATAAATTTGATCAATTGAAGGTTGAAACACTTGAAGGCACGTTAAGTATTGGCTTAAATCCTAATGATTTGTCTGGAATTGATGACTTTGCCGTACAAAATCAATCATTAAAGACCCCATTTTCTCCTAAAGAACAAATGCGAGTATCAATGAAAATTGAAGAGGCAATTCATGACTATTTAGATAAGGAATTGCCGCAAATAATTGATGATGCACAGAGGGGCATGGCAGTACCTTCAAATGAATCCTACTTATCCTTTATCAAAGAGGATATTATTAAACAGCTACCCAGCCGGATTGACTATCATCTTAAAGCTAACGCCGCGAAGGTTCGTTCGGATGATAAGGCTCCGCCAATCGAGGCAATCGTCATTGAAGCACTAAAGCAGGAAATTCAAAGTGGCGTAATGGTCTTTTTAACTAACTTACCTGAGAATGTGAAAGGAATGAAGACGGAATGAACTTTGAAGTCTATAACCGCGTCCTGCATGTCGAAAACATAAGTATCACCGCGGTTGCAAGCTCCTCGTTATTTATGGTGGGCGACACGGAAACAATCCAACTAACATCAGCATTTGACACCCCACCAGAATCTTTAATTATTGGGCCACTTGTTCCGTTAGAACGGGATGTGACCCCTGGCTATGCTGACCCGTACCTCTAACGTAGACCATCTCGAAGTTAAGCTAGTAGCTTTCAGTTCTGTTATTCAGCTTGGGGATTCTGGTATCATTAATGGACTTTCTAGGGCTATCGCTGTTCAAAGGGAAGAAGAAATATTCTTCGGAGACGAAGGCAACTTTCCTTCCTATCCAGTCTTTACAAAGCCTCTACCGCTGCCGCCAATTACCGAAACAATATCTTTTTTACAGCATAATATTAACCCAATCATAAAAGTGAATAACATTGATGTTATTGCTGTTTCTTCTGCGTCTATTTTACATGTTGGAAACTCTCGAAATGTATCGATGGAAGCAAGAATTAAGCATATCCGTCAGCTTCGGCTTGAAGGTCATGAACAAGACATATGATAAATGCATATGCTACTGTAACCTTGTTAGTTCAAATGGAAAAGGATGTTTTTGATGCCAGCGATACTTGGTCCAGTACAAATTATTAATGTAGGCGGAGGAATTGTACAATTCGGAGATACCGTTAATATCTCTCCAAAGAGTTCCACAAAAACATTCGCCGGCTCTGGGGGATTTAACACCGGTGGGTTAATTGTTACGAATAATGGGTTAAGTGGTACAAATGTACTCGATACAAATGTAATTGACCAGCCGATTACAGCGAACAATTAAAAAATGACATAAACCATCAAGGTCTATGTCATTTTTTTATTCTCTTTCCACTTTTAAAATATGGGCTCCATCAAAGAAAAATAAATATCTTTCTGCTACATCTCTTTTCCAGATTTGTTCAATCGCTTTTGTATATAAGTTAATCTGAAGTCGATATCTTTCTACGAGGATTGGTTTAGCCTGAAGAAAACCGCCTTTATATCTGTCAGTTATTCTATCTGATTTATAATCAATGAGAACCAAGCCATTTTCATCCTCAAGGATACAATCAATAATTCCTTGCACAAATACAGATTCATCTGCAGCTTTCCAGTTAGGGTATACATCTCTTGCAGGTAATGAAAGTGTAAACGGGATTTCACGGTAAATTGCTTTGGCATTAAAGTATCTTTGCCCTAATTCTGAGTTGAAGAATTGAACAATTAATTGACTATCAATCACTTCTGCCTGCTCTGGGGTTAACAATTCATTGTGAACCATCCACTTTAATTGTTCGTGAATGGATTCTTTACTAACAGGATTGGTCAAATCCACATGCTGCATCACCATATGCATGGCTGTTCCCCGCTCTGCTGGACTTAATTGTTTCTCCTGCATAAACTTTGGCCGTTTTAATATAGACTTTTTAAACCTTCGAACCAGATCTGTACCGCTTTGCTCATCTGCCATTTCTGCGAAACGTTTTATTTCCGATACTGATTGCTTTGAGCGATGGACTGTGGCATCAGGAAAGGAATACTCCCATGTCAGACGAGCCTTTATTTCCTCAGCAAATGAAGATTCTGCCGGAACTTTTTCTACTGATTGAACCTTGTCCAGGAAGTAATCCTCTTCCGCTTCAACTACCAATTCCTGTTTTTTGATTTCTTCGGCCCTTATTAAGGTAATTTTCCAGGAGGAAGGATGGTTAGTGATTTCCAATGGAATAAGCGGATTGGTTTTACCTGTAACCCTTAATTCACCGCAGTCTTGATGACGGATCAAGGCTGGTCCAATCCAGTCGATATAACTCATTGCCGATGCCCGTTCATAATCCTTTAACAGCCACTCCATATTAGCGGAAGCAGCATTCCATTGGTCGATTGTTTTCACTGTATCCTTTATTGTTGCTGTTACATAGAGCTTTTCTTTCGCTCTCGTCATAGCTACGTATAACACGCGCATTTCTTCCGCAAGCATTTCCATTTTCTTTTTTCGCTTAAAAGCAATTTGCGGGAGGGAAGGATAAGAAATACGCTTCTCAGCATTAACATACTTTGCTGCAAATCCGTATTCTTTATCAAGCATGTATGGTTTGCGGATATCCGTCATATTAAAGTTCCTTGCCATTCCTGCCATAAATACAACAGGAAATTCAAGCCCTTTACTGCTATGGATCGTCATAATGCGGACAACATCCTCCTGCTCACCAAGTGCTCTTGCTGCCCCAAGATCGTCTCCTCTGTCCATCATCCGCTCGATAAAACGTAAAAAGCGAAATAACCCGCGGAAAGAGGTTTGTTCATAGACCCTTGCCCTGTCATATAAAGCTCTTAAGTTTGCCTGACGCTGCTTCCCACCGGGCAGACCTCCGACAAAATCATAAAATTGAGTATCGCGGTATAACTGCCATATTAGTTCTGAAAGCGATCCTTGTCGTGCCAATGAGCGCCAGTTTTGTAACAGATCAAAAAAACTGCGGACTTTTTCATAAAATGGTTCTGTATTTTCAGCTGACTTGTTAAGGCAAAAGGCAGAAACCGCCTCCCAAAACGAACCACTCTTCCTGTGAATCCGAACTTTTGATAATTCTTCTTCGTTTAACCCGACGATGGGTGAACGCAGCACTGATGCTAACGGAATATCCTGGAATGGATTATCAATTACCCGGAGCAGCGACATCATAATGGATACTTCTGTTGCTTCAAAATAACCGGTAGATAAATTCGCATAAATGGGAATTCCTTGCTGCTTGAACTCCTCGATGATTTGTGGAGCCCAGGTCATTGAACGGAGGAGAATTACCACATCCCGATACATTAGTGGTCTTTGAGATTTCGTTTTTGTATTATACACAGGTGCACCTGTTGTCACTAATTCTTTAATTTTTGCAGCCATTACTCTTGCTTCAAGCTGGGATTGTTCAAGTTCTGCTGCATCAAATACAGCCGCTTCTGTTTCGGATTCAGTATCAACAGGCGTTTCCATACTTTCAGCGTTTTGGTCAATAAGCATTATTTCTACGGGGTAAGAATCATCCACTGGATACGGTGCTCCATTCCGTAATTCTGCCGCTTCGTCGTATTCGATTTCTCCAACCTTAACGCCCATAATTTGTTTAAATAAATAATTTGTGGCATCAAGTACCTCTTTCCTGCTTCTGAAATTACGGGCTAAATCGATTCTCAACCCCGATCCTATGCCATCAACGTTAAAGCGATTATATTTACTTAAAAAGAGATTGGGCTCAGCCAAACGAAAACGATAAATCGACTGCTTGACGTCACCAACCATGAATAAATTCCCGTTTGCTTCTTCATCTTTCGTGACAAGTTTTAATATGGTTTCCTGCACCATATTTGTGTCTTGGTACTCATCGCAATATACCTCTTTAAAATGACCGCGGTATGAAAGGGCCGCTTCTGATGGAAGAAATTCACCTTCTGCTGAGACCCCTTTTGTCAAAATTCCAAGGCAGTTATGCTCTAAATCAGCATAATCAACAAGGCCCTTTTCTTTTTTAACTTTTTCGAATCGGTTTGAAAATTCTTTTACAAGATAAACAAGCATGTCTACTAATGGACGCATTTCATCCATATCTCGTAAAAAGCTTTCCGGTTTCCGCGAAAAGAGCTCTTCCTTTATATCTTGAATTTTTTTCTTTGCTTTTTCCCGGAGCTTCTGGGCTTTCTCTGTTAGTTCCTTATCAAAATGGTCACCCTTCACCTGTTTAGCCCTTGAAAAAGACCATGTTTGCATCGCCTGATACAGCGCTGCCCATGAATCCTTTTGTGCCAGCAAAAGAGTATCAATGACTTGTAAATCTTCTAAAAAGTTTTCCGCTCTAGGTGCCGGACCATTTGGCAGCTTAGTTAGCTCCAAGCCCCGTTTAATCATGTCTTTTGCAGTATCTAATTGCAATTCGATATCAAAAAGAAGTGCCTGGGTAAACGGCAGATTTTCTACTTTTGTTCCTTCTTGCACGTCATACATTGAAACAACAGATTGTAAATATTGCTCTGGCTGAGAGTTCGAACTTGCAAAATCGTATATGGAACGAATAATATCCATTAGTGCAGCATCACTTCGATCACTTGTGAATGAATCGACTAAATTAAAAAAGGACACATTATCTTTTTTTCCATATTCTTCTTCAAACAGCTCTTCCATTACTTCATCTCTGATTAGCTGTGCCTCTGTTTCATCAGCAATTCGGAACCCTGGGTCAATATCGATTAAATAATAATATTTACGAATTACCTCCATGCAAAAGGAATGCAGCGTTGAAATCGAGGCTTTATTTAGTAAGCTGAGTTGCTTTCGTAAATGTCTGGAACCTGGATCCTGATCGATTGCTTTTTCCAACGCTTCACCAATTCGATGCCGCATCTCTGCTGCGGAAGCATTTGTAAACGTCACGACTAACAATTCATCAACATCTATTGGATCTTCCAAAGAAAGAATTTTTTGGATGATTCTTTCTACAAGGACCGCTGTTTTCCCTGACCCAGCCGCTGCCGCTACAAGGATATCTTTATTCCTGGCCACAATCGCTTTCCACTGGTCGTCTGTCCAGGTCACCCCCTCTGGTTTTGGAGGCATCATGAATTTACTCATTTTCCTTTGCTTCCTTTCTAATTAATTCCAACACTTCTTCCTTTGAATGTGCTGTAAGAATCCTATAACGATTACTTTCAATTGATTCATCAAATTGACAAACAGATTTATAAGCACAAAATGTACATGGTGTTTTGTCCTTCAATTTATATGGGGCAATATCGATTTGTCCATTGATAATGGCATTGCCTGTTTCTTGATATAAATCACGAACATGTTTCCTTAAATGATCAAATTCCTCTAAACTTGCTACCTTTGATTTTTTAGATAAGTTTCCATCTTTTTTAATACCTGCTGCAACAATTTGTGAATCACCGGTTTCTAGTGTTTGATCCATCAACTGGATGACTTTTTGGTCACTCAGCATTAACCCATTCATTTTAAACTTTTTCATTATTTCTATTTCGATTTCTTCCATAGTCAACATTTTCTTTGTATTGATAAATGGATTATGAACATGGAAGTAAAGGACACCTGCAGGGCTTGCTTTCATCTCTACAAGTTTATTGGAATGAGTCACGACAATATCCAGATAGGTCAGCATTTGCAAGGCAAGACCATAATAGACTTCAGTTAAATTGACATCCTTCTCACTCGATTTATAATCAATCACCCGTAAAAAGACACTGTCATCTTCCGCTTTTGCTTTGTCAACCCTGTCAATGCGTCCAGCCAATTCCATTCTTTTTCCATTCTTTAACGAAAAGGTTAATGGCGGCAGCTCTCCATATGGGCCAAAACCTAATTCTAAGCCAATTGGTGAAAAACCGCTCACTTTCGCATGCTCACTCAAGACAAGAGAAGCACGCGTAATGATTTGCTCTAATTTTCGCTTAATATAATGATGGCGTTCTGAACTGAGTAATATTTCGTTTTGCAGCTTTGGTGCTAAAGTCTTAATCGCCTCTTTAGAAAGTTCTTCACATTGCTGCTGATTTAATTCAGCCCAGGACATGTTTTGTTCATTGACAATATCGGCAATCTGCTTTAAAGCAGCATGGAATAATTCGCCAATGTCAGGAGCCTCCAAGCGAAAAATTTGCCGTTCACGAAGCTTCAGCCCATGCTGGGCAAAATGAGAAAATGCACAGCCGTTGTATAATTCCATCCTTGAAACACTTGCCTGGATAGTGTCACCATATAATTCATCCGCAGCCTCTTTGGAAAGCTGGACGGTCTTGTTTGAGTAATAAAGGCTTGAAAACACCTTCTGCGCCTTATTTTTCCATGCACTCTCCAGATAATAGTTATACACATCCCACCACAGATTAGAAATGGGATAATTTCGTTTTTTCCATTGCAGCTGCGTGTTTAGGTAGGACAAGGTTGTTGTAAAATTAGAAACAAAGCTTAACTGCCCAACTTCTTCAAGTTCAGAAGGGTCTGTAACATAATACACTTCGCTTACGTCTGGGAACAAATCCTTTAGCCTCTTAATGTAGGAAGAAGGAATCAATGCTTTTCCTTCTTCATTAGCAAGCGGGTAGCTGATATAAAGCATGTCTGATGGTGCCGTAAAAGCTTTATAGGCAAGAAAGTTTTCATCAAGCAAGCGGGTTTGGCTGCTTGGTGCAACATTAATGCCTGCTGCTAATAGCATCTCCCTGTCTTCATCTGCAAGAATACCCTCATCAGAAATTTTCGCCGGTAATACCCCTTCATTTATGCCAACCACGAAAACAATTTTGATATCATTCAGCCTTGATTTTTCTAAATCACCAATTAGAACTTGGTCAAGTGCTGGTGGAATGAGCGAAAAATGCAGGGATTCGAAGCCTGCCTCAAAAATAGCAGCAAATTCTCTTAGCGTAACCTGCTCTTCCCCTAGTATTTCAACGTATTGGTCAAGAAGCTCAACGACTGCATTCCACACTTGTTCGTGTTCCCGCATCCTTACAAGATTGCCCGTTTCTTCTGCAGCCATTTTCCATTTTTCAAGCTTCTCTGGGATATCTAATTCTTCTAAATATAAATAGATAGCCTCACAAAGTTTCCGTCCTGTATCGGCTTTTTTTAACCTTCTTGACAGCCGCAAAATAGGCGCTGTTACCATAAGCTTTAATTCATTTAATTCTTGCTCTCTCTCTTTTTCCACATTGGTTTGAACATTTCCCGTTAATTCCAGCCCTCTTATGCGCCGGTAAACCCAGCGATCCTTTTTCGTCCACTTATTCCCGTTGATTCCATAGGCTAAACAATAGTTTTCCAGCCTGTCCATCTTCTCACGCATTTTATCGGGATTTTCCTGAAGGGGATATAATAATTCTGTTTTTATCGCTCTAAAAACAGGTTCATAGCGCCAATAAGAGTTAATTACTTCAAGACTCGAGCGGATTAATTCAATAAGTGGGTGATTGAGCATCGTCCTTTTCTGGTCGATAAAATAAGGAATCTGATAATCGTCAAAAACCGGTTCAATAATTTCATGATAATCCCCGCCATTTCTAATTAAGAGAGCAATATCCCGATAACGGTACCCTCTCGTTCGAACCACATCGCGAATTTCTCTGGCAATGCCTTCTATTTCAGCTCTTCGATTGACTGCCTGGCTAATTTGAATCGCTGTCTCACCATGAAATGCTGCGGCTGGGCGCACATCAAATTTTTCCTCTAAATGACGTAAGGAAGGCTGATTCCAATTTTTTTGTTCTTTTAGAATGATAGGTTGTTCCATCTCGATTCTGCTTACCCTGGCTAAATCATAGATGTTGTAACACATCTCACCAGATGCACGGAACAAATCAAGCTCATCCGGTGGTGAATCAAGGAATAACCGATCTGAGGTTATCGCGATTGAAATACGTTTACAATGCTTCATTAGTTCCGCTATGACAAGATATTCCTGCGGTGTGAAGCTATAAAATCCATCGATATAGATTTCGGCCTCTTTTAAGTATGAAGATGCTGATATTTTCTCTGCTAAGAGGCGAAAGTAATCTTCTGAATCTATATATTTACCAAAGATTTCGTCCTCAAATTTTGTATAGATAATTTCTAAATCATTTAATTTATCTTGTAAGACCTTTGCAGCAGAAGTGTCCCCTGAACAAAACTGTACTGATTCTTGGACGAGCTCCCCGGGTCTAAGACAGTACCGTTTAAATTCGGTAATCATTTGTTCCAGCTGCTGGACAAAGCCAGTCTTATCGGCCGCCCGCTGAAAAATTTTCAAATTCTCTTTTTGGTCGCCAATGATTTTACGAATTAACATATTCATTCCGACACTGCTTAAATGCGTACGGCTGATTCCTCCTGTTTCCTGCAGAATTCGCCACGCTAAACGAGAAAAACTGAAAACCTGGGCGCGAATCATTCCGCCAACGCTTGAGTCTGTCGCCAAACGATATTCAGATAAAAATGTCATCTGCTCAGGAACGATATATATAATTGGTGTACCTTCTGGGTATTCCACTAGCCGATCTCGTATTTCATCAAGAAACATCGCTGTTTTACCGCTTCCCGACCGTCCGATTATCATTCTTACTGACATGGAGTTACCTCTCTTTCTCCCAAAACTCTTTATCTCTCATTCTACCATAATATAAGCACAAATGTTTGGATTTGGGCACTACTCATTAAAGCCATAATTGGTAATTTCTTATGTTTTTATAATAAAGAAAACTCGCCGATTGGCGAGCGCCTAAGGGCGAAGACAGAGGCGTAGTTGCACTTATACATTCCTAATAGCAAAAAAACACGATCTATACAATCGTGCTCATTTCCACTTCAACTATTTAAAAATGGACATCCAATTCATTCAATGGCCAATAACGCAAATCAACTTTTCCGACAACTTGACTGGAAGAGATGAAGCCAAATTGACGGCTGTCCCAGCTTCCTAAACGATTATCACCTAGAACAAATAATTTTCCTTCTGGAACCGAATTTTCACCGGTAATTTCCTTCAAACTAAAATCTCCAGTCAGCTTCATACCAGGTGCCTTCTGCTTATACAGATTTAAAAACGGTTCCTCAAACTTGTGACCGTTAATATATAGCTGATCATCCCGATATTCAATCTTATCACCCGGCAGCCCGATAATCCGTTTAACAAAGTCCTCCTTGGCATTGGCATGAAAGACTATGACGTCAAATCGATTTAATTCACCAATCTGATAGCCAAGCTTATTGACAACCAGCTTGTTACCGTCCTGAAGAGTTGGCATCATCGATTCGCCTTCTACAATATAATTAGAAAAGAAAAATGTACGAATAAAAGCAAAGATTATGATTCCGATGGCAAATGCCTTAACCCATTCCATGCCTTCCTGTTTCCATTCAATTTTCATTGAAGTTCCTCCGTTTCTCCTTCTCTTTATTTTTCTCTATTTCTCCATTATGGTCAGTTTCAGTTCTCTTATTCATCCTTACTTCAATTCTTTTTCCTACATACCAAAGAATAAAAATAACAACCAAAACGAAGACTGTCCGAAAAGGCTTCGTTATTAATGAACGGAGATCATAGCCGATAAAGCTTATCGTAAAAATCATCACCATTTTTCCTATACACACTGCCAGCATGTATTGAGCAAAGCGTATTTTTGAAAGACCAGCAACAACGTTTACAACCGCAGAAGGGGTAAATGGAAAACATAATATTAAAAAAAGGGGGCCAAACCCGTGACGGTCCACCCAGTCCATCAGCTTACGGACCTTCGGGTGTCTAGGCAAAAAAGATAATAACCTTTTTTGCCCATACGTCCTGATTAAAGAAAAAACAAGTAATGCCCCCAAACAAGCACCAAGCCAAGAATATAAAAATCCTAACCAAAGACCAAAGGCATTGGCATTTGCCATTACAAATACAAACAACGGGAGAAACGGCAAAAATGCTTCAAGGACGATCAACAATATGCCCGGTATCGGTCCAAGTGCCCGATATTCTTGTATGAGGCTCATAATATGTTCAAGTGTAAACCAAGCTTTTAGTGATTCGAAGTCCATCCCATTCTCCTTTAATTAATTGCTATTATTATTTTGTATAGAATATTTATTGTTTGATAAATTGATGGAGTGCCTCTTTATTTTTTTCGACATTAAGATCCAAAACGGATCCTTCCCCTTTTATTTTTGGTTCCGTAAAGCTATTTTCGACTGGAATACGGAATGTTTCGATACTCCCTTTTTTATCTGAAAGGAAGTCTTTAGCCATAAATAATGTATCCGATGTGTCAATATTTGTATTCACATAAGGGGTTACAACGCCAATTAATTTTGGCAGCTTTGTTATGGTTTGAATACCGCCCAATTGTTCTTTAATAGCCTTTATAACTTGTTGTTGACGTTCTACCCTTCCAAAATCACCTATGGCATCATGCCGGAATCGAACATAACCTAATAAATGCTCGCCATCCAATCTTTGCAGACCGGGCTCAATAGTTACATCAATATATTCAGACATTTTTTTCTCTACATCAATTTCTACACCTTTCGGGAATGCTTCGTCAATTAGTTGAACAAAACCCTGAAAATCAACAATGGCATAATATTGTAGGTCAATATCAAAATTCTTCTTGATGGTTTGCCGCATTAACTCTGGCCCCCCTCGTGCGAAGGCAGAATTAATCTTATGTTTGCCATGTCCTGGGATTTCTACATAACTATCCCTCATAATTGAGGTTAATTTAAAGGTTCCTTTATCTTCGTTATAATGAGCAATCATAATCGTATCCGCACGGGACTTTTCTTTTCCTCGCGCATCACTTCCAAGTAATAAGATATTCGTGTCCCCATACTGATCCTTCTGCCCTTCAAATGTATAGACAACATTTGCTTCTTTATTATCCTTATTTATTTTTTTTAATGATTGGTTGACTCCTTGTTTAAATTGAAAATATGCATAACCAGCCACTGCACCAATTAGTAGTAAGAAAACTAGTAAAATGGATGTCCATTTTTTCTTTTTCTTTTTCTTATTATGATGTTTATCAGCTCTCATTTGTTTATCACCCATTCGTCCATGTTTTTTATCTTCAATATATTTGACTGTTTTTTCTTTTTTAGGTTACCTCATTTATTTCATTTTCCCCTATCAAATATCCTTCTATTAATAAAAACTTTCTCATACATTGCCTGATTTTTGCAACAAAGAAGACTTGCCGATTGGCTAAGGACAGAGGCGTAGTCGCACTTATGGCAGATAGGAAAGTAATACTTTCCTATCTGCCAAAGAAAGCTCGCCAAATTGGCGAGCTTTTGTGTGGAATTGTTTTATTGCTTTTATCGTTTCTCTTTTGTAAAATAAAAAAGAACATCTGTTCGATAAAATAGAAAGGTGTAGATGGTAAGATGACCAGGATTCCAGAGGACGACCGTGACATAATGGAGAAGGCTATTTATTTACCGATGGTTCTCATCGTCCTAAACCGTGATTTAATTGTTGTGAAAAATAGCCCCTTTAAATTAAAAAAACCTTATTTGGATTTAATTGAAGCAACTATGAAGGAAATACAAGGGGAACTCTCTGAGGTTAAACAGTATATGAAGAAGAATAAGCTTCAAGTCATTGAAACAAAACGGGACGATGCTTTTACTATGTACATGTTTATTTATAAAGGCTATGAAGAAAACCATAATTACTTTAATCCAAGGATTCGTAATAAGGTCCAAGAATTAATGGAGGTATACCTATTAAAAAAACATCTATCCCGCTAAAAGTTAGAAATACCTAATAATTATTTTCGATCCTCTAAATAAAATTCAATACTTTCTGATGCCGTTGATGACTTAGGTCCATGCAGTAAATAAAATAACTTTTTATTGTTAAATTCAACTCTTTGCATAAGCTTCGTTTGTAAATAAGAAGTTCTTAACATTTGTGTATTAAACGTACTATAGGAAACAGGAAAAATACGAGATTGGTTATTTCGGAAAATAACCAATGTTTGCCTTGCAAAAACACGACGATAATCTTTAACATGAGCAGGGAAAATCCAAATACTCTTAGGATCGCCAGGTGAAGCAGTACAGAAAGCGTAGATTTTGTTAATTGGTTCTATAACAATTGGAAGTCTTCGTGAATAGTCAATTAATAGCCTTGTCCCCTTCCTCCTGCTTTCATAATCTACACCAAAATAATCACAACTGTTTTTAATATTCTGCAATGGTTTAAAAGGTGACAGAAATTCTTCTTCTACTTCAACAATATGGGAGTAAATTTTATTTGCATATTCCACTGGTTCAATATACATCGTACAAGAATTCACCAAATATTCACCAATTTTTATACCCTTCAATACATTCAACTCCTTTTCATTTTAGTTAACCCACCATATCTTACCACTTTTATCTTTTTATTCCTTTATTTTTGGAAAATGTTACTATATTATTCACAATTTTCTTGTCAAGAAAAATACTATCAGAAAACTTCAAAAATTGCTGATATTATTTAAAAATTTCCATATAATTAAAAAAAGCATCAGAGGTGATTTTCATGAATGAAAAATCATACACGGAATTAATGAAACTTGGTGCCATGAAACGTAATCGAATGAAGGAGAACTTTGTCCAGGATCTTTACATCGAAATGCTCTTGTCAGAAATTCAGCTAACAGTTGAAAAGGAAAAATTACAACGGAAAATTGACTTAGCCATTGATCGCCGGGACAAAAAAACATTTCTCCATTTATCTAGCGAGCTCAAGGAAATCAACAAACGTTTTGGAATGTAAAGAAACGTTTTAAACCGCCATAACTTGGCGGTTTTTGTTTTTGGCTGTGTTAAACTTGCCTGTTGATTTGCGCTCCAGGCGCTTCGCTTTCCGCTCCAATCAACATAGTAATAAAATCAACAATGACCTTTAACACAGCCTTGTTTTTAATAAAAAAACTGAAGACAAGATTTATGTCTTCAGCTTTGTATCCTATTTATTACGATGTTTAATCTCATATTCCTCGAGCATAGAAATGCGATCAAGCATTGAAGGATGGCTATAACGGAAAATTTTAACCAATAATGGCGGGTTTACCTGACTTAATCCAGAACGGGTTAATTCTTGAAAAGAGGTAATCGCGGCTTCTGGATTTTTTGTCATCTCAATCGCATATTTGTCAGCCCGTGTTTCCTGATAGCGTGAAGCTAAATTCATCAAAGGGCTTCCAATAAACAAGAGCATCGATAGAATCATAAAAAATAACGGTAGGGAGCGAATATCTCTTACATCTGTTATTTTAAGTTCCTTCCCAAAGCGTCCTACTGCCCAGTTCATCAGCCTATAGGTCAAATACAGTCCGAGTAACGATAAAAGTAAATAGCCGGCAATTCCGAAATAAATGTGTTTTTCAACATAATGGCACATTTCATGAGCCATTATAAAAAGAATTTGTTTATCATTTAGCCTGTTTAACGTCGTATCCCAAAGGACAATCCTTGCATTCGAGCCAATCCCAGTTACATATGCATTTAAGGAATTGGTTTTATCTGCCATATTTACCTCAAAGACATGCTTTGCTGGAATATCAGCCTTATCAGCCATGGCTAGAATTTTTGTTTCCAATTCCTTGTTTTTTAATGGATAAAAATCATTGTATAACGGGTCGATGACAACCGGCTGAAGAAACATCATAAATATCGTAAAAGGGATCGATAACAGCCATCCATAAAGCCACCAACGCTTTTGGCTTTTCTTCATCAGCCAGTATAAGACTGGGACAATAATCAACCATGTCCCGTAATTTATCCAAAAGTCAATCAACTCATCCTTCATCCAAGAAGCAAAGGTTTGGGTTGAAATATGATACGTTTTAGATAAAGAATAACTAATGTACTTCAAAGGAAAAGTTGCTAAAAAGGAAAAAAAGGATAACCAAATTAAATAGATGGCCATTTGCAGCAGTTTAAACTTTGAAGCACTTTCTGCCCAGCGTTTAAATGCTTTTGAAAAACCGAATAGCAAAATAAGAAAATAGAAAAGCCATTCAAACGGTGTTGATAAGAAAAACAATAGGTTTCTAACTTTTGAATACTCCTCACTCAAGCTTAGCTCTCTTCCATTAAGAAAGGTAGATGGGTCTGCCTTTGATCCTTCATATTCAAATGGTAATGTTACATCGGCAAAGTAAAATAAATACCAATAAAAAAACAGTCCATATAAACAAAAGGCCAAAACCGCATAGACCCCCATTTTTCTTACCATGATTTTGTCCCCCTTTGTGTACAGCCTCTCCTATACATAGTTTAGTTAAAAATAGCGGTTTTTAGAACTAAGCAAAAAAAAAGCCAGTACAAGGACTGACTTATAGTAGAAAAGAGTATAGAGCGAGAATGGCAATAGAGCCAAGGACTACCAAGATTACATTTGCTCCTAAATAGGCGGCTATAAAGGCAGCGGCAGCCCCCAGTACCCCGTACCAAATATCATCTTCTTGAATTAAGATAATTGCTGGAAATATTAACGCACCAAGGGTGGCATAGGGGACATTTTTTAACACCCCTTGAATAAATGGCGGCAGCTCTTTACCTTTAAACAGGACAAAAGGGAGCATTCGCGGAATATAAGTAACAAGCCCCATTCCGATAATCATCCAAACGATTTCATTCTTCATACCGCCCACCTCCATGTCTCGTTTTCATCACTTCTGCTACTTCGATGATAATGGCCGATAATAGCGTAGCCGTGACAATTGCCCAGCCCTGAGCCATGATGTGGCCGATTGTAAAAATTGAATTAAAAACCGCTCCCAGTACGGCCAAAAAAATCACCTTTGCACTTTTTTTCATCGAAGGAACCAGGAGCCCAATAAACATAGCATATAGGGCAACACCCATGCTTTCCTGTAAGGTTTGCGGCAGACTGGCCCCAATAAGATGCCCTATACCTGAACATACCACCCAGCTTGAATAAGCTATTGAAATGAGGCCGAACATAAATCCTGTTGTCACTCTGCCTTCCCTTGTAGCCGCAACAGAAAACGTTTCATCAGTAATTCCAAAAGAATAAATTATTTTGTTAAAAAGATGATCTTCTTCACACTTTTCATTTAAAGTTGTACACATTAAAAAATGTCTAATATTTACGATAAAGGTTGTTAAAATAATTTCAAATATACCTGTTCCATAAGCAATAAGGCTTAATGAAATGTATTGTGATGCGCCTGCAAACACAATGAGACTCATTAAAACCGTTTCATAAATGGACAGCCCGGAAGTTTTGGCAAGGAGACCAAATGTCAGTGCAATCGGAAAATAACCAATCCCGATGCTGATCCCCGCCTGGATCCCCTTTTTAAATTCAGACGATTCTCTTCCTATTGCCAAATCCGCCATCTCTATTCCCCCTCGTTGCAATCACTCATATAACCATAAATTTTAGCAAATTTTCTGTAAATAGAAAAGCAAAAATGCCCGCGAGGCACCTCGATTAGATATCTTTCTCTCCCTTTTTTCTAGTTTCGGGCTCTTATAGCCCCGATTGGATACCTTTCTCTCGCTTTTTTCTTAGTTTCAGGCTTCAATAACCCCAATTGGTCCAAAAAAAAACAGTGGGGGATGGAAAAAGCCCTCACTGATGAAGTTTCACATTATTTCCCTTTAAAAATAGGTTTTCTTTTTTCGGCAAATGCTTGTAATGCTTCGATTCGATCCTCAGTTGGAAGTGTTACCTCGTAGGCCTTTCGTTCAATCTGCAGCCCTGTGCTTAAATCGATATTCATCCCATTTTTTATGGCAAACTTTGCTTGCTGTAAGGCAATTGGACCATTTGCAAGCACCAGCGAGCAAAAGCCTAAGCACTCATGCAATAAATCATTACGAGGAACAACCCTTGTCAAAAGTCCATAGTCGTAGGCCTCATCTGCCGTCAGACGGCGTGCGATTAGGATTAGCTCCAAAGCCTTCGCCTGGCCAATAAGTCTTGGAAGCCGCTGCGTCCCGCCAGCACCTGGAATAATCGCAAGACCCGTTTCTGTTAATCCCATTACTGCTTCCTTTGCTGCAATCCGAAAATCACAAGCCAAGGCAAGCTCCATACCGCCGCCGAAGGCAAAGCCGTTTATGGCGGCGATGGTTGGTTGGGGAAGATTATCAATTGCGTTAAAAACCTCATTTATTTTAAACAAATTTCGTTTCACTTGCTCATCGGTTAGGTTTTTTCGTTCTTTTAGATCGGCACCAACGCTAAAGGCCTTCTCGCCTGCACCGATAAAGATTACAGCCCTGACCATTGAATCAATCCGGATTTCTTCAACCTTCCTTTGTAATTCCAGCAATGTCTCGTAATTAAAGGCATTGAGTGCTTCCGCACGATTAATGGTAACAACCGCTATATGATTGTTCACCTCAAGTAATATTTGCTTCATTTTCTCCACTCCTTTAGTTTAGAAATTCGAAAAAGGCAGGCAAAATGCCTGCCTTTCATAAGAGAAATTTTGATAAAACATAAAAATTCTTACTTTCCAACAGCTTGCGTAACCTGTGCTTTAAGGGCACGTCTCAATATTTTTCCTGTTGTGTTCTTTGGCAGTTCTTCTAAAAACTCAATCGTTGTTGGCACCTTATATTTAGCAAGGTGTTCTTTACAATATTCAATGATTTGCTCCTTGCTAAGTTTAGGGTTTTTGCTGACAACATAGGCATTTATAGCCTCTCCCTGGTTAGGCTCTGGAACACCAACCACTGCCACTTCAACAACATCTGGATGATTGTAGATCACTTCCTCGACTTCACGCGGATATACATTGTAACCGCCTATAATAATTAAATCCTTTTTCCGGTCAACAATATAAAAGTACCCTTCTTCATCCATTCGCGCCATGTCACCAGTATGAAGCCAGCCGTTTCGAATCGTTGCTGCTGTTTCTTCTGGCATTTTATAATAGCCCTTCATCACATTTGGGCCACGGACAATTAGTTCACCAACGCTGCCAACAGGAACGTCTTCACCAAGTTCGTCAACTACTTTGTTCTCCACCCTCAGAATTGATGTTCCAATGGAGCCAGGCTTTCGTGGACGATCAAGCGGGTTAAAGCAAGAGACAGGCGATGCCTCTGATAAGCCATACCCTTCCGAAACCAACACATTAAATTTCTGCTCGAAATTCTTTAAGAGAGCAACTGGAAGTGATGCGCCGCCGGAAATACATAAACGTAATGATTTCAGGTCATCAGGATGTCCATCCGGAAATTGATATAGGAAATTATACATGGTCGGGACGCCTGCAAAAACAGTTGCCTCATATCCTTTTATTAACGCAAAAATTTCCTTCGGACTAAATTTTGGTGCAATTAACAAGGTTGCACCACTTAATAACGGTGCATTTAAGGCAACTGTCAAACAGAAAACATGGAACATTGGAAGGACTGTTACCACTCTGTCATCGTTATTCATTTTTAAATAATCGGCAACGTCTTTGGCATTGCTATACAAATTCCTATGAGTTAACATTGCACCCTTTGGTTTTCCAGTTGTTCCGGAGGTGTAGAGAATGATTGCAACATCATCATCATTTAGCTCGGGACCTTGGAAGGTTAATTCACCTAAAGCAACTACCTCTGAAAACGATTTCATTTTTGGATAAACTGAAAGGTTTTCAATCTCAGATTGTACTAGGCTTTCAGGTTTCGTTTCACAAAAAACGTATTGCTCAATTTTTGGTAGAAAAGCATGCACTTTTTCAACTAATGGTAATGCTAGGTCAAGTGCAACTACCGCTTTAACATCCCCATTATTTAAGATGTAGCCAATTTCATCAGCCGTGTAAATTGGATTAATGGGGATGACGGTTACCCCTAGCCGTAATGCCCCATATAAGCTGATAATAAAATGTGGTGAGTTGCCGAGCAATAAGGCAATATGATCCCCTTGCTTGATTCCTAATTTCTCCAACCCTGAAGCAAACTTTGTAATGGCCCCATCCAATTCTGCGTAAGTACTTGCCTGGCCCATAAAATAATACGCTGGTTTTTCGGCAGAGTTCTTCGCTGTTTCATGAAGCTGTGCAGATAGATTCATGGTTTCCCTCCCCTTGTGAATGAATACTCATTCACTGATTCGTAAAAATTTTCTAAATATATTATATTGCTAGAAAGTTAAGTATTCAAGTGTTATACACAAAAACGCGGTGAATTTTATCACCGCGTCAGTTATTAATAAATTAAGTTGATAAATTCTTCTTTTGAAACATTTCCAAAATAATGAGCGATAACCACCTCAGAAAGTCCCTTTTCAATTTCATTTTTTTCATACCGAATGCCTTTTAATATGTTTTCGATGTCACTTACATCACCCACACCAAAAAAGTCGCCATATATTTTACAGTTTTCTAAGATTCCTTTGTTCACTTCTAAACGGACATCGATAGAACCGACCGGAAAGCGGTGCGAGTGCTGCAGATTGAACTTAGGTGATCTCCCGTAGTTCCATTCCCAGTTTTGGTAGCGTTCCTCTGAAATCTGATGAATCTTTTTCCAGTCTTCCTCATTTAACACATATTCTGGTATTTCTTCTTGTCCGTCAAAGATGGATGTTAAAATTAAAGAACGGAACTCTTGAATGTCAATTTTTTCTGCCAAAAACTCAGAAATATTGGCAACCCGGCTGCGAACCGATTTAATTCCTTTTGACTCAATTTTGTCCTTCTTGACTTTCAAGGCAGATACAACATGATCCATTTCTGAATTAAAAAGCAGGGTTCCATGGCTAAACATTTTCCCTTTCGTGGAAAATTGTGCATTTCCAGAAATTTTTCTACCCTCAACTTCCAAGTCATTTCTGCCGCTTAACTCAGCGTTTACCCCTAGTTTTTTCAGTGCTGCTACTACCGGCTCAGTGAATTTACGAAAATTATGAAAGCTTTCCCCATCATCCTTCGTAATAAAACTAAAGTTTAAGTTGCCTAGGTCATGGTAAACGGCTCCCCCGCCGGACAATCTGCGTACTACGTGTATCCCATTACTCTCAACATATTCTGTATTGATTTCTTCAATCGTATTTTGGTTTTTTCCAATAATGATAGATGGTTCATTTATGTAAAATAATAAATAGGTTTCATTTATATTAAGATTTTTTAAAGCGTACTCTTCAATCGCCAGATTTATCCGCGGATCAGTGATGCCCTTATTATCGATAAATAACATGGTATTCTTCTCCTTCTTATAGTGAAATAGATAGAAATTCGTCTGCAAGTTTTATTATACCAGTAAATTCGCTGGATGCCTCAGTAATTAAATCCGCTAAGTTTCCGTACTGTGGCAGGTGGGTAAGAATTAATTGTTTTACAGCAGCTTTTTGGGCAAATTGCCCCGCCTCCACGCTATTCATATGACCCGCTGATTTACCGTTTTGATGTCCGTATAAATTGCATTCACACAGTAAAACATCGGCACCTTGGCTGAAAACAATAAACTCTTCTTTAAAGGAGCTGTCTGCTGTATAGACAATTGTTTTACCATCTGCCTCTATTCTCATCGCATAGCATGGAACAGAATGGTTTGTTTTTAAAAATGAAACTTGAAATGGACCTATCGAGAGCGTACTATTTGGATCATAAGCGACCCCTTTTGTGATATTTTTATAAGTTAATTTGTCAAATTCATGTTGGTCAAATTCATGGCCATATAGCGGTAATGTTGGAAATTCCTTGCTTAAAAATCCTTGAATTAGTCTTGCATGCTGCAGCACACCGATATCTGCGATGTGATCAGGATGATAGTGAGAAATGATGACTGCATCCAGTTCTTCAGGCTGGATAATATTTTGCAGTTTAGAAAGAACCCCGCTTCCACAATCTATTAATAAGTGAAAACCCTCATGTTCAAGCAAATATCCAGAGCTTGCCCCATTCTGTTTTGGATATCCACCCCAAAAACCGATTACTGTAAGTTTCATGTCTATCTCCTCCAAATCTAGGATTCCTATATTTAATATACTCAAAAATCAGTTTGTTTTCATAATAAAACAAATAACTTATTTTTCCCACAGGTTCCAGACACATGGAACCGCTATCACTTTTTCATTCCTATGTCTATCCAAATGTACTCCTCATTACAGCGATTTTCATCTCCAATTCTCATTTTAGAATATTTGGAGAAACAAAAAAACCAGCCGAAAACAGACCGGCTGGCAATAAACTTTATTCACTAACTAAGGTATTATTTTGATGTTTATATTGATATCTATGCCTCATTGTAAAATAAGCGATTGTTCCAAGTGCGAATGCAACTAAGAAACCTAAGAGAATCGAAGCATTTTGCCACATATAGCTGAAGTCACCACTTGAAATAACAGCCTTAAAGCCACTAACCGAATAGGTCATCGGCAGTAATACATTAAAGTGCTGAAGGAAACTTGGAATTAATTCAAGTGGGAAGGTTCCGGCACTTGTTGTTAATTGGAAAATCAAAATGAGAATCGCCAGGAAACGCCCTGCATCAGAAAATACTGAAACTAGTAATTGAATTAAGGCAATGAATGTCAAACTAGTAATGATTGAAAATAAAATAAACCTAGGAACACTTTGTACGTCAAGACCTAATCCAGCAAGTAGAATGACATCTACGAGTAATGCTTGGATAATTCCAACACCTGCCATGACGGAAAACTTGCTAATAAACCAGTTAAATCCACTTGATGGCATAACCGTTGTATCGCGAAGCGGGAAAACAATCGATAATAGTAGTGCACCAACAAATAAACCTAATGAAATGAAGTATGGTGCAAATCCTGTTCCATAGTTTGGTACATGATTAATTTTTTCATTATCGAGTTTTACTGGATCAGCCATCATATTGTAAGTTTTTTCATTTGAATGAACTTTTGAAGCATCTTTTGCCCCATCAGCAAGCTTATCTGATAATTCCTTGGCACCGTCAGAAAGCTTGGATGTTCCGTCTTTTAGTTGCCCAGAGCCATCAGCTAATTGACCAGCACCAGATGTAATACCATTTGAGCCATCTGCAAGTTGATTCATTCCAGTTACAAGAACAGAAGATCCACTCGTAAGTTTATCTGCCCCTGCTTTTGCTTCTGCAAATTTTTGACCAAACAAATTCATAGCTGTTGCATACTCTTGCTGACCTGCTACAAGTTTGTTCGAGCCATTTTCAAGTAATGAACTGCCATCTGAAAGTTGAGCAATTCCTTGTTGTAATTGTTGTTGCCCTTTATTTAAGTCACCAAGCTTAGTGGTTAACACATTAGCACCGGCTGATAATTGATTAGCAGAATCAGAAAGAGTTTTTGTTCCACCCATTAATTCTGTGCTTCCGTTTACAAGGCCTTGTAAACCTTCAGTTAAAGCTTTTTTTTGAGGTTCTGGTAATGCCTCTAAATATGGAGCTAACTGTTTTTGTAAGTTTACTATTCCTTGATTTAATTCGTTAGCGCCTGTTGCAACTTTTTCTGAGCCCTTCTGCCATTCGCTTAATTTCAATGAAAGGTTATTTGCTCCGTCTTTGATCTGCGTTGTTCCATCAACAACTTCAAGCATTTTTCCATTTACAAGCTGAATTCCTTCTTTTTCTGTTTTAATACCTGCTTGTAATTCCTTACTGCCGCTTTCAAGCTGGCCAGAGGCCGTTTGAAGTTGTTTTTGCCCAGCCAATAATTGACCAAGACCATCGTTTAAGGTTTTATTACCTGCAGCAAGGTCATTTACACCGGCATCTGCCGTTTTCATCCCATTGTTAAATTCAATGGATTTTTCAGCGAGGGTTGCAAGGCCTTTATTTAAATCATCAGAGCCCTTATTTAAGTCAACTGACCCATCACTTAACTGACCTGCACCGTCGCTTGCTTGTACCACTCCATCAGCAACCTCGGAAATTTTGCTAAACATTGTTTCAGCGTACGTTTCAGTTACTTGTTCTGCAACAGCCGTTTTGATTTTCTCTACAGCTGAGCCGCCGATTTGTGCTGAAAGGAAGTTAAAGCCTTCGTTCGGAGTATAGATCAGTTCCAATTTTTTCGGATTTTCATCCAATAATGTAGTTGCATTTTTGGAAAAGTCTTTTGGAATTTCGATCGCCATATAATATTTTTGGTCTTTTAACTCTTTATAACCTTCATTCTTGTCTACAAATACATAATCAAAATCTTTACTTTCCTTTAAGTTAGAAACTAAATCATCACCTATCTTTAGGTTAATCCCATCAAGTGTTGCACCCTCATCATTATTAATGACCGCAACCGGCAGTTCGTTAAGCTTGTCATATGGATCCCAGAACGCCCACAAAAACATTCCCGCATACAGGACTGGGACAAACAATACAGCGATAATCGGAATTAAAACTTTTTTATTTTTAAATATCGTCAAAAGTTCTTCCTTTAATAAGATGTTTTTCACTACGATGCCTCCTTATTATTATTATTGACTATTTTGTTCATTTGGTCATTTTAATTCCAAAAATAAGGACTATCTTTTTGGACAATCCTTGTCGAATGCCTTATATCTAAACAAGAAACGTTCATAAATGACCATATGAACATTTCAGTCAGTTAATACTTTAAGAGTATACATCCATTTTTATTGATTGGCAAGTAGAAACTATCAAAAAAAAGAAGCTGTTATCAATGAACAGCTTCTTTTTCATTATTTTTCACTTTTAAGTAATCCAACACATTTTGGACAGCAATTTCTCCTTGGTCAATACAATCGGGAACCCCAACGCCTCCATAGGAAGCACCTGCCAAGAATACACCAGGCAGTTCAGTTTTTACATGCTCTAGTATGGTTTCCAGCCGTTGCTTATGACCAACGGTATATTGCGGCATGGAATTTTTCCATCTTGATACAATTGCAAAGTCAGGATTCATGGCGATGTCCATTGTCTTTTTTAAATCGTCGAGGACAATCTTAATGATTTGATCATCTGACAGATCAACAATCGTCTCATCACCGGCTCTTCCGACATAACAACGGAGGAGGACCTTTCCTTTCGGAGTCGAATGTTCCCATTTTTTATGGGTCCACGTACAAGCAGTAATTGAATAATCACTATTTCTTGAAACGACAAATCCGGTTCCATCTATATCATTCTTAATTGCCTCCTCGGGAAAGGCTAGTGCTACTGTAGCAACAGATGTGGATGGAACAGATTTAAATGGTTCAAAAAAGCTGTAATCAGAAAACATCGTTTGCGTTACCTGATGAGGGGTAGCGGCAATAATACAATCTGCCTTAATCGTTTCCCCATTATTCAGGTAAATTTCATATTTTTGATTTGATTTTACAATATGATCGACACGATGACCTTTTAAGATAGACTTCGGATCTAATTTTGCTTCAATGGTTTCAGCAAAGGATTGAAGTCCTGTTTTGAAGGTTAAGAAACCTCCCTTTTTCTTGTCCTTATTATCAGGCTGTTTCGGTTGGGAAGGGGTCATTTTGTTCATACCCATGATCAGGCTTCGGTATTTTTGTTCCACTTCATAAAATTGCGGGAAAGTAGACATAAGGCTTAATTGATCAATATCACCAGCATATATACCTGATAATAATGGTTCAATTAAATTTTCCACCACTTCATTGCCTAATCTTCTTCTGAAAAATTGTCCTAATGATTGGTCTTTTCCGCTTTCTGAACGAGGCAGGATAAAATCAGCCGCAGCTCTTAGTTTACCGGGAATAGAAAAAAGACCTGTTGTGATAAATGGTCCTATTTCCGTAGGAATTCCCATGATCGAACCACCGGGCATTGAGTGAAGTTTCTCGTTAACAAGAACATACGATTTACCCGTGGAATTAGGTACTAATTTGTCATCCATTCCAACTTCCTTTGCAAGCCTGATAATACTTGTTTTCCTTGCCAAAAATGAATCTGGGCCTCTCTCAATTGTAAAACCGTCTCTTACAACGGTTTGCATTTTACCGCCGAGACGATGTGATGCTTCAACGAGTTGAATCTCGATGGGTAAATTATTCTCTTGTATTGCTTTTTGAAGATAGAACGCTGACGTGAGACCAGCGATTCCTCCCCCAACAATGACAACCTTCTGTTTGTCTTCGGTCACAGACGTCACCTTCCTAATTAAATTTCTATCTCAACTTAATCCATTAATCTTTTAAGGATCACGCTTGATAAGCAATCAATGAATTCAGCCTTTGCATTAGGCATTTCAGGCCTATAGTAGCTTACTCCTAATTCATCCGTAACCGCTTTGCATTCATAATCATTATCGTATAACACCTCAAGGTGGTCGCATACAAATCCGACAGGTGAAAACACGAATGATTTATAATGATTAGTGTTAAATAGATCCCTTGTTAAGTCCTGAACATCCGGGCCAATCCAAGGCTCCGGAGTATTTCCAGCACTTTGCCAGCCGATTTCGTAATTCTTCACCCCGGCTTGTTCCGCAATTAAATCAGCCGTTTCCTGAAGCTGACTTGGATAGGGATCGCCAAATTGGAGAATTTTCTCCGGCAGGCTGTGTGCAGAAACAATTAAAACTGCTTGTTCCCTTTCCTCCTGAAGCATTTGATCAAAAATTTGTCTTACCTTATCAGCCCAATATGCGATAAATTTCGGTTCCTGGTACCAACTCTCTATCGTTTTAATTTCGAGCCTGCCTAACTTTTCTGCTTCCTCTACTGCTCTTCCGTTATAGGATTGTACACTGAAGGTTGAAAAATGGGGAGCCAAAACAATACTTACTGCCTCTTCAATTCCGTCTTCATGCATTTTTTTTACAGCATCTTCAATAAACGGAGCTATATGTTTTAATCCCAGATACATTTTAAATTCAATTTCATCTTGAACATGATTTAAATGTTGTTCAAGCTTTTCCGCTTGGTCAAGTGTGATTTTTGCTAATGGAGAGATTCCTCCAATTGCTTCATAACGATTACGAAGGTCTTCGATCATTTCTGGACTAGGTTTCCGGCCATGACGGATATGTGTATAGTAGCCTTCTAAATCATCTAATGTATATGGGGTACCGTATGCCATTACCAACAGACCCATTTTCTTTTTTGTCATATGTTGCACCTCATTTTTAAGTCTCTTTGGCTTTTTCATTTATGAATAGGGGCATTATTGGCTTTGTTTCCCATTAATACCCTTTTTCAAACACTCACTATATTGTGCCAAAAAATTGGACAGCTTACCAATTTTAACACATACAGATGAGAACTTAGCGACTCAATTTGGATGCTGAATACTCATGAATAAAGGATGCTAATCTTTTCAATGTTTCTGGATTAACAGATGGGAATACACCGTGACCTAAATTAAAAATATAGCCGTCTTGTGCCATTCCTTGATCCAAAATAGCTTTCGCTCTTTCTTCGATCACTTCCCAAGGAGCTAACAAAATCGCCGGATCAAGGTTACCTTGAACGGTTTTATGAATGCCCATTTCTCTTGCCTGTTGAATCGGCAAGCGCCAATCTAAACCTACAACATCAATTGGAAGGTCATTCCATTCTAATGCCAAATGGCTTGCTCCAACGCCGAACATAATTAACGGCACGTTTTCTTCTTTTAATGAAGTAAAGATGCGATTCATGATTGGTTTAATGAAATAGCGATAATCCTCCACATTCAATGCCCCAACCCATGAATCAAAGATTTGAATGGCCTTTGCCCCAGCTTTTATTTGCGACTTCACATATGTAATAATCATATCTCCTAATCTTTCCATCAAAGCAAACCAGGCCTTGGGTTCCGTGTACATGAATGCTTTTGTTTTATTGTAGTTTTTCGAAGGTCCGCCTTCAATCATATAGCTGGCAAGTGTAAACGGTGCGCCAGAAAAACCAATTAGGGGCACATTCAATTGCTCAGACGTCAATAGCTTGATCGTATCCAATACAAATGGAACATCTTCTTCTGGGTGAATTTCACCTAGCTTTTCAACATCTGCTAAAGAACGGATTGGATTATCAATCACTGGTCCAATTCCACCCTTAATTTCCACATGCATACCCATTGCTGGAAGAGGGGTCATGATATCTTTATATAAAATCGCTGCGTCTACGTTATATTGCTCAACTGGTAAACGCGTAACATAAGCACATAGCTCAGGCTGGTGAGTGATTTCAAATAATGAATACTTTTCTTTAATCTCTCTATACTCCGGCTGGGAACGACCCGCTTGACGCATATACCATACAGGTACATGGTCTGTTTTCTCACCTCTTGCTGCTTTTAAAAATGTTTCATTAATTGGTCTTGTCATGAATAAAGTCCACCTTTCAAAGACATGTCTGTTTTCCATTTTAATATATAGAACATAAATTTAAAAACTTTTGAAATGAATGTTAATATACATAGACTGTCTTCACTATATCGATTAATCCTATTTGTGTATAGCTAACGATACTAACTGTCAAAAAAAAGTCGTTTTTACTTTTAAAAAATCTGTTTAAATTACAGAAAGCATACTGGAAAATAATACGTATAGACTATTAGAAACTCTATACTAAACAGGGGGAAATAAAAAATGCATGTTTATATGACAGCTGGAACGTTCGACTTCTTAAAAAGGATTGAAAGCAAATATCCCCATGAGGTAATGGTAACAATGGTTAATGAAAATGGAGCCTTATTACTTCATGAAACAGTAGGAGGAACTGCGTTTAAAGAACCACGCAGATATGAGGTGTTAGAATCTATCGGGGAATTCAAAAAAGAGGGCTTTGCTGTCATGAATAATATCCCCGTAACAGACGAAGGCCGCCCATTATTTGAGCATCAATTTAAAAGTCAAGCTCGAAATATTAAGAATGAAGCAGGATTGATTGCTTTTAGACTACTCCGCCCTTTATCATCCAATACGTATGTGATCCTGACTGTTTGGGAAAATGAGGCATATCATCAAAAGTGGAAGAAATCCGATTCATTTTTTGACGCTGATAAAATCAAAGGGGCTGGTATAAATGCACAGCAAAAAATTTTTGCGAGTGCACCCTATGTAAGTAACTATTCGATAACCAAATAGACTGTAATCACGGGAATGGAGTGTGTATACTCCATTCTTTTTTCCATTCCCCTCTCACCACTGGATGTGATTTTCATATTCTGTATTACATCCAGCAGGGCTATTGCCCTTGGATATAAGAAAGGAGGGAAATGAAGTGCTTATCGAGCTTACAGCTCTTCATTGGATATACGTGGCCTTTATTGTTCTTATTATCGGGTTGATGGTGATGAGGAGGGACACGACCGTTATTTGTATTATCGGGATTTTCCTGATTGCTCTTACCGCCACTGGCAGTTTAAGTCATTCGATTAGCAGTATTTTCAACAGCTTTAGTTATGCGATTACAGAATTATTGTCTACTATACTCGTTATTTCTATTATTGTCGCCATGAGCCACACCTTAACCACTACCGGGATTAATGATGTCATGATCTCACCGTTTAGGAAATTAATTCGTAATCCGACACTTGCCTATTGGACGATTGGGATATTAATGATGGTCATTTCTTGGTTCTTTTGGCCATCTCCTGCAGTTGCCCTGCTTGGAGCTGTTCTCCTTCCAGTAGCATATAAAGCCGGGTTACCAGCACTTGGCGTTGCCATGGCGATGAACTTGTTCGGTCACGGAATTGCCTTATCCGGTGACTTCGTTATTCAAGGAGCACCTAAACTGACAGCAGATGCTGCCGGACTTCCCATTCAAGATGTCATTGATGCCAGCATTCCGTTAGTGATTATTATGGGTCTTGTGACCACAGTTACAGCCTTCTACTTTTTAAAAAGAGACATGAAGCGGGGAATCCTTCAAACCTCTTCCACCATCATACCTGGTTCCCCAACAGAAGCATCTGACAAACCTACCCTATTATCACTCGCTCAAAAACGATTCTTTGCGATATTAGTTCCACTATTACTTGCTGCTGACGTTGCTGCGATGTCTATCCTGGATCTAGCAGGTGGTGATGCAACTGCCTTAGTTGGTGGAACCTCCATTATTATTCTTCTCTTAATCACTTTAACAAGTCACAAAAACAAAGGTCTTGAAAAAACAACACAGTATTTAATAGAAGGCTTCCAATTTGGATTTAAGGTTTTTGGCCCTGTTATTCCGATTGCGGCATTCTTTTATTTAGGTGATAGCGGTTTTACAAAAATCATCGGAGATTTTTTACCAAAAGCATCTCATGGAATCGTCAATGATTTGGGCATTGCACTTGCTGGGGTTGTTCCATTAAGTAAAGCTGTAGGAGCTGTCACGTTAACAACTGTTGGGGCCATTACAGGTTTGGATGGTTCTGGATTCTCTGGCATATCTTTAGCCGGGTCGATTGCCAGTTTATTCGCTGTCTCTATTGGTAAAGGTGCTGCCACACTGACAGCACTTGGACAAATAGCAGCAATTTGGGTAGGAGGCGGAACTCTCGTCCCATGGGCATTAATTCCAGCTGCTGCCATTTGTAACGTGGATCCGTTCGAACTGGCTAGACGAAACCTTGTCCCCGTGTTTTTCGGGCTAGTCGTGACGACGATTGTTGCTATATTTTTAATTTAAATAGAGGCCGAATTTTTGTCGGCCCTCTTTTTTACCATAAAAGTACTCTTTTCCTCCTTTAGGTCAATGAACAGAACAATAATAACTTAAAAAGCATAAAAGTGAAAAGAAATTCACTATAAAAATCAACTTAATTGTATAAAAGTGTTAAAATAGTTTGAAAATACATTCTTTAATTCGAACCATTTGGAGGGATTACATATGTTAACCAAGCTTTTTACTAAATTAGAAGGTTACTACGAAGAAATGGTCTCAATCCGGCGCTATCTGCACCAGCATCCGGAATTATCGTTTCAAGAATATAATACCGCTAAATTTATTCAATCCTATTATGAAAAACTTAATATTGAAGTAAAGGGTAATGTAGGAGGGAATGGAGTGGTTGCCAAGGTCTATGGGAAAAAGTCTGGAAAGACGGTTGCATTACGTGCAGACTTTGACGCATTGCCCATTCAGGATGAAAAAGATGTTCCTTACAAATCATTAGTACCTGGAGTAATGCATGCATGTGGACATGACGGTCATACCGCTACACTACTTGTCCTTGCAAAAGCATTAAATGAACTTAGTAAGGATCTCGAAGGGACTTATGTCTTTATTCATCAACACGCGGAAGAATATGCTCCCGGCGGAGCAGCACCAATGATTGAAGATGGCTGTTTAGAGGGTGTAGATGTAATCTTCGGCACACATTTGTGGTCTAGCGAACCAACTGGAACCATCCAATACCGAACAGGTCCAATCATGGCGGCAGCAGACCGTTTTGAAATTGAAATTCAAGGCCAAGGCGGCCACGGAGCACAACCGCATAAAACAAAGGATGCCATCGTTACCGCTTCACAACTCGTATTAAATCTTCAGCAAATCGTCAGCCGCAAAGTCAATCCAGTTGAAGCAGCTGTTGTCACTGTTGCTTCATTTACTGCTGAAAATGCCTTCAATGTTATTGCTGACAAAGCAAAATTAGTAGGAACTGTCCGGACTTTTAATGAAGATATAAGGAAATTTATTGAATCAGAAATGGAACGACTCATCTACGGTACTTGCTATTCAGCAAATAGCACCTATAAGTATGATTTTGTAAGAGGTTATCCTCCTGTGATTAACCATGAAAGGGAAACAGAGTTTTTAATTAGCTGTGCAAAGGATGTTACTGAGGTCAAAACAATTGAAGAAACTGAACCGCAAATGGGCGGTGAGGATTTTGCTTATTATTTGCAAAAGGTTCCAGGAACCTTCTTTTATACTGGAGCAAAGCCGGTTCGTGACGATGCCGGATATCCGCATCACCATCCAAAATTTGATATTGATGAGAAAGCGATGCTCATTGCCGCTAAAACACTAGGAACGGCTGCAGTAAGGATTCATAAAGAATAACCCAAAAGCCCCTGTCTCGTTAGAGTTCAGGGGCTTTTTGCAGCAGCCTTAATCGGTAGGCATTCATCGCCGTTTCTCCTAAATGTTTCAGAAGATTATTATTAGCATAGGCGCCAACAAACGCACCTATACCCGGGACAAGCTGAAATAATTTAGCTAGATCAATATAATCGCGGTACTCCTGCTGGAACTTGTGCCAATCCATTTCCACGAGAACCTGCTTGCGGCTACCCCAATTCTCAATTTCAGATAAAGTATTCTTGCGAATTTCATCACTTGAAAAAGCAAGTTGAAAAACATGAAGAATAAATAATCTTTCTTCATATTTCCTTGTATCAAATCCATAAACAGAAGCTGCTTCAAACAGAAATTTCATTTTAATCGATAAGAGTAACGGAAAATCGGCTAGACCTAGTAAAATACCTCCTGCCCCTGTCCCTGCTCCTTCGACCACTGCTGTCTTCTGATAGGCAGATATTTTTTTTCGTGCCAGTTCATCTCTTTCTGCAAGTGTTAAGCCACGGGCCTGATCTTTATTCGTTGTCACCTGGGACCCGAATAACGTTGCTTTGACCATTGCTTTGATACTTTCTGTCATAACCTCATGAACCCTATCTGGAATCAATTCGTTGATTTTCCCTTGAGCTTTTTTCGATATACGGTTCATCATTCCTGAACGTCTCGTTAATTTTCGTTTCCATTCTTCCACTTCTTCATAAACCGTTAATTCATACTCGTTCAATTAGACCAACCCCCTCCACACTTTATATTATGCTTAACTACGGGGAGATCCGTCCAATAGTTTCAAAAAAATCCCCTTCAACTCAAAAGGGGATTTCTTAGATTATGCTCTTAATCGATTTTTACCGTAAAAATAAACGAAAATGTAGCTAAACGCAAGACCTGCAAGTAAAGCAAACAATGAAATAACCATTTCGCCTTTAAGCAAAATAAATAATGCGAAAATAACGGCTTGGATTGCTAAGATAATCATTAACAGAAAATGGAACGAATCTGTCTTATATTTTTGTGCAACCGGGTAAATGTCAACCCACAGTTTGTTTTGGTGGTGATTCCATAATGGCAGCAATTGAAATCCGGTTAAATATAAAAATAGAACACTAAGTAAAATTTGCCCCAGACCAAATGAAATAAAATAGATGCCAAGCGCGCCAATGACCGTTAAACGGAGGAATAATCCCAGATAATCAGAGGAGCGCAAAAACGTTCTTGAAAACAGATATAGGTAGGTCTTTTCATGTGAAAACGGGATTCTGCTAATAAACAAATCAAGCCATTTTCTTCTTTTAACAGTGTCCTTTAATTTTGGTACATCCGTAAACATGTTGGCCAATCGATAAAAGGAAGCCATCCTCTTTTCTTCGTGGTCAATTAATTGATCCCACTTTAAGCCCATTTTTTTTGTCCGCGATAAAAAGCTGTAATAATAAAAGCCCATAATCAATGCGATAATTAAAAGAATAATAAGATTTGCCTGTTTAAATAAAAGATAGGAAAATGCTGCATTAAGAAAAAAGCGAACAACGATATCCCATCTTTGTACGGATGACTCAATGTAATAATTGATTTTCCACGTGACAGCTAAATTCCAGCCCTTCGCAATAAGTAACACTACGAGGAATGGGATAAATGAGCTAAAGCTATTATTATTTACATGTGCATATATCGGCATAAGTACTGCCAAAACCATTAAAAGAATATAGCCTTGAAAGACAAAGCTTGCGATCCCAGAACGGAGAAAATATCCTTTCAATTTATCTTCAAGAGGCAGTAAAAATACTCTGTCAGCTTCAAGCAGAAAGTTATAAACCGGACTGTATGTTACGAAAAATCCAATGATTACAGCTAAAATTAGCTCGGCAGGAAAATCGGTTGAAAGTGTTGCAATCCATTTTTGATAATAAAATGCTGCTGTTCCAACTAGAAATAACAAGACGATGACAAGATGACCATTGAAAATATAACGTAAATATCTCCCTAAATCCTTCATGCGACCGCCGGCGCGATCTTTCCAAAGTTTCTTCTCATCAAACATAATTTTCTTCCTTCGTCAATTGAATATACAAATCGTCTAAAGAGGCTGTTGGCATCGAGAACTGCTCTCTTAACTCAGCAAGTGTCCCTTTGGCACGTATTTTCCCTTCATGGAGAATGACAAAGCGGTCACAATATTTTTCCGCCGTAGCGAGAATATGTGTCGACATTAAGATTCCCGCACCGTTTTCTTTCATCTTTTTCATTAAATCAAGTAGGGATTGAATCCCGAGCGGATCTAGGCCAACAAAAGGTTCATCAACAATATAGAGCGATGGCTGTACGAGGAACGCACACATAATCATGACCTTCTGTTTCATCCCTTTGGAAAAATGAGCCGGAAACCAGTTTAAGCGCTTTTCCATCCGGAATTCTGACAACAGCGGGGTAATCCGCTTTTTATAGGTAGACTCGTCCAGCCCGTAAGCCATGGCAGTTAATTTCAAATGCTCATCTAGCGTTAGTTCTTCATATAAGACCGGTGTTTCAGGAACAAACGTAAACAAGCGGCGATAAGCTTCTTTATTTTCTGTAAAGGATTGTCCATTAATTTTAATGGTACCACGATGTGGTTCCATTAATCCGATAATATGTTTAATGGTTGTACTTTTCCCCGCCCCATTCAGTCCAATAAGTCCGACTAATTCCTTCTCCCGAACTTCAAAGGATACATCCTTTAATACAGGGTTCCTTGTATACCCACCGACAAGATTGTCAATTGTTAATAAAGACATATGCAAACGTCCTTCCGTAGCATGATTATGGTTTTCATTTTATCAAATTCCTCTCGATAAAAATAGGAATTCAATTTATCGTAATACTTTTAGTATATTTCTATCACTTTCGGACATCATAATATTCGAAGGGGAAACAACTTACTTCGATGAAGAAATTCATCAAAACTTGAGATGAGGTGTCTGCTAAAGACAATAACATTTCAAACAAGTAAGCTTCTATTCGTTTCAAATAAGGGGATGGTTGTATTGTACAATGTGTATGGTAACCATTTTGAGTTCAAATAACACCAACTGTTTATCTTAAAAAATAAACGGAAAATGAGGTGTTTACCGCAGATCGCTACCTGTTTTTATAAGTTGGGTAAACATATAAAAACATATAGGGGATGGTCAGCTTGAACAATGATGTATCTTTATAAAAAACACTCTACGAAAAATGAGGTGTTTATCAAAGAACACTCCTAAATGAACGTATCTGTTGAAGCTATTCCCCTTCGAGAGGGCAGGATTCCATGCGGATCCTGCCTTTTTCTTGCGAGGAAAAGGCAGGATTGTCGTAAAAATGTATCAGGTTTCCCAATCTGAGGGACAGTAATAAATTTCTTCTATTGAAATTGGTAAAGCTCCTCTCACACCGCCTTTATTACGTTTAGTTGGGGTTTTAAATTAATTGTCATTCTAAAATTAATGGTAGTACCATATTAGTTTTATGTGGTAAAATAATACAAACATTTTTTAGAGGGGTTGTGCATCAAATGAGCGATTGTATTTTTTGTAAAATTGTTAATGGCGAAATACCAGCAGCAAAAGTTTTTGAAAATGAGCATGTATTAGCGTTTTTAGACATTAGTCAAGTGACAAAAGGTCATACACTCGTCATTCCGAAGGTACATAAGGAGAACTTATTTGAACTGACTCCTGAAATAGCAAGAAATATTTTTGAAGTTGTCCCCTCCATTGCCAATGCGATCGAAAAAGAATTTAAGCCGGTTGGTTTAAATACCATCAATAATAATGGAGAACTTGCAGGCCAGACTGTTTTTCATTTCCATATTCATCTGATTCCACGCTATGGTAAAGGGGATGGATTGGGAGTAGTTTGGAAAAGCAACCAAAGCGATTATACACCACAAATGTTACAAGAATTGGCAGAAATTATTAATAAACAGCTTTAAGCTAGCTCTCAGACTAATTGAGGGTTAATTTTCTGAAAATTTTATCTTTATTAACATTATAGTATTATGGTATAATGAATGTAAGTTTTTCGCTGTAGGCAAACATTGCACTGCAGGAGGAACAAATAGCTTAGAGTAGCAGAGGAGAGATGAGAAATGAATACAAAGAACCTTGTAGTTTTAGCACTTTTAGCGGGAATTGGGGTAGTTCTACACACGGTTATGCCAGCGTTCCTTACCATTAAACCAGACATGATGCTGGCGATGATGTTTTTAGGAATTATTCTTATTCCAGAAATAAAAAGTGTCATGCTGTTGGCGATTGTTACCGGAGTATTATCCGGCATAACGACTAGTTTCCCTGGCGGGACAATTCCGAATATCATCGATAAACCTGTAACTGCACTTATCTTTTTCGGTTTATTTTTAGCCTTAAAAAAATACCGAAACTCGATTATTAGCGTTGGGGTTTTAACAGCTGTCGGAACATTGGTTTCAGGCGCAATCTTTTTAGGATCAGCCTACTTCTTAGTAGGTTTACCAGGGCCATTCGCAGCACTATTTGCGGCAGGGGTTTTACCAGCTGTTGCCCTTAATACCGTAGTAATGGTTATTTTGTATCCAGTGGCTCAATCAATTGTAAAAAGAACTAATTTGTCATCATCTTCCGTCATTCAAAAGTAATGCACGGGATCCTTTTAAGAAAAGAACCCCATGGGGTTCTTTTCTTAAATTACATGCCACAAAGTCTACTATGCAAAGGTTGAAAGCATGAAAGCAACTATCATGGTAATTCCTCCGGCCCCGGCTAATGCAGCCGCTCTTTTCTTTAATACTTGTTTTGGCGGATAAACACCGGGTCTGTTTAAATCAAATAAATATTTACATGCTCCCAAAAAAAGAATAGCACTTAAAATAAATAACATCACAGCTACACTCTTCATCTTTTTGTCCCCCTACTAAGTATCGTAAATTAGAACAATGTTTGTAACTATTTATATGTTTTACCGTCCATTCCTATGAACAAGGTCTATTTAAAGCAGCGGGATGATAAGATTACTATTCGAAAAAAATTTATTTTCAAAAAGTTGTCACTATTTGGAGGTAGCAAGTAAAATGAAATTAAAACATTTTTTATATGGATTTATAGCTGGGGGCCTTGCTGCGGGTATTAGTACAATGCTAACTGCTCCAAATTCAGGAGATGTTACCAGAGTTCGAATAAAAAAGAAAAAACAGTTGGTGCTTAAGCAATTGCACGATCTTAAAACAAACCTAATGCAATTAAAAGATTCTGCCACTATTGCAACGAAAGAAGGAAAAACGAATATTTCAAAGTTTCTGTCTGAAGTTAAAACCTCTCTCACCCAATGGGAGAAAGAGATACACCCTCAACAACAAGCGATTCAAAGAGAACTTGTTGAAATAAAAGAAATAATCCAAGAGTTAGAAAGATAATTTTCAGAATATAGCAAATAAAAGCGTTTTATTAGTTATTTAATCAAAAAGTTAACGAAGATTAGGTTTTTTTATTAATATTTTCAAATTTCAATATAAAAATATCATAATTTCTAAAAATTTTGTGAATTAATATCTTTATTAATTTTTACTTTATTGGCATAATGATAATAGAGAAATATAAAAGTAGGTGAAAATGGGGATGACCGAGAAACAATATTCGATGAAAGAAGCGATGATTTTTAGTCAGAGAATTACGCAACTAAGTAAAGCGTTATGGAAGTCAATTGAAAAAGACTGGCAGCAATGGATTAAGCCTTATGATTTAAATATTAATGAACATCATATTCTTTGGATTGCCTACCATTTGAATGGCGCATCCATCTCGGATGTAGCCAAATTCGGTGTAATGCATGTCTCAACAGCTTTTAATTTTTCAAAAAAATTAGAAGAACGAGGTTTGTTGAAATTTTCTAAAAAGGAAAATGACAAACGGAATACCTATATTCAGCTCACCGACAAAGGGGAAGAGATCTTACTTCAATCAATGGAAACTTATGAGCCAAATGAAAATGCCGCTTTTTCAGGTGCTTTGCCACTGCGGGAATTATATGGTAAGTTTCCGGATATTATTGAAATGATGGCGATTGTTCGCAACATTTACGGTGAAGATTTTATGGAGATCTTTGAACGTTCTTTTCATAACATTGAAAGTGAATTCGTTGAAGAAAATGGGACACTGAAAAAGGCGAAAAAGACGGAACAAGAGTTAGCGTAAAAAATCTATTTTAAATATTTTTCGAACTCTTGAAAAAGAGGCTCATGTATTTTCTGGAGTAAGCATGCCATTATCACCTCTTCTATCTTCATCTTAGCAGGTAAAGAGGCTGACAATTCAACAAAAAGCGGATGAAAGTAAACATACCCTTCCGCTTTTTGTTTGTCTAATTTTATGCTCAATTCGTTACATAAATAATAGAACTTGTCTATTTCTTGCTCGGTTAACCCATATTCGATGATTAGCTTATAAAATTCAAGATTTGGGTTATTTATCAGCTTCACTAACAGCTTCTGGTGATATTCAAGTAGATTAATTCTTTTCAACAGCAATTCATGTTCATTCATAACAATAGCCCTCTTTTCGAACCTTTCATTACCCTATGTTCATTATTCACCATTTAAGGAGCAGGGTAAACCTTTTTATATTATATAAAAAATAATATGTCATTAGCTCATACTGGATTTATTTATGGTCGAAAAAAGTCTACCATTCTTCTATTCTTTTTGACTATCTTTTTTTTGTTATTTTTGGTATTGTATAAAACATAACATGAACAACAGGGAGGGAATCATTGATGATCTCCGTTTTTATTGTCTTCGCTATTTTTATTTTGTTTTATGTAAATAAAATGACCTATTCTCTTTGTATCCAAAAAGAAATCCCGGAGGAAAACCAGCATAAGGTATTCCGCACCATAAATGTTCTTATTACGATATTACTGATATCATCATACGTGGAAATTTTATATACATAATCCAACGATGAAAAGAAGTAAATGGTTTGGATTTGTCATTTTAGAAACAACTTATAAAAAATCGAAGCGATGAGGAAGTTCTCATCGCTTTTGTTTGTTGCTATTTTTCTTAATAGATCCAAGCAGCTCCAATGATAACTAATAGGATGAAAAGGACTACGACTAACGCAAATCCTCCACCGTAACCTACTCCACCAGACATATCTCTTTACCTCCTGTCCATAAAAGTAATTTTCCTTTTTAACAAATCCAAGCAGCCCCAACAATAACCAATAAGATGAAAAGGACTACAATTAATGCAAAGCCAGCTCCAAATCCTCCACCACTCATCGATATACCTCCTTTTTCATTTGCTAACATATACTATTCATCAAGTCTTCATTTCGTTTAGGCACTTACCATATTTTTTATGGAAAAGTCCTATACTGCCTTTATGTAATTTTTAATAAATACTTATACCTTTTATTTTTGCAGTAGTTCCCATTTATGTTATAGTAAAGGATGTGGACATAAAGCCCATAAGAATTTACTGTTTAGGAGAGATTCAGCATGAAAAAATGGATATTAGCCCTTACATTAACTGGTGGGGTTCTTACATTAGGCGCTTGTAATCAAAGTGGATCTAATACAGTGGCAGAAAGTAAGGCAGGAAATGTTACACAAGAAGAGCTTTACAACGCAATGAAGGACAAGGTTGGTGACCAAGCCCTTCAACAGCTTATGTATGAAAAAGTTCTTTCAAAGAATTACAAAATATCAGATAAAGAATTAAATGAAAAAATTGATCAATTAAAATCAGAGCTTGGTGCAAATTTTGAAGCAACCCTTGCACAATATGGGTATAAAAGCGAAGCAGATTTCAAGAAAACAATGAAACTTGGTATGATGCAGGAAAAAGCAGCAATGAAAGACGTAAAAGTAACGGAAAAAGAACTAAAGGATTATTATGATAACTATCAGCCGGATATTAAAGCACGTCATATACTTGTTGCTGATGAAGCAACGGCAAATGAAGTAAAGAAAAAGCTTGATGACGGAGCAAAATTTGAAGATGTCGCGAAAGAATACTCAACAGATACAGCTTCCGCTCAAAATGGCGGCGATTTAGGTACAATCAACAATACGAATAAAGCTCAATATGATCCTGACTTTGTAAAGGCAGCTTTTGCTCTTAAAGCTAATGAAATTAGTGCACCAGTAAAAACACAATTTGGGTATCATATTATCCAAGTGACAGAGAAAAAAGAGAAAAAGCCATATGAAGAAATGAAGAAAGAGATTGAGTATCAAGTAAAACAATCTAAATTAACTAGTGATGTTATCAACAAAGCGATGCAGCGTGAACTAAAAGCAGCAAACGTAAAAGTAACCGATAAAGACTTAAAGGACGCACTTGAGGCGCAAAAATCTGCAGCGAAACAATAAGAGCGGAAGCGCAGTTAGCCGCTAGTACACTAGCCGCTGGGCGCTGGAGCTGAACAATTCACAGTGCATTGTTATAAATTCTAATACTATAAAGAAAACTCGCCGATTGGCGAGCCCCTAAGGGCGAAGACAGAGGCGTAGTTGCACTTATGCGTTAGGAAAGTATAAATTTGAAAAATTTATACTTTCCTAATAGCTAAGAAAAAGCGGAAGTGCACATAAAGTCACTTCCGCTTTTCTTATTCCCCTGTGTCCCTAAGTTCTTCTCGCAATTCCTTTTCACGCTCCAGACGTTTAATATAGATTTCTCCTTCGCTCTCGATTTCTTCCAATTCTAACTGCCGTTCTTCCCTGCCCGTTTTGATCGCCATGAGGGCACTGATCACAATTCCAACCACAACTGCATAAATCCAAATAGGAATAGTCAATTCTCTTGCTCCCTTCTCTAGTGGTTGTCCACTTTTGTATTACAACTTATTCGATTTTTTGAAAAATATTCTATTCTTTCAAAAAAAAATAACCCAACATGTGGGTTATTCATTATTTATGAAACACTGGCTTATAAAATGACCGGTTATCCAAGGCAAAAATTCGTTCTGAAAATTCACCAGGCTTCACTCTTTCTAACGCACGGTCAAGCATGTTCATTTTTGCATCAAGATTATCTATATAATGGAGAATTTCTGCTTCCTTGATCAATGGCGGTTTTGGACTGCCCCATTCCGCTTTTCCATGATGACTTAGAACAAGATGTTGTAAAATTAACACCTCTTCCCCGGAAATCCCAAGTTCTTCGGCTGCTTTGCCAATTTCGTTAATCATAATGGTAATATGACCTAACAAATTTCCCTCAATGGTATAAACCGTTGAAACCGGACCCGATAATTCCATTACCTTCCCCATATCATGTAAAATGACTCCAGCATACAGTAGGTCCTTATCAAGACTAGGATATAGCGAAGCAATTGCCTTTGCCAAGTCAAGCATGCTAACAACGTGATATGCAAGTCCAGAAACAAACTCATGATGATTTTTAGTGGCAGCAGGATATTCCAAAAAGGACTTTTGATGTTTCTTTATTAAATGGCGGGTTATCCTTTGGATGTTAGGATTTTTCATTTCAAAAATATACTGTGTCAGCTTGCTGGCCATTTCTTCCTGACTAAGTGGAGCGGTCTCAAGAAAATCATCCAGCTTCACCCCATCAGAAGGGCCTGTTTTTCGGATCTGGCGAATTTTCAGCTGACTTTTGCCGCGATAATTTTGTACTTCCCCAAGTATCTTTACAATATTTTGAGCTGCGTAATTTTTTTCATCTTCCTCACCAGCATCCCAAAGTTTTGCCTCAATTTCTCCGCTTTGATCTTGCAGAATTAATGTCAAAAAAGGCTTCCCATTACTCGCAATCCCTTTTGTCGAACTTTTTATTAAGAGAAATAATTCAACCTGTTCTCCAACGTCATAATGTAATATTCCTTTTTCCAACCTATCCACGCTCCTTCCCATAGAATGAGTATAACATATACAACTATTTCTCTATTAAATAATCTAAAGCAGCACCTTTTTCTAATGATAGAATATTTTCCCTCCGGAAATGCTGAAGTAAGTGTGAATGACAAGTAAAAAATAATATTTGATTCCTTTCAAGCCTTTTAAGAAGTTCAATCACTTTGTGTGTTCTTTTTGCATCGAAATTAACAAAGCTATCGTCAATGATAATGGGAAACTGGTATTTTTCATAAAGCGTTGTTGCCAAAGCAAGCCGAATGGATACATATAACTGTTCCATGGTTCCTTGACTTAGCTCATTTGCTTCAAATAGAGTATGATCCTCTCTCTCGACAAGGAAACCAGAACCTGAATTCTGCAAATGAATCCTTTGGTAGCTGCTATTTGTGAGAAAAGACATGTATTCTTCCGCTTTGGATAGCATCCTTGGTAAATGAATGTTTTTATATTTATCTATCGTTTGCGACAAAATCTCTTGAGCTAAGCTATAGACAGACCACTCTTTTGCTGTCACTTCCAGTTCAAATTTTTTCTGCTTGTAGTGGTGGAGAATGTCTGAATACACACCGCCTTCTTCTAGTATTTGAATCTCATACTTTATTGAAGCATGCTCCTCTTGAAGCTCTTTCAAATTTGCTTGCAAATGTTGTGCTTCAAGATTACATTCCGCGATTACTTCATCACAATTATGAATAGATAAATAGCTTTCTCTAACCTGTTCAGGAAGGATTGAATATTGAAGCTGGCTCTGAAGATGATCAAGTCTTTCAAAAAGCTTGCTATGTTTTTCAGCTTGTTCTCCAAGTTTATAGAATTGCTGCTCTGTTGCTACCTTTGCAGCCTGTAAGAGCTTGTTGTGTTCAGCTTGTAAAAGCTCCAGTTCTTGAGATTTTTGCTTCAAATCAGCTTTAAGGTCGTCAAGCTTACCCAGTCTCTCTTGACTCTTAATTTGCTTTTCATGCTCTTCCTTAAGCTTGTTTCGTAGAAGATAGGCAGTATTATGTAAATCTAAGCCTTTTTCTTGCAAAAAACGATTCTCATAAGATTCTAAGCCTTCCACTATTTTCGCCTGCTCCTGATTTATTTGCTCTAGTCTGATATGCAATTGTTTTTTATCTCTGTAAATAGACTTATTTTGCTCAATTAATTCGAAAGCTTCTTGTAAAAAAGATGCTGCAATATATTCAGGTATCTTTAATTCACTGCTTATGGATAACAGCTTTTCTTTATTTTGGGCTGACTCTACATCCCATTCTTCAATTTTAGCAAGTATCCTTTCGTATTGAGAGTGCTGCTGTTTTAGCTTCGTTTTTAACGTCTGCAGCTCTTCTCTCCTTTGATTATCCAGCATTAATTGGTTCTCGAGCTTTGTGATATCCAAATATACTAAGGATTGGAGTTTTTGCTTTAACTGTTTTTCTTTTTCTCTTAAACCATTAAGTGTTTCCTTCATTTCTCCTTCTTTAAAGGGTTTTGTGCTTTTCGCCATAAAAATAGCAATTGCCATACATCCTAATACGCCCAAAAATAAGAGAACCCAATCCTTTGTTAACAAGCTATACAATGTCAGCCCTAATAAAATGAACTCAAATAAAAAAAACTGAAACCCTTTCTGCTTTTTCATGCGTTCATACACGGCTTTCTCTCGATCAAATGCCTGTTGATAGAATTCGATTTTATCCTGTAAGTTCTTTAATTCCCATTCCAAGTTCTTCTTATCATTTCTATCACTAACTTGCTCCTCAATCAGGTCCCTTTCCTGTTTAGGGAGAACCTGGCTCTCAGCAAATCGGACATCCTTTTCTATTTCTTCTAATGTAATTTTTTCTTCCTGAAACCGATCCTCTAACTCTTCCTTTACTTCGACAAGTTTTTGTCTTTTTCGAGAAACTATCTCCACTTGATTTTTCATGAATATATTAGTATTAATAGAAGAAATTTCTTCGTCATTTAAAGGTAAATGAAGCTTCTCTCTTGTAATGGAAAGCTTATCTTCATACTCTGTTAGTTTCGCTTCACATTGCTGTTTCTCATGCCTTAATTGCTCCATAATCGGAACTTGATCAAGCAATGTTAAGATTGCTGTCTCATTATCAAGAAATGGAAGATCTGGCTTGATATCAGCCAATTCCTTTTTCAAATTTTCAATTCTCTCGGCAATACTTTTTATTTCAGCATTATAGGGGTGAATTAGCTGATTAAATTTTTCAATTCTTTCAATCCCGCGCGCAGGGAACTTGATTTCTCCCAGTTTGTTAATCTCCGTCTTCGTCCACTTTTCTTCTTTGACGATAGACTCAATTCTCTTCCATTCATTCAATTTCTCGACCCTGTCGCTAATTCCATGAAGCGAGTCGTTTATTGCTGCCATTTCCTTCTGAAGCATCTCTCTTTTTGTAACCAAATTTTCATATTCCTTATTTTTTGCTGCTGCTTTTTTCAATTCTCCATTTATTTCATGTAGCTCCAGTAATTTTTCATTCAAAATTGGTTTCTTGCCAGACGGTTTAAAGCGAGAATCTAACTCTTTCTGCAGGAGAGTTTCAGCTTTTGATAACTGCTCTGTTCCTAATGCACCGGCCGAGAACAGGAATTTACCAATTTCTTCACCTTTCATTTGGTGAATATTTTGCAAGCCATGCAAATTAAAGGAATAAATGGATTGGAATAAGCTTTTATCAAAATTCGCTGTCAGTTGTTTTAAAAGCTCTTCACCGCCAATCGTTCCCGTATCCAAGAGTACCTTCACATCGCCTGCAGCTTTTCCTTTAATCCGCTCAACGACAGCGTAACCTAGCTCTTCATGATAAATTCTAATTTTGCCGCCGTATTTTGTACTATGTTTTGGCTCGTAGCGCAGCTCGGCTTGTTGTTTGGTGGGAAAGCCGAATAATATTCCATGAATAAAAGCCATAATCGTAGATTTGCCAGCTTCATTTTCACCATAAAAAACTTGAAAATCACCAAGGTTCGTAATAATGACATTCTCTAATTGTCCATAGCCGTATATGTGTATCTCAATAATTTTCAAATAATATCCCCCCTTTCTTATGGTTGATAAAGTAATTCAATTAGCATTTTCTCCGCTTTTTCAATCAGTTCTTTTTGCTCTGATGTTGATAAATGAGATAAATATTTTCTCCCTAATTGATGCTCATACAATGGAGCTAAAGCGTGATCGACATATTCAAAATGAGCAATTGTTTCAAATAGCTCCGCATAAAAATTGGCTTCTGTTTTCAATTGTTCTTTGTCAATATGGAAACTTTCTGTGATGATTAAGTCCACTATCCAAACAAAGGACTCCTCATCCTCTTCTTCTTCAAATAGAAGCTCTAGAAGCTCGCTATGCAAGCTTCTTTTTTCGCGGTCATCGATCAATTGAATATTTTTTATAAAAAGAGTTAAAAGTGTTCCCTGTTGAACTCTACGAACACTATTGATTGCAGTTTGGCATAAACGAAGGACATCTTGAAAGCAACTTGCAGCGGCAGCATCAATCACTGCCTCCTCCCAGATCAAATCGGATGACTCGATAAAGTCCATTTTTATATCAAGATCTGTCAGTGTAACATGATAAAACCCTTTACTGCCTGATTCTTTCTTATTTCTTCCTTGGATATTACCTGGATAGACAATGGGCGGATTTTCAGACAAAACAGCCCGTTTATGGATATGTCCCAAGGCCCAATAATCAAAGTCTTTTTCCTGTAAATCCTTAACTGAAAATGGAGCATAGTTATCGTGCTCAGTTCCCGCACTTTCATTGCCATGTAGAATGCCGATATGAAAATCTGCTCCCTTTGCCTTCTTATATTCATCTATTTTACGATCAAACACATGCCGTGTTGGGTAGCTAAAGCCATAAAGATGGACGCATTCACCTCTCTTCGTGTTCAGCGCCTTTGTTTCCACCTCACTATGAAACAGGTGAACATTCGCCGGCATGTCCAGGTGCACCCATGAACCATTTAAATGGTCGTGGTTTCCATGAACGACATAAACGGGAATATTCTTTTCCTCAAGCTTCAACATTTCCTTTCGAAAGCGCGATTGTGCTCGTAAGCTGCGGTCCTCTCCATCGAATAAATCGCCCGCTAAGATGACAAAATCAACCTGCAGCTCGATAGCCGCGGCTGTTAGCTTTTTTAAGGCTGTAAAGGTACTCTCTTTCACCCTAGAAAAGATATTTGCCGGCAAATGCTTTAATCCGATCATAGGGCTGTCTAAATGAAGGTCCGCTGCATGAATAAACGATATCATTTTCATAAAAAATTCCTTTCACCGTCTTTTCTCCATTGTAGCATTTCCAAAAAACGAATGCACGTTCTGTTTCAAAAAGAATAAAGAGCCTTATCAAAAATGATAAAGCTCTAAATCCGTTATTCGTTTTTAGTTAATTGCAGTGCCTTTTTAATATCTTTATAGGAATTTGACTTCCCATACATTAAGACGCCGCCTCGATAGACACGGGCTCCAAATATAGCTAACACAGCGATGGTTGCAACAAGTATAAGGATTCCTAAGATTGCTTCCCATGCCGGGATTGTCAACATTCCAACTCGTAAAAACATTATCATTGGTGTAAAGAAAGGAATATAAGACGTTGCTGTAATGAATGGTGCATCAGGTTTACCAAGTCCAAACATAGCAATCATAAATCCTGCCACCACAAGTAACGTCATCGGCGTAATCATCTGCTGCACATCTTCAATCCGACTGACAAGAGAGCCCAAAAAGGCAGCAAGAGTGGCATAAAGGAAGTAGCCGAGAATAAAGAAAATAACAGCATAAACGATTGTCTCTACTGGAATATCACCAAACCCGTATACACCAAAAAAGCCATCTTTTAATGATTCCATATTTTTTGATAACGAGTAGTAACCAACAATCAGAAATACTGCCAATTGCGTCAGACTTAATAGTCCAATCCCCAATATTTTTGCAAACATTTGCTTAATTGGCGAAACACTCGAAATTAATATTTCCATTACCCTTGAGGACTTTTCTGTCGCTACCTCCATCGCAATCATGTTGGCGTACATGATGACGGCGAAATAAATGATAAACAGCAGAACGTAAACGAGTCCCCGAGCTTGATTAAGTTCCTCTTCCGTTTTGGCATTTTTCTCTAGCGCAAATTTCTCAAAAGAAACTGGTTCATAAAGCTTTTGCAGCTGAGCAGGATCCAAATTAATCTGTGAAGCTGCTTGCATCGTTTTTACTTGCTGTAATGCTGTCTGAAGATCAGTAAATAGTGAGGAATCTGCGATGCTCATTGCTTTATAAGTCGCTTCCGGCAGTTTTTCTGCATTATATCGTAACTGAATAACTCCTGTAACATCACCTTTTTCTACCGCTTTTTCAGCCTCCTTTTCACTTCCCTTGTAAAGCTTTAGATTAATATCTTTGTTAATTGTTTTTAGTTGCTGTTTAAAAGGCTCGTAAAGTGCCCCACTTTCATCCAACACTGCAACATTCTCTTTTCCGCCATTTTTATCGAAAATATCTATGATATTATTGATATTTGTTAGGGCTAGTACGAGAACAACGGTCAGAAGTGTCGTAACGATAAACGATTTACTTTTTAGTTTGTTTAGATAAGTATGAAAAAAGATAATCCAAAAACTATTCATAAGAATTACCTACTTTCTCGATAAAAATATCATTTAAAGAAGGCTCTTCGAGGGCAAATTTTCGAATGAATCCTTTGCCTACAATCTCTTTAAGTATACTTTCTGCCACCCTTTCTCCTTCAATCTGTAATAGAATACCTTCCATCGTAGGTGTAGCCTTTACAACACCCGGATAATTTTTCAATGAATCTAGAGGAAATTCAGCATGGATAATGAGATTCTTTTTGCCAAACTCGCGTTTAATCTCCTTTAATGCACCATGGACTACAGGTTTTCCTTTTTGCATAATGCAGAGATGCTCGCACATCTCCTCAACATGATGCATTTGATGACTTGAGAATACGATGGTTGCCCCTTTTTGTTTAAGGGTTAAGACAGCATCCTTAAGCATTTCCACATTTACGGGATCAAGTCCGCTAAATGGTTCATCCAGAATTAATAATTTGGGTCTATGTACAACAGCAGCAATGAATTGGATTTTCTGTTGGTTTCCCTTGGATAACTCCTCCACCTTTTTATTCTCATACTCTGAAATTTTAAATCGCTCCAGCCAGGATTTTAGTTCGATAAGTGCCTCATTCTTTTGCATGCCTCTTAATCTCGCTAAATAGATGATTTGGTCAAGGACTTTCAGCTTCGGATATAAGCCTCTTTCCTCTGGCAGATAGCCGACCAAATGGCTGGTTGAATAATCAATCGGTCGATCATCCCAAGTTATTCTTCCGGCGGTACTGTCGAGTAAACCTAATATCATCCGAAACGTAGTTGTTTTTCCGGCACCGTTTGCTCCTAAGAAACCAAACATTTCTTTTTCAGGAATTGTTAACGATAAATCGTCCACGGCCGTAAATTGTCCAAAACGTTTAGTAACATGTTCAAGTTTAAGAACCATTTTACTTCCCCCTTTCCTTCTTTAATACGAATATACCATATAATGGTTTCATTATCTTTTTTTGCACTATTTTAAGAATTGTGCAAAAATAGTACTATATTAATTTATAAAGGGGTTTTTGTAATGAAAAATTATAAATTAACAGCATTTGAAGCAAATGGCGAAAAGCTTTTAGACGAAACCTTTGAAGCTGAAAATGATGACGCAGCAAAGAAACATGGGGAACAACTATTATTAGAGAAAAACTTATTAGAAAAGACGCATCGATGCACATCACCAAGCGGCAAGCTGCTGCTTTTTCATTCTTAAATAAGAAAGGCGCAAGCGCCCGTTTAGCGGCGTATGGACTAGACCGCTCCGACTGAGATAAAGGAAACACGGAGCTTAAGTCGATTCGATGTTGACTTATCGTAGGGAGGAGAGGGCAAGTACACTAGCCGCTGGGCGCTGGAGCTGGACAATTCTCAAAGTCGAAAAATTATGCTTTCTAAAAAAACAAAGAAGCTCGGTGAGCTTCTTTGTTTTTTTACTTTCCGATATATCTCGGTTTTCTTTTTTCGATAAAGGCTTTGATCCCTTCTTGATGGTCAATAGTTTCACGCATTTTTTGCTGTCCGTATTTTTCTAATTCCAGGATTTTTAATAATTGCGGACGGTTCTTCTCTGCCATAATTTTTTTCGTTTTAATCATCGCCTGAACGGGACGGCTTAACCAATCAGCGACCCTTGTCTCTAAAGTCTGCTGAAGTTCACCATCTGCTACCTCTTGAATCAGTCCCAGCTTTAACGCTTCATCCGCACTGAGCATTTTTCCGTCCCAAATCACTTGCTTTGCCTTCGTCTCACCCAATCTTTTTTCTAAAAAGAAGTGGGCACCTCCGTCAGGAATTAAACCAATGCCAATAAAATTCATCGCCAGCTTGCTTGTTTTGTCAGCAATAATATAGTCTGTCGCCAATGCTAAACTAAATCCTAAGCCTGCAGCTGCACCTGAAACAGCACTAATAGTTAGTTTCGGCATGCTATAAAGAGTAATGATCAATTCACTTATGCAGTCCATGACCGGAAAGAAATCGCTCTCATTTATGTTTGAAAGCATCGTTTTAATGTCGCCGCCTGCTGAAAAGGCTCTGCCTCTTCCTGTTATCACCACAATATCAATTTCATCTGAATCGCTTATTTCTTTTAGTTTGAAAACAAGCCCCTTAATAACATCAGTATCCATTGCGTTTAATGCTTCCGGTCTGTTCATTTCAAGTGTTGCAACACGGCCATCTACTCGCAAATTTACCTTATCCGTTACAAAATTGATTGACACGGCAAATCCCCCCTTTTCTTCATACAATTCCATTATATACGGAATGGTCAGGAATAAAAACAAACTTTCTTAATATATTGAATTTTCTTTTCCCTTTCAAAAAAATCATAGCAAAAGGCAAAGGAAAAATCCCCCGCCCCCTTTTTGTTAACTTTTTCGCGATAGTTCTTTTTTCACCTGATCTCGTAAGGCCATCTTCAGGAATTTACCAACTGATGTCTTAGGAATTTCCTCAAGGAAAAGGATATCATCTGGAATCCACCATTTAGCAAACTGCGGTTTTAAAAATTCTATTAATTCATCCTTTCCTGTTTTCCCTTTATAAGCATCCTTTAACACGACACATGCTAATGGCCTTTCCTGCCATCTTTCATGGGGAACAGCGACAACTGCCGCTTCAAACACAGCCTCATGTGCCATTAGGGCATTTTCTAAATCTACCGATGAAATCCACTCGCCGCCACTCTTAATTAAATCCTTTGTACGGTCAACGATTTTCACAAAACCTTCCTCGTCAATCGTGACGACATCCCCGGTGTGGAGCCAGCCATCGTGAAATGCATCCTTTGTCCTCTCATCTTTATAATAAGCAGAGGCAATCCATGGACCGCGAATGCACAATTCACCCATTTCTTTGCCGTCCCAGGCGACCTCGCCATCCTTACCAAGGATTTTTATTTCTAACCCTGGGACAATGAGTCCTTGTTTTGCCCGCAGTTCTAGTCTCTCCTCATAATCTAATTCTTCTTGGTAGCTTTTTAGATTTGAAAAGAGCGCAAGCGGACTTGTTTCAGTCATCCCGTATGCGTGCATGAATGGCACATTATATTTTTGCTCAAAAGCTTTTATCATCCCTTTTGGTGCTGCTGAACCACCGCATAAAATTCCTCTTAAACTACTTAGGTCATAGGAACCTTCATCAAGTTCCTTTAGTAATCCCAGCCAGATTGTCGGAACGCCGCTCGTGATCGTGACTTTTTCTTGTTCAATTAACTCCGCCAATAATTTAGGTGTAAAATATGGCCCAGGAAGAACGAGAGTAGCACCAAACCATACTCCTGAAAACGGCATGCCCCAGGCATTTGCATGGAACATGGGGACAACAGTCAAAGCGATATCTTTTTCACTAATGGCTGCATTGTCGGCAAGACCTAATGCCAAACTGTGCAGAAAAATACCTCGATGGGAATAGACAACTCCTTTTGGGTTTCCAGTCGTAGCAGATGTATAGCACATACCGGCAGGATCATTTTCATCAAGATCTTCTGGGTATTTGAATTCGGGATTTGCTTCAGCTAAAAGCTGTTCATAATGATAAACAGGAGAGAGTGTTGTTTCCGGCAATTCTTTTTCATCAGTCATAATGATAAATGCCTTAACAGTTTTTAATTCTGCAGCGCAGCTTTCAAGTAATGGCAGTATGTCTGCGTCAATGAGGAGAACTTTATCTTCTGCGTGATTGATAATGTAGGAAATATGCTGAGGTGATAATCGGATGTTAATTGTGTGCAGCACGGCACCCATACATGGAATGGCAAAGTAGGCTTCCAGGTGGCGGTGGTGATTCCATGCTAATGTTCCGACCCTCTCACCTTTTGTAACTCCTAATTTAACTAGACTATCGGCAAGTCTTCTCGTTCTTTCGGCAATTTGTTTGTAGGTAAATCTTTGAATACCACTTGCGGTTCTTGATATAACTTGTTTCTTTGGAAAAAACTTTTCTGCTCGTTCAATCATTTGAGTCATCTTTAAAGGTGTTTGCATCATTGCGAATATCCCCCTCCAATAATGAAAGCGTTTTAATCACCCCGTTGAAGTGTATGGGGCAATCCATATAATTATTCGCCATTAAGAAGGATCATCCCTTTATTAAGAACAAAAAACAATAAAAATCTCCTGCCCATTTTAAGCAGGAGAACCTTTTTCAGAGAATAGCTCGTCTAATATTTTTATTTTTTCATCAGTATAGGCTTCAAAACCGTCATTATAGGATTTCGGATCCTTTGGATTAGCGAAGTGAGTAATTTCTCCGGAAACTGGATGAATAAATTTGCTCGCTGCTCCACAGCCAAGTCCGATAATCGTCTGCTGCTCTTCCATTATCATAATATTATAAATGCTTTCTTGTTTAGGGAGCGAGTAGCCGACATTCTCAAGATTGCCGAGAATGTTCTTTTGTCTGTACAAATAATAGGGCACATAGCCGTGATCTTTCGTCCAATCCTGAGCTAGCTCCATCATCTTTTCGACCTCATCACGCTCAGCAACCTTATACTTCTCTTTATTCTTGGTCATTTCAGAAGCCCGTTTGAATGACAACGTATGAACGGTTAAGGATTCAGGCATCAGCTTTTCCGTTTCGGTTAAGGAATAGGTAAATTGAGATATCCCCTCACCCGGCAAACCAATAATTAAGTCCATATTGATATTATTCATGCCCATTTCGCGTGCCAAATGGTATTTTTCTATCGTTTCGGTAACGGTATGATGTCTTCCGATTGCCTTTAACGTTTCTTGTGTATAGGATTGCGGATTAATACTAATCCTGTCGATATTCCACTTCTTTAAGATGTCTAATTTTTCTGGAGTGATGGTATCCGGACGCCCTGCCTCAACAGTAATTTCACGGATATTTTCAACATCCGGAAACGACGAGTACATTTCCTCATAAAGCATATCCATCTCTTCCGCTGTAATGCTAGTTGGAGTACCTCCGCCATAATAGACTGTTGTAATATGGACACCCTTTTCCTTCAGCCAGGCCCCAATTTTCTGCATTTCGTAATGAAGCCCGCCTAAGAAGGAATCAACAGAGCCTTGCCTTCCGTTAATTGCATAGGCAGGAAATGTACAATAGGCACATTTTGTTGGGCAAAATGGAATCCCAATATAAATACTGACTTCTTTTTGCAGCGTGTATAGGTCAGGAACAACGGCAAGCTGACGGTCAACGATTTGCTGCATCAGTTCTATCTTCTCATCAGTAATTAAATAATCAGCCTTTAATTGTTGATGTGCTTGTTTTAACGGTACCCCTTCCTGTACTTTCCGATGAAGCAATTTGGTAGGTCTGACCCCTGTTAAAATGCCCCATTTTTGGGTAATACCTGTCCAGTCCTGCAGCACAGTTATATAGACATGGGCAACGGCATTTTTTATTTGCTTAAACCTTTCCTTTTCGGATTCGGTTGGGATTAATTCTTTTTGATATTCGGAGGCAAATACTTTTCCAATGTCATTCCTTAATTCAGCGGAAACATATATATTTTCTGAGACTTGCAAATTAAATTTTATTTGTATATCAATATCTTCAGCATTTTCCATTATAATTTTTGTTTCTTCAAAAAATAAATTGGCAATTAGCTGCAGCTGCCGGTTAAATCTTTTATCCTCTAACCCTATTATCGAAATTCGCAATGATATCACCTTTCGTTCAAAAAGCGCAAGCGCCTTAAACAGGGGCGATATGGCTTATGACCTTGAGCCCCTAGGCGCTTGAGACATTTAGTTAACTTCCTTAAGTGTACAAAATCAGCAAATCAAGGTCAATACAGTGGATTTTATTTACAAAATCAAAAGATACCATCTGCGAATGCTGATGATATCTTTACATGTTAATTTTTTATTATTTTCATCTTTCTTAAAAACTCAATTGGCTGCTGTTTGCGAAAATGTTCTTTAACCATATAGGCAACACCATGTTCATTTTCTGACCGTGTTACCCAGTCAGAAGCTTTCTTTACCTCGAAATCGGCATTCCACATCGAAACACCAAGGCCTGCAGCTTCAATTAAAGGAATGTCATCCAAACCATCACCGATATAAACCATTCCACTTCTTCGGATACCAAGTTGATTTCCTAGATAAGTTAATCCGGTAAGCTTTGAGACACCAGCTGGAACAATATCCAGCCTCAATGAATCAAGTTCGATTACTTCAATCTCGGTGAACATTTTACCTATTGCATTTTTAGCATCTCTTAGATCGCTTTTCTCTTCAAAATAAACTTCAATCTTTGGCGCTGCTACCGGCTGGTCATGTAAATATTCGCTTAAGGAAGTAACAAATTGTTGAGAATAAAAAACTGGATCTCCTGTAGTAAAAACTGTCTTTGATAATAAATGATTATTTAGCTTTAATTTATTTGCTAATGAAAATTGTTCATGCACCAGGCGGATTTGGCAAGGTAATGCTTCTAAAAAACGGATTGTATCATAGGTAATGTCCTCTTTAATTCTTTTAACATATATCGGTTTTGACTCAGTGGCAGCAATAAAGGCGCCTTGATGTGTGATAATGGGTGATTTTATTTTTAACGCCTTAGCCACTTTTCTGGCTGAGGGGAAGCTGCGCGATGTAACAAGCGTTACATAAATACCTTTTTGCTGGACATATTCAATTGCTTCTTTTGTTGACTTGTGGATTTTTCCATTCGTTTGAAGAAGCGTGCCATCAATATTTAACGCAAGCAAGCGATAAATCATTATGTTGCCCCCTGTTCTTGGTGAAATTGCCTTTATATCACTTTTATGACTTTTCACTCATTTATAGAACAGAAAAGCAGAAGTGCAATTGGAACACTCCGCTTGTTTCAGGGGAATAGGCACACAACTCAGAGATCAGTTAAATGACTCAAAGGAATAATGAAAAATAAAATTAATTGTTAAACTTTCTAAAAATTCTTTCATTGTATTAATGATGCTGTTTAAAAACCATTATGTGACTGGGAAATGATCAGCTGTCATTATCGGCGTTTTTTTCTTACTACAAGATCCGGTGCTTTAGTTGAAATAAGGAGAAATATTAATTTGATTGTCATTTAGTCCATATAAATAGTAAAAATGGCGCGCTACAACTGAAAGCAGTTTTAGCACGCCATTTTCTATGTCATTTAACTGTTTTGCACCTAAAAACGGAACCCTTCATTTTCGTACCGAAGGCTTTTAATGAAGCTTACATTTTACCGTATAAGTCTTCCAATGGCTTCATAATGATCATGTTTAATTCGCCGATAACCATGCTCATCCGCTGCTCTGCTTCCATAAGGCGTGAAATTTTTGGATTTTGCTGGACAAGTCCCACGGTTGCTTGTGCCTGCTGAATTTCTTGTTCAGAAATATCCTGGCCCATCATTTGTCTTTGCTGCAGATTCATTTGGATTTGACGAAACTGGTCAAACATTTGCTTTGCTTGCGGGTCTGCATTTACTTCGTGATACGCCTGCTGTAATTGTACATACTCGGCACTTTGACGGATTGCTGTTTCTAACGCATACGCGGAATCATATAAATTAACTGCCATTTTGAGTCACTCCTTTTTTGGTAAGATGAAACTTCCATCAGTAGTGATTTTTCACTGATGGGTAGTTGAATCAATCGGGCATTTACGGCAGTGCACACCCACGCAATCCTATTGGGTTCCTCCATAAGTATTGAGGTGGAAATCTTACTGCCCGTTAATGCGGGAAAAACAATTCTTCACAACTATAACAAACTATTCATTTAATTGCGAGAATGTTCAAATCACCATAACAATTGTTTTCACATACATTACTATATCAACGAATGCCCATTTAACGTCGTATCGTATGGACTGGAACGCTTCGACTGTGATAAAGGAAACACGAAAAGCGCAAGCGCCTGAGCAGGTGCGAAATAAGGAGCATTATCGACTGGTAAGAAAAGTAAAGTTAACTGATCACTTGAGCTGAACAATTCTCAAAGTTACATGCAAATGAGGAGTGATTATGTCATTTTCATTAACACCGATTAAACTAATACCAAAAAAACTTACAGATATAGATGATGGACATATCCAAATTTCCAACCACTTGTTTACCCATTTACAATTAAAAAAGAACCGGGAGCTAAACATCACGTTAGGGAAAAAAACAATTACTAGAAAAATACAAACAATAGAAATGGCAACTAACGCGATCCAGCTTCCGGAGCATTTGATAAAAGAGTTTGATCTTCCCATTCAATGCTATAGATTTCAATCAATGCTTCTCCCGGAAAGCCATACGCTGAAACTCGGGCCTGTGATTGGATTATTAACCGATTTCCCCACAATTAAGATGGAGGAGCCTCACTTCAGATCCATTCATTTGTTTTGTGAGGAGCTTCATCACGGCATAACGGAGCATGGCGGCTTTTTTTACGTATTTTCGTATGACAAATTTTCAATCCAAGGATATTACTTTGAGAATGGAAAATGGATTCCGGCACAGCTTCCCTTGCCTGATGTTATCTACAACCGGATTCATTCCAGAAAACTTGAGCACACAGAGCACTTTAAACAATTTCGCCAAAAACTTGACCAGTTCATGATTCCATTTTTTAATGACCGCTTTCTTTCGAAATGGGAAGTGTATGAACAGTTAAAAGATGAAAATCATCTAACTCCTTATATTCCTGAGACAAATATATTTTCGAAGGAATCCTTTTATGATTTTGCCCAAAAATATGACACTATTTTTCTCAAACCTATACATGGCAGTCAAGGCAGAAACATTATCAAACTTAAAAAGGAAGCAGATCACCATTACTCTCTTCAAACTTCATTAACTCCACTGACTGACAGTTTTAATAAAAGGTATTCTTTAGAAGATATTTATCAACAAATCAAACAGCTGCTCCATAATCGAATTTATATTATCCAGCAAGGTATTACATTAATTACACATGAATTAAGGGCAATGGATTTTAGAGTTTTATGCCACAAAAATCAAAATAATCATTGGTCAGTAACCTCAACAGTTGCAAGAATTGCAGCTGAAAAGGAGTTCGTTTCTAATCTAGCGAGAGGCGGGACGATTTCAAGACCTTTGAATGCTTTACGAACTTGTATGAGTCGTCAGCAAACTTTAGAGGTACTGGCACTAATGAAGGAATTAGCGCTTGAAACAGTTTTAGTGATTAGCCATCACTCAAAAGGAATAACTGGAGAACTTGGCATCGACATCGGCATTGACCAAGACGGAAAACCTTGGTTAATCGAAGTGAATTCAAAGCCTTCAAAAAACTTCGAGGATGGATTAGAAAAAATTAGACCGTCTACAAAAGCAATCATTCAATTTTGTACAAAGCTTGCTTTTGATTCTGTGATAGAGAGGGAGGAAATGTAATTGATTACATTTGGAATCATGACTTTGACCATGGAAAGTGAAAATTCATATATAAACGAGATAGCACGACTAGCTGAATCGTACGAGATGGATGTTTTTAGATTTATCCCATCCAATATTAATCCACATACCCTTCTGGTGAAAGGGAAAAAATTTGATTTTAAAACAAAGTGCTGGAAGGACATAGAATTACCAATCCCTGCTATTATTTACGACCGTTGTTTTTATGGAGATGATGAACATTCCAAGCAATGCCTGCCAATCGTTTCCTGGCTAAAGAGCAGAAATGATATTACCTTTTTAGGTTACGGATTGCCTAATAAACTTGAATTGTATAATGCCTTAAAAAACACGGCATTATCATCCTATTTACCTAGTTCTCAATCCGTTTCTGATCCAAACATTGTATTAAATAAACTAAATGTGATGAAAAAAATCATTTTAAAGCCGACAAACGGTTCGCAAGGGTACGGCATTTATTACGTAAAGAAAAATGACAAAACCTTTCATGTAAAAACAGAAAAACAAAAAAAGACTATTTCTAGAATTTTTCCAAACGAAACAAAGCTTATTCAATGGCTGAAACAATTATTAAAACAGCGTGGCTATCTTTTACAACCGTATCTGGAACTATCAAATAATGAACAACAGCCGTTTGATATCCGTATCCTCCTGCAAAAAAATGAACTAGGAGTTTGGGGCGAACGTGGTAGAGGGATTCGCACCGGCAGTACCGGCGGAATTCTTTCAAACTTAAGTGCCGGTGGTTCAGTCATCACCTTTTCAGAATGGATCTCATCCCATCCACCTGCAAAAGGTGAATATATACGCCAGGAATTAGAATATATTCTTAGCAAGCTCCCAGATATTCTAGAAAAAGAGTTTATGCCTTTATTTGAGATTGGTGTAGATATCGGGGTAGCAAAAAATGGCTCTATTTGGATTCTCGACATCAATTCAAAACCGGGAAGAAAGGTTGTTTTACACACCCGTCCAGACTTACAGAATACCCTTTACCTAGCACCACTTCTTTACGGGAAATACCTTTCTCGGATGGAGCAAATGGAAAGGAAGAACATTTATGAGAAAACATTATCTCATTGAAGTTGCTCAAAATGATCAATTAATTGTTTTTTGCCCACCAGCGGTTATACAGGATAAACAGATCAAAAGAATTGCCTTTGGGTCAAAATCCATGGAAGTGGAATTTCGCCCTCATCCTGATCAGGATGACCGGATTGTGATAGGCAGGAAAATTCAAGATGCTATCCTTTTTCCACACTTCAAAATCCCGATGCATGCCTTTTTAGAAAATGAAATCCTCTATATTGGTCCGCTTGTTGGGATTTTCACCTCTGGATTTACGTCCAATCCCAAGCAGCCAATCGGTGAACGGACATTATTTTTTTCAAAACTTCTATCGGTTAACAAAACAGTTGGAGCCCTGCCTTTTGTCTTTGGGGAACAGCATATTGACTGGGAGCAAGGAACCATTGAGGGGTACTTCTTTCATGATCATGCTTGGCAAACCATTGAGGTCCCCTTTCCAAATGTCATTTACGACCGGCTTCCAAATCGAAAAAGCGAAGGAAATCCTAAATTAATCAAGGTAAGGGAAAGACTGCAAAAAGAATATCTCATCCCATGGTATAATCCAGGATTTTTTAATAAACTTGATATTTATGAAAGACTGCAGCAGGATACTTCAGTTACGAATTACCTTCCTGAAACTTATCCGTTTATTTCCTTTTCCTCCATCGAAACGATGCTTTCTAAATATGGCCATATTTTTATTAAACCAAAAAACGGAAGTCTCGGGTTAGGTGTTCACCAAGTGATTTATGACAAACATAAGGACGATTATTATTGCCGCTTTCAAGACGCTAAAGGTGTAAATCGCTTACGGAAATATTCTAGCTTTGAGAGTTTGTTCCAATCCGTATTCGCAAACCAATCGCTAGAAAAAATGCTGGTGCAGCAGGGTATTCACTTGCTTAGAAACGAACAGCGCTCAGTCGATTTTCGTGTCCATACGAATAAAGACGATCTTGGAAAATGGCATGTAACAGCGATTGCTGCGAAAATTGCCGGCCAGGGTAGTGTAACAACACATGCCAGAAGCGGCGGGGACATTAGAACCATTAGTGAAATTTTCCCGAAGGAAGAGTGTGATTTATATACTGAGAAGCTATCGAATGCTGCGCTTCTGCTAAGTACTGCCCTTGATGCCAATGTCGAAGGAATTATTGGTGAGATTGGCTTTGATTTAGGCATCGACCGTACCGGTGATATATGGCTTTTTGAAGCAAATTCAAAACCAGGAAGGTCTATTTTCAGTCATCCGGAATTGAAAGAATTTGATTACCTAACACGCAAATTATCGATTGCTTTTGCCGTTTTTCTTACAGAGCAATCCTTATTACACCCTGAGGAACTATTTAAATGAAAGACAATCATCCATCTCCACTCATTGGAATTTTGACGGCACGAAAGTCAAATGGTGCAATCGCCGGTAACGGTTCGCTTTTTATAGAGCTGCAAAAAAAGCTTATTTCATTAAATGGAATAAGCTTTGTCTTTATTCCTGAAGAAGTTGAGAAAGATTTTATTATTGGCTATACATTTTCACCTAACGACAATCGCTGGCAAAAAAAACGTTTTCCATATCCTGACCTTGTTTATAATCGGATTCCTTTTCGAAAATCAGAGCATGACGAACAATGCCAGCATTTTTTTTCTATTTTAAAAGAAAAAAGCATCCCCTTTTTTAACCCTTGTTTTATCGATAAATTTGAACTCTATGAGATACTGAAAAACCATGATATTCTGCAACCCTATATACCGCAAACCATCCTTGCCGATGATAAAAAGAAATTGTTTTCCTTTTTAAAAAGTCTGAAAAACATTTACTTAAAACCACGGCAATCTTCAAAAGGAAAAGGAATCTTCCGATTGAGGATGAATGGCCCTTCGCGAATAAAACTTGAAGGTATTAATAAGCAAGAAAACTATAAATCCTTTGACCATTTTTGGGAAAGATGGAAAGAGGATTTACTTGAAAAAAACTATTTGGCGCAAGAAGAAATTAAATCTGCTGAGTATGATGGAAATCGTTTTGATTTTAGGATCCTCGCCCATGCCAATCTTGATGATTATATTTTAACTGGGGTCGGCATTAGGCAATCCAAGGATCAGGAGATCACCACCCATATTCCAGCTGGCGGCAGACTCCTCCCCTATAAACTTTTACAGGAAGATGAGCACGACCAGTTTTTTCAAACAATTGTCCCCACGGTAGGTAAAGCCCTATCCGAACAGTTCGGCTATTTCGGTGAATTTTCTATCGATGCCGGTGTAAGCAAAACAGGTCACTATTATATATACGAAGTAAATTCGAAACCAATGAGCTTTGATGAAAGGGAGATTGAGGAAAGAAAAATCGATCAGGTTTGCCGCTTATTCCTGCAGCTGACGGAATATCAGAAATAAGGAAACTCTCCGATTGGCGAGCCCCTAAGGGCGATGGCAGAGGCGAAGTTGTATTTATGCCTGATAGGCTAGTTATAGTTTCCTATCTGCTAACTAAAATATCATTTAAATAATTCCTCAAAACAGGTAAGCTATAAGTATGCTACATGTAATAAAGGGGGATTTGACAGATGCTGATGCACTTCCAATTCAAACCATTATTTGAGAATAAGGATATTCCCGGCTGGAATTTTTCCTTTTACTATAAAAAGAAAAGGTTTACAGGAGTCTACCATCAAACAGGAAAAATTGAATGGACAACAAATACACCTGAACAACAAGATATTGAGGCATTAACGAGTCAAATCCATGAATTAATGCTTTACCATGTTTACGAGTAAAACAAATTAACCATAATGTGTATGAAAATTTCTCCTTTCCACAAACTAAAATAGAAATGCGTAAGCGCCCGCTGAAGCTGGACAGTTTTCAGAGTTCATAAGCTTAAACTATTCTAGCCGAAAGGATGGATGGTCATGAAAAAAGGAAAAGAAAAGCTAACGAATGAAGGACCTGCTTATGAAGGCAGAGATATGGCCTATTTTGATATTGACCGCATGATCAATGAAGGTATGTCCGGTGGTTCCGTACATGCCCGTCATGATACGACAAATATCGAAGAAGCTCGCGACCTTGTTGAAGAACAACCGCCATATGAGTGCGATTAAAAATTTCAATACAATGACAAACTGGCTGGACACAATAAAAAGAGGTCCGGCCTTTTTTATTTTTATCCCATTCATCACTATTGGTATAATAGAACCTATATGGTATAAAAATTTTATTTAATGGGGAATTGAACCATGCTTAGAAAATTATTGTCTATCTATGAAAATTCCATCTTGTTTCCCAGCCAACCCGATAAGCCTTCCGAGCAATTTTATTACTTCTATAGCGAAGCAGAGAATGAATGGATTGGCATTCCTAAAACAGAAGTGAGTGAAAAAGAATTAAACCTGCTTAAAGCACTTTACAAAATAGGTGAATTTCAAGTATCCAGGGTGACTACCGCAGAAAAAGCATGGTATGATTTTTTATTTTTATATGCCCCTGCACCACATACTCATTCTGAAACATTTATTAGATTTATCCAGTTTAATATAAATGGCAATGATGCAAATCAAGTGGAAATTGAATCTGCCTTAAAAGGATTTTTCACTGAAGATGTCATAATTATTTGGGAAAGCGGGAGCCGGGGAATTGTTATTGAAGAGAAAAAGCCGATTTCTCTTTCAGAAGAAGAATTAATATCAATGTCGGAAACATTGGAAAGCGATTTTTACGTTACAATATCCTTTTTCATTGGAAAACTGAATCTCAATTCAGAGCAGCTTCGCTCAAAATTTCTTCTGGAAAAGGAATACTTTTCATTTGCCATTACAAAACTTGGCAACCCAACTATATTTACATTTGAACGGGTTTTCCCAGTTTATTTAGCACATTATTTACCAGAGGAATTAAAACATAGGGGCAGTCAAGAAATCGCAGAGGTATTTCATGATAATCCGGAAATGTTTTCGACGATCAAGGTTTTTCTTGAAAACAATTTAAATGCCAGTCTGACAGCTAAAAAATTATATATCCACCGAAATACACTTCAATACCGCATTGATAAATTTACAGAGAAAACAGGAATCGGATTAAAAGACTTTTACGGAGCCTTTACTGTCTACTTAGCTTGTCTGCTTTTTGAACAGAATCAAGTGAAGTGACAATGTGCCCAAAAAAGCGTTTTCAATCTTTGTGCAACCTGTCTATATGGATTTCGAGCTTATCCCTGTAAACTAAACGTATCAAGATAAACAGGGAGGAAATACAAATGGCAGAATTAAAATTAGATCATATTTATAAAATTTACGATAATAAAGTAACCGCAGTTCAAGACTTCAATTTACATATTGAAGATAAGGAATTTATCGTGTTTGTCGGTCCATCTGGCTGTGGTAAATCCACTACTCTTCGGATGATTGCAGGTCTTGAAGATATTTCTAAAGGTGATTTTTACATTGATGGAAAAAGAGTCAACGATGTCGCTCCAAAAGATCGCGATATCGCGATGGTTTTCCAAAACTACGCTCTTTATCCACATATGACGGTTTACGATAACATGGCATTCGGCTTAAAGCTTCGTAAATTCCCTAAAGATGAAATCGAACGCCGCGTAAAAGAAGCAGCTAAAATTCTTGGCTTAGAAGCTTACTTAACTCGTAAACCAAAAGCACTTTCTGGTGGACAGCGTCAGCGTGTTGCCTTAGGACGTGCGATTGTCCGTGATGCAAAGGTATTCTTAATGGACGAACCATTATCAAACCTTGATGCGAAGCTTCGTGTGCAAATGCGTGCAGAGATTGCCAAGCTCCACCGCCGATTAGATACCACTACCATCTATGTTACACATGACCAGACAGAAGCAATGACAATGGCTACACGATTGGTTGTTATGAAAGATGGAATCATTCAACAGGTCGGATCTCCAAAAGAAGTATATGAAAAACCAGAAAATGTCTTTGTCGGGGGCTTTATCGGTTCGCCTGCGATGAACTTCTTTAATGGTAAATTAGAAGATGGAAAGTTTGTAATTGGAAATGCCTCCATTGCGGTTCCGGAAGGTAAAATGAAATTCCTTCGTGAACAAGGTTATGTTGGAAAATCAATTATCCTTGGGGTACGTCCGGAAGACATTCATGATGAGCCTGTATTTATTGAAGCATCTGCTGGAACTAAGATTAAAGCCAATATTGATGTGGCTGAATTAACAGGTGCTGAATTAATGATCTATTCGAGTATCGGAGGCCAGGACTTCGTTGCCCGTCTTGATTCACGTGCAGATGTCCATCCTGGTGATTCTTTAGACCTTGCATTTGACTTAAATAAAGCTCATTTCTTCGATATTGACACAGAATCACGGATTCGCACTCTTAATGAAAAATAACATACTTTTCATTATCCCCGTTATACTTTTAACGGGGATTATTCTTTAATAAAGATTACTTCATCAGAATGACACGCGGGACAACTGTATAAATGGGGACACTTTTCGTCTGAATTCGTATCAGGATACCCGTCCTCCATCTTCGTTAAATTAATATCCATATATGGACTATAATTCTCAAAATAATCCATAAGCCTGCCACTTTCCAACATAGGTTCCCCGCAATTTGTACATATTAAGTAGAGCTCCCTTAAACCATTGCAGACTGGGCATATCGCCATACATTTCACCCTTTTTGTTTAGTAGATAATCTTAGTTTATGTTAACTTACGTGCTCTATGTGGTGGAATAAATTACTAAAAATCATTTCGAATATATCTACAAGAATTAATCATAATAAAGATTACAAAGCAACAATTACACCGATGGATGAAGCCAACAAGGGTCGTAACCGGTGCAACTCCGGATCATCCAACCAAGTTTACTAAAAGGATACAATAATATTATGGGTTAGGCCAAGACGGCAATTTTATGGTTCAATTCCATACTGACCCCAAACTTATTAAGAGGAGTGTTATTCATCTATGGCTGCTAACAACAACTCTAATCAACTTTTAGTACCAGGCGTTCAACAAGCACTTGATCAAATGAAGTATGAAATCGCTACAGAATTTGGCGTAAACCTTGGTGCGGATACTACTTCACGTGCTAACGGTTCTGTTGGAGGAGAAATCACAAAACGTCTTGTTCAAATGGCTGAATCTCAACTTGGCGGATTCAAGCGCTAATTTTTAGCAAACTTTCTTTCACAAATTAATATTATGGCCTAGCCCCCTCTCTTTAATGAAGGGGGCTTTCATTTTGTCTCTCGCTATTTTTCATACCATCTTTTCCGCCTTCATCCATTCGACAAATTGCTCTGACGTAACATACCCCGTTTTAAGGGCAGCTTCCTTTAACGTACTATTTTCCTTAAACGCGAGCTTAGCAATTTCAGCTGCTTTTTCATAGCCAATATGTGGGTTTAACGCCGTTACCAGCATTAAGGACCGCTCCACGTGTTCCTTAATGATTTCTATATTTGCCTCCAGACCTACAGCACAATTTTTATTAAAGGATTTCATACCATCCGCCAGAAGCCTAGTGGATTGGATGAGATTATAAATGATGACTGGTTTAAAGACATTTAGTTCAAAATTCCCTTGGCTGGCAGCAAAGCTGATGGTTGCGTCATTGCCAAACACCTGACATGCTGCCATTGTTAATGCCTCACTTTGCGTTGGATTCACCTTTCCAGGCATGATGGAGCTTCCCGGTTCATTAGCAGGAATACTAATCTCACCAATCCCGCTCCGTGGCCCGCTTGCGAGCCAGCGGACATCATTGGCAATTTTCATCAAATCAGCGGCTAATGCTTTTAATGCTCCGTGTACATAGACAATTTCATCATGACTTGTCAAAGCATGAAATTTATTTTCAGAGGAGCGAAAAGGATAACTTGTTAATTTAGATAACTGCTCAGCTACTTTTTCTCCAAACTGCGGATCAGCATTTATTCCTGTACCTACCGCTGTCCCGCCAATTGCTAAATCTAGGAGATACGTGCTCGCTTCCTTAATCATTTTTTCACTTTTCTCCAGCATTGCCCTCCAGCCGCTAATCTCCTGTCCAAGCGTCAGTGGTGTGGCATCCTGCAAATGCGTTCTTCCAATTTTTACAATAGTTGAAAAAGCCTTTTCTTTTTCATGCAGGGTGTTTTTTAATTCCAGTATGACAGGAAGCAGGGTTTCGGTTATTTTTATATAGGCAGCAATATGCATTGCAGTTGGAAAGGTATCATTGGAGCTTTGCGACATATTGACATCATCATTTGGGTGAATTTTTTCTGTGCTGTTCTGTTCCTTTAATAAATGGTTTGCTCGATTTGCTATTACTTCATTCACGTTCATATTGGTTTGAGTGCCGCTGCCTGTTTGCCAGACTACTAAGGGAAAATGTTCATCCAAGTCTCCGTTATGAATAACATCACATATCTTTTGAATGGCCATCATTTTTGCTTCGCTCAGCTTTCCTAATTGAAAATTAACGATAGCGGCCGCTTTTTTAATAAAAGCCAAACCATAAATGATCTCCAATGGCATTTTTTCGGTGCCAATTTTAAAATTTTGCTTGCTCCGCTGTGTCTGTGCCCCCCAATATTTATCCGCCGGCACCCTAACCTCACCAAATGTATCTTTTTCAACACGATAATTCTCCACGTGGATTCCACCTCCCAAATTCATACTCCTTCCATATATATACCCATTCCTAATCATTTTATTAAATAAATTGCCTATACATTTTGAAAAGCTGTAAAAAAAAACTGCAGACATTTTGTCTGCAGTCTATGCTTTGAAAATGGTATATCCGATATAATAAGAAAGGATTAAAAAACTGCCGATTGCTAATACAACTGAGTACTCTGACATAGACATCCCACCCCAATTAATTTTAATTACGTAAACATTTCTAACTTATCATAAGGGGCAAGGGTAACAAGTGATAGAAATTACACATTAGTGACCAAGGAGTGAATTTTTTGTGAACATATGCCTTTTGGGGGCCACAGGAAGAGTGGGTTCGGTTATTCTCGAAAATGCAATATCAAATCATCTTTCTGTCCAAGCTGTAGTGAGAGATTCAAAAAAACTAACACATGAGGCTCCAAGTCTCACAGTCATAGAAGGAAACGTCCTAGATGAAGCGGTTATTGCTTATTCAATTGAAAGATCAGACGCAGTCATTAGTGCGTTAAATACAGATGGAAGCATAACGCTTTCATCTTCCCTGCCCTTTATTATCAAGCATATGAGAAATAATGGCATCAAGCGTATTATTACCATTGGAACTGCTGGAATCCTGCAGGCTCGTTCTGCACCACATTTATACCGCTTCCAATCCTCAGAGTCAAAACGAAAAAGTACAAAGGATGCCGAGGAACATTTAAAAGCATTTTTGTTATTAAAGGATTCAGGACTTGATTGGACGGTTGTTTGTCCAACCTATTTGCCTGTTGGTGAAAGAATTGGCACCTATCGATTCGAAAAGGACTTTTTACCTGAAAATCCTTCGTCCATTTCGATATATGACACCGGTGATTTCGCGTTCCAACAGCTTTTTAGCGATGAATTTATTGGTTCACGAGTCGGACTTACCTATTAAGTGTAACTTATCAGCGAATTTTTATGATTTATCGGCGAATTTGTTACTTTTATCAGCGAAATTTAGATTTTATCGGTCATTCTGTTACTTTATCAGCGAATCAACATTTTTAGTAAAAAGAAGAGCTGACACTCCTAAAAAAAGGGCCAGCTCTATTGCTATCCTGCTAATTCGTTACCGCCTTGCTGGAGCTGATACATCTGATAATACTTCCCCTTAGTCGCCATCAATTCGTCATGAGTTCCTCTCTCAACAATCGTCCCTCGGTCGAGTACAAGAATCTGATCGGCATTGCGAATGGTCGACAAACGGTGAGCAATGATAAACGTTGTTCGGCCTTTCTTTAAAACATTCATCGCTTCTTGAATAAGCGCTTCAGTTTCGGTGTCAATACTGGAGGTGGCTTCGTCAAGAATTAGAATAGCTGGATTAAAGGCAAGCGCTCTGGCAAATGAGATCAACTGCCGCTGCCCGCTCGAAAGGGTGCTGCCCTTCTCAATGACCGGCTCATCATATCCATTCTCTAAATTTTTGAATACCTTTTCCGCCCCAACATCCTTTAACGCTTTTTCGACTTTTTCTCTTGTGATGGATGGATCATTCAAGCTAACGTTCGAAGCAATCGTCCCCGTAAATAAATAAGGATCCTGGAGGACTATGCCCATGTGATTTCGAATTGTCTGTCGTGGAATACTTTCGATATCTTTGCCATCAATGAGAATTTTTCCTTTTTGGCAATCATAGAAGCGGAAAAGTAAATTCATGATGGAGCTTTTTCCTGAACCAGTATGACCAACCAACGCAACTGTTTCTCCATGCTTCGCTTCAAAATCAATATCTTTTAGTACATATTCTCCTTCTTTATAACCAAATGAAACATGATCAAAGGATACATTCCCTTTATAACGGGCAATCCGCTCACTGCTGACATTTTCACCCGGCTCATCCATCAATTTAAACACCCGCTCACCAGCCACAAGCGCCTGCTCCAAATTAGCAAGCTGATTGACGATTCCTTGGACAGGCTGAAAAAGACGGTTTACGTAATCAACAAAGGCATAAAGCATCCCAAGTGAAATCACGTTTAAAGGACTAAGCGACTGCCCTCCAAAATACCAAATAAAGGCTACGAAGACGAGATTTCTTAAAATTCCAACTAAGTTATGAGAAGTTAACGCATTTAAACTTAACATCTTATTTTGGTAGGTAAAATGTTCATGGTTTAGCTTTTCAAAATCTGCTTTCGTTTCGGTTTCTCGGCTGAATGCCTGAATAATACTCATTCCTTGAATTGACTCGTTGATCATGGCGTTAATATCACTATTCCGAGAACGAATGACACGGTTGTATTTTGATGCATACTTCCGGTAAATTAACATCCATGCATACAGGATTGGCAGCAGCACTAAACAAATCGCTGCCAGTTTCACATTCAAAATAAACAAGGCCGAATATATGCCGGTAATATAAATAGCACTGGTAAAAAAAGTGGCAAGTACGGTTACGTAAAGCTCTCGGATGGCTTCTGTATCATTCGTGATTCGTGCCACCACTTTTCCTGCGGGCAGATTATCAAAATAGTGGATTGGCAGCCGTTGAATATGTCCAAAAACATCCTCGCGCATTTTTTGAATGATGCGGTTGGCTGATTTTTGCAAGAAAAATTTTTGCCCGTATTGAAAAATGGCTGATACCACTAAGAGCCCAAAATAGAATGCTAAAAATTGAAATATCGCAGGAATCTCCGGTTGGTAAAACCTTAATAGTTCTGATCCATTAAGGATTTTCGCCTGATATTCTGCTTCTTGTGCACCTTTTTTAATGAGTAAGTTGCCTTCTTTTAAGCTTCTTTTTCCATCAAATTCAACTTCTTGGTCAATAAAAACGAACTTGGAACCAACCTGAAGAATCCGAGCTGGTTTTCCCTTTTGTTCACCACTAGAAAAATACTTTTCTCTTTTGTACACTTTCCCGTTATACTTTACTGCCTTATCTCCATTGGTTGTTTCATACCAGACAGATTCAATGCCTAAAATATGCTGATCAATAATATTTTTTGCGATAAACGGCCCTGCTAGATCTGCTGCGGCGGAAATGGTCAGCATGATCAATGCTGCCAAAATAATTTTTTTATAACTAAGTGCGTATCCGACTAATCTTCTTCCTGTGGTCATGCTGTCACCTCCTCTTCATCTTTATGTTCAACCTGCTGCCGTAAGAATTGTTCGCTATACCATCCGCCCTGCTCCAAGAGCTGATCATGTGTCCCTTCTTCAACAATTCTTCCTTCATCAAGGACAATAATATGGTCGGCATGCTGGACAGCTGACATCCGATGCGTTGTAATAATGGTTGTTTTTTCTTTTCTTACATTGCGGATATTGTCTATAATTCTCTTTTCTGTTTTGGCATCAACAGCAGATAAAGAATCATCGAGAATGAGAATTTCCGGATTTTTAATAAGCGCACGGGCAATCGAGATGCGTTGCTTTTGCCCGCCGGACAGGGCCACGCCTTTTTCACCCACAAGCGTACTCAATCCTTCCGGAAGCATTTCTAAGTCTTTACGGAACGCTGCTAAATCGATAGCCATCGCTAAATCTTCATCACTCGCTTCATCCCTTCCAAAGAGAATATTATCCTTCACACTTCTTGAAAAAAGTACATGATCCTGAGGCACATAGCCAATCCAGCTGCGAACCTGGTTTAATGTTTGTTCCTCTAACGGAACACCCGCGATGGATACCTCACCATCTCCAAGTGGGTATTGTCTTAATAATTGTTTAATAAACGTAGTCTTTCCGCTTCCAGTTTTACCGACGATTCCCAGTGTCTGACCTTGTAGCAGCACTACATCTACGTTTTCTAGATTGTTATTTTTAGAGGATGGATAGCGGAAGGTTACTTTTTGATAATCAATACGTTCAGCGGAAGCGACCGCAACCGGTATAACAGGATTGCTGACCTCTTCCTCGTAGCTTAGGGTTTCATGGACACGGTCAAGTGAAGCATTTCCCCGCTGCATTACATTAATTAACTCGCCAATGGCAAACATCGGCCAAATCAACATCCCTAAATAGACATTAAAGGAAACGAGATTTCCTAATGTAATTGCTTGGTGGAAGACTAAATAAGCACCATACCCGAGACCGATTAAATAACTGATTCCAACAAGCACCTTTATCGTTGGGTCGAATAAGGCATCAATTTTTGCTACTTTAATATTTTTATGGTAAACATCTTCAGTCAGCTGGTGAAACCGGTTACTATCAGCCTTTTCCTGCACATATGCACGGATCACCCTAACACCCGCAACCGATTCAAGCACCCGGTCATTAAGCTCGCCGAAGGCATCCTGGGCTTCCATAAAGCGGGTATGAATTCTTTTTCCATATAATTTCATTAGAATGGCCATAATGGGCAGCGGAATGATCGCTGCTAATGTCAGTTTCCAGCTTATAAAAAGTCCCATTGTCAACAGCAATGTCAGCATCCAGACACTTGAATCCACGAGTGTCAAGATTCCAAAACCTGCTGTGGTCGAGATTGCCTTTAAGTCATTCGTTGCACGTGCCATTAAGTCACCCGTGCGATTTTTTTCATAAAAGGCCGGAGTCATTTTTAATAGATGGTTCACAAACCTAGACCGCATTTTCCTTTCTACCAGAAATGCTCCTCCGAATAATTTATACTGCCAAATATAGGTGATGCCATAGGATGAAATCATTATGATGAGAAGAAAGGTAAGATATCGTAATATTTTCTCTTCACTCATAGCACCTATATGAATATCATCAATTGCCATTCCAATTAATTTTGGCGGCAATACATCCAATATGCCTACTATTATTAGTAGCGTTACAGCGATCACATATCGCTGCCAATTTTCTTTAAAAAACCAACTTAATTTTTTTAATACCGAAAACATTGTTGTTTTCCCCCTTTTGTATTACTATCCGCCTTCTGTCTCGCCTATTGTGAGGGCCAGACGTACTTCGGGTATTGGTAACATGGATTGTTCCTCCTCTTTTTCAAAAAGTTAAAATGAAAACTCGCCGACTGGCAAGCTATTAAGGGCAAGACAGAGGCGTATTTGCACTTATGCCCGATCGGAAAGTTATCCTTACCAATCGGCTAAAAAAAAGACATACCGCAATTGTGCAGTATGTCTCCTTCTAAAAAAAGGGACAAAAAAACACACGTTACGTTTCAAATAGAACGAAACCTGTGTTTTAGTCATTTATCAATTTTCACAAAGAAAAGTCAGGAGATAATTTCCCTAGGGCAGGTTACATTCAAATATTCAATTGTTAACAAAGATTGAATTAAATTAATCATTTCGTAACCCTCCCTTTCCTATTTTTTCTTACTTTGTTAGATTATCACCAGTCGTTTTAAAAGTCAATTCCCATTTTTCAGAATTATTATCCATATAGGCTGTATGTGGCCACTGATTGAACTTCACTTTTAGTCCACCCAAACCGCCGTTCCATATGCAATAATTTCTGAGGCTCCCTGCATGACGGAACTTGATTGAAGTCTCATTCCGATGATGGCATTCGCACCTAAATTCCTTGCTTCGTCCATCATTCTTTCAATCGCTTTTTGTCTTGCCTCATCCAGCATATCTGTATATTCCTTAATTTCACCGCCGACAATGGTTTTAAGTCCTGCCATTAAGTCCTTGCCAATATGTTTTGATTGGACGGTGCTCCCCTTGACAAAACCGATTAGTTCCCTGACTTCCTTGCCTGGTATGAAATCAGTCGTAACAATCATCATAATGAGAATCCCCCTTTTTAGGCTTATTCCTTTGAAAAATTTTTCGAACAAAAATTAAATAAAATAGCGTTGGCATAGGGGCTTGAATCAGACCGACAATTCCCCAGAACCAATAATTATGGCTGTGTTTCCTGGCATTCATAAATAAATATATACTTTGCGTTAATAAAATTACGACAACAACAATTATAGTGATTAACGAAATATCCTTATTCATATATGGTTCGCCTTCTTTATTTTCCGAATACCTATATATACCACAATAAAGATAGTCGTGATAATTTGCACAAGAATAAAAATAGCAGGCATGTGATAAAGGGAAATGATCATCCCGCTTAATATGATGAATGCAACAATAAAAAAGACCGACAAATCTTTGATTAATTTTTTCTTTTTGTTTTGCTGCTCTTGGATAACTATTTGTTCAAACCATTGTAAATTTGGCGTATAAACTGGGAATTGATCAATTTTTTGTAATCCCTCTTGCAGCTCGTGAATAGCATCAAAGTCTTGTTTATTTTGTTGTCTTCTGTTCAGGATAACGACTTTCTGTTTCTTCACCTAGCTTCATCTCCCTTCTGACTGACTTTAATCCGTTATGCACCCTTGATTTAACTGTTCCGGGAGAAATTTTCATCCATTCTCCAATTTCTTCATAGGAATAACCATAGTAATGCTTCAAAATAATGGGAATTCGAACGTCCTCCGGTAATCTTCCCAGTGCCTCGAGGCAATCATTCCATTCTTCATTTCTGCTTTCAAAGTGCCATTTCAATTTACGGTATATTTCCTCTTGTCCCTGCCAATTTTTCTCTCTTTTCATTTTTCGGCATTGGTCAATATATGTATTCGTCGCTATTGAAACGAGCCATGTGGTAAATTTACTTTGACCATTATAAAGGTGAATCTTTTGAACACATTTCGCCATTGTCTCTTGTGCTAATTCTTCAGCTGTATCAGGATTCATTGTAATTTTCATTAAATACTTTACAAGGAATGGATAATTTTCTTTAAACAACATGGCAAAAGCAAGATGATCCCCTTTTTTCGCATTTTTAATCAATGCATCCATTCGGCAATAGCCCTCTCTTTCCCAATCATCCTTGCTTATTTCTCTATCAATTAGACGAATGAAACAGGTTTTTGTTCATCCTAATTTCATTGTACTTGCAATCACCGATTTTTTTAAGATAAATGTCATTAAATATACATACCTTTCCTTTAGCCAATTTAGAATTTATTGCCCTCTTTTTTAAGAGAAATGTCTACGTAGAACCATTCTACATTCACTTGCAAAAAGGAAGTAAAAAAGGCACGAATTTCTTCGCGCCTTCCTGAGTTAATGTTCATTGCCTTTTCCTTTGTTCTTTTGTTTCTTATCCCACTTCTCTTTTTGCTTGTTCCATTTTTCTTCCCACTTTTGCACTTCATTGTTAAATTTCTCTTGGAAATTATTGCGATTCTTTTCCTCTTCTTCCTTTTTTCTCTGTTCAATTAGTGTAGAAATATGGGTTACCTTAAAGCTTTGATTTGGTGAATTTTTTAAAGCTTCTTTCATGGCTTCTCGGAAAATAACCGATGCCCCCGTTCCGCTTGTGGGCATTATATAATGCTCAGCATCTGTTTTATCATAGCCAACCCAAATCGCTCCCACTAACTGTGGTGTATAGCCGACAAACCATTGATCCTTCAAACCGTTGATCCCTTTAATTGGAACCTGTGTAGAGCCTGTTTTCCCTGCCGTTTCCCGACCTGGTATTTGTGCCGGTTTTCCTGTTCCCTGCTCTACAACACCAAGCAGCATTGTTGTCATATTGTCGGTCACAGCTTTTGTCGTTACCCGCTCTTTTTGGACCTTCCATTCAGCTACGACATTGCCATTTGTATCAACAATTTTTTTGATCGCATGACCTTTGATTCTAACACCGTTATTAGGAAAAACTGAATAAGCTTCTGCCATGTTCAAAGGTGAAACGCCCTTATGCAAGCCGCCAAGGGCCATTGATAAATTATGATCTTCTTTGTCTAATGAGATACCAAAACGGTTAATCGCATCCAACCCTTTTTCAATTCCCAATTCATTTAGGAGCCACACCGCTGAAACATTTTTTGATTCCTTTACCGCTTCATACATTGGTACTTCGCCTGCATATTGATGGTCATAATTGCTAGGTTGATAATTCCCAAACTTCATTGGCTCGTCTTTTAACATGTCTGTGATTTTCCAACCCTCTTCAAGTGCAGGAGTATAGACAGCTAAAGGTTTAAAGGAAGAGCCGGGCTGGGCTTTTAATTGGGAGGCACGATTATAGCCCCTAAAGGTATGCTCTCCTCTCCCACCGACAAGAGCCCTAATCCCGCCTGTTTTTGGATCCAATAGAACACCACCGCTTTGCACAACACGGTCATTTCCATTTGGAAATAATGCATCATTTTGATAGGTTTGCTCTATCGCCGTTTGCATAGTTGGGTCAAGCTCTGTATAAATTTGGTAGCCTCCTGTCAATAATTCATCCTGTGTAAACCCGTATTGATTAATTGCTTCATCTAATACTTGATCGACATAGTATGGATATTTTCCGCGGAACGGGTCGCCGCCCTTATCATTCAAGACCACTTTTTCTTGTTTCGCTTTTTCATATTGTTGGCTAGATATAAATCCTTGCTGTTTCATTAGGGCTAAGACAAGATTTCGTCTTTCTGTTGCCTTTTCCATATGTTCGTATGGATTAAGAGCAGAAGGCGCCTTTATTAGCCCCGCCAGTAATGCGGATTCGCTTATGGACAGGTCTTTAACCTCTTTTGCAAAATATTTGCTGGCTGCTTGTTTAATACCATAAGCACCATTTCCAAAATAAATTTGGTTCAAATACATCTGCAGGATTTCTTGTTTCGTGTATTCCCGTTCAACAGCAATGGCTAAAAATACTTCCTGCATTTTTCTTTTTAGCGTTTTTTCAGAAGTAAGGATCGTATTTTTCGTTAATTGCTGTGTGATCGTACTGCCGCCCTCGACCATCCCGCCTGCCTTAAGGTCACGGAAGAGAGCTCTGGACATACCTATTAAATCAACACCATTATGCCGGTAAAATCGATGATCCTCTACGGCAATGACGGCATTTTTCATTGAATCTGGAACTTCCTTGATTGGCACTCCTTCATTTTTATTGGCTGATACCTTACTTGCCACGTTCCCACTTACATCATAAAAAACGGTGGGCTGGGGCAGTTCATTTTTCAGTTCTGATATATCTGCATCCTTAGAAAAATAATATAGAAGTCCAAAAAAGCTTAGGATTATTATTAACACAAATAACATGATTACTTGGAGCAAATGCCACTTTTTCCAGTTTTTAAAAATCCCATTCATTTTACCTTTAAACACCAATTCGATGACATCCTTTATCTGTAATCTCTATAACAGGTATACTTTTCGATTATCAATGCGTTTTTATGACGGTTCAGGATAGATCGCATTAAAAAAGATGGGGCCAGAGTCCTCATCTTTTCACGTCTTTTTTGGTTATTTCTTTAAAGCGCTGTTTTGAAAGCTTTTCATCAAAGCTGCTAAAGATGCGGTAATTTCTGTCATCTAATATCCGAAAATGTTTACTTAAAATATTTTGCTGAAGAATATACCCATTTTTTTGTGATAGTACTCGCCACCAAATGCGGCCGCCTAGTGTTTTTGTTTTCCGAAGATCGATTCCATTGAGGGCAACCGTTTCTAGCACCTCTAGGGGTTCGTTTCCAAATAAAAATTGTACTGTTTCCGTTTCGCGAAAAAGCGCACAAATCGAAACAACTGTAGGCCAGTTTGCCAGAACTCTTCCTTTTTCAATTTGTACAAGTGTTTTCTTTGATACACCAATAATATCTGCCATTTTATCCTGTGTATACCCTGCTTCAGTCCGTATTAGACGAAGCTTTTCAGAAACCTGCATGATAATTTCATCCCTGGTCATGTTAAGCCCTTCCTTCAATTGCATCTAGTGTAATTTTACACAAGTTCCATTCATCAATCAATCACATGATATGAAAAAAACTGCTATCAGCTATCGATAGCAGTTTTTTTTACTATTTATTTTACATTGGGCGGCAGGCCGCACTGGCTTGAACATGATTTTTTCAAATCACATGCGGCGCATTTTCCCTTTTTCGATTTATTAATAAACTTTACTAATGCAAAGCTGGCGTATCCAAAAATCGCAACACCAATGATAACACTGGCAATCATTTGCTCCACCTCTTTTTAAAATTAAACCAGTCCAAACAGCTTTCCGCCTTGGTAAATAATTAAGGAAAGTATATAGGCAATCGCAAATGCATAAATCATTGAAAAAGCCGTCCATTTTTTGGATCCAGTTTCTTTATAAATTGTCGCCGTAGTTGCTAAACACGGAATATACAAAAGGATAAACACCATAAAACTATAAGCAGCTAGAGGGGTATAATAATCAGCCAGTATTCCTTGCAGGCTCGCATCATTTGGAACAAAATAAATAATATTCATAGTTGAGATTATGGCTTCTTTAGCAAGGAATCCAGTAATTAATGAAGCAGATGCCTGCCAAGTACCAAAACCAATTGGATCAAAAATTGGCGCAATAACATTTCCAATCGCAGCTAAATAACTATGATCCATATCAACTTTTAATCCATTAGGACCAGCATAGGATAACAGCCAGATAAAGACGGAACCGGCAAAAATAAAGGTACCTGCCTTTCTAATAAACCCCTTCCCTTTGTCCCAAGTGCTTCTCCATAATGACTGGAACTGAGGAAGCCTGTAAGGAGGCAGTTCGATAACAAATAAAGATGTTTCTGATTTTAATAAAGTAGTAGAAAAGATTTTTGCTAAGATTAATGCTACAACGATACCAAGAACATAAAGGCTAAGGACTATGAATGCCTTATGGCCGGCAAAAAAAGCTCCAACGAATAATGCATAAACGGGCAAGCGAGCTGAACAAGACATTAACGGTGTCAGGAGAATCGTTAAAAGCCTTTCCCTGGGTGTTTCAATCGTTCTGGCAGCCATGATTCCAGGTACATTACATCCAAAACCGATCATCATCGGAATAAAGGCCTTACCATTTAATCCTACTGATTCCATAATCCTGTCCATTACCAAGGCAACACGTGCCATATATCCGGAGTCCTCTAATAATGAAATAAAGAAGAAAAGGATAAAGATTTGCGGTACAAACACAAGAACCCCGCCAACCCCTGCTACCAATCCTTCAATAATTAAGGCATGAATAAAATCTGATGCATTGATAGCTGTTAAAACTTTTTCAAATCCAACTGTTACAGGACCTGTTAAAAAGGCATCTAACGCATCTGATAACGGCGTTCCAAGCCAATCAAATGTAAGCATAAACATCAAATACATTAATAGCAGAAAGATTGGCATACCAATGAAACGATTTGTTACAATGCTGTCGATTTTTTCAGACAGCGGAATAACTGAATCACTTTTTTTCGCAACTTCTGCGACGATTTCCTCAATGACTTCTTTTCTTTTTAAATAAATAAAGTTTGCTAATGATTTAATGTCATTTTGTTGCAACAGTTTCGATTCTAAGTTTGCCATAATGGCTTGTAATTTTTTTGAATCAGCAATACTATTAACATAGTTTTTTACATATTCATTTCCTTCAATATAATGAATTGCAAGAAAGCGGGCTGAGTGATCGGTTTTCCCCATCACCTCACCGGTCAGTGCAATTATAGCTTCCTCAACCTCTTTTCCATAATAAACGAGGTTCTTTTTCGCTGGCCGAATTGATTTCGTTGCGATGACATCGACCAGCTGGTCACAGCCTTTTCCGCTCCTTGCCACGACAGGAACAACAGGGACACCGAGAGCATTTGAAAGCTTCGAAGCATCTATTTGAATCCCGCGCTTATTCGCCACATCAATCATATTAAGACCGATTAAAGCGGGTTTCTCAAATTCAAGCAATTGAAGTGTCAAATGTAAATTCCGTTCTAATTGCGATGCATCTAATATATTTAACAAGCGATCAACGGACTCATTTAAAAAGAAGGAAGTCACAACACCTTCATCCTTTGAAAGTGGATTAAGTGTGTATACACCAGGTAAATCAATTAAATGGCCGATATTATTTTTGAATACGCCAACTTTCTTTTCAACTGTAACACCGCTCCAGTTACCAACATACTCATAGGAACCTGTTAGATTATTAAACAATGAAGTTTTCCCGGTATTCGGGTTTCCAATAAGAGCGATTTCCATTATATTCTCTCCACTTCAATCTGAACTGCTTCTTTGCGGCGAATTCCAACACATTGTCCGCATGATTCAATCATAATCGGGCCGCCAAACGGCATGACGCATTTCACACACACTTCAGATCCTTCGGTAATACCTAAGTCAAGCAAACGTCTTTGTACCAGGTGACCAACATGAGAAATGTCAATGATCTTTCCCTTATCTCCTGCTTTTAAAGAACCAAACATGTATATCACCCTATCTATGTTAATTGAGAATGATTATCTTTCTATATTGACATTTTAACACTTTTTTTATGGAAAAGGCATACTAATTTTGTGACAAAAGTTCGAAAAAAAAAGAAAGGCGATCTTCCTTTCTTTTTCCATCGATATTAATGTTCTTGTAAGAAACTTTTCTTTGGCATTGCACCGATCACAAGAATGATGATTATCGCACTGATTACAAAGCTTGGAAGCATATACGTTCCATTATATATGAGCGAGTAAATTGTTACCGGCTGGCCCTTAGGCGCATATTTACCGAAGAACACAATCCCAGAAACAACATGACATAGATAGCGAAGAAAACTGCCAAAAAAAGCACCCACTACTGCATATATCATCCATTTCACTTTTTTCCCTTCAGTAAGGGATTTTTGGATTTGACCAACAAAAATGCCTGCGAAGCCAACGACTGTAAAAGCGATAAAATAATCTATAATACCTTGAACAATTGTATAAATTTGTGCGAAGCCAAGAATAAATTGCAATAGACCAAGTAAAAAACCTGTTAATAGTCCTCCCTTTATTCCCCAGCGGTATGCCATAAGGAAAATTGGCACCATAGCGATAGAAATGGATCCACCCTGCGGCCAAAATCTTGCCATTAAGAATCCTGATAACAAATCAAGTAAATAGGCTAGTGCAGTAAAAACAGCAATTTCCGTAATAAATAGCGTGTTACTTCTCTTTTTATTCATTTCTTCTTTCCCCCTATTTATGTTTGGATCCGTTTGATATCTTCCTAAAAGCAATATGGTGCCAACAAGAAAAGCGGAAGCGCCTTGAACAGGGGCGACAGGCATAAGACGAGCCGGCGAGAAGGCTGATTTTTAGCCTTCTTGACGGATTGGCTTATGACCCCGAGCCCCTAGGCGCTGCAGCTGGACAACAAGAAAAGCGGAAGCGCCTTGAACAGGAGCTTATGACCCCGAGCCACTAGCGCTGCAGCTAGACAATTCTTAAAGTGGAATTCTATTTCTTATCTTCAAAACAAAAAAGCAATGCAAGACGAAAAGGATTGTCTGCATTGCTTTAATATCCGGCAAACCACATCCCTACGCTAGTGTTAACTAACAGGTTCATAGGGTCAGAACTCGAACGTTCACTCTCAGCCGCCTATCGCAGCTCCCCCTGTGGAAGTATTCAATTGTTTCCATAAAAAATATACTATTGATTTATTGTTTTTACAAGGAAATTATTACACTCATGTTGTAATCTGACATATTCTAGTTAAATCATCCTGGATAGTCTGTTTAGCAAAAATCATATTGGGAAAATTATTTATCTTTTATATTAAAAAGGATTTTTGCCGTCATCAGCGAATTATCATGGTAATCAGTTTTGTTAATACCATAGGGGGAAACAAAATGTTTACGGGAGAACAAACCGATTTAATCGCTTTTTTTAATCAAAACAAAGAAAAATTGGTAGAAGAATGGGAAAATGCTATTGTGCTTAATCTTGATGACCCCTTTAAAATGAAAATTCGTCAAAACGGGGAAGCATTATTAAATGTGTTACTTACTATGCATTTGATATCTAAACAAGAACTGTTAGATATTATTGAAAAAATTGCGATAGAGGTGTCAGAAGAAAGGGTATTGGCCGATATTAACATTGGTGATTTTGTCTATAATGTCAATCTTGGCAGAACGATTTTATACAGCTATTTAAGTAAAACAGGAATCTCATGGTCAGAAATGCAGGAATCAATCAATCTGATCAATTTTTGCTTTGATAAATTTTTATATTTTGCCGTATCCCATTTTTCGGAAGCAAAAAATAAAATTATTGAAGAAAAGACCATGTTCATTGATTCGACACATCAGGATCGTTTGACACTTCTCGGACAAATGACATCAAGTTTTATTCATGAATTTAGAAACCCGCTCACATCTATTCAAGGGTTTATTCAATTACTTAAAGCTGATTTTCCAAATATGAGGTATTTAGATATCATTTCATGTGAATTAGATCAGCTTAATTTTCGAATATCACAGTTCTTATTACTTTCCAAAAAAGAATTAATTGGGAAGGAAAAGGTTCAATTCGGGTTAAATAACCTTATTGATGAAGTATTAAACTTCCTTTATCCAAGTATTCTTGACGGTAAAGTAAAAATCAAAAAAGATTTAAGTGAAGATTTTAGCTTGAATGGCTATGCTGATGAAATCAGGCAGGTTTTTATTAATATCATATTTAATGCGATTGATGTTCTGAATCATCACGAGACTCCTACTCCCACCATAGAGATTAGCAGCTGTTTGGAAAATAACCGGCAAATTAAAATTAGTATTTCTAATAATGGCCCAGTGATCCCGACAGAATTACGAAAAACAATTTTCGAACCCTTTTTCACGACAAAAAAACTTGGGACGGGACTTGGATTATTTGTATGTAAAGAAATCATTGAAAAACATAAAGGAAATTTAACATGTGATTCTTCGATGAATAAAACCACTTTTTCGATTTACTTACCTGTTGCCTTAACACCTGCAGGTCATGACGAAACTATATTATAAACATAAAGCCAAATCCCACTTTTAATAAAGCAGGGATTTTTTTATTTGTTTAATCTCCCAACAGTGCCCTTTTATGCATATGATAAACAAAAAATTTTTATCGGGAGAATTAGCCTATGTTTACATTAAAGGTTGACCATGAAATCGAGCTTCAATTGTTTCAAACACATCATGCCATAAAGCTGCATAAACTTGTGGAGGAAAATCGAGAACATTTACGCGAATGGATGCCATGGGTGGATAGTATGACATCCCTTTATCATTTTGAGTCCATTATTCCGGTGTGGCTCACGCAATTTGCTGAAAATAGTGGAATGAACGTTGGTATTCTTTATAAAGGGGAACTTGTTGGCTCATTGGGATTAAATCAATTAGATTGGTACAATAGCATGGCGAGTATCGGTTATTATCTCGCTAGAAATGCAGAAGGCCATGGTATTATCACGCGTTCTGTTCAAGCCTTTCTTAATTATGCCTTTTTCCAATTAGGCTTAAACCGTATAGAAATTCGCTGTGGTGTGAAAAACAAAAAAAGCCGGGCGATTCCTGAACGGCTTGGATTTGTGAAAGAGGGGAAACTGCGGGACGGAGAACATTTAAATGGCCATTTTCATGATCTAATCGTGTATAGCATGCTTGCCCGTGATTGGAATTCATTGCACATTTAAAAATATATTGCATGCCGTCAGTCTGACGGCATTTTTTTTTGCCGATTGGAAAGTATAACTTTCCACTCAGGCATAAGTGCGCTAATGGAAGCTTCGTGAGCATAAGCTTCGTAGTCGAATAGCTATGCTTTTCGACGAACTACACCTCATAAACCGTCCTTAGGGGCTCGCCAATCGTAGAATTTTCTTTATACATCCTCCTCGTTTTTTTCTAATCAACACTTTTTTTGAAATAATATTATGACAATCTTTTGTAAAGTTGGAAATAATGAAAGTATGTAGAGTTAATAGTAAGTGAGGTGGAATACCTTACTATTTGTAGGGTGACCGATGATTTGGATGAATGTGATTATAATAGCTGTTCTTATTGCCTTTACTGCTTTTTTTGTTGCTTCAGAATTTGCCATCGTTAAGGTAAGAACAACACGAATAGACCAATTAGTATCCGAAGGTAACAAAAAGGCTGAAGCTGCGAGAAAGGTGATTTCTAACTTGGATGGATACCTTTCTGCCACACAAGTAGGCATTACTATTACTTCTTTAATTTTAGGCTGGCGGGGTGAGTCTACAGTCCGGAAACTTTTGGAGCCAATCTTTTCATGGATTCAATTACCGTTATCTTTAGAGCCCATTATTTCGACGGTTCTTGCTTTTGCGATTATTACTTTCTTCAATGTAGTAATCGGTGAATTAGCACCGAAAACATTTGCGATCCAAAAGGCTGAAGAAATTATTTTGTTAGTTGCCCAGCCATTGATATTATTTTATAAACTTTTGTATCCGTTCATTTGGATTCTTAATCGTTCAGCTCGATACATAACAGGACTATTCGGAATTAAACCTGCTTCAGAACAAGAACTTGTTATGTCCGAGGAAGAATTACGTATGCTCCTATCTCATAGTTATGAGAGCGGTGAAATAAATCAATCCGAGTACAAGTATGTGAATAAAATATTTGAGTTTGATGATCGAATTGCAAAAGAAATCATGGTGCCGAGAACTGAAGTCATTACACTGTCCAAAGAGGCAACGATGGATGAGATTATCGAAACTGTTAGACAGGAAAAGTATACAAGGTATCCAATTATTGATGGTGATAAAGACAATATTTTAGGTATTGTCAATATAAAGGAAGTTTTAACGGATTGTATCGAGCAAAAATGTTTAGGTGAAGAACCACTTATTCCATATTTAAAACCAGTTATTCATGTGATTGAAACCATACCGATTAAAGAACTTTTAGTGAAGTTGCAAAAAAACCGTTCACATTTGGCAGTTTTATCCGATGAATATGGTGGTACTGCGGGAATCGTAACGGTCGAAGATATTCTTGAAGAAATTGTCGGAGAAATTCGGGATGAGTTTGATATTGACGAACTCCCTCTTATCCAGATAAAGGGGAATGGAAATTTTATTTTGGATGGAAAAGTCCTGATCAGCGAAGTAAATGATCTCCTTGGTACTACACTTGAAGAAGAAGATGTAGACACGATTGGCGGCTGGTTTTTAACGCAAAAGTTTGATGTCCATAAAGGTGATGCCATCGAAAAGGACGGATTCACTTTCCAAATTAATGAAATTGAAGGTCATCATATTTTGTATATTGAGGTAAAGAAAACTAGCTGATTGGCGAGCCGTTAGGCGAAGACAGAAGCTTAGTTGCACTTATGTCTGATGGGAAAGTTTACTTTCCCATCGGCTAAAAAAGGAAGCAACGTCTCCTGATTAGGAGGCGTTATTTTCAATTTTAAATTTTTGTAATATTTTGATTTCTATATTCATATTTACTGTGAATTTCCATAAAATATTGATATCAACTAATATCCCAACCAGAACGTTTGACTGTACGGTTTAAATTCTTTATAATTATTATTAATTTTATTAATTGTTGAGGTGGTATGATGGGGCTGTCTATCGAATTGGTGAAATAGCAGAAATAGCGCATGTGTCTAAACGAACGATTGACTATTATACGTCTATAGGGTTATTGAAGGCAGAACGCTCTAAGTCAAATTACCGCATTTATTCGGATGAATCATTAGAGGACTTAAAATTTATAGAAGAATGTAAGAGTCTGCACTTTCCATTAGACGAGATTAAAAGAAAACTAGAAATGCGTAAAGAAAAAAACATTCGTGAATCAGAAGTGGAAAAACATGTAAGTTCCGTAACGCAGCTTATGAAACAGCTGAATAGTGACTTGTTTGATCTTATACCAATTCTTGAAAAATTGGATGACGAACAAAAAAAGAAGCTAACGAATAATCTAAGCATGCTCCGGACAGCACTAATGAAATCCCTTTTGAATGTAACGAGTTAATTTTTTTAAAAAACTGGGAGGTGACTCCTTACCCGTCAAAAAACGGGATAAGGAAACTTATTTGGACATATTTAACTTGGTTATTATAGCCATTTTAATTGCCTTAACTGCTTTTTTTGTTACTTCAGAATTTGCGATTGTAAAAATTAGAAGTTCAAGAATTGATCAGTTAATTGAAGAAGGAAATTCGAAGGCTGTTTCTGCAAAAAAAGTAATATCAAACCTTGATGAATATCTATCTGCCTGTCAATTAGGTATTACCATAACGGCCTTGGGCTTAGGTTGGATTGGGGAATCGACCATTGAGCACATGCTTGGTCCGCTTTTCCAAAAACTAAACATTCCTGAGAGCGCCACGCACATTTTATCTGTTGGTATTGCGTTTGCGACGATTACATTTCTACACGTTGTCGTTGGAGAGCTCGCACCTAAAACATTAGCCATCCAAAAGGCTGAAATGATTACTTTGCTCGTCTCACGTCCGCTTATCCTATTTTATAAAATTATGTACCCTTTTATTTGGGTTCTAAATGGGTCAGCACGGGTTGTTACTAGTGTCTTTGGGCTAAAGCCCATGTCCGAAAATGAAATAGCCCATACGGAGGAAGAGCTTCGAATTATCCTGTCTGAAAGCTATAAAAGTGGTGAAATTAATCAATCGGAGTTTAAGTATGTAAATAAAATTTTTGAATTTGATAACCGGATTGCAAAAGAAATCATGGTTCCAAGAACAGAAATGGTTTCGTTGTCAAAGGATGATTCATTAGAAACCTTTCTTCAGGTTTTACGCGAAGAAAAGTTCACAAGGTATCCTGTCATTGATGGCGATAAAGACCATATTATTGGTCTTGTCAATATCAAGGAGCTTATGACCGATTTAATTGGCAATGAAAAACTATCATCTCACACATTAGAAAGTTATACTCGTCCAATAATTAGAGTAATAGAAACCATTCCAATCCATGATTTATTAGTTAAAATGCAAAAAGACCGTGTGCATATGGCGATTTTAATGGACGAATACGGCGGAACATCAGGACTTGTTACGGTTGAAGATATCCTTGAAGAAATTGTTGGCGAGATTCGTGATGAATTTGATATGGATGAAATTCCAGAAATCCGCAAAATTAAGGAAAACCATTATATTATTGACTCAAAGGTTTTAGTAAGTGAGATCAATGATTTATTGGGTGTTGAAATTGATGATGAAGATATAGATACAATCGGCGGCTGGATTCTGACCGAAAATTACGAGGCCAAAGAAGGCGACATTATTCTTCACGATTCTTATACCTTTAAAATCCTTGATATGGAAGAACATCATATTAAATATATTGAAGTAACGAAAAATACTCATAATGGAGAAACTAGCATCCCGCAGATTGCCATGTCTAAATCAGAAGTCCTTTCATAAGTACGAAAAGCGAAAGCGCCTTGCACAGAGGGGCTGCAGCTAGACAGCACGGAGAGCGTTAGCGATTATATGTTGACTTATCGTAGGAAGAAGTGCGAAGTTCACTAGCCGCTGGATGCTGTTAATGGACAATTCTCAAAGTCGAATTTTTTCTTTTCATTTACAAATAGACCGTTTCTGAACTGCACCCAATTGTTAGACACAACTAACAATCGGAGGTGCAGTTTTTCTATTACCGAATACTCATTTGAGTTAAAACTCTCGCTGGAAATAACGCGATATTTTTTCTTTACTAAATCAAAACGAGGGTGAGCTGTTAAATTTATTTTTTCGTTATGGCCATAAGCTTTTTCAATGGCATCCTTTTGTACATCGCCCCAACAATATATATGATTCAATATCTTGAAATACTCCTTATTCATTCTAGACAAATACCTATTTTTATAGAAAAATATAAGCACTTTAATTTGAGATTCTATATGGCAAAATTGATCATATTTTTGTTCTTGTCGTACAATTCCCCTATAGGGGAGAACATACACACATTTTAATGACCTACATAATATATGACTATCTCAAATCACTGAGGTGACTCAAAATGTACATTGTTACGGCATCAAGTGATGATTATGCTAAATACTTAGGAGTAATGTTAAATTCATTATTGGAAAATGTTCAAAAAAAACCTGATATAAACATTTTTATTATTGATGGAAATATATCTGGTAATAATAAATTGAAACTTAAAGGTGTTGTAGAAAGGTTCAATTTACAGGCCGAATTTTTGACAATTGATGACAGTATTTTTAATTCTTTTGTGCATCGTAAAATAAGTTATATTAGTAAAGAGACCTATTATCGGATTCTCATACCAGACCTATTAAGTAAAGATATAACTAAAGCCATTTATTTTGATTGTGATCTTATAGTGAAAGAAGACATATCAAAGTTATGGAATAAGAATATTGATGACTATTTCTTAGCAGCAGTGGATGAAGGAATTTCCAAACGGAGAAGAAGAAGGCTATCTTTACCCGCGAATTCTGGTTATTTTAATGCTGGTGTCTTGCTGATCAATTTACAAAAGTGGAGAGAACATAATATATCTACGAAAGTTATCCAATATATGAAAAATAACCCTGAAAAAATAAAAATTATGGATCAAGATGCATTAAATGCTATTCTACATGATAAGTGGCTAAAACTGGACCCTAAATGGAATTACACAACTGAAATTAGAAGGAGTATTTCTATTGATTACCCGGCTATTATTCATTTCACCGGTAAGAATAAACCCTGGAATTCTGAGCATGAATTAAAGCAGGAATATTTAAAATACCTAAGTTCTTCTCTATGGGGACTGGAGAACTAATGAAACTTAAATACTCCTTTGATACACTCCAGGCAGGGAAATGAAAAGCAAATGAAGGGATCCTTAAGCTAGCTGTATAGCTTGGATCCCTTCATTTTTCCAACATCCAAATCCTTTATCGTTTAAAGGTTTAACCATGTTTCCCTCGCTGTTAACCATATTGAAGACTTTTAGGGGGTGCCCTCATGCTCCTTCATGTATTCGCCCCATTCTGATAAATTTTAAGAATGATATCGACATTTCTGATCTAACTATAAATATAGCGATAGTCAAAAACATTCTTCTTTTTAATGGACTCCTCGTTTTGTATAAATTCATCCCACGCTGTTAAAATTACAACATGATTAACTCTCGAAAGCAGTGATTGCAGGCTGGAAGAATATTCAATAGGAAGATCATATGCTTCTTTAAATTCTTCTATTGCCATCGGGTCATAAGCGATAATATTCTTATATCCTCGTTGTATTAAGCATTCAATAATTGCCTTTGCCGGTGTGTCCCTTATGTCATTTGAATTTGGCTTAAATGCTAAACCGAGAATCCCGATACTTTCTTTCCCATCTGCTTTTCCTGCTATATTCCTAACAACAAATTCTTTAATGGTTTCATTTACTTTTAAGGTACTTTTTAGTAGTTCTGGGGAATAAGAGTTTTTTAATGACTGGCTAACCAATGCCATAGTATCTTTAGGAAGGCAATAACCTCCAAATCCACAACCCGGGTAAACATATGAGGTCATGTTAGCCGGGGTGCCAAACCATCTTTTATCGAGATGTAAAACTTGAAAGGCTTTTTTTATATCAATATCCCCTATGGACCTGGCGATTAATGACTGTTCATTAGCGAAACTAATGAGAGTTGCCAACATTGTGTTAGATAAATACTTAATAAATTCAGCAGTATTTAAAGTAACCCGATAAATCGGGGCATTAAACGATTGATAAATTTTCTCTGCTATCTGTCCGCTTCTATCTTCTTCCTGACCGATTACAATTCGATCTGGATTCATAAAATCGTCCCAGGCATATCCTTCTCTTAAAAATTCAGGATTATTAGTTAAGCCAATATCAACGCCAACCTTAAAACCTAGCTTTTCTATATATGGTTTAATACCTTCGCTTGTTGTTGATGGAGGAATAGTGGATTTAAGCACTAATACTTTAAAATCCGGCTTTTTTATATAGGCAGTTACACTTTTAATCGCATCTAAAATATAGCCTAAATACGCACTTCCATCTGTTTCACTCGGAGTTCCTACACAAAGAAAGATAATTTCACTATTGTTTACAGCTTCCTGTAAATCATCAACAATAGTAAAACTTTTGTTTAAATGCTGTTTTAATTTCTCATCAAGATAAGGTTCATAAAAGGGAATATATCCTTTTCTCAACTGCTGTTTCTTTTTTTGATCAATATCATAGCCATATACATGATACCCTTTATCACTAAACCCTAAAGCAGTTGTCAATCCAACAAAACCAAGGCCAATCACGGTAATCAATGAATCTCTCCTCCTTCTTTTAAAAATGTCAGAAAGCGGTATACGCCTTCAACTACAGAAATAGAAGGGGAATAATTTAAAAGTTTTCCAGCCTTTGAAATATCGGGGCATCTTCTTAATGGATTATGTGTTAAATAGCTTTGTTCCTCAGATTCTCTAAATTCTATTGATGGATTAAAATCATAAATGGCTGATCCCGCGTCTTTATAAATTCTAGCCAATTCTTTTATTGAAATTTCCGGATTATCGATTCCTATATTAAAGTAGTCAAAAGGTTCATATAGTAATGCTTTTAAATATCCGGTGATTGCATCTGTCACATAACAAAATGTTCGTGTTGGTTTACCATCGGAATACATGATCAACTTCTTATTTTCAACAATTGCTTTCGCAAAATCAGCCGGTACCCGCTTATCATTAAGCCTCATTCCGGGTCCATAATTGTTAAATGGTCTGACAATTGAAATCGGCATGTGAAATTTTTCAGCATATAAGTAGCATAGTGTCTCTCCAAATCTTTTTGCCTCGTCATAGCATGCACGTGGCCCTATCATGGCCACATTTCCTCTGTAATCCTCAGAAGTGGGAATATAGTTCGGAAATGGATCACCGTAAACCTCACTGCTGGAGAAAAACAAAAATCCTTTAATGTCTCTTTCCTTATAAAAATCCAGTAAAGCTCTTAGTCCTAATACATTTGCATCAACGGTTTCAAGAGGATATTTTCTATAGAAAGTTGGTGATGCAATTGAAGCCATGTGGATAATAAAATCAACGTTGTTAATTTTTTCAGTATCAAATAATGAAAATTGAGAAATATCAAAAGGGTAAAGTTCTATCTTATCATTCAATTTGCTTAAATCCGTAATCCATTTAGGTTTCCCCAGCTTAAAATTGTCAATTCCAATAATCTTTCTAATGCCAAGTTCATCCGAATAGTCTGATAAAAATGACATAATATAAAAGCCCAGGAATCCTCCGCATCCGGTAATAAGAATAGACGAATCCTTAAATTTTTCTTTTTCGGACTGTCTAAGATTACTAAAGATATACTGAAGATCTGTGAAATATATCGTACCGTTTCTAGCTTTCTGCATGCTCCCCCACCCTATTTTTAGTTATTTAAAAATGTCATCATAAGTAAATCACGAATTTTTACCATTTATCTTTGATCTACCTAAGATTTAATCCCTGGGATACCATGAGTTTTCGCCAAGTTTCTTGGTTCACTATTGTTTCTTTATATAAAATTATTTCGAATCTGGATGTAGTATTTAAAAGTCATTAGACACACTTTTATGTTTTATCCCCTATCTGCCAAGGACAATTTCCTGAAGCCCAAATCTCTTCTAAATAATTCTTATCCCGCAATGTATCCATCGGATGCCAAAAGCCAGTATGCTTAAAGGCCATTAATTGCCCATCCCTGGCAAGGTCTTCTAATGGTTCCTTTTCAAATACCGTTTGATCCTCGTTGTTTAAGTAGTTAAATACTTCTGGCTGTAGTACAAAAAAACCGGCATTGATCCAGCCACTATCTCCTTGTATTTTCTCCTGAAATTTCTCTACTTTTTGTTCGGAATTCAACGATAAAACTCCAAATCTGCCTTGTGGCTGTGTTGCTGTTACTGTAGCAAGCTTCCCATGGGAGATATGAAAGTCAACCAATTCTTTTATTTTAACATCGCCAACACCATCTCCATACGTCAGCATAAAAGGCTCATTGCCAACATACTTCTGCACTCTTTTGATACGACCACCTGTCAGTGTTTTTAAACCTGTTTCAACTAAGGTTATCTTCCACGGTTCAGCAGAGTGCTGATGGATAATACATTTATTTTTCTTCTGAAAATCAAAGGTTACATCAGAATTATACAAGAAGTAGTTCGCGAAGTATTCTTTGATAACATGGCCTTTATATCCCAAACAGATAATGAAATCGTTAAAACCATTTCTAGAATATATTTGCATAATATGCCATAAGATTGGCTTGCCACCAATCTCTATCATCGGTTTTGGTTTTAAGTGTGTTTCTTCACTTATTCTTGTCCCAAATCCTCCCGCTAAAATTATGACCTTCATCAAAACCCTCCCCGTTTTACTTTTTATTATGTTTGTGGTCTCATTGAACAAAGAGCTCATTATCATTTACTTATTTTCTTGCATTAGGACTTATCAATAATACAAAGTCAATTTAATGATTCTCATAACCATGCTCCTGTGTAATAGCTGTCTTAATTTGCACTATGTTTAGAACATCTCCATAATGCTTGCAATATGTTTCTATAGTATATTGCTCACTCCCGTAATCGTATGGACATATAACCTAGAAAAATGCTCATTTTAAATATTTAAATAAAAAACAAGATGGAGCGTTGTTATTGGAAACAATTCATGTAAAAGGCAGAAATATTAAACGGAGAATATGATTAGAAGGAACGAAATAATTTCAAATCAATAAACTCCATTTTGCTTTGGTACTCATCATTACGTCACATCATAGAAATTCCTCCAATAAAAAACCTGTATAGAAAAATTCTATACAGATTAAGATGCTTTCTTTTTTCTGTCTATTATAAGAGGATCCTATCAAGGGCTTGTTTTTTCTTTTTTCAATTTGTTTTTGAGTATAGTCTGCAATTACCGAATTTACGGTTCTGACCTCGGTATTTTAATATGCCGGGATGTTCAGTTATTGCTATATTTATAGTAATGTTTAGCTTTTTTTCGACTTCTCCCTATCCTTTGCGCAAATCCATAGGTGAAGGTATCATCAATGGACTTTACCCTCTCGATTGCTTTTTGAATTTCTCTTATATAGGGATTGTAAATATGATTTATTGTATCTTCGTTCACCCTAGAATACTTACATAAGTCAAACTCGACTTCGTTTAATATACCAAAACCGGAAAAATGATAAACAACCAGTAAATCATCATTGATAAATACATCACCGTTCCTAACGTTAAAATCAGGGGTGCTTTCATAATTTCCTACATTCCATGGTCCTATATTGATTCCTGAGTGGTGTGATATAATAACATCTGAAAACAAATCAGGCCATTTATTCAAATACCCCTGGTCTGTCCACAGATCCCCATCATGCCGATGAAAACACCATTCCAAACACTTCGTTCTCCACCATTCAAGGCATTGAAAAGCATTTGAATCTCTCTTAAAACCTATTAACCCTGCCTGATATGTGCCTGAATCTTTAATATTTTTAGCAAGTCTTTGCTCGCATATAAAAATGGACCCACCTCGCCATTCATTATGGATCGGTTTTGGATCTGAGTAGAAATATAAATCCCCGTCAATATACATTAAGGAGTTAACAAAATTATGGTTACTCAGGATGTATAGTACAAGGGGGGATTTTAAAGTAAAACTATACTCATGTGGTGTTCGAGACTTTTTTATGGAAAGAAGCTGCTCATCTTCAATGCTCTCTAGTGGAATAAGGGTTACATTCCTTAAATCCATACTTTTGAGCAATTGGAGAGAAATATCATCCAAGCAGCATATCCAGAGGTGAAAATTCTTTGCGTGCTTTTCTAAGGAGTCGTAGAGCGCTAGACCCTTAAATATATACTCTTTTCCAAAAAGTGTGCAAAAATGGTAGCATTCCATAATGTAAATTGAATCTCCCTAACTATCTAAATTTAATCATAACATCCATTTATACATTTTTTCCTCCACGCGCTAAGGAACTTGAATGCCTTTTTATTGCGTTTGAATCCGATTAAGCTTGGCATATTGATTCCATAATCCTGTTGGGTATTCTGATCATTTTCCTTCTCCCAAATAAAAACTGGATGTTTATCCCATTTATAGAAAGCGTTTGTCACATTAGTAACAAAACGTGCGTTCGGATCAGTATATATCATATAGTGGATATTATAATTGTTCTTTAAAATGTAAGATATCAATGGTGCTTTTATAGTCAAACGGTACTCAGAGGCATTGCGGGTATCCTTTACGTTTAAAAGTTTCTGATCCTCAATATTCTTAATATCTATTACAATTACATTTTCTAATTCCATATTAACCAGTGTATTATAGGTGATATCATCCAAGCAGCATATCCAGAGACAAAATCCGTTTGTATGCATTCTTAGCGAATTGTAAAGATCCAAGCCTTCAGACAAACCATTCTCACTGATTATTGTACAGAAGTTAAACTTATCCCCGTTTCCATTTATATTACTCGCCAGATTGAAGTAATTCATAATGAATCTCCCGTTTGGAGTCTGTTTTTGATAAAAATCCCTATCAATATAAGAAATGCTATCCATTACCTCATTACACGCTTGAATATAAGGAACAAATAGCCATTGTACAATCTCATCCTTGGGAGATTGGCCATGCGCACATAAATCAAACTCATTTCGATTAAAATATTTGAATCCATAGTAGTGGAATAATATTAGTCTATCTCCATTGATATACAAATTATCATCGTCTGCGGTAACCGTTCTATCACGTAAAATAAACAGGTTGGCGTTAATTCCAATGTTTCCTGCAACACCAACATTCTCAAACCTGGTTACCCAATCATTTACGTACATCTGGTCGCTCCATCTGCCTTTTTCCGGTTTATCAAAGCACCATTCAATCAACTTTTCTCTAAACCATTGAAGACAGTGAATGGCATTTTGATCTCTTTTGAATCCCATAAAGCCAGTATTGTAAACTCCATATATCTTACTTAACCTTTTATATTTTCCTTTATATTGCTCCTCTGTTAGAAATATGGAGAAATTGCCCCACTCATCAAATATGGGTTGGGTATCTGAAAGAAAGGCTGTATCACCGTCCAACCATATTATATGGTCCAGCTCCGAAAAATGATTTAATAGGTATAACATAATTGATGCCTTACTCGACCAAATATATTCTTTATCATTACGTGTGCTTCTTATATTTGCCAATTCCCAATCTTCATTTTCTATATCTTTCATACTTATCAATGTTACGTTACGCAGTTCCATGTTTTCTAATAAGTTTTTCACTTCATCCTGTACACATATAAAAAAGAAATGAAAATCCTGATCATATTTTTGTAAAGAATTATATAAGACCAGTCCTTTATAAATATAATCCTTGCTATAGGTTGAACAGTAAAAATGTGTCAAAACCTTAACACCCCACAATATCGCAAGTATAGTCTTATTTAACACATGTAATATTTCTTCTTTAAATGTACTCCTGGTTATTAATGGATCAAGGAGTAACAATTGCTTCTTCGTTTTTTAACTAAACCTTGTATTTATACCCTCTCGTTCAAAGTGCTATTTTAGAATATGTTGCGGTGAAAAAATTGTTACGAAAAAATCATATACAATTTTTAATTGGTTGCCCGATTTTGGAAATTCCATTAGCAAATGGCTTTTATACTCATAGTATTAATTGACAATTGAGAAGTATATCCATAATAATCAAACAATCTTAGTAAATAAACCATTAAGATACCAAGTACTGGATAATCAATTGGCAGTTTATCAATGTTAGGGATTTTGGCAATCTATTGAAACAATGGTGGATTTCCAAAATCGATCAATAATGGACTAATGTCGGCCATGGGTTAAATTGTAAAGAAGTGGAGATGTGAACTATGAAAGGTGATTTTTCCAATAAAAGAGTTTTAATTACTGGAGCTAGCGGATTTATAGGGTCCCACCTAGTTAGAAGGATGGTTGAGGAAAATGCTGAAGTAGATATTTTAGTAAGAGAAAGCTCTGATTTATGGCGGATTGATAGCCTTATAAAAGACATTAAAATCCATCGGGCTGATTTAAGGGACTCTGAAAAAATAGATGTCAACATCAGAAAAATAAAGCCTGATTATGTTTTTAATATGGCGGCTTACGGTGTTGATTCAAGACAAAAAGATTATTATATTGCAGCAAATACCAATATCATAGGCACAATGAATATGCTAAATCCTTTGATTTCTATTGGATGTAAAAAGTTCTTAAACATCGGTACGTGTATGGAATATGGAGATAAAAAAGAAATAATTAAAGAAAATACTCATTTAGAACCATTCAATATTTATGGAAGCACTAAAGCTGCTAGTACTATTTTGGCACACCAAATTGCTGGAGAAAACAATATTGATATAGTTACTTTGAGGGCTTATGGGATTTTTGGAGAAAATGAAGGAAGGCATAAGTTTTTTCCCCATATTATCTTATCAATTCTAAATAATGCAGATGTTGATTTAACAGGTTGTGAGCAATACAGAGATTATTGTTATATAGAGAATATAATCGATGGTTTTGTTTTGGCTGCTCAAAATGATGCAATTAAAAACGAGATATTTAATATAGGTACTGGGAGAATTCATCAGTTAAAACACTATGTTGACAAAGTTTATGAAAAAATGAAAACGGTTAAGAAGCCTAATTACGGAGCTATCCCCTACAGGTCAGGAGATGTCTGGAAGCCCCATCCTGATATTAATAAAATACAAAAATTCTTAGGATGGGAGCCTAAAATTGGTTTTGCTGAAGGTCTGGATAGAACAATTCAATGGTATGAAATAAACAAAGTTAAATATATGTAAAATGAACCTCGGAACAAACTCCTACAAATTTTTTCGGAAAGACGTGATGTTTATGGGTAAATTAGGTGAATTTATCAACATCGATCCGTATCAAGATAAAAGAGGTATGCTAAAAAAAATAATCATGAAAAGTCAGCTGCAGGATAGTAGTGAAGTCGGGGAAGTATATTTGCTTTACTCAAACCACAATAGTGTTAGAGGAAATCATTATCACAAGAATACCTTCGAGTATTTCACGGTAATAAGTGGTAGAGCAAAGGTGGCATTGAAGGATTTGTCTCAAGGGGTACATGAGGAGTTTTATATGTCTGCCGATGACAACGTTGTACTAAAGATACCTCCCTATATGGTACACGCTTTTAAGAACGAGTACATTGATCCGTTGATCATTCTTGCTGTGTCAACAAAAGAGTATAGTGAATCCGATACTGACACATATATTGAGGAAATTCTTTAACTATATGTAAATGTCAATTAACTTTTAGGCCACTTATTGGTTAGAATTTTGGCTAACTTGGTAATACACATAGCTAACTATTCTGCTTGTTAATCTTTACCGTGTATCAAATTCTTCTAATCCTTTAACAATCAGGCATGATTATTGAAGTTTATATTTATATCCGTCAGATATATTTTATTTAGAGTTAATTGTTATTTAGGTAAACACTACTACATCATTAATATCTGTGATCACTACTCATGCGATATGGAGTGTGTTACACAGCTCAACTTAACAAACAACTCCTCCATCTTACATTCACAGATGATACTCTCGGCGCATATCCGCCTATGAGGAAGGTACATTCGATAAAGGCAGTTCTTGCCTATTTAGAAGGAACAGAATCCATTAAATCCATCTCCAATCGATTCAAAGTAAGTCTTACACCTTTAAAGAACTGGGTAGCGCATTATAGAGAAAATGGCGTGGTAGAGTAACTTAAAAGGCATGAGTCCGGTTCAATACCGAACTCATGCCCAATTAGCAGTATAAAATTTCGTGTCTAACTTTTTGGGGGCAGATCATTCTCGGTCTATTTTTTATAAAAAAAACTGTATAATTTCATACAGTATCCATTAAAAGTTATTTTGTTTTTAAAATGATTATATCCTCTTCTGCTTTCGCTAATTTCACTAAATGAGAATCGAGGCGGCGGTTGATATGCTGAATTTCACTGCTCTGTTTTTCCTCAATGCGCTGAAGTGAATCTTTAATATCAGATAAATCAATTTGGTTTACTTCAACCCTATGTTCAATGCTGTCCATCTTCTCTAAGCTCGATAGCCTTTTTTCAATGTTTTCCAATGTAGCATTAAATGTACTGATTAAGCTTTTAATATCTTGTACTGTTTCAGCTAGTTTTTCAAATTGTTTTTCCATTTTCAGAAACTCCCTTATCATATTTTTTTCTTTTATTTTATCACCGTTTTACTATAAACATGTTACAAAAACAGCAACAATAAAGGTTGAAATCCTTTGAAAAGGTTTCCAATAGAGCAATTAGAAATTTTTTATTAAAACTTATTTCCATTCAGTTAATTTAAGTCACACATGTGAACAATTCGAAGCTAAAAAATGAACATTTTTTTAAATTATTCCGGATTGGTTCATATTGTGAAAAATATCACATTCAAAATTCTTGAAAAGATATAATCTTTCAATATAAGGAATTGGAGAGTAGCTTCAATTTTTAAGATTCATCTCAATCCTTATGGGAGTATCAACTAGGAAAAGGTTGGTGTATAAATATGTTCATATCTATCGACGAAAAAGCTTCTTCATGGTTCACAAGAGAATTTGAGCTCAATAAACCATTCAGTATTAGGATGTTCCCACAATATGCCGGATTTGGACAGAAACATAAAGGATATAGCCTTGCTTTTTCTGTTGAAAATCCTGCTAATATTGGATTTACTAAAGAAGTAAATGGAATTACCTTCTATGTTGAAGGGAACGATGCTTGGTTTTTTGAAGATACAGAGACATACTTGTCTTTTGATGATTTCCTCAACGAGTTACAGATCACTTATAAAGAAGAAATCGGTTCAGCAATTAATTAAATCAATGTTAATAGTTTATCCATAATAACAAAAAAAAAGCCGGATGATTTTCCATCTGGCCTGTTTTAATTGATTATTAGTTTACTTGTTTTCCTAAGCTTGGTGGAAGTAATTTTTCACCTTCAAATACTTTGCCAAGTT
>Ga0213823_1000073_pt1 | contig 102845 bp, 90 predicted proteins | sample MC6MC0907MG_FD_179887 | JGI IMG/M metagenome (GOLD analysis project Ga0213823, IMG submission 179887) | Enriched soil aggregate microbial communities from Iowa State University, Ames, United States - MC6-MC0907-MG | ecosystem: Environmental > Terrestrial > Soil > Unclassified | place: USA: Iowa... | reverse complement strand
TTTTCGCCAGGGCCTTGGAAGTGGCCATTTGCGTGGTTTTTTCGACGCTGCGCATGGGCGCCTCGGCAGGGTAGCTACGTTCGAAACTGTAGGAGCCTGTGCGCAGGATGCAAATGGGATGGGTGGGGTGAGGCCGTCCGGGGCTCCTTTGCAGCCCATCGCAGGCAAGCCAGCGCTTACAGGTGCCGTCAAAAGCTCAGCCGCAGCGCCAGCGCCGCCAACGTCACCAGCAACACCGGCACGGTCAACAGCAGCCCAACCTTGAAGTAATACCCCCAACCGATATACACCCCTTTACGCGCCAGCACATGCAGCCACAGCAGCGTGGCCAGGCTGCCAATCGGGGTGATCTTCGGCCCGAGGTCGCAGCCAATGACGTTGGCGTAGATCATCGCCTCGCGCACCACGCCCTGGGCATCGCTGGCGTGAATCGACAGCGCACCGATCAGCACGCTGGGCAGGTTGTTCATCACCGACGACAGCAGCGCCGCAATCAGCCCGGTACCCAGCGACGCAGCCCACAGCCCATGCCCGGCCAGCCAGTTGAGCGCGGTGACGAGCGAGTCGGTCAGGCCGGCGTTGCGCAAGCCGTAGACCACCAGGTACATCCCCAGCGAAAACACCACGATCTGCCACGGCGCCTCACGCAGCACGCGGCGGGTGGAAATCACATGGCCACGGGCGGCGACGGCGAACAGCACCGCAGCGCACGCTGCGGCCACGGCGCTTACCGGGATGCCCATGGGTTCGAGCACGAACAGGCTGGCCAGCAGCGCCAGCAGCACTACCCAGCCGACGCGGAAGGTCGCCCGGTCGCGCACGGCCATGGCCGGCAGCTTGAGCTCATCGGTGGCGTAGCGCAGCGGGATGTCGCGGCGAAAGTACAGCCACAGCACCAGCAGCGTGGCCGCCACGGCCACCAGGTTCACCGGCACCATTACCGCGGCGTAGGCGTTGAAACCCAGCTTGAAGTAATCCGCCGAAACGATGTTCACCAGGTTGGACACCACCAGCGGCAGGCTGGCGGTGTCGGCAATGAACCCTGCGCCCATGACAAACGCCAAGGTCGCCGCCGGGGAGAAGCGTAGCGCCAGCAGCATCGACATCACGATCGGGGTCAGGATCAGGGCCGCGCCGTCATTGGCGAACAGCGCCGACACTGCCGCGCCCAGCAGCACCATGAAGGCGAACAGGCGGCGCCCGTCACCGCGCGCCCAACGTGCCACATGCAGCGCCGCCCACTCGAAGAACCCCGCTTCGTCCAGCAGCAGGCTGATGATGATGAGGGCGATGAACGTGGCGGTGGCGTTCCAGATGATCGCCCACACCGCAGGAATGTCATGCAACGACACCACGCCGAACACCAGCGCCAGAACGGCGCCGAGGGTGGCGCTCCAGCCAACGCCGAGGCCTTTGGGTTGCCAGATGACCAGGGTCAGGGTGAACAGGAAGATCAGGGCGGCTGGGAGCATGAACACGCTGTCTCGACACAGGGAGGAGGGGTGGGGTGACTGTACACGGGCCATCTCGGCTTTTGAAAAGTTCCGTTACAAACATGTAAGTTTCGTAAATAAGATTCCACCTCAATTGAGAATCACTATATTTACCACCCCTGTTGGCCCCCAAGCAGTGTTTGCGAGGCCGGTGGGCGTGGGCCCCCGGCTTCCTGGCAGGGATGTGCCCATTCGCTTACCTACCGCAGGAGATGTAGCAATGCAGTCCAGAACCTCACCCAACAGCCTGGCCCTGGCCTTCGTCGCGCTGGCGTCGCCGGCCATGATGGCGACCGCAGCCGAACCCGAGCAGCGGCGCGCCGGTGAGGTGCTGGAGGTGCCGGTCGCCGACAATGCGCTGGTGATCCAGGACACCCTGGTCACCGCAGAGCGCGAAGCCCGGCAGGCGCTGGGCTCGTCGGTCATCACCGAAGAGGACATCAAGCGCCGGCCACCGGCCAACGACCTGTCCGACATCATCCGCCGCGAACCTGGGGTCAACCTGACCGGCAACAGCGCCAGTGGCGCGCGCGGCAACAACCGGCAGATCGACCTGCGCGGCATGGGCCCGGAGAACACCCTGATCCTCATCGACGGCAAACCGTCCAGCGCGCGCAATGCCGTGCGCTATGGCTGGAACGGCGACCGTGATACCCGTGGCGACACCAACTGGGTGCCGGCCGAGGCGGTCGAGCGTATCGAGATCCTTCGCGGGCCGGCTGCGGCGCGCTACGGTTCGGGGGCGATGGGCGGGGTGGTCAACATCATCACCAAGCGCCCTTCCGAACAGTTCAAGGGCAACCTCAACCTTTACACGCAGATGCCCGAAGACAGCGCCGAGGGCGTCAGCCGCCGTGCCAACTTCAACGTCACCGGCGGGCTCACCGACAACCTTGGTTTGCGCGTGTATGGCGGCCTGGCCAAGACCGATGCCGACGACCTCGACATCAACGCCGACCACGCCAACAGCGCGCTGGTCGCCGGGCGTGAAGGCGTGCGCAATAAAGACATCAATGGCCTGCTGAGCTGGAAACTCAACGACGAGCACCGCCTCGAAGCCAGCGCCGGTTATGGCCGCCAAGGCAACATCTACGCCGGCGACACCATGAACAGCAACGGGGGTGGCAACCTCGACCTGATCAACAGCCTGTACGGCCATGAAACCAACGTCATGCAGCGCAACACCTACGACCTGACCCACCTGGGCGATTTCAGCTGGGGCACCAGCAAGACCAGCCTGGCCTACGAGTACGTGCGCAACTGGCGCCTCAACGAAGGCCTGGCCGGTGGGCCGGAAGGCGCGATCAACGACAGTGGCGCGGCCATGTCGCGGCTGCGCAACACCCGCCTGAGCAGCGAGGTGAACCTGCCGTTCGCCATGGGCAGCAGCGAACACGTGCTGACCCTGGGCGGCGAGTACCTGTACGAATCGCTCAACGACCAAGGCTCGTTCCGCCCGCAGAGCTTCGACCCGAGTGGCGGTGGCAGCGATGTGATCAGCGGTTTCGACCGCAGCAACTCGAAGATGACCGCCAAGAGCTATGCGCTGTTCGTCGAGGACAACATCATCCTCGGCAACACCACGGTCACCCCGGGCCTGCGCTTCGACCACCACGAAACCTTCGGCGACAACTTCAGCCCGAGCCTCAACCTGTCGCACAAGCTGACTGACGCGCTGTCGGTCAAAGGTGGTATCGCCCGGGCCTACAAGGTGCCGAACCTGTACCAGTCCAACCCCAACTACCTGCTTTACAGCCGTGGCAACGGCTGCAGCGTGCAGCAGTCCAACTCGGGTGGCTGCTACCTGCAGGGCAACGCCGACCTCAAGCCGGAAATCAGCGTCAACAAGGAGATCGGCCTGCTGTACGACCGTGGCACCTGGCGCACCAGCGCGACCTACTTCCGCAACGATTACAAGAACAAGATCATCGGTGATACCGATGTGCTCTACACCATCAACAGCGGCCGCCGTGTGACCCAGTGGGAAAACGCGGGCGAAGCGCGCGTGGAAGGCATCGAGGGCAACTTCTTCGTCGAACTGACGCCGACGCTGGACTGGAACACCAACCTGACCTGGATGCTCGACAACGACAACCGCGAGACGGGCGAGCCGCTGTCGGTGATCCCCGAATACACGGTCAACAGCACCCTGGACTGGCGCGCCACCGACAAGCTGTCGTTCCAGGTGGCGGGTACCTATTACGGCAAGCAGAAGTCGCCGACCTACAACTACCGCACCCAGGAGAACTACGACGTCGAGGCACAGGAAGATGTCGAGGCGTACGGGCTGGTGGACGTCAGCGCTGGGTACAAATTCAACGCCAACTATGACGTGCGGGTGGGGGTGAACAACGTGTTCGATAAACAGATCCTGCGTGGGGGCAACGCCAGCAGTTCCGGCGCCAACACTTACAACCAGCCGGGCAGGGCGGTGTTTGCTTCGCTGAATATCTCGTTTTGATTGCAAGGGGCCGCTCTGCGGCCCTTTCGCGACGCAAGGCCACTCTTACAGGCATTACGCGACCCCCTGTAACAGCGGCCTTGCGTCGCGAAAGGGCTGCGCAGCAGCCCCAGAAGCCACTGCCCCCTGCAAAGGACTACCCGATGATCCAAGCCCCCGCCTGGTTGCAGATCCTCTCCCGCAGCAGCGCCGCACTGCTGGGTGGCTACGCCCTCAGCTATGCCGCCAGCGCCTGCCTGGCCCGCCTCCTGCCGTTGCCCCCCGCCGACGCCGTCATCGTCGCAACACTGCCGGCGTTCGTCTTCTACACCGCCGCCATCCTCTGGGCCTTCGCCAGCCGTGACGCCTGGCGCGCCTGGGCGCCGCTGGCCGCAGCCGTGCCCTTGGCGCTGGTTGGCTTCTGGCCGCAGGCGCTGGAGTGGCTGGCATGAAAAACACCTTCACCCAATCGATGGCCTGGCTACACACTTGGGGCGGCTTGGTCTTCGGCTGGCTGCTGTTCGCCATCTTCGTGACCGGCACCTTGGCGGTGTTCGACAAGGAACTTAACCACTGGATGCAACCGGAGATCCCGGCCAGTGGCGTGTCCCAGGCCGATGCCGCACGGCGTGCCATCGGCTACCTGCAAACCCACGAAGCGCAGGCCGGCAACTGGGGCGTCAGCCTGCCCACCGAGCGCTCGCCCGGGCTGCGGGTGTCCACCGGCGATCGGCGCCACGGCACAGCGGTCCACCTCGACCCGCACAGCGGCGAGGCCATCGACGTGCGTGACAGCGTGGGCGGCAACTTCTTCTTCCGCTTCCACTTCACCCTCGACCTGCCGCGCAACTGGGGCATCTTCGTGGTCGGGGCACTGGCGCTGGTGATGCTCGCGGCGCTGGTCACCGGCATCGTCATCCACAAGAAGCTCTTCAAGGAGTTCTTCACCTTCCGGCCAAACAAGGGCCAGCGCTCCTGGCTGGACTTTCACAACGCCAGCGCGGTGCTGCTGCTGCCGTTCCATCTGATGATCACTTACACCGGCCTGGTGATCTTCATGCTTATCTACATTCCGGCAGGTGTGGATGCGCTGTTCGCCGGTGATAACCGTGCGTACTTCCAGGCCCAGGGTAACGGCCGCCTGGAGCAGCCGCGCGGGCAGGCCAGACAACCGGGTCAACTGACCGATGTGGTGCCGCTGCTGGCCCAGGCCGAGGCAGCGCTTGGGCCGATATCCGGCTTCAACATTCGCAACCCCAACACCGCTGGCGCCCGTATCGAGATCCGCCCCGAGCTGGGCAACCGCATCGCGCTGTCCAAGGGGCAGGCAATGGTCTTTGACGGTGTCAGCGGCAAACTGCTCAGCGACGTGACCGAGTGGCGCGCGGCACCGTTGACCCAGCGGGTGATGGTCGGCCTGCATTTCGCCCAGTTCGGCGGGTACCCGATGCGCTGGCTGTACTTCGTTTGCGGAGCGATCAGCTGCGTGATGATCGCCAGTGGCCTGGTGCTGTTCTGCGTCAAGCGTGGGCGCAAGTATGCCACTGCCAGCGCTGATGCCTCGGCGCGGCGGTGGTACCGGGTTGCCGAGGTGTGCAACATCGGCTTCGTCGCCGGGTTGCTGCTGGCGTGTGTGGGGTTGCTGTGGGCCAGCCGCTTGCTGCCGGTGGAACTTGCGCACCGCGAAGGTTGGGAGGTGCGCGCGTTCTTTGGGGTCTGGCTGCTGGCGCTATTGCATGCGGGGATCCGGCCGGCGCGCCGGGCATGGGTCGAGCAGTTGGGGCTGACGGCGCTGCTGTGCGTCGGCCTTGGCGTGTTCGGCGGGCTGGCTGATGGGTTGCGCCAGGGAGTGGTGGCGTGCGCCGGGGTGTTGGGCGTACTGCTCGGCATGGTGGCGTGGCGCGTGCAGCATGCCGCGCCAGCGCCGCTCAAAGGCAGAGCCGGGCGCAGCGTGGAGGCCGGAGCATGATGATGCTGTTCGCAGGTGGCGTGCTGTTCGCCTACGCCGGGATGCTCGCGTTGTGCCAAGGGCTGGAGCGGCACTACAAGCAGGTCTGGAACAGAACTTGCCCGCCGGCTGTGCGTCGCGTGCTGCGCGCTGCAGGCTGGTTGGCGCTGCTGCTCAGCCTGGTGCTCTGCGCCCAGGCCTGGGGCTGGGCCATGGGGCCTGTGGCCTGGTTCGCGGTGATGTCGTTGGCGGGGTTGGTGCTGGTAATGCTGTTGCCCTATTGGCCACGGCTAGCGGTGGGGTTGGTGGGCCTGCTGCCAGCGTGGGGCGGGCTGCAGGTGTTTGCCTGAGTGGTGCCTTTCAGTTCAGCACGTGGCGTTGCCCAAGCCAGTTTTCGAAGCACTGGAACGTCTCGATGGCGGCCTGCACGGTCGCGGCCTGCGCTGCAGGGGTAGCCGCCGCCTGGCCGAGCCGGTCGAGGAAGCTGCGCCAGTAGTTGCCAGTCTGAGCGCCGTACACGTCGAAAAAGCCCGTGCCCGCGGCAGGCCCGAGCCCCAGGCGTTCGGCCATGGCCCGCTTCAGTACCTGGCCGCCCAGGGTCGAGCCTTCGAGTACGTACATCACACCCAGCGCGCTGGCCTCGCTGCTGATGGCGGGCAGCGCCTGGCACAAGGGCAGGGCGTCGATGTCGGCAGCGCTCAAGCGCAGGGCCTGCAGGTCCAGCGTGAGCGTTGGCGTCTTGGTCCGCATGGGCTCCTGATAAGCCCCCAGGCGGGCCTCGAGCGGCGCATGAAACCCGTAGTAAGCCTGGATCAGTCGGCTATAGGCGGCGACGTCGAAGCTGGCTTCGAAGAATGGCAGGCGGGCTTCGAGCGCCTTGTGGCAGTCACGGGTGCCTTCGCGCAGGGCGAGCAGCAACGGGCTAGGAGAGGAGGAACTGGCTGGCATCGGGTGGGCTCTGGTGGCATTTCGCCTAAATTGGAGTGGCGATCGTAGCGCAGTGTTCCTCATCGGCAGCGACAATGTTGCGGAAAAAAACCAGGGCGTGCTAAACCAGTCGCCCCCGCCCTTGCAAAGAGCCTTCTGGTGAAAGCCGTACGCCTCACGTTGATCTGCCATGCCCTGACCCAGGCCCAGAAGGTCGGGCGCCTGCACCGTCCTGACGATGGCATCCTGGCGCTGGACGCTCAGCCATTGCCCCTGGTGCCTGAGGTGCGGGTGCTGACAGCGCCTGAGCGGCGTGGGGGTGAGACAGCGGCGTGGTTTTCGACGCAGGTGCAAGTCGAGCCGGCGTTGGCCGATTGTGACCTTGGGCGTTGGCAGGGGCGCTCACTCAAAGCGCTGCAGGCGGAGCAACCCGAGGCGTTGGCGCAGTGGCTGCAGGACCCGCACAGCGCGCCGCATGGCGGTGAATCGTTTGCTGCGCTGTGCCAGCGCATGGCGGCTTGGCTGGCGGCGTTCGAGGCGCCGGGTGAGTGGTTGGCGGTGACCCACCCGATGGTGATTCGCGCGGTGCTGGTGCAGGTGCTGGGTTGCCCGATGTCGGCGTATCGGTTTATCGATGTGTTGCCGTTATCGCGGGTTGAGCTGAGCTTTGCGGGGGAGTGGCGGTTGCGGTTTGGGTGATTTGGCTTGGGGGCGTGCTTGTCGTGGGTCTTTCAGCGTTGTCGAAATCGAGCGCCGCCCGCGCGGCGCATCGCGGGCAAGCCCGCTCCTACGGTCTACCTCCGGCCAATTATGCCAGTGGCATCTTCACCGTCCGCCTTGTGTGCTCGACTCGATATCAAGGCGGGTACTGTTAGCTTCACCTCAATCGCAAGCCATGTACCAAGGCTGGCAGTGGAGATGTAGCTGACAGCACTGGCCGGAGGTAGACCGTAGGAGCGGGCTTGCCCGCGATGCGCCGCGCGGGCGGCGCTCGATTTGCGCCCCACCGCCAATCTCAAGACTTGCGCTCCATCGCCAATCTCAAGACTTGCGCCCCACCGCCAATACTCAAGACTTGCGCCCCACTCAAAACGCCAACTTATACCCGATCAACAGCAGCATCGCCGCCAGGCAAGGCCGCAGCACGCGGTCAGAAATGCGCCCGGTGAGGTGGCTGCCCAGGTAGATGCCTGGCAGCGAGCCGAGCAGCAGGTAGCCCAGCAGCGACCAGTCCATGTTGCCCATGCCGGCGTGGCCAAGCCCTGCAACCAGCGTAAGTGGCACGGCGTGAGCGATCTCGGTGCCCACCAGGCGGCGGGTGACCAGGAAGGGGTACAGCAGGAACAACGCCACGGTGCCCAGTGCGCCAGCACCGATCGAGGTGAGCGTGACCATCACTCCCAGCACCACGCCCGTCAGCACGGTGAGGATGTTCAGGCTGCGGTCGCTGAGCGAGTAATGGTCACCGGCATGGCGATTGGCGAACGCCTGCAGGCGGGTCTTGAACAGGATCGCCAGCGCGGTGAGGATCAACACCACGGCCAGGCCCTGCTTGATGACGGCGTTGAGCGCCGAGGTGTCGGTGTGCAGGGTGCTGAGGAACCACAGGGTCAGGGCGGCAGCCGGCACGCTGCCCAGGCTGAGCCAGCCAGTGATCTTCCAGTCGATGTTCTTGTTGCGGCCATGCACCCAGACGCCACTGGCCTTGGTGATGGCGGCGTAGAGCAGGTCGGTGCCCACGGCAGTGGCCGGGCTGATGCCGAACCACAGCAAAATCGGAGTCATCAGCGAACCGCCACCGACGCCGGTCATGCCGACGATGAAACCCACAACCAGTCCGGCAATGGTGAAACCGAAAGAACCTACATCCATACGCTACTCGACTGCCCAGCTTTAGCCCGTGATCGGATGGGTGCCAGCATATAGGTAGTTTTTATAGCCAAATAGACTTGTTCGTTATTAGGTTATAACCGGCCGCGCCTGGCCGCACACTCGGCAAGGCGGGTGTAGGGGCTGCATGGCAGCCCCCCGTCGACGCCGTCAGATACGGAAGCTGCCCACCAGTTGCTTGAGCCGCCCGGCCTGCTGGGCCAACGCATCACAATGCTGCAGCGTCTGGTTAAGGTTCTCCACCCCTTGCTGGTTGAGCGCGTTGATCTGGGTGATGTCCAGGTTGAGGCTCTCGACCACGGCAGTCTGTTCTTCGGTCGCGGTTGCCACCGACTGATTCATGCCATCGATCTCGCCGATGCGCTGGGTCACGCTGGCCAAACGCACACCGGCCTGGTTGGCAACCTGCACGGTCTGTTCGCTGGAGACCTGGCTGGTGTTCATGGTGTGCACCGCTTCGCGAGAGCCCACCTGCAGGCTGGTGATCATCCGGTGGATTTCTTCGGCCGATTCCTGGGTACGGTGCGCCAGGTTGCGAACCTCGTCGGCGACCACCGCAAAGCCACGCCCGGCCTCGCCGGCGCGGGCGGCTTCGATGGCGGCGTTGAGCGCCAGCAGGTTGGTCTGCTGGGAGATGCCCTTGATCACGTCGAGGATCTTGCCGATTTCGTCGGTGCTGGCATTGAGCGTTTCGATCTGCTCACACGATTCGCTGATGCGCTGCGACAAGGCGGTCATGGCATTGATCGCTTCTTCGACCACCTGCCGCCCGCCATTGGCCTGCTCGCTGGCGCCGCTGGCATGTTGCGAGGCGTCGGCGGCGTTGCGGGCGATTTCCTGGGTGGCGGCACCCAGTTCGTTGATGGCTGCGGCGACGCTGTTGGTGCGCATGCTCTGCTCTTCGGAGCCGATGATCGAGGCATTGGATGCATGGACCACTTTCTCGGAAAGGTCGTGCACCAGCCGCGTGGCCGAAGACACTTCCGTGATCGAGGTGTGGATGCGCTCGACGAAGTGGTTGAACGAGGTGGCCAGTTCGCCGAACTCGTCCTTGTGCTGCACGTCCAGGCGGCGGGTCAGGTCGCCTTCACCCTCGGCGATGTCGCGCATGGCGCGGCCCATGGTGGTCAGCGGGCGCATCAGCACCGGGATCAGCAGGCCCAGCAGGCCGGCGATGGCGGCCACGGCGATGAGCATCGCGATAATCGCCGAGGTGCGGAACTGGGCGAGTGCGGCGTAGGCCTTGTCCTTGTCGATCGACAGGCCGATGTACCACTGGGCCGAGGGCAGGCCGGCCACCGGGGCAAAGGAAATCAACCGCTGCTGGCCATCGAGGGTGACATCCTGCATGTCGGCTGCAACGCGCAGGCCGGCGCCTGGGTAGATGTCCTTGAGGTTCTTCATCACCTGGTCTTTGTCCGGGCTGACGATCACCTGGCCACTGCTGTCGGCGAGGAAGGCGTGGCCGATGCCGCCGAAATCGACCGAGTTGATGATCTGCACCAGGGTGTCGAGGGTCACGTCGCCGCCGACCACGCCGACCAGCTCGCCGTTTTGCTTGCTTTTCACCGGCGTGGCGATGGTTACCATCAGGCCGCCGACAGCGCCTTGGTAGGGGGCGGTGAGCACGGTTTGCCCAGCGTTCGCTGCGCTGGCGTACCACGGCCGTTGGCGCGGGTCATAGCCGGCCGGCATTTGCGTGTCGGGGCGCTGGGTGAATACGCCGTTGGCCTGGCCCAGGTAGGTGAACAGGAAGTTTCGCGTATAGGAGGGCTGCTCGATCAGCCCCGCCAGGGTGTCGCCAGCCCCTTGTTCGGCGATGTCCTGCGCCAGGTTTTCCAGGACCAGGATGCGCCCGCTCATCCAGTTCTGCACGCTGCTGGCAGTCAGTGCGCCGGCCTGTTGCACCGATGACTGGATATTCTGGCGGATGGTGTTGCGTTGCAGGTAATCGTTGTAGAGCGTGAACAGGGCAAATGCCAGCACCACGACGCCGCAGGCGCTGAGCAGGATCTTGTGGCGAAATTTCAGGTTCATGTTTCGAGACCTTGAGCCATTGAGGGGAGGGCGCCGCGCGCTCGTGGCGCGATGGCGGGCCTGTCCACTCTGATATCGGCTATTCGCCTAAAAAATTGAAACACTTACGTCATCTAGCTGAGGCGATTTCGACGGACGGTGCGCTAGCGTTTTGCTAGCTGTTCGATCAGCAAACGCGCGGCCTGGCGCAGCGGTTGCCGCTTGCGCCAGCAGGCATGAAGCGGCAGCTGCAGTTCGTTGCGGGTATTGCGAAATTGCAGGCGCACCAGGCGCCCTGCGTCGATCAGCGGCGCCACCCGCGCCAGTGGCAAGTCGCCCCAGCCCAGGCCGGCTTCGACCATTTGCAGCGCCAGGTCGAAGCTGTCGGTGGACCAGTGCGCGGCGCCGATCAGCGCGCGCGGGTCGGCCAATGGCAGGTCGCGGCTGCGCACCAGGATCTGGCGCACATTGATCAGGTCTTCGAGGTACTGGATGCGCCCGTCGCGCAGTGCCGGGTGCGCGGGTGACAGCGTCGCCACCAGCGACTCCATGCCAATGTGCTGAAACCCCCGGTGCGCATCCACCTGCAGGCCGGCAAACGCCAGGCACAGGTCGGCGCGGCCGCTGTCGAGCAGTTGCAGCGCTTCTTCCTGGGGGGCGCTGAGTACCTGGATGTCCAGTAACGGAAAGCGCTCGCCGAGCGTGGCGATGGCCGCCAGCAGCGGGCGGTGGTCGATGTCCGGGACCACAGCGAGGGTCAGGCTGCTTTCCAGGCCCTGGGACAGCTCCAGCGCATGCACCTGCAGCAGCCCGAGCTGTTCGGCGATCAACCTGGCGTGCGGCTCCAGGGCCAGTGCCTGGGCAGTGGCGCGCACCTCGCGCGGGCCGCGCTCGAACAAGGCGTAGCCCAGCTCCGCCTCAAGGTTGCCGATGGCCATGCTGACGGCCGAAGGCACCCGGCCAAGGGTGCGGGCAGCAGCCGAGAATGAGCCGCGGTCGAGCACGGCAAGAAACAGCTGAATGTTGTCGCTGGAAAAGTTCATGGCAGCCTCCTGTCAGTCAATCTGAAAGCTACCGACTTTTTCTGTCAAGCGGATTGAAGCATCCTTGCGCCCCTTCGCTTTTTGTCACATGAGGTAAACCCGTGCAGGGACTGAAACGCAAACTGGTCTACGTGACTTTCTATGAATTGATCGGCCTGTGCATGTCGACCCTGGGGCTGGCCTACCTGTCGGATACCGAGGCCTCGCACACCGGGCCGCTGGCGGTGATGATCACCACCATCGCCATGCTCTGGAACCTGATCTACAACAGCCTGTTCGAGTACTGGGAGAGCCGCCAGGCCAAGCGCGGGCGCAGCGTGGCGCGGCGGGTGGCGCATGCCATCGGCTTCCAGCTGACCTTGGTGGTGTACCTGATTCCGCTGATCGCCTGGTGGCTGGGCATGAGCCTGGTAGAGGCGTTCCTGGTGGATCTGGCGTTCATCATCCTGGTGCCGTGCTACACGTTCGCCTACAACTGGGCGTTCGACCGGATCTTCGGTTTGCCGACATCGGCCATGGCCACGGCCTGAGCGGCCGAAAAAACAACCGCTAAGGCGGCAGGCGAATCAATAATGGCGCCTGCCGCGCCGGCTGCGGTTGCTGTTCTTGCCCCTGTGCCCGCGGTGCACTGGCCAACAGCAAGCTGTCCTCGACTTGCCCCGACAGGTAGTACACCCCCGCCATGGCGCCGCTTTGGCGGTTTTCCATCAGCTCCTGCCATTCCTGGTTGAGCGCCACGTTGAGGATCACCCGCAGCTGTTCGACCATCTCCGGGTGCTCGCGGTCATGGGTCATCATGCCGTAGCCCGCCGCCGCGATCGAAATCATCGCCCCGGCCACCTTGCCCACCGCACTCGCCACGGCACTGGCGATGCCGCGCGGGGCCAGGGTGGCGCCGAGTTTTTCGCTGGCGCGGTTGGCCACCGACGACAGGCCCACATCGGTCTTCCCAGGGCCTTTTGTGGCTTGTTGATGCAAGTGCTCGCGCAGGGCGAGCCAGGCGGGTTGCTGGTCGAGCGGTTTGGCCTTGAGCAATTGATAAAGGCTGGCATTGCGCGCCGGCGGCGGGCCCAGGTTGATGGCGGGGATGCGGTTGAGGCGCTGGCTGAGCTGGTCGGGCGGGGCGTTGTAGCGCTGGATGATGCCCTGCAGTTGCTGGCCGAACAGTTGCAGGTACAGCTCGCTGGCACGGTCGCGGATACCTTCGGGGTTGATCTGCTCGGCCACGGGCTCGATCACCCTTTTGTGGTACTGCTCCTGCAGGTACAGGGCAAGGCGTTTTTCCGCAGGCTCACGGCCTTGGCCGCTGTCGAGCTTGTACCAGGCCACCTTGAGCGTCAGCCATTGCTGGGTCCAGTACCCTGTGAACCACGGGATGAAATCGCTTTCGGTACGTTGTTGCACCTGCTCCTTCCACACCCGCATCGAGCGCCGCGCATAGTCGTTGGCAGAGCCGGCAGCGCCCACCGAGGCATCGATCAGCTCCTGGTCGATGCGTTGCCAGGCGGCGGGGGTGAGTACGGCAGGCGGCGGCGGGGCAGGCGGGCGCTTGCCGGCACAGGCCGCGAGGGCCAGCAGGAGACAAAGCAGCAAGAGGATGCGCGTGCTCACGCGACCGCCTTCCTGGGTAAGAGGCTTGGGGGGTTACCCGAGTATAAGAGGGGCTCGGGCGGGCTGCTGTGCAGCCCATCGCGTCACTGCTCCAGGTCGAGTTTTTCTTCCAGGCGGTTCAGGTGCTCGTGCATCAGCGCCAGTGCTGCGGTGCTGTCACCGGCCTCGACGGCATCGATGATCGCTGTGTGTTCTTCCCAGGCGCAATGGTCGCAACAAGGCGATTCATAGCGGGCGATGATCAGCGAGGTCATCGGCACCAGGCCGTTGAGAAACCGCGCCAGCGGCGCGTTGGCCGCCACCTGGGCGAGCTTGAGGTGAAACTCGCCACCCAGGCGGATCGCCGCGCAGCGTTCGCCGCGTTCGTGATGGTGGCGTTCCCGTTCGATCAGCGCGCGCAATTGGCGGATGTGCGCCGGCCGTGCGCGTTGCGCGGCCAGGCTGATCAGGGTGGTTTCGGCCAACCGCCGGGCGCTGAGCACCTGGCGCGCCTGTTGTGGGTCGGGGGCGGCCAGGTGTGCGGTGTGGCTGGGGCGCTGCACCACCACTTGCTGGTCCGACAGGCGCCCGAGCACCCGGCGGATCACCGTGCGGCTGACGCCAAAGGCGTTGCCCAGTGCCTGTTCGGGCAGCAGGCTGCCGGGGGGCAGGCGCTGCTCGAGGATGGCGTCGAACAGGCGCGGGTAGATCTGCTCGGCCGACAGGCGGGTTTCGCCGACGGCGAGCAGGGCAGGCAGGTGGGGGGCGGCGTGGGCGCAGGCGGTCATGGTCGCTCTCCTGGGGTCATGGACGCGGATGGTCATCCGGGATGTTCAGTTCGATGCCCATGCGCAGCCCTTCGGCGAGGATGTGCTGGCGCATCTGGGCGCTGGCCTGGGCACTGTTGCGGTCGCGGATGGCGCGAACCACTGCTTCGTTTTCCTTGAGCCGGGCGGCCAGGTGCTCGGGGGAGTTGCGCAGCATGCTGGCGCTTTGCTTGAGGGCGTTGCCCGTCTGCTGCACGACACTCTGGAAGATCGGGTTGGTGGTCAGGGCGAACAGCGCCTCATGGAAGGCAATGTACGCCTTGGCCCCGGCCTCGCTGTCGTCGGCATCCAGGGCTTCGCGCATGTCCATCAGGGTCAGGCGCAGCTGGCCGATGTCCTGGCTGTTGGCCGATTGCGCCACCAGGCCGACGATGAAGGGTTCGAGGGTGTAGCGCAGCTCCAGCACATCGGCCAGGCTGGCCGCAGCGGTGGTGTCGACGCCGGGTTCCAGCTGCGCGGCTTCGGCCTCCAGCACCAGCACCCCTTTGCCCGGCAGCGAACGCACCAGGCCCAGGGTTTCCAGCACGGTCACCGCCTCGCGCAGGCTCGGCCGGCTGATACCCAGCTGCTCGGCCAGTTCGCGCTGGCCGGGCAGCATGTCGCCGGAGCGCCATTGCCCGCGGGCCAAGGCCTGGCGCAGTTTTTCCACCACTGAAGTGACAACGGTTGATGAGCTGATCACGGTTCGCTCCTGGAAAGGGCCGGCGCCAGCGCCGGCCTCGTGGGCTCAGAATTCCTGTTGCTGGGCGGTGGCTGGCTTGCGCGGTGCGTGGGCGAAGCCGGGTTTGCCGTCGAGCACGTTCTGCGCACGTTCCAGGTCGATGTCTTTTTCCCAGCGGGCAATGGCCACGGTCGCCACGCAGTTGCCGATGAGGTTGGTCAACGCGCGGCCAATGCCCATGAACCAGTCCACCGCCAGCACCAGCACCAGGCCCACCACCGGGATCGCCGGGACGGCGGTGAGGGTGGCGGCAAGGATCACCAGCGCCGAACCCGGGATGCCGTGCGCGCCCTTGGACGTCACCAGCGACACCAGCAGGATGGTCAGCAGGTCGGTCATTTCCAAGGGGGTGCCGGTGGCGTTGGCGATGAACACGATGGCCAGGGTCAGGTAGATGGAGAAGCCATCGAGGTTGAACGAGTAGCCGGTCGGGATCACCAGGCCCACGGTGGAGCTGCCGATGCCCAGGTGCTCGAGCTTGCGCATGATCTGCGGCAGCACGGCGTCGGAGGAGGCGGTGCCGAGCACGATGGTCAGCTCTTCACGCAGGTACTTGATGAACGGCAGCAATTTGAGGCCCGACACTCGCATCACGGTGCCCAGGACGATCAGCACGAAGCCGGCGCAGGTCAGGTAGAACAGGGCCACCAGGCCACCCAGGTGTTGCAGCGACTCCAGGCCATATTTGCTGGTGGTGAAGGCGATGGCGCCGAACACGCCGATCGGCGCCAGGCGCACGATCATGCCCATGATGCGGAAAATCACATGGCTGAGCTCGTTGATCAGCCGCGAAATGCCGGCGGCCGAGTCGCCCACCAGGTTCAGCGCGCTGCCGAACAGCACCGAGAACAGCAGCACCTGCAGGATGTTGTTGTCAGCGAAGGCGCCGACCACCGAGGTCGGGATCAAGTCCATGAAGAACGCGGTAGCGCCATGGATATGCTGGCCGCGCTCGGCCAGGCCGTTGGCGTCGGCGGTGGACAGCTGGTCCAGGTGAATGTTGGCGCCACTGCCGATGCCGCTGCTGAAGGCGAATATCAGGCCGATCACCAGGGCGATGGTGGTCAGCACTTCAAAGTAGATCACCGATTTGAGGCCGATGCGGCCGACTTTCTTGAGGTCGCCGGCACCGGAAATGCCGCTGACCACCACGCAGAAGACAATCAGGCCAATCAGCATCTTGATCAGCTTGATGAAGCCATCACCGAGGGGTTTGAGTTGCAGGGAAAGGTCGGGGAAGCTGAGGCCGCAGGCGATGCCGAGGGCAAGGCCGAGCACGACTTGCAGGAAGATCGAACGCGAGCACCATTTGAGCATGGGAGTGATCTCTGATCGGTGTCCTTGCTTCGGTGCCGCACGGGGCGAAAGAGCGCAGGACTTAATTATTTTTGTGGTCTTACCGGTTTGTTCAGCGCGGGACCATAAAAGCGCGAAAAATCCTCCTTTGCAAGGGTTTTTGGCCTTACCGGTCTGACCAGTTGTGGGGCAATTTGGCTTGGCGGGCTCTAATTCGGTGCGTGCTGTGGATTATGAATTCGCGCAACCAGGCGCCTTTTGCCGATGCCTGGGTAGCCTTAGCAAGCAGCCTGCCAAGTGCTGCAGCTCAGGGCTGCGGCGCCATGCTTTTGACCGAGGCTAGCTCGGGGTGGGCGACCAGTTTGTCGATGTGCAGCGCGTCATCGTTCATCCAGGTTTCGCTCAGCACCCGGTAATGCTCCATGTCACGGCAGCGCATGCGCAGGCTGTAATCGAAGTGGCCGCTGATCAGCTGGCACTCAAAGACTTGCGGGCACTGCTGCATGGTCGCTTCGAAGGCTTTTTGCGCGGCCCGCCCGCTCTGGTTGGACAAGGCCACGAGCACCAGCAGGGACAGCCCTGGGGCGATCTTCTGCAGGTCGAGGATGGCGCCATAACCGCGGATCACCCCGCGCCGCTCCAGCTTGCGCACACGCTCAAGGCACGGGCGCGGCGTGAGGTGAACCAGGCTCGAGAGTTTTTCGAAGGTGATGCGACCGTCGACGCGCAGCACGTCGATGATGGCGTGGTCGATGCGGTCCAGCGGGGGCTGGGTGGCGTCCTTGGTGTCCATGCGCGCGGCTTCTTTGCAAAAAGGGGCAAGGACAGGGTAGGCGCTTATCGGATGAGCTTCCTCAATTACGAGGTGGCCCAATCGCCGGCAAGCCGGCTCCCACAGGGCTGGGCTGCCCCCAAGGGTTGGATTGGTGTCCAACTTCTTGGGGGCACTCCACATTGTGGGAGCCGGCTTGCCGGCGATTGGGCTGCGAGGCAGCCCCGGTCTATTCAAGCGCAGGCGCTGTCGGCCTGCTGCGCTGGGCGCATTTCTACCACCCGTGGTTGCAGCAGCGCATACAAGTCTTTCGGGTTCTCCAGCGTCGGCACCAGCTCGATCTCCCGGCCGATACCCAGAGCCCGCGCTGTATCCAGCACATAGCGCAGCGCTGAGTAGTCCTCCAGGGCAAAGCCTACCGAATCGAACAGGGTGACCTGTTCAACGCTTTCACGGCCCTTGGCAACGCCCGCCACCACCTGCCAGAACTCGGTGACAGGCGAGTCGGCAGGCATCTGCTGGATCTCGCCTTCAATGCGGCTTTGCGGTTCGTACTCGACGATCACCCGGGCCCGCTCGACGATGTCGCGGTGCAGCTCGGTCTTGCCGGGGCAGTCGCCGCCGACCGCGTTCAGGTGCATGCCCGGCTCGATCATGTCTGGGGTAAGGATGGTCGCGTAGGCCTTGTCCGCCGTCACCGTGGTGACGATGTCGGCACCCCGCACCGCGTCGGCGACCGAGTGGGCGACGATCAGCTTGAGCCCAGGCCGGCCCGACAGGTTGGCCACCAGTTTTGCCGTGGCCGCCGGGTCGATGTCGTACAGGCGGATTTCATCGATGCCCAGCAGCATCTTGAAGGCGATGGCCTGGAACTCGCTTTGCGAGCCATTGCCGATCAGCGCCATGCTGCGGCTGTCGTCGCGCGCCAGGTAGCGGGCGGCCAAGGCCGAGGTGGCGGCGGTGCGGATTGCGGTGGCCAGGGTCATTTCGCTGAGCAGCAGCGGCAGGCCGGAATCGACGTCGCTCAACGCGCCGAAGGCCATGACCGTGGGCAGGCCATGGCGGGTGTTCTTCGGGTGGCCGTTGACGTATTTGAAGGCGTACAGGCTGGCGTCGGACACCGGCATCAGTTCTATCACGCCGTCTTTTGAGTGGTTGGCCAGGCGCGGGCATTTTTCGAAGGCGTGCCAGCGCAGGTAGTCCTGGCGAATGTACTCGGCCATCTCCACCATGCAGGTGGCCAGGCCCTTGCGATTGGCCAGGCGGGCGAGGTCTTGCACATCGATGAAGCGGGTCATCACATTCTCCCTGCAGCGACGCACCGGAATGTCGGGCAGGCATTCAGGGTGGGCTGTAGGTATATTTTCTGACAGATGCAGCACGAGCAGGGGTGTTGGAGGGGGCTGAATACAGCGGTTGCAGCTGAATTGGAGTGCCTCACAGCCGAATCGGCTGTGAGCATCAGGGGGCAGCGTTGAGCGTGCCCTGTTCGCGCAGGCGCTTGTACAGGGTGGTTCGGCTGATGCCCAGCAGGCGTGCCAGCGAAGACAGGTTGCCGCCGCAGCGCTGCAGCAGGTCGGCCAGGTCGCCCGACGCTGCTTCGTGTGCGGATACGGTCGCACATGCGGGCAGTTCGCTGGCCTGGGCGAGGAAGCTGTCGGGAAGGTGCTCGGTGCCGATCGGCTGCGCCCCGGCCAAGGCCAGCGCTACCTGCAACACACTGTGCAATTGCCGCAGGTTGCCGGGCCACGGGTGGCGCAGCAGCAGGGCGAGTGTGGCCGCGGGCAATTGGCGTGGCTGGCCTGGCTCCAGATACCGGGCGTGAATCTGCTCGATCAGCTCGCGCCGGTCGCTGCGCTCGCGCAACGCCGGCAGGGTCAGGGTCAGCCCGGCCACGCGGTAGTAGAGGTCCTGGCGGAAGCGCCCGGCGCGCACTTCTTCGGCCAGGTCCCGGTTGCTTGCCGAGACCACGCGGATGTCCACCGTCACCGGTTCGCCGCTGCCCAGTGGCTGGATGCTGCGCGACTGCAGTACACGCAGCAGCCTGGCCTGGGTCGGTAGCGGCATATCGCCGATTTCGTCGAGGAACAGAATGCCGTGGTCGGCCTTGCGAATCAGCCCGGGGTTGCCCTTGTGGTGGGCACCGGTGAAGGCGCCCTTGTCGTAGCCGAACAGTTCCGATTCGACCAGCTCCGCCGGGATGGCCGCACAGTTGACTGCGATCAGCGGCTGGTGGGCACGGCTGCTGGCGCGGTGCAGGGTGTCGACGAAGACTTCCTTGCCGGCGCCGGTTTCGCCCTGGACCAGGACCGGGATGTCCTTTTCCAGCAACAGGCTGGCCTGGGTCAGGGCTTTGTCCAGGCGCGGGTCGCCGGCACGAGGGGCAGGGCGCGTGGGGCGTTGCCGGGGCGCCTGCCATTGGCAGTGGAAACGGTTGCGCCCGGCGGCCTGCAGGGCGAATGGCTGTTGCTGGGCATGGGCGAGCAATTGGCGCATGGGCATCTGGAACAGCTGCTCCAGGTTGTGGCGCAGCGGGTTGCCGCCGAGCAGGCTGTCGGCGCGGTGATTGGCGGCGAGCACCTGGCCGCGCTCATCGAAGATCAGCAACCCGGCCCAGGGGCTGTCGAGGTTGTCCGAGGCGCTGTTGAACAGCAGTTGCGCGTGCTGGTCACCGTGCTGCGCAAGGATCAGCCGGTTCTCCAGGCTCTGGCTCATCATGCGCACCAGGCCGAGGGTCTGGCTGGCCGGCAGGTAGCCGTCGCTGGCCACGTCGAGCACGCCGACACGTTGGCGCTGGGCGTCGAACAGCGGCGCTGCGGCGCTGGCCATGTAGCGGTTCTGGCGCAGGAAGTGTTCATCCTGGCCTACATGAATGGGCTGCGCGCAGACCAGCGCGGTGCCCAGCGCGTTGGTGCCCACGCCCCGTTCGTGCCAGTGGGCGCCAGCACTGAAGCCATGCTGGTGTCGAGAGTCTATGAAGCGTCGCGAACCCCAGGTGTCGAGCAGGCAGCCGCCGGCGTCGGCGAGCATCACCAGATAGCTGGCATTGCCCAGCAGGTGCGCATACTGCGGCAGCACGGTATCGCGAGTCAGTTGCAGCAGTGCCTGGCGCCGTTCCAGCAGGGCGCTGAGTTCGCCGTGGGTCAGGCAATCGAAGTCTGGCGCGCTCTGCGGCTGCAGGCCGAGATCGCGGCAGCGGGCCCAGGAAGCCTGGAGCAGTTGGGCATGGGTCGAAGCGGATGTGGCCATGGGCCTGTCCTGTGTGATTGTTGTTTTCAACCGACCGCTGTTCAGTGTCGTTCAGGGTTGTTCAATGTCAAACCCGCCGTTGTTCAGGTGTTCAGCGAAACTGTTCAGTTGTGAACGGCAACTGGTCGGCTTGCGCAGGGGAAGCCGCGCGCCAGAGCCTTGTGGCGCAACTGGCACGGAACTGGCTGTGCCTGGCAGACAATAATCACAAGAAGGCCACGCCATGTCCCTGGTGTTGGAGCAGGTCAGCCGCAGCGTCGACGGGCAACCGTGGATCATCGACGCGTCCCTGCGCTTCGAGCCCGGTTCGTTCAACGTGCTGTTGGGCCGGACCCTGGCCGGCAAGACCAGCCTGATGCGCCTGATGGCCGGGCTCGACCGACCCGAGCATGGCCGGGTGTTGATGGCGGGCGAGGACGTCACTGGGGTGCCGGTGCGTCGGCGCAACGTGTCGATGGTCTATCAGCAGTTCATCAACTACCCGAACCTGAGCGTCTACGAGAACATCGCCTCACCCTTGCGCCAGGCGCGCCTGGCCGAGCCCGAGATCCGCCGGCGGGTGCAGGAAACCGCCGAGATGCTGCGCATTGCCCCCTACCTGCAGCGTTTGCCGCTGGAGCTGTCCGGTGGCCAGCAGCAGCGCACGGCAATGGCCCGGGCGCTGGTCAAGGACGCCGGGCTGATCCTGTTCGACGAACCGCTGGTCAACCTCGACTACAAGCTGCGCGAGGGGCTGCGCCAGGAGCTGCGCGAGCTGTTCGCTGCGCGCAACTGCATTGCCGTGTATGCCACCACCGAGCCCAACGAAGCGCTGGCGTTGGGCGGCACCACCACCCTTTTGCATGAGGGCCGCATCGTCCAGAGCGGCCCTACCTCTGCGGTTTACCAGCGGCCCTGCAGCGTGCTGGCCGCCGAACTGTTTTCCGAGCCGCCGATCAATCTGGTGCCCGGGCGCGTCAGTGGCAACGAGGTGAGCCTGGCCCTGGCGGTGCACTTTGCCCGCAGCGCCGACCTGAAGGGCCTGGTGGATGGCGATTATCAATTTGGTGTACGCCCCAGTCACATCAGCCTGGTGCCTGCCCACGACGATGACCTGGAGCTGGCGGTGCTGGTTGAGCTGGCCGAGATCAGTGGTTCCGAGACCTTCCTGCACGTGCGTAACGAGCACTGGCGGATGGTCCTGCACCTGCCTGGCGTACACGAATATCAGGTGGATACGCCGATCCGTGTGTTCATCCCCACCCACAAGCTGTTCGTCTTCGACAGTACCGGGGCACTGGTGCAGGCGCCGGGCCTGCGCCAGGCGAGGAGTGCCTGATGGCCGAAATCCGTTTGCACCAGTTGGCGCACAGCTACAGCCGCCAGCCCGTCGACGCCAATGACTATGCCCTGCATGAGTTGGAACACGTGTGGGAGCAGGGCGGCGCCTATGCTTTGCTCGGGCCGTCGGGGTGCGGCAAGTCAACGCTGCTGAACATCATCTCGGGCCTGCTGACACCGTCCCATGGCCAAGTGCTGTTCGACGGCAAGCCGGTCAACCACCTTTCACCGCAGCAGCGCAACATCGCCCAGGTGTTCCAGTTTCCGGTGGTGTACGACACCATGACGGTGTTCGACAACCTGGCGTTCCCCTTGCGCAACCAGGGCCTGGACGAGGGCCGGGTGCGCAGCCGGGTCGAGGAGATCGCCGAGGTGCTCGACCTGGCCGCGGTGCTGAAGAAAAAGGCCCGCAACCTCAGTGCCGACGAAAAACAGAAAGTCTCGATGGGCCGCGGCCTGGTGCGTGACGACGTCTCGGCGATCCTCTTCGACGAGCCCCTCACGGTGATCGACCCGCACCTGAAATGGAAGCTGCGGCGCAAGCTCAAGCAGATCCATGAGCAGTTCAACATCACCATGATCTACGTCACCCACGATCAGCTGGAAGCCTCGACCTTCGCCGACAAGATCGCAGTGATGCACGGCGGGCGCATCGTCCAGTTCGGCACGCCACGGGAGCTGTTCGAGCGGCCACGGCACACCTTCGTCGGCTACTTCATCGGCAGCCCCGGGATGAACCTGATCGATGTGCAGGCCGAAACGCAAGGGGTAGCGTTCGGGGGCGTCCACCTGCCGTTGCCCGATAGCCTGCGTGAACGCTTGGCAGCGACGCCGGGCGGGCGCCTGCAAGTGGGCATTCGCCCGGAGTTCGTGCAGCTGTGGGACAGCCCATTCGATGCCGCGTACCCGGCCCAGGTGCTGGACGTCGAAGACCTGGGCACCTACCGCATCGTCACGCTGGTGCTGGGCGGCGTGTCGCTCAAGGCGCGCCTGGCCGAGGATCGGCCGTTGCCGGCAGGCCAGGCCTGGGTCAGCCTGCCGACGCAGTGGCTGATGCTGTATGTGGACGATGTGCTGCTGGAGGCCGGGCCATGAACAAGGTGCCCAACAACAAGGCCTGGTGGCTGGTGCTGCCGGTGTTTCTGCTGGTGGCTTTCAGCGCCGTGATGCCGATGATGACGGTGGTCAACTATTCGGTGCAGGACATTTTCGACCAGTCCAGCCGCTACTTCGTCGGCGCCGACTGGTACCGCCAGGTGCTGCGCGACCCGGCATTGCACGACGCCTTGCTGCGCCAGTTCATCTATTCCGCGTGCGTGCTGCTGATCGAGATCCCGCTGGGCATCGGCATTGCCCTGACCATGCCGACCAAGGGGCGCATGGCCTCGGTGTGCCTGATCGTCATGGCCATCCCGCTGCTGATCCCGTGGAACGTGGTCGGCACCATCTGGCAGATCTTCGGCCGCGCCGACATCGGCCTGCTGGGCGCCACGCTGGCCAAGCTTGGGGTCAACTACAACTATGCCGGCGACCCGTTCGATGCCTGGCTCACGGTACTGGTGATGGACGTCTGGCACTGGACGTCGCTGGTGGCGCTGCTGTGCTATTCGGGCCTGCGCGCCATCCCCGACGTGTATTACCAGGCCGCGCGTATCGACCGTGCATCCGCCTGGGCGGTGTTCCGCCACATCCAGTTGCCCAAACTGAAAAACGTGCTGCTGATCGCGGTGATGCTGCGCTTCATGGACAGCTTCATGATCTACACCGAGCCGTTCGTGCTCACCGGCGGCGGGCCGGGCAACGCCACTACGTTCCTCAGCCAGACCCTCACGCGCATGGCCGTAGGGCAATTCGACCTGGGCCCGGCGGCGGCGTTTTCGCTGGTGTACTTCCTGATCATCCTGCTGGTGTCGTGGCTGTTCTACACAGCCATGACCCACGCCGACAAGGACTAGGCCATGAGCACGCGCAAGACGCTGGCCCTGCTGCTGTACTTCTTCTTTTTGCTGGTGCCTATCTACTGGCTGCTGAACATGTCGTTCAAGAGCAACAGTGAAATCCTCGGCGGCCTGACCCTGTGGCCACAGGGGTTCACGCTGGACAACTACCGGGTGATATTCACCGATGCCAGCTGGTACAGCGGCTACATCAATTCGCTGTACTACGTCTGTTTGAACACGGTCATTTCACTGCTGGTGGCACTGCCGGCGGCGTATGCCTTTTCGCGCTATCGCTTCCTGGGCGACCGTCACCTGTTCTTCTGGCTGCTGACCAATCGCATGGCGCCACCGGCGGTATTTCTGCTGCCGTTCTTTCAGCTGTACTCGTCCATCGGCCTGTTCGACACCCACATCGCCGTTGCCCTGGCCCATTGCCTGTTCAACGTGCCACTTGCGGTGTGGATTCTCGAGGGGTTCATGTCGGGGGTGCCGAAAGAGATCGACGAGACCGCGTACATCGATGGTTACAGCTTCCCGCGGTTCTTCGTGAAGATCTTCATCCCGCTGATTGGCTCAGGCATCGGTGTCACGGCGTTTTTCTGCTTCATGTTTTCCTGGGTCGAACTGCTGCTGGCGCGCACCCTGACGTCGGTGAACGCCAAACCTATTGCGGCGGTGATGACCCGCACCGTGTCCGCTTCGGGCATTGACTGGGGCGTGCTGGCAGCGGCCGGGGTGCTGACCATCCTGCCCGGCATGCTGGTGATCTGGTTCGTCCGCAACCATGTGGCCAAGGGCTTTGCCCTGGGCCGGGTCTGAGGAGGGTGACGCATGGAATGGATGGCCTGGACCCTGCCCACGGCGCTGTTCTTCGCCGCCGTCGGTGTGCTGCTGTTGTGCATGACCCTGCTCGAACTGCGCCGCCCCTGCGTGGAGCGGCGCGGCTTTCTGCCGATCGTCACCAGCCGTGGCGACCGGTTGTTCATCGGCCTGCTGGTCAGCGCCTACCTGCACTTGCTGGTAGTCGGGGCCAGCGACTGGCCGTTGTGGGTGGCCTCGCTGCTGTCGCTGGGCTGGCTGGTGGTAGTGCTGCGCTGGGGCTGAGCGACGGCTCCGGGGAAAACTCAATCGGGAGATCACAATGTTCCATAACAAACACAATCGGCGACATTTGACCCTGGCCGCGTTGCTGGTGCTGGCCAGCGTGCAGGGTGCGGCGTGGGCCGACCAGTACGAAGACGCGGCGAAAAAGTGGATCGGCAGCGAGTTCAAGCCTTCCACCCTGACGCCCGAGCAGCAGCTGGCGGAGCTTAAGTGGTTCATCAAGGCCGCGGAGCCGTTCCGTGGCATGAAGATCAACGTGGTGTCGGAAACCATCACCACCCATGAGTACGAGTCCAAGGTGCTGGCCAAGGCGTTCAGCGAGATCACCGGCATCCAGCTGACCCATGACCTGCTCCAGGAGGGCGATGTGGTAGAAAAGCTGCAGACGCAGATGCAGTCGGACAAGAACATCTACGACGGCTGGGTAAATGATTCCGACCTGATCGGCACGCACTTTCGCTACGGCAAGGTGGAGTCGATCACCGACCTGATGGCCAATGAAGGCAAGGCCTACACCTCGCCGACACTGGACCTCAAGGACTTCATCGGTATTTCCTTCACCACCGCGCCGGACGGCAAGGTCTATCAATTGCCCGACCAGCAGTTCGCCAACCTGTACTGGTTCCGCGCCGACTGGTTCGACCGGCCCGAGCTCAAGGCCAAGTTCAAGGAAAAGTACGGCTATGAGTTGGGCGTGCCGGTGAACTGGTCGGCCTACGAGGACATCGCCAAGTTCTTTACCGAGGACGTGAAGGAAATCGACGGCAAGCGCGTGTATGGCCACATGGACTACGGCAAGAAAGACCCTTCGCTGGGCTGGCGCTTCACCGATGCCTGGTTCTCGATGGCCGGTGGCGGCGACAAAGGCCTGCCCAATGGGCTGCCGGTAGACGAGTGGGGGATCCGCGTGGAGGACTGCCACCCGGTGGGCTCCAGCGTTACCCGTGGCGGCGACACCAACGGCCCGGCAGCGGTGTATGCCACGCAGAAATACGTTGACTGGATGCGCGCCTACGCACCGAAAGAAGCGCAGGGCATGACCTTCTCCGAGGCCGGCCCGGTACCGGCGCAAGGCAACATCGCCCAGCAGATCTTCTGGTACACCGCGTTCACCGCCGACATGACCAAGCCGGGGCTGCCGGTGGTCAACGCCGACGGTACGCCAAAATGGCGTATGGCACCGTCGCCCAAGGGGCCGTACTGGGAAGAGGGGATGAAGCTGGGCTATCAGGACACCGGGTCCTGGACCTTCTTCAAATCGACCCCCGAGAAGCAGCGCCTGGCCGCGTGGCTGTACGCGCAGTTCGTCACCTCCAAGACCGTGTCGTTGAAAAAGACCATCGTCGGCCTGACGCCGATTCGCGAGTCGGACATCAACTCCCAGGCCATGACAGACCTTGCACCCAAGCTCGGCGGGCTGGTGGAGTTCTACCGCAGCCCGGCGCGCGTGCAATGGACCCCGACCGGCACCAACGTACCGGACTACCCACGCCTGGCGCAGTTGTGGTGGAGCCATATCGCCGAAGTGGCCAGTGGTGAGAAAACCCCGCAGGAGGCGCTGGATGGCCTGGCCCGCGACCAGGACAAGATGATGGAGCGGTTGCAGCGCTCCAACGCCCAGGCCACCTGTGCGCCGAAGATGAACCCGGAGAAAGATGCCCAGTACTGGTTCGACCAGCCGGGCGCGCCGAAGCCGAAGCTGGCCAACGAGAAGCCCAAGGGCGAGACGGTCAGCTACAGCGAACTGCTGAAGTCGTGGGAGGCGGCGCGCAAGTGACCGGCTAGAGACCGGGTGGGCGCCATCGCCGGCAAGCCGGCTCCCACGGGTTGAGCAAATCAGCCGAACCTGTAGGAGCCGGCTTGCCGGCGATAGGGCCAGTACGGCCACCCGATAAGCTTCAGGCAAAAAAAACGGCACCTGCCAGAGGTGCCGTTTTCATGTCACTGCTACTTACTTATGCAGCTCTTCGGCCGCATACAGCGTGTTTTCCAGCAGGCACGCGCGGGTCATCGGGCCGACACCACCCGGTACCGGGGTGATCCAGCCGGCGCGGGGCAGGGCGGTCTCGTAGACCACATCGCCGACCAGCTTGCCGTCGTCCTGGCGGTTGATGCCGACGTCGATGACGATGGCGCCTTCCTTGACCCACTCACCCTTGACCAGGCCCGGCTTGCCGGCAGCCACCACCACCAGGTCGGCACGGCCGACGTGGCCGGCGAGGTCCTTGGTGAAGCGGTGGCAAACAGTCACGGTGCAGCCAGCCAGCAGCAGTTCCATGGCCATCGGGCGGCCAACGATGTTGGACGCGCCGACAATCACCGCGTCCATGCCATACAGGTCCTGGCCGGTGCTTTCCAGCAGGGCCATGATGCCTTTCGGGGTGCACGGGCGCAGCAGCGGGATGCGCTGGGCCAGGCGGCCGATGTTGTACGGGTGGAAGCCGTCGACGTCCTTGTCCGGGCGGATGCGCTCGAGCAGCAGCGATGCATCAAGATGCGCCGGCAGCGGCAGTTGCAGCAGGATGCCGTCCACGGCCGGGTCGTCGTTCAGGCGGTCGATCAGCTCGGTCAGAGCTTGCTGCGTGGTTTCGCTGGGCAGGTCGAACGCCTGCGAAATGAAGCCGACCTCTTCGCAGTCCTTGCGCTTGTGCGAGACATAGACTTGGGAGGCGGGGTCGGTGCCGACCAGGATCACTGCCAGGCCAGGCGTGCGCAGGCCTTGCTGGCGACGCTCCTCGACACGTTGAGCGATCTGCTTGCGCAGGTTGGCGGCGATCGCCTTGCCATCGATTAGGTGTGCAGTCATAGACGCGTGATTAACCATCGAGAAAGGAACAATAAAGAGGGCGCATTCTCGCACGACATGGCCCGAGGGCAAAGGCGGGTGGTCGGGCAAATCCTCTAACCCCTTAAATATTTTGAGTTTTTTAGAAAAAGGTGTTGACGGTTTTCTAGCTCGTCTATAAGATTCGCCGCACTTGTCGGGCACAGCCTAGCACTGGTTGGCGAGGTCGGGCAGAATGAGTGGTTTGTTTGCTGCTCGTTCGGTTAGGCTTCACGCTTAAGCGCCCGTAGCTCAGCTGGATAGAGCATCCGCCTTCTAAGCGGATGGTCGCAGGTTCGAGTCCTGCCGGGTGCGCCATTAGGCAGCTTGGGCAAGCAAGTAAGTCTGTAAAGCGATATGGTGGGCGTAGCTCAGTTGGTAGAGCGCCGGATTGTGATTCCGGTTGTCGTGGGTTCGATTCCCATCGTCCACCCCATATTCTGCGAAGGCGCCTCGATGTAGATCTGGCGCCTTTGTTTTAAGCGTTACGCGGACGTGGTGAAATTGGTAGACACACTGGATTTAGGTTCCAGCGGCGCAAGCTGTAAGAGTTCGAGTCTCTTCGTCCGCACCATGCTTCTGTAAGCTGTACCGCAACACTGCACTATGGTGGGCGTAGCTCAGTTGGTAGAGCGCCGGATTGTGATTCCGGTTGTCGTGGGTTCGATTCCCATCGTCCACCCCATATTTTTGAAGGCGCCTTGATTGTAAAATCGGGCGCCTTTGTTTTTTGCGTTGTGCTGACTGTTTGTTTTTTTAGCTTGTGAGAGAAAGCCGCTGATTGCGGCTTTTTTGGTTTTTGGTTTTTGGTTTTTGGTTTTTGGTTTTTGGTTTTTGGTTTTTGGTTTTTGGTTTTTGGGCTTTTTGGGGGGCATGGCTTGGGTTGTGCGGTGGTGCGCAGATCGAGCGCCGCCCGCGCGGCGCATCGCGGGCAAGCCCGCTCCTACATTTGTTGCAACGTGCCATGGCCTGTGAGGCCATAGTTGTCAGCCTTGTTGGCATGGCGCGATGTTTCGGCTGGCGCTGCCGCCGCCTCACCTGTCTTAAGTCATGCGCCAAGGCGAACAAACATGGCCTGACTGGAACGGCGCGTTGCAACAAATGTAGGAGCGGGCTTGCCCGCGATGCGCCGCGCGGGCGGCGCTCGATCTCAAGGGCGCTGAAGATCCCAAGGCAAGCGCTTCGCGCCTCAAAACTCAAGGCATACGCCCTCAAAAAAACATCGCGCAACCCCCTTGTAATCCTCTGGTGACACCCCAATAAAAGCTGATAGATTTCAGCCGGTTGAAACACCGACTGACAGGTCGGTAGAGGAATAGCCCGATGATTGCAAAAGAAGCCCGCCAGGCCCTGGCGCTGCAGCGCTTCGCCGAAGCCAATCCGCAACTGCTCGACGAGATCAGTGAGCTGGATGCGCGCGAGCAGGCTCAGCAGATCCAGTGGGCGTTCGAGGATGCCGCCGACGAGCAGGGCCTGCAGCCTTGGGAGCTGGCGCTGCAACTGATCGCCGAAACCCCCGAGCAGCTGCAAGCCATGCGCCTGGAGACCCATCGCGAAGTGGCCGAGGCGTTGGGCATGGAGTGGGAAGAGTACTGCCAGTTCAACGAGATCGACCCGCAATAAGGGCGTTTTCACACGCTGCAGTTGTTTGACAAGGTATTTCGGTTGCGCGCCGCCGATGGCGTTGCGCAGCCTACTTATATAAAGAGGCCCGGCGGCAAGCCGTGCGGGCCTTGCAAGCTAATCGACCGGCGTGGTTTCCCGTCGTCCCGAGTGGGGTGACTTCTGGTGCGTGACTCACTAGAATGCTTGCCCTTGATTCTGGAGTCGGGCTATCGCCGGCTAACGTCTGTGCAACGAGGAATATCCATGCAAGTTTCTGTTGAAAACACTTCCGCTCTCGAGCGCCGCATGACCATCGCCGTTCCGGCCGAGCGCGTCGAGAACGAAGTCAACAAGCGTCTGCAGCAGACTGCCAAGCGCGCCAAAGTCGCGGGCTTCCGCCCAGGCAAAGTGCCGATGAGCGTGATCCGTCAGCGTTTCGAAGCCGATGCTCGCCAAGAGGCCTTCGGTGACCTGGTCCAGGCTTCCTTCTACGAAGCCATCGTCGAGCAGAAGCTGAACCCGGCTGGCGCTCCGGCCGTTGAGCCGAAGTCCTTCGAGAAGGGCAAGGACCTGGAATTCGTCGCTATCTTCGAAGTGTTCCCGGAGTTCGCTGTTTCCGGCCTGGAGTCGATCAACGTCGAGCGCCTGAGCGCCGAAGTGGCTGACGCCGACCTGGACAACATGCTGGAAGTGCTGCGCAAGCAGAACGTCCGCTTCGAGGCTGTCGAGCGCGCTGCCGAGAAAGACGACCAGGTCAACATCGACTTCGTCGGCAAGATCGACGGTGAAGCCTTCGCCGGTGGTTCGGCCCAGGGCACCCAGCTGGTGCTGGGTTCCGGCCGCATGATCCCGGGCTTCGAAGACGGCCTGGTTGGCGCCAAAGCAGGCGAAGAGCGCGTTGTCAACGTGACCTTCCCTGAGGACTACCAGAACCTGGACCTGGCTGGCAAAGCCGCCGAGTTCACCATCACCGTCAACAGCGTTTCGGCCCCTGTGCTGCCAGAGCTGAACGAAGAATTCTTCGCCCAGTTCGGCATCAAGGAATCGACCCTGGAAGGCTTCCGCACCGAAGTTCGCAAGAACATGGAGCGTGAGCTGCGTCAGGCGATCAAGACCAAGGTGAAAAACCAGGTCATGGACGGTCTGCTGGCCGCCAACCCGATCGAAGTACCGAAAGCCCTGCTGGAAAACGAAGTCAACCGCCTGCGCGTCCAGGCTGTTCAGCAGTTCGGTGGCAACATCAAGCCTGAGCAACTGCCGGCCGAGCTGTTCGAAGAGCAAGCCAAGCGCCGTGTGGTGCTGGGTCTGATCGTCGCCGAAGTGGTCAAGCAGTACGACCTGAAGCCGGACGAAGGCAAGGTTCGCGAAATGATCGAAGAAATGGCCTCGGCTTACCAAGAGCCTGAGCAGGTCATCTCCTGGTACTACAAAAACGACCAGCAACTGAACGAAGTGCGTTCGGTTGTGCTGGAAGAGCAAGTTGTAGATACTGTTCTGCAGAAAGCGACTGTGACCGACAAGTCGGTCTCGTACGAAGAAGCCGTAAAACCAGTACAGGCTCCTGCCGAAGCTGAGTAATCCGGTTCTTTCGTAGGAAACCCCACAAGCCAGCCTTCGCGCTGGCTTGTGCGTATTCAAGCCATGACTATTTGGGAGTGAGCGCAGGACATGTCCCGCAATTCTTATATTCAGCAGAGCTCTGACATCCAGGCCGCAGGCGGCCTGGTCCCGATGGTTATCGAGCAGTCCGCCCGCGGCGAACGCGCCTATGACATCTACTCGCGCTTGTTGAAGGAGCGAGTGATCTTCCTGGTGGGCCCTGTAGAAGACTACATGGCCAACCTGGTAGTGGCGCAGATGCTGTTCCTCGAGGCGGAAAACCCGGACAAGGATATCCATCTTTACATCAACTCCCCAGGCGGTTCGGTGACGGCCGGCATGTCGATCTACGACACCATGCAGTTCATCAAGCCGGACGTGTCGACCATCTGCATCGGCCAGGCCTGCAGCATGGGTGCCTTCCTGTTGACCGCGGGTGCCAAGGGCAAGCGTCACTGCCTGCCGAACTCGCGCGTCATGATCCACCAGCCGCTCGGCGGCTTCCAGGGTCAGGCCACCGACATCCAGATCCACGCCCAGGAAATTCTCAGCATCAAGGCGCGTTTGAACGAGCTGCTGGCCTACCACACCGGCCAGGATCTCGAGACCATCCAGCGTGATACTGAGCGTGACAACTTCATGAGCGCCTCGCGCGCGGCCGAGTATGGCCTCATCGACTCGGTATACGACAAGCGGCAACTGGCCTCCTGAACCCAGGTGTCAGAGCAGGTAGGCGTCGAAAGCGCCTACCTGCGGACTTGAAAAAGCCCGCAATTGCCTTCATCTTGTGTTGCAAGCCTACCGGATTGGATCGATCGAATGACTGACACCCGTAACGGCGAGGACAGCGGCAAATTGCTTTATTGCTCCTTCTGCGGCAAAAGCCAGCACGAAGTGCGCAAACTGATTGCCGGGCCCTCGGTATTTATCTGCGACGAGTGCGTCGACCTGTGCAACGACATCATCCGTGAGGAGGTGCAGGAAGCCCAGGCCGAAAGCAGCGCGCACAAATTGCCTTCGCCGAAAGAAATCAGCGGCATCCTGGACCAGTACGTGATTGGTCAGGAGCGCGCGAAAAAGGTGCTGGCCGTAGCGGTGTACAACCACTACAAGCGCCTGAATCAGCGTGACAAGAAGGGTGACGAGGTCGAACTCGGCAAGAGCAACATCCTGCTCATCGGGCCAACTGGCTCGGGCAAGACCCTGCTCGCCGAAACCCTTGCACGCCTGTTGAACGTGCCGTTCACCATTGCTGACGCCACCACCCTGACCGAAGCCGGTTACGTGGGTGAGGACGTCGAGAACATCATTCAGAAACTGCTGCAGAAGTGCGACTACGACGTGGAAAAGGCCCAGATGGGCATCGTCTACATCGACGAGATCGACAAGATTTCGCGCAAGTCGGACAACCCGTCCATCACCCGTGACGTTTCGGGCGAAGGCGTGCAGCAGGCGTTGTTGAAGCTGATCGAAGGCACCGTGGCCTCCGTTCCGCCGCAAGGGGGCCGCAAGCACCCGCAACAGGAGTTCCTGCAGGTTGATACCCGCAACATTCTGTTCATCTGCGGTGGCGCCTTCTCGGGCCTGGAAAAGGTCATCCAGAACCGCTCCACCAAAGGTGGCATCGGTTTTGGCGCCGAAGTACGCAGCAAGGAAGAGGGCAAGAAGGTTGGCGAATCGCTGCGTGAAGTCGAGCCGGACGATTTGGTCAAGTTTGGCCTGATCCCTGAGTTCGTCGGCCGTCTGCCGGTTCTGGCGACCCTCGACGAGCTGGATGAGGCTGCATTGATGCAGATCCTCACCGAGCCGAAGAACGCCCTGACCAAGCAGTACGCCAAGCTGTTCGAGATGGAAAGCGTCGACCTCGAGTTCCGCAGTGATGCGCTCAAGGCCGTTGCACGCAAGGCCCTGGAGCGCAAAACCGGCGCCCGTGGCCTGCGTTCGATCCTCGAAGGCGTGCTGCTCGACACCATGTATGAGATTCCTTCGCAGAAGGATGTCAGCAAAGTGGTGATCGATGAGAGCGTCATCGAAGGCACTTCGCAGCCGCTGATGATCTACGAAAACAGCGAGCCGCAAGCCAAGGTCGCACCCGACGCCTGAGTCGGCTGTTGCCAGCAAGCAAGAAAGGGGCCTACGGGCCCCTTTCTGCTTTTCCTATGCAAGCGCTTGTAATTTCCCAAGCGTGCCCCCACATTAGGTCCAAGCAATATTTCCACCGGTTTCCGGCCATAAGGCCGCTGTAGAGGCGAAATCATGAAGACCACCCTCGACTTGCCTCTTTTGCCATTGCGCGATGTCGTCGTTTATCCGCACATGGTCATCCCGCTGTTTGTGGGGCGTGAGAAGTCCATTGAGGCCCTTGAGGCTGCGATGACTGGCGAGAAGCAGATCCTTCTGCTGGCCCAGAAGAACCCTGCCGACGATGATCCGGGCGAAGACGCCCTGTACCGCGTCGGTACCGTCGCAACCGTGCTGCAACTGCTGAAGCTGCCGGATGGCACCGTCAAGGTGCTGGTCGAGGGCGAGCAGCGTGGCGCCGTTGAACGCTTTACCGAAGTAGAAGGGCACATCCGTGCCGAAGTTTCCCTGATCGACGAAACCGACGCCGCCGAGCGCGAGTCGGAAGTCTTCGTGCGCACGCTGCTGTCGCAGTTCGAGCAGTACGTGCAGCTGGGCAAGAAAGTGCCCGCCGAAGTGCTGTCGTCGCTCAACAGCATCGAAGAGCCTGGGCGCCTGGTCGATACCATGGCCGCGCACATGGCGCTGAAGATCGAGCAGAAGCAGGAAATCCTCGAGATCGTCGACCTGTCGACCCGTGTCGAGCACGTGCTGGCCATGCTGGATGCCGAGATCGACCTGTTGCAGGTCGAGAAACGTATCCGTGGTCGGGTCAAGAAGCAGATGGAGCGCAGCCAGCGCGAGTACTACCTGAATGAGCAGATGAAGGCCATTCAGAAAGAGCTCGGCGATGGCGACGAAGGCCACAACGAAGTCGAAGAGCTGAAAAAGCGCATCGAAGCCGCTGGCCTGCCGAAAGACGCCCTGGCCAAGGCCCAGGCCGAGCTGAACAAGCTCAAGCAGATGTCGCCGATGTCGGCCGAGGCCACCGTGGTACGGTCCTACCTCGACTGGCTCGTGCAGGTACCGTGGAAGGCCCAGAGCAAGGTGCGCCTGGACCTGACCAAGGCCGAGGAAATCCTCGATGCCGACCACTATGGCCTGGAAGAGGTCAAGGAGCGGATCCTCGAGTACCTCGCCGTGCAGAAGCGCGTGAAGAAGATCCGCGGCCCGGTGCTGTGCCTGGTTGGCCCGCCTGGCGTGGGCAAGACCTCGCTGGCCGAGTCGATCGCTGCCGCGACCAACCGCAAGTTCGTGCGCATGGCGCTGGGCGGCGTGCGTGACGAGGCCGAGATCCGTGGCCACCGCCGGACCTACATCGGTTCGATGCCTGGCCGTCTGATCCAGAAAATGACCAAGGTGGGCGTGCGCAACCCGCTGTTCCTGCTCGACGAGATCGACAAGATGGGCAGCGACATGCGTGGCGACCCCGCCTCGGCGCTGCTGGAGGTACTCGACCCCGAGCAGAACCACAACTTCAACGACCACTACCTGGAAGTCGACTACGACCTCTCGGACGTGATGTTCCTGTGCACCTCGAACTCGATGAACATCCCGCCGGCGCTGCTTGACCGCATGGAAGTCATCCGCCTGCCGGGCTACACCGAGGACGAGAAGATCAACATCGCGGTCAAGTACCTGGTGCCCAAGCAGGTCAAGGCCAACGGGCTGAAGAAGGAAGAGCTTGAGGTCGACGTCTCGGCGATTCGCGACATCATCCGTTACTACACCCGCGAAGCCGGTGTCCGAGGCCTCGAGCGGCAGATTGCCAAGGTCTGCCGCAAGGTGGTCAAGGAACATACCGGGCAGAAACAGGTCAAGGTCAAGGTCGCCAGCGAGCAGCTCGAACACCTGCTGGGCGTGCGCAAGTTCCGCTACGGCCTGGCCGAGCAGCAGGACCAGATCGGCCAGGTTACCGGCTTGGCATGGACCCAGGTGGGCGGCGAATTGCTGACCATCGAGTCGGTGGTCATCCCAGGCAAGGGCCAGCTGATCAAGACCGGCTCGCTGGGTGACGTGATGGTCGAGTCCATCACTGCCGCGCAGACCGTGGTCCGTAGCCGTGCCCGCAGCCTGGGCATTGCCGCCGACTTCCACGAGAAACACGACGTGCACATCCACATGCCTGAGGGCGCCACGCCGAAGGACGGCCCGAGCGCCGGTATCGGCATGTGCACCGCGCTGGTGTCGGCGCTGACGCAGATTCCGGTACGTGCCGACGTGGCCATGACCGGCGAAATCACCCTGCGTGGCCAGGTATTGGCCATCGGCGGGTTGAAGGAAAAACTGCTGGCGGCACACCGTGGGGGGATCAAGACGGTGATCATTCCGGAGGAGAATGTTCGCGATCTGAAGGAGATTCCGGAAAATATCAAACAGGATCTTCAGATCAAACCGGTCAAATGGATTGACGAAGTCCTGCAAATTGCGCTGCAATACGCCCCGGAGCCCTTGCCAGATGTGGCTCCCGAGATTGTCGCGAAAGATGAAAAGCGCGACGGCGATGCTAAGGAACGAATTAGCACGCATTAGTAGTTTTTAGCTGGGGGGCTTTCCTTGACAGTTTTTTCGGGGCCTTGCTATAAAGCGGCACGCTATTGTCAACAAGCCACCCAGCGCACGTTTCATAAGCTTTTCATTACATACTTAGAAACAAACTCAAATAGAGAAAAAGGGGACTTAGAGTGAACAAGTCGGAACTGATTGACGCTATCGCTGCATCGGCTGACATTTCCAAAGCTACCGCAGGTAAGGCTCTGGATGCTGTGATCGACTCCGTAACTGGTGCCCTGAAAGCAGGCGACGACGTCGTTCTGGTTGGCTTCGGGACCTTCTCGGTCAAAGAGCGCGCTGAGCGCACCGGCCGTAACCCGCAAACTGGTAACGCAATCAAGATCGCTGCCGCCAAGGTTCCAGGTTTCAAGGCTGGCAAAGGCCTGAAAGACGCCGTCAACTAAGTCGTCTCTTTCAGCCGGACCGGGCCTTGCCAGGTTCGAGCACGCTGAAGGCGGGTCGCAAACGTTCCCGCCTGACACGTTTGCTAAGAAAAGGCGCATCCTCGGATGCGCCTTTCTTTTATCAGGATTCTACCCACGCTCCGCGGTTGTCGACGCAGTGGTACAGCCGTTTCTGGGGGACGCATGCTGCAAAATATCAGGGACAATTCACAAGGTTGGATTGCCAAGACCATCATCGGCCTCATCGTTGTGTTGATGGCGTTGACCGGCTTCGAAGCCATTTTCCAGGCCGCCACCCATAGCCAGGACGCCGCCAAGGTAAACGGCCAGACCATCAGCCAGAACGAGCTGAGCCAGGCGACCGACATGCAGCGTCGCCAGTTGATGCAACAACTGGGCAAAGATTTCGACCCGGCGCTGCTGGACGAAAAACTGCTGCGCGACGCCGCGCTCAAAGGGCTGATCGACCGCAAGCTGCTGCTGCAGGGTGCCGAAGACGCCAAGTTCGCCTTCTCCGAGGCCGCGCTGGATCAAGTGATCCTGCAGACCCCGGAATTCCAGGTTGATGGCAAGTTCAACGCCGACCGTTTCGACCAGGTCATCCGCCAGATGGGCTATGGCCGTATGCAGTTCCGCGAGATGCTCGCCGAAGAAATGCTGATCGGTCAGGTGCGCACCGGTATTGCCGGCAGCAGCTTCGTCACCGACAAGCAGGTAGACGCCTTTGCCCGCCTGGAAAACCAGACCCGCGACTTCGCCTCGTTGACCTTCAAGGCCAACCCGGCGGCGGTCAAGGTCAGCGATGACGAGGTCAAGGCGCACTACGAGCAGCACGCCAAGGAGTTCATGACCCCTGATCAAGTGGTCATCGATTACGTCGAGCTGAAGAAGTCGGCGTTCTTCGACCAGGTCAAGGTCACCGACGACGAGCTCAAGGCGCAGTACGAAAAAGACATCGCCAACCTTGCCGAGCAGCGCCATGCCGCGCACATCCTCATCGAGGTCAACGACAAGGTCAGCGATGCCCAGGCCAAAGCGCGCGTCGAAGAAGTCGAGCAGCGCCTGGCCAAGGGTGAAGACTTCGCCAAGCTGGCGAAAGAGTTCTCCCAGGACCCAGGTTCCGCCAACACCGGTGGTGACCTCGGCTTCGCCGGCCCAGGGGTGTATGACCCAGCCTTCGAAGAGGCCCTTTACAAGCTCGACGATGGCCAGGTCTCGGCCCCGGTACGTACCGAGTTCGGTTACCACCTGATCAAGCTGCTGGGCAAGCAGGCGCCTGAAGTACCGAGCTTCGCCAGCCTGAAGGACAAGCTCACGCGTGACCTGAAGACTCCACTGGTCGAGCAGCGTTACGTCGATGCCAGCAAGCAGCTGCAGGATGCCGCCTACGAGGCTGCCGACCTGGCCCAGCCGGCCCAGGATCTGAACCTCAAGGTGCACACCTCGGCGCCATTCGGCCGTGAAGGTGGCGAAGGCATCACTGCCAACCGTGCGGTGATCCAGGCTGCGTTCTCCGAGGAAGTGCTGGAGGAGGCTGCCAACAGCACCGCCATCGAGCTGGACCCGGAAACCACCGTGGTGCTGCGCGTCAAGGAGCATCGCAAGCCTGAGCAGATGCCGCTGGAAGCCGTGGCCAAGAACATCAGCGAACACCTGGCCAAGGAGAAGGCGACTGCCGAACTCAAGACCAAGGCGGACAAGCTGATCGCTGGCCTGAAAGACGGCTCGATCGCCGCCGGCACCGCCCACGACGGGCAGAGCTGGAAGGCCTACGAGGCAGTGACCCGCGGCCAGGACGGTATCGACCCGGCCGAGCTGCAGGCGCTGTTCCGCCTCGCCAAGCCAGAAGCCAAGGACAAGCCGGAATACGGCAGTGTCGTGCTGGCCGATGGCAGCCTGGTTGTGCTGCAGCTCAAGGGCGTCAACGAAGGCGCCGCCGCCAGCGACGAAGAGAAGCAGCAGATTCGCCGCTACCTCGCTTCGCGCGCTGGCCAGCAGGACTTCGCGGCGTACCGCAAGCAGCTGGAAGGCACTGCGGACATCACTCGCTACTGAGTGGATGCCGTGCAACGAAACAGGCCGCGTAATGCGGCCTGTTTCGTTTGTGGTGTCAGAACCAACGCTAGCGCTTTTCCCCCTCGTAGTTATCCAGCGTATCCCGCGCAATCTCCCTGCCCAGCGCAATCAGCTCCGGCGCTTTGTAGAACTCGAAGAACCGGCATACCCGCTTGGGTACGTTGATCAGCACATCCGGTGGATATCCGGCGATCTTGTACTGCGCCAGGGAGGTCTGCATCACCTCGAAGCTCTGGTTGATCAGGTCAAGCAGTGATGCGGGCCCAACGTTGTCGATGATGAATGACCCGGTTGCCGACTTGGGCGCGCCTTCGCTCTCCGGTGCCGCCGCCGGTTGCTGTGCTTCCGGGGAGGCTGCATCGGCCAGCCAGGGGTTGGGCGGTACCAAGCCTTCGGCGGTAATTTCCTGCTCGATGCGCATCAGCTCTTCGGCCGGCTTGCGCCGGAACGGCAGGTGCGAACCCAGCGAACTGAGCAGCGAGTCAAAGCGCATCTTGAACGCTGCCGGCCGTTCGATCACCGGCAACTGGTACTGCTTCTGGTTGGTGGAGTTGAGGTTCACCGCGATGATCATGTCGCAGTGGCTCGACACCACCGGCACGATCGGCAGTGGGTTGAGGATGCCGCCGTCGACCAGCATGCGGTTGCCCTGCATCACCGGCGTGAACAGGCTGGGAATGGCTGCCGAGGCGCGCATGGCCTGGTGCAGGCAGCCTTCCTGAAACCAGATTTCCTGCTGGTGAGTCAGGTCGGTGGCCACGGCCGTATAGGGAATGCGCAGTTGCTCGATGTTGATTTCGCCCACGATCTTGCGGATCTGCCCGAACACCTTGTCGCCGCGGATGGCGCCAAGGCGGAAGCTGACGTCGACCAGGCGCAGCACATCCAGGTAATCCAGGCTTTCGATCCAGTTGCGGTATTCGTCCAGCTTGCCCGCTGCGTAGATTCCCCCGATTACCGCGCCCATGGAGCAGCCGGCGATGCAGGCAATGTCGTAGCCGCGCCGTTCGATTTCTTCGATCACGCCGATATGGGCATAACCCCGAGCGCCCCCCGATCCCAACACCAGTGCTACACGTTTGCTCATGATCTTCCCCGGGCCTTTGCAACAATGGTCCTACAATGCACCGAGCGCCGCCTGTGCTTCAATGTAGACTCTAGGCAAAACACGCCGAGCGCGGCACTTTTCAGGTGCCCGGGCGTCGAACAGCCACTCTATTTCAACCTGTTGAGGTACCACCGATGAAAGCCTGGATCTGCCTTCCTCTGATTGCCCTGGCCCTTGCTGGCTGTGCGGGCAAGACGGCCTACCGTGACAGCTGCGCGACGCAGCTGGATGCCGCCTGGAAGGAGCTCGACCTGGCCAAGGCAGAAGGGTTTGCCGGTACTGTCAGCTATTCCAAGGCCTTGTCGCTGCTGACCGGGGCCAAGACCCAGCAGCAGTTCGAGGGCTTTGAAGGTTGCAGCAAGAAAGCCGAAAAGGCGCGTTTCTACATTCGTGAGTCGCGCGCCGGGCGCTGACCGAGGAGCGCTGTATGTCTGCCATGCTCGACCATGTGGTTGCCCAGGTACTGGCCTTGCAGGTGCGCCTGCTGGCGTGTCGCGAGCGCCTGGCTGCCGATACCGACAGCGAGGCGCTGCACGACCTGCGCATAGGCGTGCGGCGGCTGCGCAGCCTGCTGCGCCCGCTTGCGGGTTTGCCTGGGGTAGAGCAGCTGGAGGCCGCTGCAAAGGCGCTTGGCACGCTGACCACGCCGTTGCGTGACCGCGAGGTGCTGGCGGGCGAGCTGCTGCGTCGGGGTTTGGCAGCTGCCGGGCAACGGCGCCTGCAGGGGCGCACTGCAACGTTCGCCAGCGTCGCCGCCAGCCCGCAACTGGGCCGCGTACTGTCTATTCTCGATGCGTTCCCGTTGTTCCTGCGTGCAGCGGGGCGTGAGGGGCTGGCCAAGGCGCTGGGCAAGCGCGTCGACAAGCGCCTGGTCAAGCAGTGGCGCAAGTTGCATGAAGCCTTGCAGGACCCCGCCCATGACCGTCATCGCCTGCGCTTGCTGATCAAGCGCGTGCGCTACGGCGACCAGGCCTATCCCCAGTTTGACCATGCCGGCAAGCGGCTGCAGGGCTTGCTGAAGAAAGCCCAGGGCGACCTGGGTGTCTGGCATGACCACCTGCAGTGGTTGCTGCAGGCTCAAGCCCAGGCGGACCTTGCGCCCTGCAAGGTGGATTGGGAGCAGCAGCTGCACGAAGCCGAACGCACCGCCGACGTTACGCTGGATGCCTTGCTGGCTGCCCTTGAGCGGCGCAAGCCCGGCAAATGACCGATATGCGGGCTGATCGAGAGCAGTTTGCTGGATAGTATGGGCTGACACCTTACGCAGGAGCCGGCCCATGAATTTCAAGCAACTGCTCGACGCCGTGCGAGCAAACCCGGACGCGGTCAGCATCCCGGCCAATTGGGCCCAGGGGCGTGCTGCCTTCGGTGGCCTGATGGCTGCCATGGTCTACGAGGCCATGCGCCTGAAACTCTCCGATAACCGTCCAGTGCGTTCCCTGGCCATCAGTTTCGTCGCCCCGGCGGCGCCCGATGTGCCCACCCGTTTTGAAGTCGAGGTGCTGCGCGAGGGCAAAGCGGTCAGTACGCTGCTGGGCCGCGCTGTGCAGGATGGCCAGGTGGTGACGTTGGTGCAGGGCAATTTCGGTGCGGGGCGGCCATCGGTGGTGGATGTTCCTGCAGTGCCCGCCATGCAGATGAAGGCGCTAGAGGACGCTGCCCCTGAGCTGCCGTACATCAAAGGCATCACCCCTGAGTTCATGCGTCACGTCGCTTTGCGCTGGGCAGTCGGCGGGCTGCCGTTCAGTGGCAATCAATCACGGCAGATGGGCGGCTGGGTGCGCTTGCGCGATGTTGCCGAGGAGCAGGTCAACGAAGCCCACTTGCTGGCCCTGGTGGACGCCTGGCCACCCAGCCTGATGCCTTACCTGAAACAACCCGCTGCAGGCAGCACGCTGACCTGGACCATCGAATTCATCCAGCCGGTAGCGCGCCTGTCGACGCTGGACTGGTGCCGCTACTGCGTCGAGAGCGAGCACGCCCGGGACGGCTACGGGCATGCAGCGGCCGCCCTGTGGACGGCAGAGGGAGCGTTGCTGGCCTTGAGCCGGCAGACGGTTACGGTGTTTGCCTAGCGACGATGCTTGTGCCGCTCCCGCCAGGCGCGCCACCAGGCACCACTGAGCACGAAGCGTGGGAAGGTGATGAATTGTTCGGCCAGCAGGCGCTGCATGGCGTCCTTGCGATTGGCGAACGGCTCTGGCTGCTCGGCCTCCAGGCGGTGGCCGTGGCGCTGCAGGCCTAGCCCGGCGATCAGGGCGATGACGCCTACGGCGATCTGGCCCAGGTCCAGAGCGAACAGGCCTGACAGCACCAGCAGTGCGCCGAGGATGAACAGCGGCACGGCAATCAGGTGCAGCACCAGGTTGGTCGGGTGACGATGGTTGTGGTGGTAGCCGCGCCATTGCCAGGCGGGCAAGTTGGGCAGTCGTTTGCTCATGGGCATTTCCTCGCGGTCATGCCCAAAGCTTAGTGCGGCGCTGTGATCACAGCCAATCGAGGCTGGCTATGGTGACTATAGCTTGAGCTGGCCGATGGCTTTGTTCAGCTCGCCGGCCAGGGTCGCCAGTTCGCTGCTGGTGGTGGCAGAATCGACGGTCTGCTGCACGGTCTGCTCGGTGACATCGCGGATGCTCACCACGGCGCGGTTCATTTCTTCAGCCACTTGGCTCTGCTGCTCGGCGGCGACGGCAATTTGTGTGTTGCTTTCGCGCATCTGTGCCACGGCGCCGGTGATGTCTGCCAGGGCCACGCCGGCTTCCTGGGCCTGGCGCACGCAATCGTCCGCCTTGAAGGAGCTCTCCTGCATGAACTCCACCGCATCGCGGGTACCGGCCTGCAGGTCGGCCACCATGCCGGTGATCTCGTCGGTGGAGGCCTGTACGCGCTTGGCCAGGCTGCGTACCTCATCAGCAACCACGGCAAAGCCCCGGCCCAGGTCACCGGCGCGGGCGGCTTCGATGGCGGCATTGAGTGCCAGCAAGTTGGTCTGTTCGGCAATGCTGTGGATGACGTTGACCACACCATTGATCTTCTGGCTGTCTTCGGCCAGCTGGCGGATCATTTCGGCCGTCTGCTGCACGCCGCTGGACAGCCCGGCAATCGAGCCCTGCACCCGGTTGACTACTTCCTTGCCGCTGCCGGCGAGGGTGTCGGCGGTCTGCGACAGGTCGCGAGTGGCGCCGGCATGCTGGGCGATATGGTGCACGGTGGCGGACATCTGGTTGATCGCCGTGGCGGCCTGATCAGTCTCGCTCTGCTGGCCGAGCATGCCGTGGCGCACGTCGTTCATGCTGGTGGCCAGGCGCGCGGCGCCCGAGTCGAGCTGCGCGGCGGTACGTGCCACGGTGCTGACCACGCGGTGGTAGGTGCACTGCATGGCATTGAAGGCGCCGGCCATCTGGCCCACTTCGTCCCCGCAGGCCAACGGCACGCGTGCCGCAAGGTCGCCGGTCTTTTCCACGTGCAGCATGACGTCCTTGAGGGTGTTGAGCTGGCTCAGCAGGAAGCGGATCAGCAACTGCGAGGCACACAGCATTGCCAGCATCAGCACCAGCACGCACACGGCGTAATTGACGAAGCGCTCGAAGAATACCTGGCGCACGCTCGGGGCCTGGGCGAGGACTGCCACCTGCTGGTCGCCATGGCGCAGTACCACGGCGCCACGCAAGGGGTTGTCGCCGAGGATCCAGGCGGCTGGCAAGGCTACCCAGCCTTGCGCGTCGCACAGGGCATCCAGGCTTTGGCCGGCAAAGCTCGGCGTCTGGCCGGGCTGCCAGGCGATCACGTTGGCTTGGCGGGGCAGGGCAGGCCCTGCGGGCCAGGCGCTCAACAGCTCGGCCTGGGAATGCGCCTGGGCCTGCGCGGCGTCGGCGCGGGCTCGCTGCTCCAGGTGCACGGCATAGAGCACCAGCATCAAGGTCGTGACAAAGGCCACCGCGTTGACGGCCCAGAATTTGTATTTCAGGGAAATATTGCTAAGCCAGGCACCCATGGGTAGGTCTTCTCTGAGTTGAGCGGAAACAACATTGGCAAGGTGCCATCATTGTGCCCGCTCGCATCAGGGAGGTTTTGATGTGTATCAACAAATGGTTTATGTGCGGCGCCGCTCAGGGAAGCTGGAAGAACGCCTTGGCGGTAGCGGTGGTGTGCGCCGCGGTCTGTTCAACGCTTTCATTGCGGTGCAGCGCGACCTCGCGCAGCACCTCGGGCAGAAACGCTGGCTCGTTGCGCCCGCTCTTGGGTTTTGGCCGCAGGCTGCGTGGCAGCAGGTACGGGGCATCGCTTTCCAGCATCAGGCGCCCTTGCGCAATGTTGCCGACTAGCGGATGCAGGTGCATGCCGCGGCGCTCATCGCAAATCCAGCCGGTGATACCAATGTGCAGGTCCATGTCCAGGTAGGCGAACAGCGCTTCGCGCTCGCCGGTAAAACAGTGCACCACGGCGGCCGGCAGGTGATCACGGTAACCCTTCAGGATCGCCAGCAAGCGCTCACTGGCATCGCGCTCGTGCAGGAACACCGGCAGGCGCAACTCGGCAGCCAACGCCAGCTGGGCCTCCAGGGCTTTTTCCTGGAGTGGGCGAGGGGAGAAGTCACGGTTGAAGTCCAGGCCACATTCGCCTACGGCGCGTACACGTTCTTCATTCAACAGCTGGCGCAGCTGCCGCTCGCTGTTGGCATCCCAGGCCTTGGCGTCGTGCGGGTGCACACCGGCGGTGGCGAACAGGTGCCCGCTGTCGGGGTCGAGCTGCTGGCACAGCTCCAGCGCCTGTTCGCTGACCGCAAGGCTGGTGCCGGTAAGGACCATCTGCACCACGCCAGCTTCGATGGCGCGCTCGACGATGGCTGCCTGCTGGTCGTGGAAACTGCTGTTGGTCAGGTTGACGCCGATATCGATCAGTTGCATGGTGCTACCTCGTGCCGCGGGACGGCCAGCATAGCAAAAAGCGCGATAATCGGAAAAAAGCCAAGAACTTCAGGCTGTTGCCGTGGTCTTTTACGGTCATTTATCACGAACTGCTCGTACCTCATGGACGCTGCCTACCGACCCTGGACACGTTTTCGCATGCTGCGATACCTGCTCACCCTGTTGCTGATGCTTGGGCTGATTACCGTCGGCCCCGCTTATGCACGCGTGCCGGGGCCGCAGCAGAACGTGCCGGTGAGCAAGGCCCGCGACCTGGAACAGGTGCGTAGCAGCAAGGTATTGCGGGTACTGGTGAACCAGAGCCGCAACAGTTCCGGTGAGGTCAAGGGCGAGCCCGTCGGCATCGAGTACTACCGCCTGCGTGCGCTCGAGCATTACCTCAATGCCCGGGCCGGCGACGGTCAACAGGTACGCATCAAGCTCATTCCGCGGGCCAAGGAGCAACTGCTCGGGGCCCTGCAGCGCGGTGAAGGGGACCTTGCCGCCCCCGGCGAATTGCTCGACCCGGCGGTGGTCGGTGGCGTGAGCAGCAGTGCTCCGGTACTGGACCAGGTGCCATTGTGGCTGGTCGGGCGCAAGGGCGAGCGCAGTTTCAGCCGTGTCGAGCAGTTGTCCGGGCGCACCGTCGCGCTGACCAGTGCCAGCGCTGCCGGCGCATTGATCCAGCAGGTGAATCAGCAGCTGGCCCTGCGCAAGCGGCCACCGGTCAAGATCGAGTGGGTCGATTCGACCTTGGCGGTGGAAGACGTGCTGGAGATGGTCCAGGCCGGCATTTATCACCTGACCGTGGTGGAGCGGCCAATCGCCCAACGCTGGGCCAGGGTGATGCCGCGGCTGCGCCTGGACACCCGGCTGCAACTGGGCCCGCCGCAAGCCATGCGCTGGTATGTGCGACGTGATGCCCCGATGCTGCTGGCCACCGTCGACCGCTTCCTGCAGGGCTACCGCGCGCCCGAGAACCAGGATGCAGCGTTCGAGCGTATCTACCGGCGCCAGTACCGCGTGCACAACCCACTGGCGCAAAAGGACCGGCAACGGCTGACCTCGGTGCGCGCGGTGCTGCAGAAGCACGGTGCGGCGCAGCAGATCGACTGGCTCAACCTGGCTGCGCTGGCCTTCAAGGAATCAACCCTCAACCCGACGGCGCGCGGCAGTGGCGGGGCGCATGGCCTGATGCAGATCACACCCTCGGCTGCCCAGCGGGTTGGGGTCAGCAATACCGCGACGGTCGACGGTAATGTGCAGGCCAGTGCTCGCTACCTGGCGCTGATCCGCCGCAAGTTCTTTGCCAGCCCGCAAATCAACGAGCGCGAGCGCATGGCCTTTGTGCTGGCGGCCTACAACCTTGGCCCGGAGCGGGTGCAGGCGATGCGCGCCGAAGCGCGCAAGCGTGGCCTCAATGGCAACCAGTGGTTCTTCCAGACCGAGCGTGTGGCCATGGAGCAGGTAGGCATGGGGCCGGTCAACTTCGTCAACAGCGTGAACAAGTACTTCCTGGCGTTCAACCGTGAGCGCGCTGCACTGGAACGCGTAGTCAAGCGCTGACAAATCGATTCTGTCGATTGTTATGTTGGGTTTTTTGCGATTTTCATATCTACCAGATTGATTATGATGGCGCCCATCCCAACACAACATCCCAGTTTCAAGGAAGTCACCCAATGAACAACGCTATCACCCAACTGCTCTCCACCCGCGCCGGCCTGGGCCTGAGCGTGGTCCGTATCCTGGTCGGTCTGATCTTCATGGCGCACGGTGCGCAGAAGCTGTTCGGGCTGTTCGGTGGCTACGGCCTGGAAGGCACCGGGCAATGGATGGAGAGTATCGGCCTGGCGCCTGGCTACCTGATGGCCCTGCTGTCCGGCAGCGCCGAGTTCTTCGGCGGCCTGGCCCTGGTGATCGGCCTGCTGGCTCGCCCGTCGGCACTGGCACTGAGCGTAACCCTGGTGGTGGCGATTTTCTCGGTGCACATCGGCAACGGCCTGTTCATGTCCAACAATGGCTATGAGTTCGCCCTGGCGCTGCTGGCCGGTACCGTCGCAGTGCTGATCGAAGGCGCCGGCCGCTTCTCCGTCGACCGGTTGATCGCCCGCTGATAGCAGAAAAGCTGCAGGCCTCAAGTTGATCACTTTCAGCTTGGGGCTTGCAGCTTGCCGCTTGTAGCTCTAGCATACCGCTTGCGCCGATTTAAACAGCTACTTGCGGGGCGCAGGACAGCCCAGCTCCGGGCCCTCCGAAATACCGCTAAAGCGCTGGTTCGGTGACGCCTCCCACCGCTGCCCAGCGGGATTCGCGAGGCGGAGAAATACTCCATGAGTTGTCCACGTACCAGTGTCTGTTTGAGCCCACTGCCTGCCAGCCAGGCGGCCCGCACACCGCGCATCCTGCTCGGTGGCCAGCATCAGCCTACCCTCTTGCGTCACCTCGAAGGCTTGTCGCGCCGCAAGGGCCAGGCCCGTGCTTTTCTGATCCAGTTTGCCGAAACCACGTGCCGCCTGGAGCAGTTCGGCAACGACCGTTTCGACTTGGCCGTCATCCAGGCCCCAGCGCCGGGCGATGCCGCCGAAGTCATTGGCCACCTCACTCGCATCGCGCGCCAGGGCTTGATTACCCGACGCTGAGGAGCGCGCTGTTGAGTACTGACAGCGTACAGAGGGTTATGAAACTTACGACAGAAAGACGTCACCCTCTGTGGCAGCTGTATGGCTTGTTCACCCAATCGAGTATCAGCCGGCACTACTGACCAATAATTTGCACGTGTTGGCTGGTTGTAGGAAAACGCTCAGGGTTTGATAAACCGAGGAGTAGCTTCCGTAGCCCTGTACTGAATGTCGGTAACTTCCCAATAAGCATCCCCCGTTGGCGTGTGTACCGAAATTTCGTCCCCTACACATTTGCCCACGCACGCGCGTGCCATCGGTGAGTCAATAGAGATGAAATCTTTTCTACCATAAATTTCATCCCCGCCTACAATGCGAAACGTTTTAGTCTCATTATTTTCGTTGCTAATTGTTATCCAGGCGCCGAAGAATATCTTGCCTTCCTGAGTGGCTGAGTAAGGAACCACGCGAAGATCTTCGATCCGTTTTCGCAGGTATCGTACGCGGCGATCTATCTCCCTCAGTCTTTTTTTATTGTACTGGTAATCCGCATTTTCACTGCGGTCACCCAAAGAAGCAGCCCAGGCTACTTTCTTAGTAATCTCAGGTCGCTCTTCGCGCCAAAGCCAATCCAGTTCGTCTTTCAAGGATTGGTAGCCAGCTTCAGTAATAAGGTTGGTCGCCATTTTTCGCCTGTTATCTATTCGGTGTCAGGTCCCAAGTCGTTTGGGCAATGGATTAGCGGTACAGCGAGATGAGCCTATGAGGCTTGAGGACGCTCACCGCCTCAGCGTTGAGTGGACCCATGCAGTGAGCATCGACAATCAAGCACCTGGCGATCTGCGCCAGGACGCAGCCCACCTGAACAACCTGCTCATCCACCAATGGCTTCGAGCCTTGCGAATTTCGTCAATTCGCATGAACGTGTACGGGATGGGCATGCTTTTTTCTTGATTGCGAAGGGAGCGTAGCCCCCTGATTATATGGCGCGAGTAAAATAATAGGGTCAGGGAGCAAGCCAATAGCCCGAATAACGCAACCATTCCTGAGGTAAAAATCCCAACTATTTTACTAAAGATACTTGCCGCTACAGTCGTCGCGCCAGCCACTAGGAGGGGGCTATATGCAATCGACAGTTTCTGCTTGTTTTGCGGGCGTGGCTGGACCTTGATTCCATCATGTTCGAAGGGGTGAAATGTCGGGTTCCCGTTAGCCAGAATTAGGTACGTCAATGCTGTGATTGTCATTGGGACAAGCCCGATCAGAAAAGCAGCAATACCCGCCTCATCTAAAAGCCTGGCGGCAGCATGGTAAGCCAAGTTGCAGGATAGCAAAGAAAACAGCCCGGCCGTAGTGAGAACAAGCGATATGGTATATGCAGTAAATTTTTCACACACGTAAATCAGGTATAGCGTCCATCCGAGCGCAACTAATGAGATGATGAGAAAGGCGGGCCAGAAAAACTGTAGGTTCGACGGCCCGAGGGCGAGAAAAAAGATGAATATTCCCAGTAAAATCCAACTGACTTTTTTGATATTGGTTCCGTCAATCATCGTTGCTCTCTATCTCTACTGCATTGTAGACCTTTTTGTCGCACCCAGTTTCAACTAACAACGCCTGCGCGCCAAACGCTGTCAGGAGTCTACCGCCACGACTCCAGTCGAAATGCTAACCCTCCCGCAGCACCGCCAACGGGCTGGCATTCAGCGCCCGCCGCGTCCCCAGCACCCCAGCCGCGCCCACCAGCAGTGCACCCGCCAGGGGCAGCACCAGCAGCCATGGGTGCGGGCTCCATTGCAGGGCGAATGCGTAGCGGTACAACACTAGGGTGATCAGCTCGCAACCCAGTGCCGCCAGTGCACCACTGGCCGCCCCCAGCAACCCGAACTCGATACGCCGCGCCTTCACCAGCAGCGGCCGCGCCGCCCCCAGTGCGCGCAGCAGGGCGCCTTGGCGGATGCGCTCGTCCAGTGTTGCCTGCAAGCCCGCGAACAATACCGCCAGCCCCGCCGCCAGGACGAACAGCAGCACGTATTCGACCGCCAGGGTGACTTGGGCAAGGATGCTGCGCAACTGCTCCAGCAAGGCATCGACCTGCAGAATGGTCACTGCCGGGAACGCCCGCGACAGCGCGACAACATCCAGGTCATGACCCGGCGCGAGGTAGAAGCTGGTCAGGTAGGTGGTGGGCAAACCCTGCAAGGTGCCGGGCTGGAAGATCATGTAGAAGTTTGGCTGGAAGCTGTCCCAGTGCACGCTGCGCAAGCTGCTGACCCGGGCCTGGCGTTGCTCGCCCCCAATGTCGAAGGTCAACAGGTCGCCCAGTTGCACCTTCAGGCTGGCGGCAAGTTCAGCCTCCACTGAAACACCGGGCACTTCATCAGCGGAGGGCAGTGCCTGCCACCAGTTGCCCGCCGTCAGGGCATTGCCTGTCGGCAGGTCGGCAGCCCAGGTCAGGCTGAGGTCGCGCTGCACCGCGCGCTCGCCGGCGGAGTCTTTGCTGACGATCTGCTGGACGGGTTGCTCGTTGATCTGCACAAGCCGGCCAGGCGTCACCGGGTACAACGGTGCCGACGCCGCATTGACGTCACGCAGGCGCTGGGCGAAAGGCTCGCGGTCGTCGGGCAGAATATTCAGGGCGAAATGGTTGGGCGCATCCTTGGGTAGCTGTGCCTGCCAGGTGTCCAGCAGCTCTGCGCGGAGCAACGCGACCAGTGCCATCGCCAGCAGGATCAGGCCAAACGCCAGTGCCTGGCCAGCGGCCGCCAGGGGGTGGCGCAGCAGCTGGCCCAGGCCCAGGCGCCAAGTCAGTGGGGCGCCGGCCAGCAGTCTACGCAGGCTGCGCAGGCCAAGCAGCAACAGGCCGCCCAGTACCAGCGCGGCAATCAGCCCGCCACCGAGCAGGGCGAAGGTCAGCAGCAGGTCGAGGCTGAGGCGCCACATGATCAGCCCCAGCGCGAAAAGGGCGGCGCCATACACCAGCCAACTGCTGGTCGGCACCGGCAGCAGGTCACGGCGCAGTACGCGCAGCGGCGGCACCTGGCCGAGGGCGGCGAGCGGGGGGAGGGCGAAGCCGGCCAGGGCGACCAGGCCAGTGGCGATGCCGGCCAGGGCGGGCGCGACCCCACCCGGTGGCACCACGCTCGGCAGTAGCCCGTGTAGCAGGCGGAACAAGCCCAGTTGCGCCAGCCAGCCGAGCAGGGCACCCGCCAGTGCGGCTACCAGCCCGAGCATCGCCAGCTGCAGGCAGTAGAGCCCCAGCGCCTGGTGGCGGGAAAGCCCAAGGCAGCGCAGCAGGGCGCTGGCGTCGAGGCGGCGCGTCGCATACCGGCTGGCCGACATGGCCACGGCGACGCCCGCCAGCAGCACCGCCACCAGGCTGGCCATGTTCAGGTAGCGTTCGGCCTTGCCCAGGGCACCGCCTATCTGGCGGTTGCCATCGCGGGTGTCGAGCAGGCGCTGGTTGGCTGCCAGGTTCTTTTCCAGCCCTTCGCGGTAGTGCGCCAGGGCTTGCGCATCGCCGCGCCACAGGTCGCGATAGCTGACCCGGCTACCCGGCTGAATGACCCCCGTGGCCTGCAAATCGGCCAGGTTCATCATCACCCGCGGGGTCAGGCTGTAGAAGTTGTTGGCGCGGTCTGGCTCGTAGGTCAGCACGCGGCTCATGCGCAGGGTTTTCATGCCGACGTCGATGCTGTCGCCAACGTTCAGCCCGAGGGCCGCCAGCAGGCGCGGCTCAATCCACACCTCGCCTGGGGCCGGGCCGCCGCCCGGTGTCTCCTCGGCATAGGGTGCGGCGGCGCTGCGGACCTGCCCGCGCAAGGGGTAGGCGCCATCGGCGGCCTTGATGCTCGACAGCTGAATGCCGCTGTCGCCACCGACCACGCTGGTGAACTCCACGACCTGGGCGTGGCGCAGCCCCAGCGCCTTGCCGGCGTTGACCTGGTCGTCACGCGCCGGGGCGCTGCCTTGCAATACCAGGTCGGCGCCGAGGAACTCGCTGGCGCGCAACTGCATGGCGCCGTTCAGGCGGGCACCGAAATACCCGATGGCGGTGCTGGCCGCTACGGCCACCAGCAGCGCGAAGAACAGCACGCGTACTTCGCTGGCGCGGATATCGCGCAGCAGCTGGCGCAAGGCCAGGCCGCACAGGCGAGACAACGGCATGTGTGTCATCAGGCCTCCACCGGCGCCACCAGGTGCCCGGCCTCCAGGCGGATCAGGCGTCGGCAGCGCCTGGCCAGGCGTTCGTCATGGGTCACCAGGACCAGCGTGGTACCGCGTTCCTTGTTCAGTTCGAACAATAGGTCGCTGATGCGCTCACCGGTGTGGCTGTCGAGGTTGCCGGTGGGTTCGTCGGCAAACAGCACCGCAGGGTGGGCGGCGAAGGCGCGGGCGATCGCCACCCGTTGTTGCTCGCCGCCGGACAGCTGGCGTGGCGTGTGGGTCAGGCGCTTGCCCAGGCCAACACGCTCGAGCAGGGTACGCGCCTGTTCGCGGGCATCGCGGCGGCCATCCAGTTCCAGCGGCAGCATTACGTTTTCCAGCGCGTCGAGGCTGTCGAGCAACTGGAACGACTGGAACACGAAACCGACGTGTTCGGCGCGCACGCGGGCGCGCTGGTCCTCATCCAGCGGGCCCAGGTCATGCCCGGCGAGGGTCACCTGCCCGGCGCTTGGGCGGTCGAGGCCGGCGAGCAGCCCCAGCAGGGTCGACTTGCCCGAGCCTGAAGCGCCGACGATGGCCAGGCTGTCGCCTTGGGCAAGGTCGAGGGAGAGCGCGTGCAGGATGGTCAGGTCACCTTCCGCACTGGGGACCACTTTGCTAAGGTTCTGCGCAACGAGAATGCTGGGGCCCATGGAGAATCCAATGCGAGTGTGGTGGTTGAGTGCCGGTCTGGCCCTGTATTGCCTGGCCCAGAGCGCGGCGGCGGGAACACTGCTGATTGTCGGCGATAGTATCAGCGCCGGTTTTGGCCTGGATACCCGCCAAGGGTGGGTCTCTTTGTTGCAGACCCGGCTCAAGGACGAAGGTTTCGACGACCAGGTGGTTAATGCATCGATCAGCGGCGACACCAGTGCAGGCGGCCAGGCGCGGCTGCCGGCGCTGCTTGCAGCGCACAAGCCAAGCCTCGTGGTACTGGAGCTGGGCGGCAACGATGGCCTGCGGGGGCAGCCGCCAGAGCAATTGCAACAAAATCTTGCTTCGATGATCGAGCGCTCGCGCACATCGGGTGCCAAGGTGGTGCTGTTGGGGATGCGCCTGCCACCCAATTACGGGGTGCGCTACACCACGGCCTTTGCCAAGGTGTATGAACAGCTGGCGGCGGAAAAGCAGGTGCCGTTGGTGCCGTTTTTCCTCGAGGGCGTAGGGGGTGTGCCCGAGCTGATGCAGGCCGACGGCATCCACCCGGCGCAAGGGGCGCAGCAGCGGTTGCTGGAAAATGCCTGGCCGGCGATAAAACCCTTGCTGTGACGCTTTAAACGGGGCCGGCTTTCGGATAATGTTGCGCCCCCCGTTTCGAGAGCCCCCAATGCCGCGCCCTGCCTGGTCCTTGTATGCCTACCAACTGATCGAGCCCGATGAGCAGCTCGACCTGTTCGCTTGCCAGGAAATCCGCGTCCATCTGGCCGCCCGCCAACTCGAGTTGGGAGTGCCGGTCGACCGTACCCTGTGCGGCGGGCTGCTGCCGGCACAACCGCGCTGGTCTGGCGTGCAGCGCTCGATCTACCGGGATGGCCGCCTGTGCGAACTGTGCCGGGCGATCCTCGACGCCCAGCGGCGCGGCATGCGCCCGGTCTGGCCAGAGCTCTGAAAGGGCCATTCGCGCAGGAACTCCTCGCGCCTTTCATCATCTGAAACGCTTGAAGGCCGCCAATGCCTCCCGCTTGGCTCGGGGCGGGTGTACAATCGATCCTCTTGTCCCACCTTTCGAAGGATTTACCGGATGTTGCCGCGCTTTCCCGCCGTCACCCGTTGCCTGACCCTGGCCAGCCTGCTGGTAGCTGGCCCCGCCGTTGCACTGGAGCTGCCGCTGCCGCCGCCCGGTGAAGACGTCGTCGGCCAGGTGCAGGTGATCAAGGCCAAGTACGAGGACACCTTCGCCGACATCGGCACCGCCAACGACCTCGGCTATCTGGAAATGATCGCCGCCAACCCGGGTGTCGACCCCTGGCTGCCGGGCGCCGGTACCGAGATCATCCTGCCGACCCGTTACGTGCTGCCGCCCGGGCCGCGTGAAGGGGTGGTCATCAACCTTGCCGAATACCGTCTGTACTACTTCCCGAAAGGGCAGAACGTAGTGCACACCTACCCATTGGGCATCGGCCGTGAAGGCTGGGGTTCGCCCATCGCCAACACCAAGATCACCGCCAAGACCCCTAACCCGACCTGGACCCCGCCAGCCTCGATCCGTGCCGAGCACGCCGCCGACGGTGACATCCTGCCCACTGTGGTGCCAGCAGGCCCGGACAACCCGCTGGGGCCGTTCAAGTTCACCCTGGGTGTGCCCGGTTACCTGATCCACGGTTCCAACAAGAAGTTCGGCATCGGCATGCGCACTAGCCATGGTTGCTTCCGCATGCTCAACAACAATGTGCTTGAACTGTCGAAGATGGTCCCGGTGGGGACGCCGGTGCGTATCATCAACGAGCCCTACAAGTTCGGCATCAGTGGCGGCAAGGTATATCTCGAGGCGCACACACCGCTTGATGACCAAGGCAACCCGTCGGTGGTGGACAAGCACACTGCGGTCATCAATGCCCTGCTCAAGCGTGAAGACCTGGCAAACAACCTGCGCATGAACTGGGACATGGTGCGCGATGTGGTCGCCGCAGAAGATGGCATGCCGGTAGAAATTGCCGTGCCGGTCGATAATCAGGGTGCAGCACCGATGGTGTCGAGCATCCCGCCAGAGTTGCAGTAAGCCTTAAGCGACGCATCCAGAGCCTGCGCCAGGTTAACCCTTGGCGCAGGCTTTTTCATGTGCGCCATATGCTTTTGTTACGGCAATAAAAAAGCCGACCCACAAGTGGATCGGCTTCTTAACAATCCGTGAGGATTATTACTTGCGGCTGGCTTTGTCCAGCATACGCAGAGCGCGCTCGTTGGCTTCGTCAGCGGTCTGCTGAGCCTTCTGAGCGGCTGCCAGTGCGTCGTCAGCCTTACGGTAGGCTTCGTCAGCACGAGCTTGAGCGCGAGCTGCTGCGTCTTCAGTCGCAGTCAGACGAGCTTCGGTTTCTTTGGATACGCTGCTGCAACCGGTAGCCAGAACTGCGGCCAGAGCCAGAGCAGAGAATTTCAGAACGTTGTTCATCGTGTTCCCCTTCAAGGACTTTCTATTAAATAGCCATCTCTCAGGAAAGAGAAACTGGCCGGCGTACATAGTACCCATTACTTGTAGTAAGTAAACTGACTGAGCGCAAGAACTGCAAAAAAATTGTTGCTGATGGCGTTGCCGTCACGATTTGCAGGCGTTTTCTGAAAAAACCGTGCAGGTGTCGCAAGCGTTTGTAGTACGGGAACTTTTTTGTTGAACTAAGGGTGACTTAAACGGTCCGTCAGCGTCTTAAGCCCATGAACATCCGGCTGTTGTTGCGGGGCGCGCAGGGCATGGGTTTCCCCCTGTTACTGCTACTTTTTAACAGCCGCCACCTTGAGCAATCCCGCCTGTCGCGCCTACTATTTGGTGGCCCGGTCCGGTAGAACCATTGCAAACCGCCCGCGGTCCAAGGGGCATGAGGTGGCGTAGAGGTTCCTTCGCCGGATAAAACCACTATCGGTTAAGGTAAGGGTCAGCCGAAATGACCTGCGAGGAGTAGTGATGACTGAAGCGCTGACCATCCACCATGACCAGGCCGGTCATCAGTTCGAGACCAACGTGGACGGTCATCGTGCCTACCTGACGTACATGGACCTGGGCAAGCAGACGCTGGATATCTATCGCACCTTCGTACCCAACGCCCTGCGCGGCCGTGGTATTGCTGCAGCGCTGACCGAAAAGGCCCTGGAGTACGCCGACCAGATGGGCTACACGGTGATCCCTTCGTGCTCTTATGTAGAGCGTTACATGGAGCGCCAGCAGCGCCACTCGAGCAAGGCTTGAGCGCTGCAGCACTAGCCGCACATCTATAAACGCCGGGGCCGCAAAGCGGCCCCGGCGTTTTGGTTTAGAGCGAAGCTCAGGCGCGCTGGCGCTTGGGCAGTACACCCTTGAGCTTGGCGTGCATGCTGCGCAGGGTCTTCTCGGTGGCGGCCCAGTCGATGCAGGCGTCGGTAACCGATACACCGTATTGCAGTTCTTCCAGGTTTTTCGGGATCGATTGGCAACCCCAGTTCAGGTGGCTTTCGACCATCAGGCCGATAATCGACTGGTTGCCTTCGAGGATCTGGTTGGCGACGTTCTCCATGACCAGCGGCTGCAGGGCTGGGTCCTTGTTGGAGTTGGCGTGGCTGCAGTCGACCATGATGTTGGCCTTGATCTTGGCCTTGGCCAGGTCCTGTTCGCACAGGGCGACACTGACCGAGTCGTAGTTTGGTTTGCCGTTGCCACCGCGCAGCACCACATGGCCGTAAGGGTTGCCCTTGGTGGTGACGATGGACACGCCGCCTTCCTGGTTGATACCGAGGAAGCGATGCGGCTTGGACACCGATTGCAGTGCGTTGATGGCCACGGTCAGGCCGCCATCGGTGCCGTTCTTGAAGCCGACCGCCGAGGACAGGCCCGAGGCCATTTCACGGTGGGTCTGGGACTCGGTGGTGCGGGCGCCAATCGCCGACCAGCTGATCAGGTCCTGCAGGTACTGCGGGGAGATCGGGTCGAGCGCTTCGGTGGCAGTCGGCAGGCCTTTTTCGGCCAGGTCCAGCAGCAGCTGGCGGCCAATGTGCAGGCCATCCTGGATCTTGAACGAGTCATCCAGGTACGGGTCGTTGATCAAGCCTTTCCAGCCGACCGTGGTGCGCGGCTTCTCGAAATACACGCGCATCACCAGATACAGCGTGTCGGAAACTTCCTCGGCCAGCACCTTCAGGCGATCGGCATACTCGTGCGCGGCCTTGATGTCGTGGATGGAGCACGGGCCGACTACGACGAACAGGCGATGGTCCTTGCCGTCGAGGATATTGCGCACCACTTCGCGGCCGGCAGTCACGGTCTGCAGGGCTTTGGCGCTGAGGGGGATTTCCTTCTTGAGCTGATCGGGGGTGATCAAGGTCTCGTTGGAGGCAACGTTAAGGTCGTCGATCGGTAAATCAGCCATCGTGTTACTCGTCAGGTCACGGTGCCGGCCGCCAGCAATCCCCGTGCGGCCCAGCAGCAAGAATGTTCGCAGCGGGGAGCCGAACCTTAGCGCGTTACAGGTGGCGCGACAATGGTCTATGCCGCGGCCGTACAGGGTTTTTCCCTGCTGCAACAGCCCTGTGCTGCCATTAGGGTGCGCTAAACGCCCAAAAAGGTGTAAAAAAGCGCACCAACATCTATTCAGGAGTTCCGCATGAGCCCTCGCAAACCTCGCATCGGCATTATTGGCAGTGGTGCCATCGGAGGCTTCTATGGGCTGATGTTGGCGCGCGCCGGTTTCGATGTGCATTTTCTGTTGCGAAGCGAATACGCCGTGGTTCGTGAGCAAGGCCTGAAGCTGGAAAGCGCGCTGCACGGGGATGTGCAACTAGCGGTGCAGGCCTATGCCAGTGCCGCCGACATGCCGCCGTGCGATTGGCTGCTGGTGGGCGCCAAGGCCACCAGCAATGCCGAGCTTGCACCGCTGATTGCAAAGGCGGCCGCAGCTGATGCCAAGGTGGTGCTGCTGCAGAACGGGCTGGGGGTGGAAGAGCAGTTGCGGCCGGCCTTGCCGGGCAGCCTGCACCTGCTGGGCGGCCTGTGCTTCATCTGCGTCAACCGCCTGAGCCCGGGTGTGATCCGCCATCAGGCGCTGGGGGCGGTCAACCTGGGGTATCACAGTGGGCCGGCCGAGGATGGCGGTGCTGCAATTGTCGAGGAAGGGGCCGCGCTGTTCCGTGCCGCCGGTATCGACTCGCAGGCCATGGACAACCTTGGCCAGGCCCGCTGGCAGAAACTGGTGTGGAACGTGCCCTACAATGGCCTGTCGGTGTTGTTGGGTGCCAGCACCACGCCGTTGATGGCTGACAGCGACACGCGCGAACTCATCCAGGCGTTGATGGCTGAGGTGGTACAGGGTGCTGCAGCCTGTGGCCATGCACTGCCCGCGGGTTATGCCGACCACCTGTTCCGTGTCACCGAGCAGATGCCTGACTACTGGCCGAGCATGTACCACGATCACGCCGGGCAACGCCCTCTGGAACTGCAGGCCATTTATGCCGAGCCGTTGGCCCGGGCACGCGCGGCGGGTTGCAGCCTGCCGCGCATGCAGATGCTTTACCAGGCGCTGGCCTTTATCGACCGCGCCAATCGCGCTGGCTGAACCCTCCTGCAGCCCGCGGCAGCAGTGCGCCAGACGGCCAGGCGAGGCTGCGGCGCGCTGCTAAGCTGTAGCTTGCTCTGCCGCAACGGCAGTCGAGGAGGTCGAATGATCCGCTCCATGCTGTACGCCACCGACCTCGGTGTCTATGCCCCTTTCGTGATGCAACATGCCCTGGCCTTGGCCCGCACCTTTGGCGCGGAGCTGTACGTGATTCACGCGGTGGAACCGATGGGCCAGTTCGCCGAATCCCTCCTGCAGAGCTACCTCGACGAACAGACGCTGGATGAACTGCACAGCGAGGGCGTCAATACCGTGATGGCCAACATCGAGCAGCGGGTGCTGGAGAACTTTCGCGAGGAATTGGGCGAGGACGCGGACCTTGCAGTGATCAAGGCGGTACGGGTGCGTCAGGGTGACCCCGCGCAGGTGATCCTCGAGCAGGCGCAGCGGTTGAGTGTCGACCTGCTGATCTTCGGCAGCCACAGTGCGGGCGCCGGGGTGGATGTGCCGATTGGCCGCACGGCGGTGCGTTTGCTGCAGTTGTCACCGGTGCCGGTGTACATGGTGCCGCTCTCGCAGCATCTCGGCCGTAGGAAAACGTGAAGCTGGCAGTAGGCTATTTCGGCGCGGCGTGTAACAAAATAGTTCTAGTTTTATTTCGTTAACCACTAATATAGTTATATCTCGTCGCTGCCTGCTGCCGCTGACTTACCGCTGATTCGAGGGAAACCTATGAAGCTTCAACAACTGCGCTACATCTGGGAAGTGGCGCACCACGACCTCAACGTCTCCGCGACGGCGCAGAGTCTGTATACCTCTCAGCCGGGGATCAGCAAGCAGATCCGCCTGCTCGAGGATGAATTGGGTGTTGAAGTCTTTGCCCGCAGCGGCAAACACCTGACGCGCGTGACGCCGGCGGGTGAGCGCATCATCAATACCGCTGGCGAAATCCTGCGCAAGGTCGAGAGCATCAAGCAGATCGCCCAGGAGTTCTCCAACGAGAAGAAGGGCACGCTGTCCATCGCCACCACTCACACCCAGGCGCGCTACGCACTGCCGCCGGTGATCAGCAGCTTCATCAAGCAGTACCCCGAAGTGGCCCTGCACATGCACCAGGGCTCGCCCATGCAGATCGCCGAAATGGCCGCTGACGGCACCGTCGATTTCGCCATCGCCACCGAGGCCCTGGAGCTGTTCGGCGATTTGATCATGATGCCCTGCTACAAGTGGAACCGCTGCGTGGTGGTGCCGCAGGGCCACCCGCTGACCAAGCTGCCGAAACTCACCCTGGAGGCGGTTGCCGAGTACCCGATCGTCACCTACGTGTTCGGTTTTACCGGCCGCTCCAAACTGGACGAAGCGTTCAACCATCGCGGCCTGACGCCGAAAGTGGTATTCACTGCCGCCGACGCCGACGTGATCAAGACTTACGTGCGCCTTGGCCTGGGCGTGGGCATCGTGGCCAAGATGGCGGTCGATACCAAGCTCGACAGTGACCTGGTCGCCCTGGATGCCAGCGAGCTGTTCGAAGCCAGTATCACCAAGATCGGCTTCCGTCGCGGTACCTTCCTGCGCGGCTTCATGTGCGATTTCATCGAGAAGTTCGCCCCGCACCTGACCCGTGAAGTGATGGCCAAGGCCATCCAGTGCCACAACAAGCAGGAACTCGAAGAGCTGTTCGAAGGCGTAGAGTTGCCGGTGCACTGAGTACGGACCGCATGAAAAAACCGGCCCAAGGGCCGGTTTTTGTTTGCCTGCGAATCAGGCCTTGCTGATCAGGTTGCCGGCGTGCAGGCCGCATTCCTTCTGGGTCGCCTCTTCCCACCACCAGCGGCCCTCGCGCTCATGCTGGTTCGGCAACACCGGGCGTGTGCACGGTTCGCAGCCGATGCTGATGAAGCCGCGTTCGTGCAGGCTGTTGTACGGCAGCTCGAGCATGCGGATGTAGCCCCAGACTTCCGCGCTGGTCATCTGCGCCAGTGGGTTGAATTTGTACAGGGTGTGATCGGGTGTGGAGAATGCGCTGTCGATTTCCAGCGCCGCGACCTGGCTGCGGGTACCCGGGCTCTGGTCGCGGCGCTGGCCGGTGGCCCAGGCGCTGACGGTGGCGAGTTTGCGCCGCAGTGGCTCGATCTTGCGGATGCCGCAGCATTCGCCGTGGCCGTCCTTGTAGAAGCTGAACAGGCCTTTTTCCTTGACGAACGGGTCGAGCTTGGCGCGGTCAGGGCTGAGGATTTCGATCGGCAGGTTGTATTGCTCGCGCACCTGGTCGATGAAACGGTAGGTCTCGGGGTGCAGGCGGCCGGTGTCGAGGCTGAATACCTTGACCTGCTTGTTCAGCTTCCAGGCCATGTCGACCAGCACCACGTCCTCGGCGCCACTGAACGAGATCCACAGATCGTCGCCGAAATGTTCGAAGGCGAGCTTGAGGATGTCCTGGGGGGACTTGCTGGCGTAGGTCGCGGCCAGAGCGGCGACGTCGAAGGGTTGGCTCATCAGGCGGTTTCCATCTAGGCTGTGGCGCTGTGCGCTCGTAATGAGGTGATGGTAACAAAAAATGGCGGAGTAGACGCCGCCTCAGAGGCTTTGCAGGGTTTCCATCAGCACCCGCACCTTGGCAATCGACTCCTCGTATTCCGACTGCCAGTCGGAGTCCGCGACCACTGCGCCGCCGCCCCAGCAACTGACCTGGCCATCCTTCACCAGCAAGCTGCGAATGGCGATGGAGCTGTCCATTTCGCCGCGCACATCCACGTACAGCAGCGAGCCGCAATACAGCGCGCGGCGGCTGGGCTCCAGTTCATCGATGATCTGCATGGCGCGGATTTTCGGTGCCCCGGTGATCGAGCCACCGGGGAAGCTGTCGCCGATCAGGTCCAGTGCGTCCTTGTCGCTGGCCAGTTGGCCGGTGATGCTGCTGACCAGGTGATGCACGTTGGGGTAGCTTTCCAGGCTGAACAGCTCGGGCACTTTCACCGAACCGATCTGGCAGGTGCGGCCCAGGTCGTTGCGCAGCAGGTCGACGATCATCAGGTTTTCCGAACGATCCTTGGGGCTGTGGCGCAGCTCCTCGGCGTTGCGCGCATCGATGGCCGGGTCGGCCGAGCGCGGGCGAGTGCCCTTGATCGGCCGGGTTTCCACCTGGCCTTGGCTGACGCGGATGAAGCGTTCTGGGGAGAAGCTCAGCAGTGCGCTGCCGTCGGCCAGTTGCTGGTAGCCGGAGAATGGCGTCGGGCAGGCTTTGCGCAGGGCCTGGTAGGCGCGCCACGGGTCACCTTTGCAGGGGGCGCGGAAGCGTTGCGTCAGGTTGATCTGGTAGCAGTCGCCGGCCTGGATATAGCGCTGTACGTGATCGAATGCCGCCTGATAGTGCTCGGGCTGCAGATCGCCTTGCATCGGCGCGAGCAAGTTGAAATCGCCAGCCGTAGCGCTGTCGGATGCTTCGAACAGGGCGATCAGGCGTTCGCGTTCTTCAGTGGCAAGGCCAGGGTGGAACACCAGCTGGCTGGTACCCAGAAGATGGTCGGTGACCAGCGCCCAAGCGTACAGCCCCAGTTGGGCGTCGGGCAGGCCCAGGTCGTCCACGGCCAGGCTGGGCAGATGCTCCAGGCGGCGGCCGAAGTCGTAGCTCAGGTAGCCGATCAGGCCGCCGGCAAACGGCAGCTCGATACCGTCGGGCAGCTGCGCGTCGCCCAGTTGCTGCAGGCCGTCACGCAGGCGCTGCAGGAAGGCGCGGCCCGTTTCGCCGGGCTGGGCCTGCAGGTGTTGCAGTGGCCAGGCGCTGAGCAGGTCGAAGCGGCCTCGCTCGGCGCCGGGGCGGGCGCTGTCGAGCAAGATCGCCCCGGGCGCCTGGCGCAGGCGGGCGAAGTAGGCGGCAGGGTCGGGCTGGTAGGGCAGGGGGTAAAGCGTGCAGGTCGGCATCAGTGTGGACGGCGATGTAAAAGCGAGGAGGGCGATTGTAGACCTGTGCAGGAAATGCGCCTAGCACTGGGCGCGACATTCAACCATTGGGTTGCGGCCCGGGGCTGCTTTGCAGCCCATTCGCGGGGCAAGCCCGCTCCCACAAGTACAGCGTGCACCTTTGGCGCAACACCCTACCTGTGGGAGCGGGCTTGCCCCGCGAAGCGGGCCCCGTCGTTACTGGCTCAGCGCGGATGCACGTGGCCGAACAGGCTCTGTGTCACGCGCACGCGCTGCTCGGCATCCTCGGTCACACCCTCCTTGGCCAGTGCCTCGATGTGTGCTTCGATGGCATGGGTGCGCTGGGTCAGCCCGGTGTCGTTGGCGATCTGGATGTTCAGGCCAGGGCGGGCGTTGAGTTCGAGAATCAGCGGCCCTTTGTCCTGGTCCAGCACCATGTCCACGCCAATGTAGCCCAGGCCGCACAGCTCATAGCAGCCAGCTGCCAGCTTCATGAAGCCGTCCCAGTTCGGCAGTTGCACGCCGTCCACCGCATTGGTGGTGTCCGGGTGCTTGCTGATGATGTTGTTCAGCCAGGTGCCGCGCAGGGTCACGCCAGTGGCCAGGTCCACACCCACGCCGATGGCGCCTTGGTGCAGGTTGGCCTTGCCGCCGGACTGGCGGGTCGGCAGGCGCAGCATGGCCATGACCGGGTAGCCCATCAGCACGATGATGCGGATATCCGGTACGCCTTCGTAACTGATGCTCTTGAAGATCTGGTCGGGGGTTACCCGGTATTCGATCAGCGCGCGGTCGCGGTGCCCGCCCAGCGAGTACAGGCCGGTGAGGATGCTCGAGACCTGGTGCTCGATTTCCTCGTGGCTGATGATCTTGCCCGAGACGGTGCGGTAACGATCTTCGAAGCGGTCGGCAATCACCAGAATGCCGTCACCGCCGGCACCTTGGGCCGGCTTGATGACGAAGTCGTTGCGCCCGCCGATGATCTCGTGAAGCTTGTCGATCTGCTTCTCGGTCTCGATCACGCCGTACATTTCCGGCACGTGAATGCCGGCGGCCAGTGCGCGCTCCTTGGTGATGATCTTGTCGTCGACGATCGGGTACAAGCTGCGCTTGTTGTACTTCAGTACATAGTCCGCGTTGCGCCGGTTGATCCCCATGATGCCCCGGGCCTCCAGGGCTTTCCACGTCTTGATCAGGCCAAACATCAGGCGTCAGCCTTCTTCAGAAATGCCTTGAAGCGCACCAGCTCGGTCAGGCGGTAGCCGCGGTAACGGCCCATCGCCAGCATGAAGCCCACCAGAATCAGCAGCACCGCCGGGAAGGTGAAGACGAAGTACACCAGCTCCGGCACCATCATCAGCAGGTGCGCGAGCGACGCGGCGAACAGGGTGCCGATGGCCACTTTCATGGCATGGCCGCCACCGCGTTCTTCCCAGGTGATCGACAGGCGTTCGATGGTCATGGTCAGAATCACCATCGGGAACAGCGCCACCGACAGGCCGCGCTCCAGGCCCAGCTTGTGGCTGAACAGGCTGATGGCGGCAATCAGCACCACGACGAAGGTCAGCACCACCGACAGGCGTGGCAGCATCTGCAGCTTGAGGTGCTCGAGGTAGGACCGTAACGACAGGCCCAACGCCGTGATCACCGTGAACAACACGATGCCGAAGCCCAGTTGCGTCTCACGGAAGGCCAGGGCGATCAGCACAGGGGTGAAGGTGCCCAGCGTCTGAATACCGATCAGGTTGCGCAGCACCAGGATCACCAGCACGCCGATCGGGATCATCACCATGATCATGAAGGTCTGCTGGGTTTGCAGCGGCAAGCCGTACAGCGAGTATTCGAGGAAGTCGGCGTCGGTGTTCTCGTCGGTCAGCTTGGCCAGGCGGATGGCGTTCATCTCGCTGTTGTTCATGCTGAAGGTGACGTTGGCTTTCTTGCCGCCATCGACGGTGATCAGGTTATCGTCACCGGTCCACCACAGCAGGCGGTCGCTGGGCAGGCCCTGCTCGCCGGTGTCCGGGTTGAAGTAGAGCCAGTCGTTGCCGTTGAAGCTGCGCAGCCACAGCTCAGGGGTTTGCGGCGTATCGGCGACCAGGCGGATGGTGTGGACCTTCTCCATCGGCACGTGGGCGATCGACAGCAGCAGGTCGATGACCTGCGCCTTTTTCATCGACGAGGTGTCGCCGGCCAGCAGCAGCTTGACGTTGTCGTCGTTGAGGTTGTTGACCCGCTTGATGGTCTCGCTGACGAAGGTTTCGACGTCGGCCGAATGCTGGCGGATAGGCGCCATCAGGGCTTCGGCAGCGATCTTCTCGGGGCCTTCGACCGCCAGGCTGTCACGGAAGGTCGGGCCTTTGACGGTGGTCTTTTCGGTGCTGTAGCGCTTGGTCAGCACCAGGCGGTAGTAGAGGGTCTGGTTGCCGCTGGCGCGGCGGGCCGACCAGGTCACCTTGCGGTTGCCATCGGCACGGTTGACGCTGACCCCGTAGTTGTTGGAGATGAAGCTCTCGTTGAGGCTGACGTAGTCGCGGTTCAGCGGCGGCACGAACATCTGTACCTTGACCGGGTCCTTGGTGCTGGCGACGAACTCGACCTTGGCGTCGATGTTCCACAGGTCGTCGGTTTCGTCCTCGGTCACCGGGATGCCGAGGAAGAAGATCTGATAAGCCGTGACCGCCACGCCCAGCAACACCAGTACGGTGATCAGGACTTTCAGATGGAGGGTAAGAGAGCGCATCGGGATTACTCTGCTTTAGGAGCGTCGGTGGCACAGGCAGGTTTGCCGGCCGCGTATTTAAGGCTTGGGTCGACCAGCGCGTCGAAGTGCTTGAGCGCCTCGGAACCGATCAGCAGCGGGAACTGGAACGCGCTGCGGTCGGTGAGGTTGACTTCGATGGTGCGCAGGGCCTGGCCCATGCAGATTTCGAGTTCGATGACCGGCCGGGCGGTATAGGCCTTGCCCGATTCCGAATCATAGTCGCCGGCGCGGCGCTTGATCTTGCTGACCCTGGCCAGCGGGCGTTCGATCGGGTGCGAATGGGCGGCGTCGATGGCCAGGTAGAAGCGCACCCAGCTCTCACCGTTGCGCTTGAAGCGCTTGATGTCGCGGGCACTCAAGGACGCGGTCTTGGCACCGGTGTCGAGCTTGGCGGCCACCTCGAGGTCCAGGTCGCCAAGGCGGGCGTATTCGTTGAGACCGTATACGGTCTTGCCCGCCGCCTGGCCAAGGGCCGGCAGCAGGGTGAGGCATAACAGCAATAAAACGGGTGTAAGTCTCATAGTCCTGGCGCGGTGCTGTGCAAGATTCGGGGCAAGGCGACTGGCAGGTACTGCGCAAGCTTCCTCGGTTCATCTGTCAACAACATGAATAAATGACAGATACGCTATCCATACTCCGTTGGAGGCGCGGCATTCTATCACGCCGATGTCTTGACGCCAGCGCATCGCGATCAGACAGCGCGCGCAGCGGGTTAGTTCGCTCTTAGACGATTGTCGACAATGTTCATTTTGTCTTTGACGGGAAGCGCGGTATTCGCTAGTTTCTGCTCAAGTGATTAGCAAGGTGTCGACAATATGCTGGACCTCAGCAACCCCAGCCCTGCTCTGGCAGACGAAACGGAAACCCTGTCCGAGAATGTCTTCCGGCGTATTCAGGCGGCCATCGTCAAGGGTGAGATCGCCCCGGGCAGCAAGATCTCCGAGCCGGAGCTGGCGCGCACCTATGGCATCAGCCGTGGCCCGCTGCGCGAGGCCATCCACCGCCTGGAAGGCCAGCGCCTGCTGGTGCGGGTGCCGCATGTGGGGGCCCGAGTGGTGTCGCTGAACCACGCCGAGCTGATCGAGCTATACGAAATTCGCGAATCGCTGGAAGGCATGGCGTGCCGCCTGGCTGCCGAGCGCATGAGCCAGGGCGACATCGACGAGCTGCGCCGGGTGCTCGACACCCACGAGCGCGACGCCGCGTTCCAGGCCGGGCTGGGCTATTACCAGCAAGAGGGCGACTATGACTTCCATTACCGGATCATCCAGGGCAGCGGTAACCAGACCCTGGTCAAGATGCTCTGCGGCGAGCTCTACCAGCTGGTGCGCATGTACCGCATCCAGTTCTCCGCCACGCCCAACCGCCCGCGCCAGGCCTTTGCCGAGCACCACCGTATTCTCGATGCCATCGCTGATCGTGACGGCGAGCTGGCCGAACTCCTGATGCGCCGCCACATCGGCGCGTCCAAGCGCAATATCGAGCGTCACTATCTGGACGCCAACAACAATAGCCCACGAGGTGAGAAATGACTGTGAAGAGCACCCCCGGTCAGCGTTTCCGCGACGCCGTTGCCGCCGAACACCCCCTGCAAGTGGTTGGTGCGATCAACGCCAACCATGCGCTGCTGGCCAAGCGCGCCGGCTTCAAGGCCATCTACCTGTCTGGGGGCGGTGTCGCGGCAGGCTCCCTGGGCCTGCCGGACCTGGGCATCACCGGCCTTGATGACGTACTGACCGACGTGCGCCGCATCACCGATGTCTGCGACCTGCCGCTGCTGGTGGACGTCGACACCGGCTTTGGCGCCTCGGCCTTCAACGTTGCGCGTACCGTGCGTTCCATGTGCAAGTTCGGCGCTGCCGCCATTCACATCGAAGACCAGGTAGGCGCCAAGCGTTGTGGCCACCGGCCAAACAAGGAGATTGTCAGCCAGCAGGAGATGGTCGACCGGATCAAGGCGGCGGTGGATGCCCGTACCGATGACAGCTTCGTGATCATGGCGCGTACCGATGCCCTGGCCGTCGAAGGCCTGAATGCCGCGCTGGACCGCGCCGCCGCCTGCATCGAGGCCGGTGCCGACATGATTTTCCCGGAAGCCATCACTGAACTCTCGATGTACAAGACCTTCGCCGACCGGGTGAAGGCGCCTATCCTGGCCAACATCACCGAGTTCGGTGCCACGCCGCTGTACACCACCGAAGAGCTCGCGGCGGTCGATGTGTCGCTGGTGCTGTACCCGCTGTCGGCCTTCCGCGCCATGAACAAGGCAGCCGAGAATGTCTACACCGCGCTGCGCCGCGACGGCACGCAGAAGAACGTGATCGACACCATGCAGACCCGCATGGAGCTCTACGATGCCATTGGTTACCACGCGTTCGAGCAGAGCCTCGATGCCCTGTTTGCGCAGAAAAAAGGTTGAGCCAGTGCTGGCCTCATCGCCGGCAAGCCGGCTCCCACAGCTACAGCGCCAAGCTTGAGTGTGGGAGCCGGCTTGCGGCGACAGGGCTGGTACAGGCACCCCGAAATAGCCAGAAGACATCCATAACAAATTCAAGAAAGGAGAAACACCATGGCCGAAGCAAAAGTACTCAGTGGCGCAGGCCTGCGTGGCCAGGTGGCCGGTCAGACCGCACTGTCGACCGTCGGCCAGGCCGGTGCCGGCCTGACCTACCGGGGTTATGACGTGCGCGACCTGGCGGCTGCAGCCGAATTTGAAGAAGTCGCCTACCTGCTGCTGTACGGCGAGCTGCCGACCCAGGCCGAGCTGGCTGACTACAAGCACAAGCTCAAAGGCCTGCGCGACCTGCCCCAGGCCCTGAAGGAAGTGCTCGAGCGCATTCCGCGCGACGCCCACCCGATGGATGTGATGCGCACCGGTTGCTCGGTGCTGGGTACCCTGGAGCCGGAGCTGACCTTCGAGGCCCAACGCGACAAGACCGACCGCCTGCTCGCCCTGTTCCCGGCGGTGATGTGCTACTGGTACCGCTTCACCCACCACGGTGTGCGCATTGACTGCACCAGCGACGAAGACACCCTCGGCGGCCACTTCCTGCATTTGCTGCACGGCAAGAAGCCAAGTGAACTGCACGTCAAGGTGATGAACGTATCCTTGATCCTCTACGCCGAGCACGAGTTCAACGCCTCGACCTTCACCGCCCGCGTTTGCGCCTCGACCCTGTCCGACCTGTACTCCTGTGTCACGGCCGCCATCGGTTCGCTGCGCGGCCCGCTGCACGGCGGCGCCAACGAGGCGGCGATGGAGCTGATCGAACGCTTCCAGTCCCCGCAGGAGGCCACCGCCGAGCTGCTGCGCATGCTTGAGCGCAAGGACAAGATCATGGGCTTTGGCCACGCCATCTACAAAGAGTCCGACCCGCGCAACGAGGTGATCAAGGGCTGGTCGAAGCAGCTGGCCGACGAGGTGGGTGACAAGGTGCTGTACCCGGTTTCCGAGGCCATCGACAAGACCATGTGGGAGCAGAAGCGCCTGTTCCCCAACGCCGATTTCTACCATGCCTCGGCGTACCACTTCATGGGCATCCCGACCAAGCTGTTTACCCCGATCTTCGTCTGCTCGCGCCTGACCGGCTGGGCGGCGCATGTGTTCGAGCAGCGCGCCAACAACCGCATCATCCGCCCGAGCGCCGAATATGTCGGCGTCGAGCAGCGCCAGTTCGTGCCAATCGAGCAGCGCTAAGTTGCAGGCCTTCGCGATCCAGGGCCGTACCCCTGTGGGAGCGGCCTTGTGTCGCGAGAGGGGCGCTTAGCGCCCCAATGGCCCGAACTGCCACCGATTACCGTGACCGAGCCCGATAATTATATGAACACCGCATACCGCAAAGCCCTGCCAGGCACCGCCCTGGACTATTTCGACGCCCGCGCCGCGGTCGAGGCAATCAAGCCCGGCGCCTACGACAGCCTGCCGTACACCTCCCGCGTGCTGGCCGAGAACCTGGTGCGCCGCTGCGACCCGGCAACGCTCGATGCCTCGCTGGGCCAGCTGATCGAGCGCAAGCGCGACCTCGACTTCCCCTGGTTCCCGGCCCGCGTGGTGTGCCACGACATCCTCGGCCAGACCGCACTGGTGGACCTCGCCGGCCTGCGTGATGCCATCGCCGACAAAGGCGGTGACCCGGCCGCAGTCAACCCGGTGGTGCCGGTGCAGCTGATCGTCGACCACTCGCTGGCCGTCGAGTGCGGTGGTTTCGATCCGCAGGCGTTCGACAAGAACCGCGCCATCGAAGACCGTCGCAACGAGGACCGCTTCCACTTCATCAACTGGACCAAGAAAGCGTTCAAGAACGTCGACGTGATCCAGCCCGGCAACGGCATCATGCACCAGATCAACCTGGAGAAAATGTCGCCGGTGATCCACAGCGACCGTGGCGTTGCCTACCCCGACACCTGCGTCGGCACCGACAGCCACACCCCGCACGTCGACGCCCTGGGTGTAATCGCCATCGGCGTAGGCGGCCTTGAAGCTGAAAACGTCATGCTGGGCCGCGCCTCGTGGATGCGCCTGCCGGAAATCGTCGGCGTCGAGCTGGGCGGCAAGCTGGCGCCTAACATCACTGCCACCGACCTCGTGCTGGCCCTGACCGAGTTTCTGCGCAAGCAGAAGGTGGTGGGTGCCTACCTCGAGTTCTACGGCGAAGGCGCGCGTGCCCTGACCCTCGGCGACCGCGCGACCATCTCCAACATGGCGCCGGAATATGGCGCCACTGCAGCGATGTTCGCCATCGACCAGCAGACCATCGACTACCTCAAGCTGACCGGCCGTGAAGAACAGCAGGTCAACCTGGTCGAAACCTACGCCAAGGCCACCGGCCTGTGGGCTGACGCCCTGGCCAACGCCGAGTACGAGCGGGTGCTGCACTTCGACCTGTCGAGCGTGGTGCGCAACATGGCCGGGCCGTCCAACCCGCACGCCCGGGTGGCCACCAGCGACTTGGCGGCCAAGGGCATTGCCGGCGCATGGCAAGACGTGCCAGGGCAGATGCCGGACGGCGCGGTGATCATCGCCGCCATTACCAGCTGCACCAACACCAGCAACCCGCGCAACGTGATTGCCGCCGGCCTGCTGGCGCGCAACGCCAACAAGCTCGGCCTGGCCCGCAAGCCGTGGGTCAAGTCGTCGCTGGCGCCGGGCTCCAAGGCTGTGCAGCTGTACCTTGAAGAAGCCGGCCTGGAAAAAGAGCTGGAGCAACTGGGCTTCGGCATCGTCGCGTTCGCCTGCACCACCTGCAACGGCATGTCCGGTGCGCTGGACCCGGTGATCCAGCAGGAGATCATTGACCGCGACCTGTACGCTACCGCCGTGCTGTCGGGCAACCGCAACTTCGACGGGCGCATCCACCCGTACGCCAAGCAGGCGTTCCTCGCATCGCCGCCGCTGGTGGTGGCCTATGCCATCGCCGGCACCATCCGTTTCGACATCGAGAAGGATGTGCTGGGCGTGGTCGATGGCAAGCAAATCCGCCTGAAGGACATCTGGCCGAGCGATGAAGAGATCGATGCGGTGGTGCGCGCCGCGGTCAAGCCGGAGCAGTTCCGCAAGGTCTACATCCCGATGTTCGCCATCGAGGAAGACCGTGGCCCGAAAGTCGCACCGCTGTACGACTGGCGCCCGATGAGCACCTACATCCGCCGCCCACCTTACTGGGAGGGTGCCTTGGCCGGTGAGCGCAGCCTGCGCGGCATGCGCCCGCTGGCGGTGCTGCCGGACAACATCACCACCGACCACCTGTCGCCCTCCAACGCCATCATGCTCGACAGCGCCGCTGGCGAATACCTGGCGAAAATGGGCCTGCCGGAAGAGGACTTCAACTCCTACGCCACCCACCGCGGCGACCACTTGACCGCGCAGCGTGCCACCTTCGCCAACCCCAAGCTGTTCAACGAAATGGTGCGCAATGACGACGGCAGCGTGAAGCAGGGCTCGCTGGCGCGCATCGAGCCGGAAGGCAAAGTGACCCGCATGTGGGAAGCCATCGAAACCTACATGCAGCGCAAGCAGCCGCTGATCATCGTTGCCGGTGCCGACTACGGTCAGGGTTCATCGCGCGACTGGGCGGCCAAGGGCGTGCGCCTGGCGGGTGTCGAGGCGATCGTGGCCGAGGGCTTCGAGCGCATTCACCGCACCAACCTGGTGGGCATGGGCGTGCTGCCGCTGGAGTTCCAGGCGGGTACCGATCGCAAGACCCTGGGCCTGGATGGCAGCGAAACCTATGACGTGCTCGGTGAGCGCAAGCCGCGTGCAACGCTGACGCTGGTGGTGACCCGCCGTAATGGTGAGCGGGTCGAGGTGCCGGTGACCTGCCGGCTGGATACCGCCGAGGAAGTCTCGATCTACGAGGCGGGTGGGGTGCTTCAGCGCTTTGCCCAGGACTTCCTCGAAGCTTCGGCCTGAGTGGTTGGGGCTGCTTCGCAGCCCATCGCCGGCAAGCCGGCTCCTACACCTGCAGCGTTGTTTCGAAGCTTGCGCCGCACCTGTAGGAGCCGGCTTGCCGGCGATGGGCCGCGCAGCGGCCCCAAGGCATATTGCACTTTCGAACAGGACAGCACAGCAATGGCACACGCACCCCAAATCAAGATTCCCGCAACGTATATCCGCGGCGGCACCAGCAAAGGCGTATTCTTCCGCCTGCAGGACCTCCCCGAACAGGCCCGGGCCCCCGGCCCGGCCCGCGACGCACTGCTGCTGCGCGTCATCGGCAGCCCCGACCCTTACGCCAAGCAGATCGACGGCATGGGTGGCGCCACCTCCAGCACCAGCAAAGCCGTGATCCTCTCGCCCAGCAGCAAGCCCGAACACGACGTTGACTACCTGTTCGGCCAGGTCGCCATCGACAAGGCCTTCGTTGACTGGAGTGGCAACTGCGGCAACCTGTCGGCCGCCGTTGGCGCGTTCGCCATCAGCAGCGGCCTGGTCGACCCGGCGCGCATTCCGCGCAATGGCGTGGCCACGGTGCGCATCTGGCAGGCCAACATCGGCAAGACCATCATCGCCCACGTGCCGATCACCGAAGGTGAGGTGCAGGAAACCGGCGACTTCGAGCTCGACGGTGTGACGTTCCCGGCGGCTGAAGTGCAGCTTGAGTTCCTTGACCCGGCCGCCGACGAAGACGGTGGCGGTGGGGCGATGTTCCCCACCGGTAACCTGGTGGACGACCTGGAGGTGCCTGGCATCGGCACGTTCAAGGCCACCCTGATCAATGCGGGTATCCCGACCATTTTCGTCAATGCCGCCGATATCGGTTACACCGGCACCGAACTGCAGGACGCCATCAACGGTGATGCCCAGGCGCTGACGCGCTTCGAGACCATCCGTGCTTACGGCGCCGTGCGCATGGGTTTGATCGAGCATGTCGACCAGGCTGCCGGGCGTCAGCACACGCCGAAGGTGGCTTTCGTTGCGCCGCCAAGCACCTACACTGCGTCCAGTGGCAAGGCGGTTGCGGTGGCTGACATCGACCTGCTGGTGCGCGCATTGTCCATGGGCAAGCTGCACCACGCGATGATGGGCACCGCCGCTGTGGCCATCGGTACCGCTGCTGCCATCCCTGGCACACTGGTCAACCTCGCTGCAGGCGGGGGCGAGCGCAGTGCCGTGCGCTTTGGTCATCCCTCCGGCACGCTGCGGGTTGGCGCCGAGGCTCGCCAGGTGAAGGGTGAATGGACGGTGACCAAGGCAATCATGAGCCGTAGTGCTCGCGTGCTGATGGAAGGCTGGGTGAGGGTGCCTGGCGATAGCTTCTGAGGCATCACTGGCGCTTGGCTTTGGATGAGTGGGGCCGCTTGCGGCCCTGAATTCACAGGAGCTGCATATGAGCGCCAACGTAGACCTGAACGAGCGCCCTGACTACGACCAGGTGCTGCAAACACTTGCCGACTATGTACTCAGCTATCGGGTGGAGTCGCCCGAAGCGCTGGACACTGCGCGCAATTGCCTGATGGACACCCTGGGCTGCGGCCTGCTGGCCCTGCGCTTCCCTGAGTGCACCAAGCACCTCGGGCCGCTGGTGGAAGGCACCGTGGTGCCCAATGGGGCCCGCGTGCCTGGCACCAGCTACCGCCTGGACCCGGTCAAGGCTGCCTGGGACATCGGCTGCACGGTGCGCTGGCTGGATTACAACGACACCTGGCTGGCCGCCGAGTGGGCCCACCCTTCGGATAACCTGGGCGGCATCCTGGCCGTGGCCGATCACCTTTCGCAAAAGCACGTGGCAAACGGTGAAGCCCCGCTGCTGATGCGCGAAGTGCTCGAAGCCATGGTCATGGCGCATGAGATTCAGGGCGTGCTGGCGCTGGAAAATTCATTCAACCGTGTGGGCCTCGACCACGTAGTGCTGGTCAAGGTGGCGTCCACCGCGGTGTGCGCCAAGCTGATGGGCGCCAACCGCGAACAACTGCTCTCGGCCTTGTCCCATGCCTTCGTCGATGGCCAGGCGCTGCGCACCTACCGCCATGCGCCGAATGCCGGCTCGCGCAAGTCGTGGGCTGCAGGTGATGCTTCGAGCCGGGGAGTGCGCCTGGCCGATATCGCGCTGCGGGGCGAGATGGGTGTGCCTGGCGTGCTGACGGCGCCGCAGTGGGGGTTTTACGACGTGTCCTTCAGCCACACCAACAAGGACCTGGCGCTCAAGCCTTCCGCCCAACAAACACTTAAGTTGCCGCAACCCTTGGCCAGCTACGTGATGGAAAACGTGTTGTTCAAGGTCAGCTTCGCGGCGGAGTTCCACGCCCAGACTGCCTGCGAGGCTGCGGTAAGCCTGCACCCGCAGGTGCGCAATCGCCTGCATGAAGTCGACCGCATCATCATCACTACCCAGGAGTCGGCGATCCGCATCATCTCCAAGGTCGGTGCGTTGGCCAACGCCGCCGACCGTGACCATTGCCTGCAATACATGGTGGCGGTGCCACTGATTTTCGGTTACCTGGTGGCAGAGCATTACGAGGACGCTTTTCACGCGGCCCACCCGAGCATCGACCGCTTGCGCGAAAAAATGGAAGTGGTAGAGGACCTGCGGTTCACCCGTGAGTACCTGGAGGCGGACAAGCGCTCCATCGCCAATGGTTTGCAGGTGTTTTTCAAGGATGGCAGCAGCACCGAGCAGGTGGTGGTGGAGTACCCGGTTGGGCACCGGCGCCGGCGCGGGGAGGGCATACCGCTGTTGGAGGCGAAGTTCAGGGAGAACCTGGCGACGCGGTTTGCGCGACAGCGCTGTCAGCAGATCTTCGAACTGTGCACGGACCAGCAGAAGCTCGAGTCTATGGCGGTGCACCGGTTTGTGGACTTGTTTGTGATTTGAGGTTGCGTTGCCCCGCGAAGAGGCCTGAAAGAGTAATAAAAAACCCCAGCATCTCTGCCGGGGTTTTTTTACAGCTTACGGCTACTTACGCTTGAACAACCGGGATCTTGGCGTTGGCCGCAGCCTCGCGGAACTCGGCGATCTGGTCGAAGCTCAGGTAGCGGTAGACGTCGGCAGCCATGCTGTCGATGTCTTTGGCGTACTGCATGTACTCTTCGACGGTCGGCAGCTTGCCGATGATCGAAGCGACAGCAGCCAGCTCGGCCGATGCCAGGTACACGTTGGTCGCGTCGCCCAGGCGGTTCGGGAAGTTACGCGTCGAAGTGGAAACCACGGTCGAACCGGTCTGCACACGTGCCTGGTTACCCATGCACAGCGAGCAGCCTGGCATTTCCATGCGCGCACCGGCCTTGCCGTAGATGCCGTAGTAGCCTTCTTCGGTCAGCTGGTGAGCGTCCATCTTGGTTGGCGGAGCCAGCCACAGACGGGTAGGGATGCCACCCTTGACCTTCTCCAGCAGCTTGCCGGCAGCGCGGAAGTGGCCGATGTTGGTCATGCACGAACCGATGAACACTTCGTCGATCTTCTCGCCCTGTACCGAAGACAGCAGGCGGGCATCGTCCGGGTCGTTCGGCGCGCAGAGCACAGGCTCTTTGACGTCGGCCAGGTCGATTTCGATGATTTCAGCGTACTCGGCATCGGCGTCAGCCGACAGCAGCTCAGGATTGGCCAGCCAGGCTTCCATGGCCTGGGCGCGGCGCTCCAGGGTACGTGGGTCGCCGTAGCCTTCGCCGATCATCCAGCGCAGCAGGGTGATGTTGGACTGCAGGTACTCGGCGATGGCCTTTTCCGGCAGCTTGATGGTGCAGCCGGCAGCGGAACGCTCGGCCGAGGCGTCGGACAGCTCGAATGCTTGCTCGACGGTCAGTTCGTCCAGGCCTTCGATTTCCAGGATGCGGCCGGAGAAGGCGTTTTTCTTGCCCTTCTTCTCGACGGTCAGCAGGCCCTTCTGGATGGCGTAGTAAGGGATGGCATGTACCAGGTCACGCAAGGTGATGCCCGGTTGCAGTTTGCCCTTGAAGCGCACCAGGATCGACTCTGGCATGTCCAGCGGCATGACGCCGGTGGCGGCGGCGAAGGCCACCAGGCCGGAACCGGCCGGGAACGAGATGCCGATCGGGAAGCGGGTGTGCGAGTCGCCACCGGTACCGACGGTGTCAGGCATCAGCATGCGGTTCAGCCAGCTGTGGATGATGCCGTCGCCTGGGCGCAGCGACACGCCGCCACGGGTGCGGATGAAGTCTGGCAGGGTGTGGTGGGTGGTGACGTCGATCGGCTTCGGATAGGCCGCGGTGTGGCAGAACGACTGCATCACCAGGTCAGCGGAGAAGCCCAGGCACGCCAGGTCTTTCAGCTCGTCGCGGGTCATCGGGCCAGTGGTGTCCTGGGAACCGACGGTGGTCATCTTCGGCTCGCAGTAGGCACCTGGGCGCACGCCTTGGCCTTCTGGCAGGCCGCACGCACGGCCGACCATCTTCTGCGCCAGGGTGAAGCCCTTGGTCGAAGCGGCAGGCTGCTCCGGTTTCTTGAACAGATCGACAGGGCCCAGGCCCAGCTCGGCACGGGCTTTTTCGGTCAGGCCACGGCCAACGATCAGCGGGATACGACCACCAGCGCGGACTTCGTCCAGCAGCACTTCGGTTTTCAGTTCGAAGTGGGTGACCAGCTCATCGCTGCCATGGCGGCGCACTTCACCTTTGTACGGGTACACGTCGATGACGTCGCCCATGGCCAGGTTGGTGCAGTCGAATTCGATCGGCAGGGCGCCGGCGTCTTCCATGGTGTTGTAGAAGATCGGGGCGATCTTGGTGCCGAAGCAGAAACCGCCGGCGCGCTTGTTCGGCACGTACGGGATGTCGTCGCCGAAGAACCACAGCACCGAGTTGGTGGCGGATTTACGCGACGAACCGGTACCGACCACGTCACCGACATAGGCGACCGGGAAGCCTTTGGCCCTTACCGCTTCGATCTGCTTCAGTGGGCCGACCGAACCTGGTTGCTCTGGTTCGATGCCGTCACGGGCCATTTTCAGCATGGCCAGGGCGTGCAGCGGGATGTCAGGGCGCGACCAGGCGTCTGGCGCAGGGGACAGGTCGTCGGTGTTGGTTTCGCCAGGCACCTTGAACACGGTCAGGGTGTACTTGTCGGCGATGGCAGGGCGCGAGGTGAACCACTCGCCAGCAGCCCAGGATTCCAGCACGGCCTTGGCGTGGACGTTGCCCGCCTTGGCTTTTTCGGCCACGTCGTGGAAGGCATCGAACATCAGCAGGGTGTGCTTGAGCTTTTCGGCCGCGACGGCGCCCAGTTCGGCGTCATCCAGCAGCGCGACCAGCGTTTCGATGTTGTAGCCGCCCTGCATGGTGCCCAACAGCTCGGTCGCGAGCTTGCGGTCGACCAGCGGGGATTTTGCTTCGCCCTTGGCCACGGCGGACAGGAAAGCAGCCTTGACGTAGGCAGCTTCGTCTACCCCTGGCGGTACACGGTTGGTGAGCAGGTCTACGAGGAAGGCTTCTTCGCCGGCCGGCGGGTTTTTCAGCAGCTCGACCAGGCCTGCAGTTTGTTCGGCGTTCAGCGGCTGGGGCACGATACCCAGGGCGGCACGCTCTTCGATGTGTTTGCGGTAGGCTTCAAGCACAGTTATTACCCTCATCAGTGGTCCCTAAAGGGAGTCCGGGACGCTCATCCAGCATTCTCTGCACCCATGCGCAATCACGGCTTCTTGGGCCGCCCAGCCAGGGTCGCAGAGAATCCTTACAGAAGCTGCTTTCAAAGTTTTACGCCTGCAGAACGGGGAGCTGATGAGGGCTGGCGCGGGCATGCGAGGGTGCATGGCCCGGGCCAACGCCGTTCTACCGGATTAACTGTGCTCGTGACGCTTTGAAAACAGCTTCCAACGGACATTGTTGCCTTGAAAAGGCGGGATGATTCTACGGCAAATTGTCGCGGAAGGTAAGGCGGCGAACATGACTTTAACGAGTGACCGTGGTTAGACAAAGGGCTAACATGGGCCTGTGTTCCACCGCCAAGCCGTTGTTTTTTCATGTCCAACCAATCCATCAAGACCCCTTGCGTCGGCCTTTGCTCCACGGTGTATGGAGACACGGTGTGCCGTGGCTGCAAGCGTTTCCACCATGAAGTGATCCACTGGAATGGCTATGACGAGGCGCAGAAGCGCGCGGTGTGGCTGCGCCTGGAGCAGCTGCTGGCGCAGGTGATGATGGCCAAGCTGGAAGTGTTCGACAAAGGCTTGCTGCGCCAGCAGCTGCAGCAGCGTTCGATCCGTTTTGTCGAGCAGCAGTCCGAATACTGCTGGGCGTATCAGCTGATTGCCCGCGGGGCGCGGATGATCCGCGACCTGGAGGCCTATGGGATGGCCTTGATGCCTGAATTCCGCGATTGGGATCTGCCGCAGCTGCGCGATGCCATCGACCGCGAATTCTTCCTGCTGTCCGAGGCGCATTACCAGCGCTATATAGCCCCTGCCTTCCTGCGTGCCGAACTGAGGTAAGCCTTCTTCCTGCTCCATGCGTTGAAAAGGCGCCATTGTGCGTTTTTATCGAGCGTATGGAGTACCGATGATGGCGGACCTGTGTTTTGAACCGCTGCTGAGTTTTACCGCGACATGCCGCTGGCAATTGCTGGATGCACCGTTGCGGGCTGCCCAGTTTGACGATGATGAAATTACCCGGCCGTTCTGGGCCGAATTCGATGATTGGAACGGTGACGATGGTTGGCTGATGACCAGCCTGGACTACGGCGAAGAAATGTTGCAATCCTTCCTGCTTGACCAGCTGTGGCCGGGCGAGGGTCGTCAGCGTGCGTTTTGTGACAATTTCTGGTTTGGTGTCTATCGATTTGCAACAGGCTTCGTTTACGAGATCCGCCCGGCATATGAGGGCAAAAACGTGGACCGCTGGCCTTCACTGGAATACTGGCTCGACGTCAGTCGTAACGGTTACCTGGGCTTTTATTCGGCGGGTTCGGATGCCGGTGTGCTCAAGGACGACCCGCCCAGGCTTGCGTTGCGAGACCCCTTCGGGACATCCGTGGTGCTACCCGTCGACTCGCCTATCGATCTGGACACGGTACTGTACAAGCTGACCGCCGGGCGACAAACGCCACTGTGGCACATCCCTGGCCTGAATCCGCAGCGGCTGCAAGAAGGGCAATTGTTCTTGAACATGAAGCTCTACAGCGCGGACGGTCTGCGAGTGAGGCGAAAGGTCGAGCGGGTTGCATACCTTAACAACCGTCGCGGCGAGCGTGGCCAGTTCAGCCTGCAGGTGTCGAACCCTTGCGTGCCTCCTCACCCTCGCCCGCTCGTTGCCAAACCTTGACCCCGTGCTCGGTTAGCGCGTCGCCAATCAATCGCCGCTGTATTCGCAGCCGCTGGTGCAGGTTTCATGAATACGCACCTTCGACAACTCCGGCAGCAGCGGCTTGACCTGGTCCCAGATCCACTTGGCGATCACTTCGCTGGTAGGGTTTTCAAGGCCAGGGATATCGTTCAGGTAGTTATGGTCCAGCTGCTCGTAGATCGGCTTGAAGATCGCCTTGATTTCAGAGAAGTCGCGGATCCAGCCGGTGTGCGGGTCGAGCGGGCCGGTCAGGTGCAGGCCGACCTTGAACGAGTGGCCGTGCAGGCGGCCACATTTGTGGCCAGCCGGGACGTGGGGCAGGCGGTGGGCCGATTCGAATGTAAATTCCTTGAAGATTTCCACTTTTATAACTCTGCGTGAATCAGTAATGCGCGCAGTCTACCAGCATGGCCGTTACAAGGCTTGCAGGCGTTCATGCAACCGCCCGGTGGCGATCAGTTCCAGCAACTCGTCGCCCAAGCGCTGGCTCTCGGCAATGGCTTTGTACCAGTAGCGCTTGCGGCTGGCGGCATCGCCCATGAAGCGCTTGAAGTCGTTGCGGTCGGGCAGCTTGCCGAAGGGCAGGGCGGCCAGGTACTGCGGCGACGGCGTCATCAGCAGCACGTTTTGCAGGCGCGTGGCGTCGCCCCTGCGCCAAGGCAGGGCCTTGTCGAACCAGCCGGGCACCACCTTGTCGGTGAAATGCGGGTAGAGCACCAGGTCGTCGCCGCGGTAGGGCAAGTCGAGGTGGTAGTCGAGCAGGCCACCGTCGCGGTAAGTGCCGCTGCCAACGCCAGGAATGTCGCGCACGCCTTCCATCACCATCGGGATCGACCCAGACGCCAGCAGGGCATGGCGCAGGTTGCCCAGGGCCAATGGCAAGCAGCGTGATGGGAAGTCGGTGAGTGCATCGAGCGGCGGCGCAGCGCGCGCGTCGTGCAGGATGATGCGCTCGAAATGCCGGGCCAGGCGCGCACGGCCCAGCAGGTTGCTGGCGATCACCGAACCCAGGCCCATGCCCAGGCGGCCGCGGTGGTCGTGGGCCAGTTGGCCATGGCTTTTGACCACCAGGATATTCAGGCGATAGTGCGGGTTGGCGAGGATCTGCCCGTCGCGGCCCTGCAGCAGGTCGTCGAGCATGCGTTGGCAGCTGCGGCTGATGCCGGCCGGCGTGACGCCCTTGGCGAAATCCTGTTCGGTATACAGCTCGCCCAGGCGCCGCAGGCCTTCGACCGGGTCGTCAAGGCAGGCGCTGGCGAAGCGCCAAGAGCCGATCGAGGCCCCGATCAAGGCCCGCTGGCGTGGCGCCGAAGGCAGCCATTCACCGAACAGTGCAAGGTCCAGGCCCTGGATGCCCAAGGGCTTGGGCCCACCCGCCGCACCCGGCAGCACGCCCACATCAGCTGCCTGCAGGCCGCGTTCACGGATTTGCTGCAAGGCACGCTGGCCGGCCTTGAAGGTCAGGGCGGGAAATTTGATATGGATAGCGCTCATTGGACTCCAGGGCTTGTAGGCGCGGGCTTGCCGGCGAAGCAGGCAACGCAGTTTACCTGCGCTATCATGGCGCCAGTTGTTTTCAGGTTGAGTTAAGGACCGGTGGATAATCTTAACCCCGTAGACAAATTACACATCTCGATGGAGAGAACCCATGAAAACTTTGACTGCCCTGTTCACTGCCGCTGCGCTTGCTTTGGGTGCCAACGTTGCCCTGGCCAAAGACGTCCAGCCTGACGAAGTGGTCAAGCTGGTCAACGCCAAGACCATCAAGTCGCTGGATGAGCTCAAGGCCGCCGCCGTAGCCAAGCACCCAGGCGCCACCGTCACCGATTCAGAGCTGGAAAACGAGTACGGCCGCTACATCTACAAGGTCGAGCTGCGTGACCAGCAGAACGTCGAGTGGGACGTCGATCTGGATGCCAAGACCGGTGAAGTACTGAAGGACGAACAGGACCGCTGATGATCCACTTATCCCGGCCGGCGCGTTACCTGGCGTTATCGCTGCTGGCCGTCTGCTCCCTGGCCGCGGCCCGCGACCTGGACCAGGATGAAGCCCTGCAGCTGCGCCAGAAGGGCATCATCCTGCCGCTCGAACAACTGCTCGAGACCGCCCTGGGGCGCTACCCCGGGGCGCGTCTGCTGGAGGCCGAGCTGGAAGAAGACGATGATCGCTACGAATACGAAGTCGAGCTGTTGACCCCGCAAGGGGTGGTGCGCGAGATCAAGCTCGACGCCAGTACCGGCGCCCTGCTCAAAGACGAGGAAGACGACTGAATGCGCCTGTTGCTTGTCGAGGACAACGTACCCCTGGCTGACGAGTTGATCGCCGGCCTGCAGCGCCAGGGCTATGCCGTGGACTGGTTGGCCGATGGCCGTGATGCGGTGTACCAGGGCCAGAGTGAGCCCTACGACCTGATCATCCTCGACCTCGGCCTGCCGGGGTTGCCGGGCCTGGAGGTGCTGGCGCAGTGGCGTGCAGGCGGCCTGGCCACGCCGGTGCTGATCCTCACCGCACGCGGCTCCTGGGCCGAGCGCATCGAGGGCCTCAAGGCCGGTGCCGATGATTACCTGAGCAAGCCGTTCCACCCTGAGGAACTGCAACTGCGCATCCAGGCCTTGCTGCGCCGCGCCCGGGGCTTGGCCAACCAGCCCAGGCTCGAAGCTGCCGGCCTGCACCTGGATGAAAGCCGTCAGTGCGTGAGCCGCGAGGGGGTAGACATTCAGCTGACTGCCGCCGAGTTTCGGCTGTTGCGTTATTTCATGCTGCACCCGCAGCAGATTCTGTCCAAAAGCCACCTGGCCGAGCACCTGTACGACGGCGAAACCGAGCGCGACTCCAATGTGCTTGAAGTGCACGTCAACCACCTGCGCCGCAAGCTCGGCCGCAGCGTCATCGAAACCCGCCGCGGGCAAGGCTACATCTACGCCGGGAGCGCCGCGTGAAGTCGATCCAGGCACGCCTGAGCCTGGGCCTGGTGGCCGTGCTGGTGGTGGTGGGCGTGGTGCTCGCCCAGCTCACCTTGTGGCTGTTCGAGGCCGGCTTGCAGCGCTACCTGGAAAACGGCCTGCGCAAGGAAAGCGAGAACCTGCTGGTGGCGCTGGTGCGTGGGCCATCGGGCTTGCAGCTGGATGAGCGGCGCATTTCCGCGGCCTATCAACGGCCATTCTCCGGCTATTACTTCCGCATCGATTTCGACCAGGGTACCTGGCGTTCGCGCTCGCTGTGGGACCTTGATATGCCCAAGCCCTCTGCGCCGGGGCTTTCCGACAGCCACGAACTCGGCCCGGAAGGGCAGCAGTTGCTTGCCTTGCGGGCTGACTATCGGCGCTTGGGGCAGGACATCTCGATCAGCGTGGCCCAGGACTATTCGCCTGTGCGCGAGGGCTTCCGGCGCCTGCAGCAGATCGGCCTGGGCATGGGGCTGGTGGCGTTGATCCTGGTGCTGGTGCTGCAGCGCATTACCGTCACCCGCTCGCTGCGCCCGCTGGAGCGTGCGCGCCAGCAGATCGCCCAGTTGCAGCAAGGCCAGCGCTCGCAACTCGATGCCGCGGTGCCCAGTGAGCTGGCGCCGCTGGTGGGGCAGATCAACCACTTGCTCAGCCATACCGAAGACAGCCTGCGCCGCTCGCGCAATGCGTTGGGCAACCTTGGCCATGCGCTGAAGACGCCGCTGGCGGTGCTGCTGAGCCTGGCGTCCAGCGAGCGTCTCAAGGACTTGCCCGAGGTACGTGCGCAACTGCGTGAACAACTGGAGCAGATCCAGCAACGCCTGGCCCGTGAGTTGAACCGGGCGCGGCTTGCCGGCGATGCGCTGCCTGGGGCGCAATTCGACTGTGATGCCGAGCTGCCCGGGTTGCTGGCCACCTTGGGCATGATTCATGGCGAAGGGCTGTTGCTCGAACGTGATGTGCCGCCGGGCTTGCTGCTGCCGTGGGACCGCGAGGACGTGCTGGAGCTGCTCGGCAACCTGCTGGACAACGCCTGCAAGTGGGCGGACAGCGAGGTGCGGCTGGGTATCGTGTCTACTGCCGAGGGGTACCGGTTATGGGTCGACGACGATGGCCCAGGCATTCCTGAAAGCCAGCGCTTGCAGGTGCTGGAGCGGGGGTCGCGGCTGGATGAGCAGGTCGAGGGGCACGGCCTGGGGTTGGGTATCGTGCGCGATATCGTCGATGCCTGGGGCGGCCGCCTGGCCTTGCTGGAAAGCCCGCTGGGCGGTTTGCGGGTGAGCATGGAACTGCCGCGCAAGGCGCGTTGATTCGGCAAGCGTGCGTATCAGCACTGCAAAAATATTGCAGTTCAGCCGCATTTATTTGAATTGGCCCAAGCCTGCCGCCTACCGGCACAATCCCCCTCACGAAACCCTGCGGTTTCCATCTCTCCACGGACGGAGCCCCCTAAGGGCCCAGGCCAATCCGGCTGGGCTTTCTTTTTAATCAAAAAAACACGAACACGATCATTCCAATGTCTGCCTTGCGTTCCGAAAGTCGTCTGCAGCGGCTGTTGCCGGCGCCCCTGAATATCCCCCCCAAACAATGGTTGCGTGCTGGCCTCGGCGCACTGCTTGGCCTGTTCCTCGCCGGTTGGTTGACCAGCATGGTCTATGGCCCCGGCATTGCCCTGCACCTGCTGGGCCCGCTGGCGGCATCGGCGGTGCTGGTGTTCGCCGTGCATTCCGGGCCGCTGGCTCAGCCGTGGCCGGTATTGGGCAGCTATGCCCTGGCCGGCGCTGTGGGCCTGGCCATGCGCGAGGGCTTCGGCCCGCAGCTGTGGGTCGCCGCCGCGGCGCTGGGCATTTCGATCCTGGTGATGTGCCTGTTGCGCTGCCTGCATCCGCCGGGTGGCGGCGTGGCGGTGAGCGCTGTGCTGGCCGACTCGGGGCTCACGGCGCTGGGCGACCACCTGCTTGAGCCAGTGCTGCTCAACGCGTTGATCCTGGTGGCGGTGGCAGTCGTGTACAACCGCCTGACCGGTGTGCGTTACCCCAAGGGCGCGGCGCCGCGCAAAGACCTGCATCACACCCATGACCCGTTGCCCAGCGAGCGGGTCGGGGTGAGTGGTGCAGACCTGGACCAGGCATTGGAAGAGATCGGCGAGTACGTGGACGTCACCCGCGACGAACTGGAGCGCATCATCCTGGCTACCGAGCAGCACGCCTTGCAACGCAGCCTGGGTGGCATCACCGCAGCCTCGGTGATGTCCCGCGATGTGCAGTTCGCCGCGCCGGACACCACCCTGGAACAAGCCTGGAAGATGCTCACTAGCCATCACCTGAAAACCTTGCCAGTGCTGCAAGCGGGCAAGCTGGTGGGCATCGTCAGCCTCAGCGACCTGGTTGGCCCGGCCATGCAGCGTGGCCAGTTCAGCTGGCGGCAGCTGTTCGGGCGCAAGGCAGTGCGCATGGAGCAGGTGATGAGCCGGCGTGTGGTCAGTGTCGGCAGCCAGCATCCGCTGGAGCGCTTGCTGCCGCTGCTGTGCGAACAAGGCCTGCACTGCCTGCCGGTACTCGATGGCGAGCAGCTGGTTGGCGTGATCACCCAGACCGACCTGATTGCCGGCCTCAAGCGCCAGTTGCTCAGCGATGCCGGGCGCGTTTCAGATCAGCGGGTCCCAGCGTTGTGACCAATCGCTGGCGCCGGCAGCCACCTGCCGGCGCAGCACCGCGAAGGCTTGTTGCAAGGCCTCGCTGTCACGCTCGCGGGGGTACACCATGAACGTCGGGTAGGTGAACTCCGGGGCTTGCGGTACCCGCTCGAACACGCCGTTGTCCAGGTACGCCTGCACAACGCGGGTACGGAAATAACCGCTGCCGCCCTGGTCGAGGATGAACTGCAAGGCCAGCGGCCCGAGGTTGAAACTGAGCGCCGGGCGCGCGCAGTCGGGCAGGGCAGCATCGTGCTGGCGGCGGAACGCCTCGCCCCAGTCGATGTAGATATACGGTTCGGGCTGATCGACCCGGCGTATGCGGATCAACTTCTCTTCCATCAACTGCTCCACCTGCAGGCCCGGGCCGTAGGTTGGCTGGTACACCAGCGCGGCGTCCAGCAGGCCCATCTGCACCTTGCGCAGCAGCGATTCACCGTCGCTCACCTCGCTGCGGATGGCGTGGCTGGGTAGCTCGCGGTGCAGGGCGCTGACCCAGTCGAGCAGCATCGGGTTGCCCAGGCTTACCTCGGCGCCCACGTGCAGCACCTGCTGGCAGCCTTGAGGCAGCGGCAGGTCGCGGCGCGCCGCCTCCCATGTTTGTACCAGCTGGTTGGCATAGCTGACGAAGGCTTCACCGTCGCTGGTCAGGCTGGCGCCGTTGCGGCTGCGCACGAACAGCTGGCAGCCGAGCTGTTGCTCGAGGCGTTGCACGCGAGCGGTGATGGCCGTCTGCGACACGAACAGGCGCTCTGCGGCGGCGACCAGGCTGCCGCAACGCACGATTTCCAGAAAGGTTCGGGCCTGCTCGATATCCATGGGCTGCTCTGTGGCTTGAAGGGGCGCCTATTCTACGGCCTTTGCACTGTTATGGGGCGGCTGCGCGCTCCCTGCAAATGTGCATATGCGTTGTGACTTTAGTCCCATGGCGGGCGCGGCGTGGCGGTCCATACTCAGTATTCGCCCTTCAATAACAACAAGTACCGGGTTGCCATCAACATGACTTACCAGCACAGCTACGCCCACTCCATTGCCGACCCTGCCGCCTTCTGGGCCGAACAGGCCGATCACCTGGCCTGGTACCGCAAACCTTCCCTGACCCTGCAGGAAAACCCCGACGGCACCCACCAATGGTTTGCCGATGGCCGCCTGAACAGTTGCTACCTGGCCCTTGATCGGCAGATCGAGCTGGGCCGTGGCGAGCAGGCGGCGTTGCTCTACGACTCGCCGGTAACCGGCGTGCAGCAGGCGTTCACCTTTTACCAGCTGCGGGACGAAGTGGCGCGCCTGGCCGGCCTGCTGCGCCAATTGGGGGTAGGCAAAGGGGATGGGGTAATCATCTACATGCCGATGGTGCCCCAGGCCGCCATGGCCATGCTTGCCTGTGCGCGAATCGGTGCGGTGCACTCGGTGGTGTTTGGCGGTTTCGCTGCCAATGAACTGGCCCTGCGTATCGACGATGCGCGGCCAGCGCTGCTGCTGACGGCATCCTGTGGCCTGGAGTTCGACCGGGTGATCGAGTACAAGCCGCTGGTCGATCGCGCCCTGCAACTGGCTAGCCACCAGCCCCGGCATGTGTTGGTGCTGCAGCGGCCCCAGGCCCGCGCCCCGTTGCAGCCCGGCCGCGACCTCGACTGGCAGGAGGCGCTGGCGGGTGCCGAGCCGGTGCCCCCCGTGGAGCTGGCTGCCGCTGACCCGCTGTACATCATGTATACCTCCGGCACCACGGGCAAACCCAAGGGTATCGTCCGTGAAAACGGTGGCAACGCGGTGGCGCTCTGTTATGCCATGCGCCACATCTATGGCATGCAGGCCGGCGATGTGTGGTGGGGCATATCTGATGTCGGCTGGGTGGTGGGCCATTCGTTGATCGTCTACGGGCCGTTGATGAGCGGCTGCACCACGGTGTTCTACGAAGGCAAACCGATCCGCACGCCGGATGCTTCGGCCTACTGGCGAGTGGTTGAACAATACAAGGTCAACGCGTTGTTCTGCGCACCGACCGCCATGCGCGCCATCCGCAAGGAAGACCCGGACGGCGAACTGATCCGTAACCATGACCTCAGCTCGTTGCGCCAGTTGTTCCTGGCCGGGGAGAAACTCGACTCCAGCACCCATGAATGGTTGGAGCGGGTCACTGGCAAACCGGTACACGACCACTGGTGGCAGACCGAAACCGGCTGGCCGGTCACCGCGCCTTGCGTGGGCCTGGACGGCAGCGCGGCGCGGCCGGGGTCGAGCAACCGTGCGGTGCCGGGTTACCACGTGCGCGTGCTGGATGACGACGGGCACTTGCTGGGCCCGAATCATCAGGGCGCCATTGTCATCGCACTGCCGCTGCCGCCCGGGTGCAGCCAGACCTTGTGGGGCGACCACGAACGTTACCTGCAAGCGTATCTGCGCACCTACCCCGGTTACTACCATACGGGCGATGGCGGCTACCTGGATGACGAAGGTTTCGTCTACATCATGGGCCGTACCGATGATGTGATAAACGTGTCGGGTCATCGCCTGTCCACGGGCGAGATGGAGGACCTGGTGGCGCGCCACCCTGCAGTGGCCGAGTGCGCGGTAATTGGTGTGCATGACGAGATCAAGGGGCAGGTGCCGCTGGCGCTGGTGGTGCTCAAGGATGGTGAGGGCATCAGCGAGGGGCAGCTGCTGGTCGAACTGGTGGGCAGGGTGCGCGAGGAGATAGGTGCGCTGGCGTGTTTCAACCGTGTGCGGTTGGTGAAGCGCCTGCCCAAAACCCGTTCCGGGAAGATCTTGCGCGCGGTGCTGCGCAAGATCGCCGATGGGCAGGCGTATATGCCGCCATCGACGCTGGATGATCCGGCGGTGCTGGGGGAGATCGAGGCGGTGCTGGCGGATTTGCCTCGGGCGGGTTGATGGGTGGCCTTGCTGGCCTCTTCGCGGGCAAGCCCGCTCCTACAGGGGCGGCGCAGCCTTTGCGGGGCGGGCTCGCCCGCGATGGGGCTTGTTCAGCCAGCGGAGCTGTCAGGCCCAACCTGATGCAACTGCCCCAAGCGGCTACGCGTACGCATCAGGTCGGCAATCGCCCCACCCAGGCTGTCCTCCAGCGGCCGACGCCCGATCACCGTCACCTGCCGGTCCTGGTCATACAGCACATCCACCAGGTTGACGAAGCGCTGCTGCGCCGCCAGTGAGCATTCCGACAGGTCATACAGCCCATCGATGATCCATGCGTCGTACTGCCCGGCAAGCACCAGGTAGTCAATCACCGCGGTGGGCTGTTCGCACAGGTCGTCGAACGCGAACATCACCTGCCGGCCGTCACTGCTCAGCGCACGCACGTTGCGTTTGTTCACTTCCAGCATGATCGGCTGAGGGTTCGGCACATTCAGCGCCTGGCGCTGCGCCGCATCGCCCGGCCAGGCATAGTGCCCCTGGGTAAACCGCTGGTGCTCACGGTTGGCCGGCAAACTGCGAAAATCCGTGTCACCGCCCACCTCGAGCACCTCCATGCGCCCCTCGATCAGGCGAATCACCGGCAGGAAGCGTTCGTGGTACAGCGGGTTGGGCAGCAGCCCCGCTGGCGCGTAGTTGCAGGTCACCAGCAGGAAGATGCCGCGTGCGAACAAGGCGTTGAACAGGCGGGTGAGCAGCATGGCATCACCGATGTCATGCACATGGAACTCATCGAAGCACAGCACCTGGCAGTCGCCCAGCAGCTCATCCAGGGTCGAGCCCAACGCATCGTCCAGCAGCCGGTGGCGGTGCATGCCCTGGTGCAGGCGGGCGAAGAAATCATGAAAGTGCAGGCGGCGTTTGGCGTCGACGGGTACGGCCTGGAAAAAACCGTCGAGCAGCCAGCTTTTGCCGCGGCCCACCGAGCCGTACAGGTACAGGCTGCGCGGCTCGCCACCTGGCAAACGCGCAAGCTGCTCGGCCATGCTGTGAATGACCCGCCGCTGGCCATCGCTGAGCTGATAGCCGCGGCTGCGTGCTTTATCTTCAAACCACGCAAGCAGTTCACTCTGGGCGGGTGAAGCGGTGCGCAGGCGTTGGCCGAGCTGGCGTAGCGGTGAAGGGATCCAGGCAGACAAAAGCGAAGCTCCTCGGGCGAAGGAATGGCAGGCTGCAGCTTGCCCGAGCTCTGCGGGTTTGACTAATGGAAAAAATGCAGCGTATCTATCGCCTGGCCAGATACGTCATGCCTTGCGCTCCAGCTGGCGCTCGATCATGTATTTGACGGTCAGGCGGCGTTCCTTGAGTTGGCGCAGGTCGTCATCCTGGAAGTTGCCCGCCGAAATCGATTCGGCAGCCAGCACTTGGTTGTCGATGTCGATGTACTCGTCGAGCAGGCGGTCGAGGGTCTTGTCCTGCTGGCGCCGCTGCTGGACGATTTCGCGGGGGTAGTGCAGGTCCTGGTAAAGGTCGTGGGAAACAGGCATGGCGTCCTCCTTGGTCAATGCAGATTGCTTATCTGATTGGAAGGGCGGAATGCGATTGTGTTAAAGCGAAGCGGCGGAAAACCGACGGGTGGTCGCCCAGCACTACGCTTTACCGCCTCCAAACACTAACTTGCTGTTTTAAAGCATTTTTTTTGCTTCAGGGGGTTCACAGGTCGAAAGATTGTTGTTAAAGTGCCGCGCATTCCAAGACAACAACCCAGTTGTCACTCAGTTGGAATGGTCAGAGCAGCTAACGCTGCATCCGATACAGGGGCGTCGCCAAGCGGTAAGGCAGCAGGTTTTGATCCTGCCATGCGTTGGTTCGAATCCAGCCGCCCCTGCCATTTTTCAAATACGTATTTCAACCCGGTGCAGATTATCTCGGCGCTGGGTTTTGTCGTTTCCGTCGTTTGCGCTGGCCGCTTCGCGAATCAACCCGCTCTCATTGAACCAACGCTAACTTACTGATTGGGCGGGGATCCTGTAGGAGCGGCGCTCCCACAGGGCCAGCGTCGCCCTCAAGCGCAGCGCTGTCCCTGTAGGAGCGGGTTTACCCGCGAAGGGCCGGTGAGGGCAACATCAATTACCTGGGATTACCTGGCGACCCTCAACAGCTCATCCAGCACCCGCGCCAGCTCTTCAGCCTGCACCGGCTTCTGCATCACCAGGCTGTCGGGCAACTCCAGCCCCTGCAACTCCGCATACCCGGTCAAGAACACCACCGGCAATAGCGGATGCCGTTCGCGTGCTGCGTGGGCCAACTGGGCGCCGTTGAATTCGGGCATGGCAAAGTCGGTCAGCAACAGGTCGATCTCATCGTCCAGCAAGGCCAGCGCCTGTTCGCCGTTGTGCGCCTGGCGCACCTGGTAACCGTACTGGCGCAGCACATCGCCGAGCATGTCGCGCACCAGGTGGTCATCATCCACCAGCAGCACCGTACGGTCGCGGCCGCTGTCGCTGGCCGACTGCAAGGCAGCCGGTAGCACAGGTTCAGCCGCCACCTCATGCTTCACCGCCGGCAGGTATACGGCCACCTGGGTACCATGCCCCGGCTCGGTATCGATGCGCACGCCGCCACCGGACTGCTTGGCAAAGCCGAATACCTGGGCCAGCCCCAGCCCCGAGCCTTTGCCGATGTCCTTGGTGGTGAAGAACGGTTCGAACACCTTGGCCACCACTTCCTCGCTCATGCCGCAGCCGGTGTCGCGGATGCTCAGCATCACGTACTCCCCCGGTTCGGGGTCTTCCGGGCGTTGCGGGCGTGCGTCGATCCGCGTGTTGCGGGTCGCGAGGGTCAGTTGGCCACCTTCGGGCATGGCGTCACGCGCATTGATCGCCAGGTTGAGGATGATCATTTCGGTCTGGGTCGGGTCGGTCAGCGCTTGCCACAGGCTGTGGTCCAGGTCCAGGCGGACCGAAACGTTGCCGCCCAGGGTGCGGCGCAGCAATTCCTCCAGGCCGCTCAACGTGCGGTTGAGGTTGAGCGGCACCGGCTCCAGGCGCTGACGGCGAGAAAAGGCCAACAGTTGCGACGTCAGTTTTGCGCCCCGCTCACCTGCTTCGCGAATGTGCGTAAGGCGCGTGCGGGCTTTGGCCAGGTCATTCTTGCCCAGGTCCCGCTCAAGAAAGCTGGCGCCGGTGAGGATGACCGTGAGCAGGTTGTTGAAGTCGTGGGCGACGCCGGCCGTCAGCTGCCCGACCGCTTCCAGCCGCTGCATCTGCTGCAGTGCCGCCTCGATGCGCTCGCGCTCGGTGATCTGCTCGCGCAGGCGGTGGTTGGCTTCAGCCAGGCCCAGGGACGCTTCGCGCTCGCTGGTGATGTCGCGCGCGACCACATACAGCAGCGTGTCTTCCGGCACCACCACCCAGGACAGCCAGCGCAGCTGGCCACCGGCATGCTGGATGCGGCCGACGAAGCGGGCACTGGTGCGGCCATGGGCGAGGGCGGCCAGCTCGGTCAGCAGCGACTCCTGGTCGGCTTCGGGCAGCAGGTGCAACAGCGAGGTCTGGCTCAGGCGCTCCCGCGAAAAACCCAGGCTGGCTTCCCAGGCAGGGTTCAAGGCCACCGGGGTAAGGTCCTTGTTGAGCACCGCCAGCAAGTCCTGGGACAACTCCCAGGCGCGGTCACGCTCGCGGGTGCGGCGCTCGACCCGTTCGCCGAGCATTTCGTTGAGCTGCTTGAGTGCCTGGGTGGCCAGGCGTTGCGTGTGGATGTCCTGCAGCACGCCAGAGAAGCGCGTGCACTGGCCATCGACAAACTGGCTCTGGCCGCTGCTGAGCAGCCAGCGCGGTTCCATGCCATTGGGCTGGGCGATGCGGAACTCGACCCGGTACAAGCCGTCGCTGTCCGGGCGCATGGCGTGTTGCACCGCTTCGCGCACCCGCGGCACGTCTTCGGGGTAAATGCCGGCGTAGAAAACCTCCAGGGTCATTTCGGTGTCGACTGGCAGGCCGAACAGGGTTTTGCAGCGGTCGTCCCAGACCAGCAGATCCTCCTGCGGCCGGAAGTCCCAGGTGCCCATGCCCGCGGCATCGATGGCAATGCGTGCGCGTGCCTCGACATCCGCCAGCGCTTCCTCCGCACGGCGCCTGCGCTGGCGCTCGTGTACTTCAGTGAGCGCCCGGCGCACGGCCTTGGGCAGCAGGGGCAGGTTTTTCTTCAGCACATAGTCGGTGGCACCCAGGCGGATCATCTCCACCGCATGCTCTTCACCGTAGATGCCGGACAGGTAGATGAACGGCGTGTCGGGCGCCAGGCGCTGGGCGATGGCCAGCACTTCGGTGCCGGACGAGCCGGGCAGCACGCAGTCGCAGAGGATCAGGTCATAGCTGGTTTCGCGCAGGGCGTGCTCGGCGGCGATGTGGTCGAACACCAGCCGCGATTGCACCAGCAACCCGCTGCGCTCAAGGCTCAGCAGGGTCAGCTCGGCATCCATCGAGCTGTCTTCGACCATCAGTAGTTTGAGCGGCGTTGGCTGCATCTTCGCGGCGGGCCTCAGTTGCTGCCACGCCGGTTCAGGCGCAGGGAGCCGGGTGGGGGTTCGTTGAGCACCGCCCAGAATATGCCAAGGTCGGAGATCGCCGCGACGAACTCCCTGAACTCCACGGGCTTGACCACGTAGGCGTTGACCCCCAGCTCATAGGCGCGCAGCAGGTCGGGCTCCTCGCGCGAGGAGGTCAGCATCACCGTCGGGATGCTCCGTAGCTCCGCCGTGGCGCGTACTTCCTTGAGCACCTCCAGGCCATCGACCTTGGGCAGCTTCAGGTCCAGCAGCAAGACCGCTGGGTTGCCGTCGTCGCGGTCGGCATAGGCATTGCGGCGCAGCAGGTAGTCGAGGGCGTCGGCGCCGTCGCGCAAAACGATGACCTCATTGGCCAACTGGCTGCGTTCCAGGGCCAGGAGGGTAAGCTCCAGGTCCCTGGGGTTGTCTTCGACCAGCAGGATAGGTTTGAGCATGATCTTTCGGGTGCCTCAGGTGTTCTCTGGATGACGGGGTAGGGTGAAATGGAAACTGGCGCCTTGGTCGACCTGGCCTTCGGCCCACACCCGGCCGTCGTGGCGCTCGATGATCCGGCGCACGCTGGCCAGGCCGATCCCGGTGCCCTCGAAGTCTTCCATGCGGTGCAGACGCTGGAACACGCCAAACAGCTTGTTGGCGTAGGCCATGTCGAAACCGACACCATTATCGCGAATATAGACCTCGGTTTCATCGGCGTGTTGCCGCGCGCCGATCTCGATGCGCGCCGGCTCACGGCCACGGGTGTATTTGATGGCGTTGGCCACCAGGTTGTGCAGCGCCAGGTTGATGAAGGCCGGGTCGGCGATCACCTTGGGCAGCGGCGCCACCTCCCAGACGATCTCGCGGCCCTCATAGTCCGGTGCCAGCTCCTGGCGGATGGCCTCGACCAGGGCATTGAGGTCGACATCCGACAGGCGCAGCGCCGAACGGCCCATCTGCGAGAAGTTGAGCAGGTTGTCCACCAGGCTACCGGCGAACTGCGCGGCTTCGGAGATGTGCGTGAGGAAGCGCCGGCCCCGTTCGCTCAGGCCTTGGCCTTCGATTTCACCGAGCAGTTCGGTGTAGCCGGCGATATGCCGCAACGGCGCGCGCAGGTCGTGGGACACGCTGTAGGAAAACGCTTCGAGCTCCTTGTTCGAGCGGCGCAGTTCGTTGGCCAGTTGCGCCAGCTCTTCGGCCTTGCGCAGCACAATACCGAGCACGGCAGTGCGCAGCTCCACCACACCCTCGAGGGTCAGCGGATCCCAGGGTTCGCAGTAGCCGCTGAGCTGTTCCTGCCAATGCTCGAAGCTGTGCCGCGGGTTGAGCGCGCCCTGCGGGCTGAGCTGCTTTTCGGGGCGGCCGGCCCAGTTGACCGTGCGCACCTGCTCGGGGCGGAACCACAGCAGGTAGTGGGAATGGATCTGCGAAATGGCCACCGCCAGCACGCCACCGGCATGCTCGGCCAGTTCCGGCAACTCGTCGATGTCACGGCACACATTGTCGCTGTGGAACACCGTTTCGCCATCGCGCTGGCCCAGCCAGTGCACCAGGGCGTTTACCTGGGCTTCAGGGGGCGTCTGGCCGAACAGGTCACAACGCTCGGCGGAAATCACCGCCGCGCCGCTGGCCCCGGCGAACGCCAACAGTACCTCGGGCAACGCCCGCAGGCCGTCGCTGACGCTGTCATGGTCAGCCATGGAGGAGATCATCCGCACGATGTGCTGGCGCAGGTCGAGCAGTTTTCGCGTATTGGCATGGGACTCGCGCGACTCGATCTGCAACGACAACACGCTGGCCAGCAGCTCGCAGGCGGTGCGGGTGCGCAGGTCGACCGGGCGGGGATGTTGATGGTGGCACGAGACCAGCCCCCACAGCTGGCCATCGACCACGATCGACAGTGACATCGAGGCCAGGGTGCCCATGTTGCGCATGTACTGCAGGTGCACCGGCGAAACACTGCGCAATGCGGCGAACGTCATGTCCAGCGGCTTGCCGGTGCGTGGGTTGGCGGCCGGTACCAGCGGTGAGGGCTGGTAGTTGGCATCCTCGATCACGCGGATGCGGTTCACCCGGTACAGCTCGCGGGCCTGGCGGGGGATGTCGGACGCAGGGAAGCACAGGCCGAGATACTGTGGGTAGCCGTCGTCAGCCACTTCGGCCAGCACCTCGCCGTTGCCTTCGGCATCGAAGCGGTAGGCTTTGACCCGGCCAAAGCCGGTGATGCGCTTGATCTGCAGCACGGTCTGCTGCAGCAGCTCTTGCAGGTTGCTCGCGTTGTTCAGGCTGCTGACGAAGCCGCGCACCAGCGGGTAGTAGTCACCCTGGTCGTTGATGCCAGCGGCCTGGCGCAAGGGTTCGAACTCGGCGATCAGCACCTGGTCATGGCGGTGGGCGAGCAGGCGCAGCTTGCCGGTATCGAGCGCGCCATGGCGCAGGCGTACATCGCCGATGTGGAACGGGAACACATCGTCGTTGGGCAGGCGCTCAAGGTGGGTACGCAGGTCGAAATTCTCGCTGACCACGTCGGCGAAGGCACAACCCACCAGCGCCTGGGCGGGCACGCCCAGCCAGCGCTCGACATTTTCGCTGGCCTGGAGGATGCGCAGGTTCTGGTCGTCGAGCACCAGCATGAAACCGTGGGGCTGGATGCTGCCGGGTACCTGGATCGGTTCCTGGGCACAGCGTTCCACGGCTTCGGCGAGTGCGATGTCTGCGGTCGTCAATGAATACGCTCCTGTCATGTTCGTCCATGCATGGCGCGCATGCGTGTGATGCCGACCGGTTGGTCGCTGTGCACCGTACCAGAATGCGCACGGCTTTGCCGGCCTATGGCCATTGGAGGCATTGAACGTGCGTGGGTTCGGTGTGCTTGAGAAAAATCTTGAGGGTTGTTGCTTCAGCCCGTTAAGCCTTTGTTATTACTCCCAAAGAATGGCGCCTGGCGATCACGCCTGCGCCCCCGGCTGCTACGCTCAAAATCAGAACACATGTAACAAGGAACGTGAAGTGACGGAACGCTTTCTGGCCGGGCTGTTGGGCCTGTTGTTGAGCGGCAGTTTGTTGAGCAGCAGTGCCGTAGCGGCGGACTTCCTCGTCGAGGTGCGGGTCCAGGTGCAGCGGGGCTGCATGCTGATCAATCAGCAGCGCGATGCGGGCGCACAGGCCCTGGGTCGTATCGACCTGGGCGCTGCCGCACGTCTGGATGGCCCTGGCGCCCCGCTGAGTGGCGTGCTGCTGAACCAGCGCCCGCCACGGCTGGAATGCAACCCCGACACGCACTACCAGGTGCGCGTTGATGGCGGCCAGCACGGCGGCGCCGGTGAGCTGCGCTTTCTGGCCAGTGAAGACACCCAAGCCCGGCCCATTCCTTACCGCCTGTACCGCGACGCCGCCTGGCGCGAGCCGGTGGCCGTGGGCGAACCGCACGCCGCACGCGTGCCCGACAGCGGCACGGTCGAACTCCCGCTCTACGCCCGCATCGACAAGCTGGCCTGGGTACCGCGTGCGGGCCAGTACGCCGACCTGCTCAAAGTCACGGTCACCTGGTAGCGAGGCCACCATGCACAAGGACGTCACGCCATGAACCGCACTTCGATCCTGCTGCTCAGCCTTGGCCCTCTGCTGTTGCCTGCTGGCACCGCCCATGGCACCACGACCGGCTTCATCCAGGCGCGCCTGGTAATCAGCGCTGCCTGCCAGATCAGCAGCGGCGACCAGCCGCCCGCGACCCTCGGTAACCCCGGGTTGATGGACTTTGGCGAGCGCGGCCCGAACTGGGACCAGCCGCTGCGCAGCCGAGTGGACGAAGCGGGCGGCGAGGGCAGTTTGCAGATCAGCTGCACGCCACAGGTCAGGGCCTTCAACGTGCGCATCAATGGCGGCCTCAATGGCAACGACGGTGTGCGCAGGCTGAGCAACGGCCGCGAACTGATCCCTTACCAACTGGCGGTCGACCCGGGCGGCAACAGCCGTTACGGCATCGGCCAGGCCCGCGCCTTCACCATCAGCAGTACCGAGCAAGTCCCGATTCCGATTTACGGCGTGGTGGTGGCGCAGCCGCGCGCACTGCCGGCCGGGCTGTACCGCGACACCCTGAGAGTGACCCTGGACTGGTAAACAACGCAAGGAGACTCCGATGCGAACGAACCTCACCCACTGCATCCTCGCTGGCCTTGGCCTGGCGTTGGCATCCCACGCCCAGGCCGCTACGGTGACCGGGACCATCAGCTCGACCCTGACGCTGATATCGGCCTGCCAGGTCAATGGCACCACAGGTACCTCGGGGCTGAACTTCGGTACCCTCAGTTTCGGCACCCAGGAGGCGCTGTTCACCACGGCCAACGGCCAGGTGCTGGGCGGTGGCGGCGGCGCCATGAGCATCCTCTGCTCGGCCGGCACGGTGCCAGCGATCCGCGTGCGCGCGGGCGCCCATGATGGCGCATCGAGCGGTGGCACCCGGGCGCTGGCCGACGGCGCCGGCAACTTCGTACCGTACGACTTCTATACCGACACCGGGCGTACCCAACTGCTGGCCATCGACGGCACCATCACCCTGCCGACCAGCACGGGCGTGGCCCAGACCGTCAACCTCTACGGCCAGGCACGCGGCAAGGCCGGCCTGCCGGCCGGCGTCTACACCGACACGGTGGCCGTCGAGCTGTCGTTCTGAGCCGCGGCCATGCGCCGTTGGCTTGGCGGCTGTGTCACGGGGGTTGGGCTGTTGCTGGCAACGCCAGTGAACGCCGCGACCAGCAGCACGTTCCAGGTTTCGGCGACGATCACCGCAGGTTGCTTGGTGGTGGGCGGTGTCACCAGCTATGGCGTGCTCAATTACGGCACGCAATCGGCGCTGTCGACCGGGATTCTCAGTACCTCGTTGGGGGGGACCACCGTGACCTTCCAGTGCACGCCGGGGGTCAGCCTGAGCATGAGCCTGGACGGCGGGCAGAACGCCGCCAGCGGCACGCGCTACCTCAAACGCAGCGGCGGCACCCAGGTGCTGGCCTATCAGCTTTATCAGGATGCGGGCTACAGCCAGAGCCTGGGCATCGGCCAGAGCGCAGTGGTGAGCTACAGCGACCCAACCGCGATCAAGCTGCCCGTCTATGGGCGTACCCAACTGACCGGGACGCTTCCCGCAGGCACCTATACCGATGTAGTGCAAGTGACGGTGACCTGGTGAGACAACCGGGCCCCAGACATTAGACCAAGGAGAGCGGCATGCGGGCAGGCGCGAAGTGGGCGCAGGGTTTGATCGGGTTATTGCTGCTGGCGAGCTTGCCAGCGGGGGCGGCGACTTCAGTGCTTATCTGGCCGATCGATCCGGTACTGGAAGCGGACCAGAAGGCCGGTGCGCTGTGGCTGGAAAACCGCGGCACGGCCCCGGCCAGCCTGCAGGTGCGGGTGTTCGCCTGGCGCCAGGGTAATTATGAAGAACAATTCCAGGCGCAGCGCGAGATCATCGGCAGCCCGCCGGTGGCCACCATCGCCCCGGGGCAGAAGCAGTTGATCCGCCTGACCCGCACCGGCAGCTCGCCGGCCGGCCAGGAGCAAGCCTACCGCATCATCATCGACGAAATCCCTTCGCCACTGCCAACGGACAACGCCAACCAGGGCGCCACGGCGGCTATTCGCCTGCAGATGCGTTATTCGGTGCCGCTGTTCGTCTACGGCGAAGGCCTGTGGGGCAAGCCGGACCCGGAAGGCAAACGCAGCGCCAGTGGCGTCGGCAAGCCGCAGTTGAGCTGGCGGCCGGTGACGGTGCAGGGCAAACCCTATGTCGAATTGCGCAACACCGGCCCGGTGCACGCGCGCCTCACGGACGTGGTGGTGCAGCAGGGTAGCCAGGCCAAACCCTTGGCCGAAGGCCTGCTCGGCTATGTGCTGCCCGGCGCCAGCATGCGCTGGCCAGCGCCGGTGGTACCCAACAGCAGTGGCGTACTGAAAGGGAGGGTGAACGGCCAGGAGGCTGCCGAAGCGATCCGCCAGGGGCAATGAGCCCGAAACTGATTGATGTTCTGGGGCCAGGGAGGACCCGGCAATGGTCGGAATCCGTGTGTGAAATGGCTGTCGCGGGCAACGCGCCGCTGGTACCTGGGGTTGGCCGTATTGGGCCCCAGCCTGGCTGTGGCCGACGACCTGCCGCCGCCGCCCACCGAAGCCGCCGCCACCGCCGATGCCACGCTGTACCTCGACCTGTTGGTGAACCAGGTGCCCAGGGCTGAGCTGGTGCCCGTCCAGCAACGGGCTGGCCGGCTGTTCCTCGACAGTGAAGTGCTGCGTGCGGCCGGCATCGCGCTGCCGGGTGCGCCGGAAGGTGAAGTGGCGCTGGACGGCGTGGCGGGCCTGCACACCGACTACGATAGCCAGAACCAGCGCCTGCTGCTGCAAGTACCGCCCGCGTGGCTGCCGGACCAGCAGGTAGGCGACCGCAACCTGTACCCGGCCAGCGATGCGCGCAGCAGTTTCGGCGCGCTGTTCAACTATGACCTGTACCTGAACGACACCGACGACGGCGGCACCTACCTGGCCGCCTGGAACGAGCTGCGCCTGTTCGACAGCTGGGGTACCTTCGCCACCACCGGCCAGTGGCGCCAGTCGTTCAACGGCGCGGTCACCGACGACAGCCGCCAGGGTTTCCTGCGTTATGACACCACCTGGCGCTTCACCGACGAGCAGCGCTTGCTGACCTACGAGGCCGGCGATTTCGTTACCGGTGCCTTGCCCTGGACCAGCTCGGTGCGTGTCGGCGGCCTGCAGCTGTCGCGGGATTTTGCCGCGCGCCCGGACCTGGTCACCTATCCCTTGCCGGCGTTCGCTGGCGAGGCGGCAGTGCCCACCTCGCTGGACCTGTTCATCAACGGCTACAAGTCCAGCACCACCGAGTTGCAACCTGGGCCTTACACACTGACCAACGTGCCGTTCATCAACGGTGCGGGCGAGGCGGTGGTGGTGACCACCGACGCCCTGGGCCGGCAGGTGTCCACCACGTTGCCGTTCTATGTCACCAGCAGCCTGCTGCAAAAAGGTCTTTCTGACTTCACGGTGGCTGCCGGCAGCCTGCGCCGCGACTATGCCGTGCGCGATTTCAGCTACGGCCCCGGCGTGGCTTCGGCCAGCCTGCGCCATGGCGTCAGTGACTTCTTCACCCTGGAAAGCCACGTCGAAACCGCCGAGTCGCTGGTTCTCGGCGGCCTGGGCGGCAATATGCGTCTGGGCAATTTCGGTGTGCTCAACGCGGCCTTGGCGCAGAGCCAGTTCGACGGTGAAAAAGGCCATCAGCTCGCCCTCGGCTACCAGTACAACAGCCAGCGTATGGGCTTCAGTTACCAGCGCCTGCAACGCCATGGCGACTATGCCGACCTGAGCCGGGTAGACAGCCCCCACATGCGACTGAGCCAGCGCAGCGAGCAGGTCACCCTGAGCCTCAACCTTGACCGCTTCGGCAGTCTGGGTGCGGGTTACTTCGATGTACGGGCCGGTGACGGCACGCGCACCCGGCTGATCAACCTGAGCTGGAGCAAGCCGCTGTGGGGCAACAGCAGCATTTACCTGTCGGCCAACCGTGAGGTCGGCGACAGCCAGTGGGCGGTGCAGGCGCAATGGGTGATCCCCATCGACTTCAGCGGCACCCTGGCCCTGAGCATGGAGCGCAGCAAGGAAGGCGAAGACCTGCAGCGGGTCAACTACAGCCGTGCAGTGCCGGTGGGCGGCGGCGTGGGTTACAACCTGGGCTATGCCACCGGTGGCGACCGCGACGCCTACCGCCAGGCCGATGTCACCTGGCGCCTGCAGTCGGTACAGCTGCAGGCTGGCGTCTACGGCAACAGCGGCGAGATGACCCGCTGGGCCGACGCCAGCGGCTCGCTGGTGTGGATGGATGCGGGGGTGTTCGCCGCCAACCGCATCGATGATGCCTTCGTGGTGGTCAGCACCAATGGTTACGCCGATGTGCCGGTGCGCTACGAGAACCAGGAGATCGGCCGCACCGACAAAGGCGGCCATCTGCTGGTGCCATACAGCAGTGGCTACTACCGCGGCAAATACGAAATCGACCCCATGGACCTGCCGCCCGACGTGCTCGCGCCCAATGTGGAGCAGCGGGTTGCGGTGCGCCGTGGCAGCGGCTACTTGCTGGAATTCCCACTCAAGCGTGTGCTGGCCGCCAGCCTCGAACTGGTGGACGGCAACCAGCAGCCGCTCAAGCTGGGCAGCACGGTCATCCACCAGCAAAGCGGGAGCCAGGCGGTGGTGGGCTGGGATGGGTTGGTGTACCTGGAGAACCTGTCGCCGCACAACCGCCTGCAGGTGCAGCTGGAAGGAGGAGGGCAGTGCCAGGTCGAATTCGATTTGCCGCAGGTGGAGGGCTCGATCCCCTTGATCGGCCCGCTGGTGTGCCGATGAACAGGGCGCGATGTCGCCTGTTGCTGGCCACGCTGCTGCTGCCGGCAAGCTCGGCCTGGGCATTGTGCTCGTCGCCGGCGACCGCGCCTGCAGCGTTCGGCACCGTCAACTCGACGCTGGTGCGCAACGCCGTGCAAAATGCCTCGACGACCAATGCCGGGCTGCAATGCACGGGCTCGCTGTTGTCACTGCTGGTGAACAGCGATCACTTCTACCTCACCATTACGTCTGCGGGAACCGGGCTGCGGGGGCCGACCGGGGATGTCATCCCGTATACGATCTACGCCAATAACACCACCAGCTACCCCATCGCCCGTGGCACGCAGTTCGACTTCGCCCGCAACGGTCTGATCGACGCGTTGGGGCTGCTCAATGGCAACTCGCCCAAAACCGTGCCGCTGTATCTGAAGACGGTGGTCGGCGCCAATGTTGCGGCGGGTGTTTACACCGAGACGCTGAACCTCGCCTGGGTGTGGGATTACTGTTCGGGCATCGGCCTGGGCAATATCTGCCTGGGCCGTGATAGAGGCTCAGGAAACCAGACCCTGACGGTGACCCTGACTGTCAGTAACGACTGCCAGATCACCACGCCCAGCATCAACTTTGGCAGTGCCCCGGTGGTGGCGGGCTTCGGTACGGTGAGCCAGGGCATCAGCTTGTCGTGCACCAAGGGCAGCAGCTATACGGTGGGGCTGGATGACGGCCAGAATGCGGCTGGCGGGCGCCGGCGGATGAAGTCCGCGGCCAACAACTACCTGGCTTATGACATCTTCAAGAGCGCAGGTGCCGTGCGCTGGGGTTCGCTGACGAGTGCGAGAAGGTCGAGCAGCGATGCCGATGTGAACCCAGGCGTGGGCACCGGGACCGGCAGCCAGGTATTCAATTACAACGCCAAGGTCTATACCGACCAGGCCACACCGCCGGCCACGACTTATACCGATAACGTGATTCTCGATGTGCAGTTTTGACTGTGCGCGCCTGGGCCGGCCCTTCGCGGGCAAGCCCGCTCCTACAGCCAGCACGGCGGTGAACCTGTAGGAGCGGGCTTGCCCGCGAGAGGCAGGAACTGTCAGCGCAAATCGTCAACCATCTTCAGCAAGGTTTCCAGCACCGCCCCCGCCAACGCCTTCGACCGCTCACCCGACCAGCCGGTCGCCGGGTTGGGCGCATCGTCGTGGTCCTTGAACGGCATTTCCAGGGTCAGCGACAAGCAGCCATACGCCATCCCCACCGCATTGCACGCCAGCGTGGTGTTGGCCTGCCCCGGCTCATCACGTGTGTAGCCATACTTCGTCTGGAAGTCCGGCGTAACGCTGCACAACGTACTGCGGAACTGCTCCTCCAGCTTGGCCAGCCGCGGCGTATAGCCAGGGTTGCCTTCGCAGGCCGCCGTGAACACATGCGGGATTTCCTCATCCCCATGCACGTCGATAAACGCGTCCACCCCATATTGCTTCATCTGCGCCTGGGCAAAGAACACCTCCGGGCTCAGCTCGACACTGGCATCCTGCCAGGCCCGGTTGAGGTCTTTACCCTTGAAGTTGGTGCGCAGGTGGCCAAGGAATGCGCCATCGGGGTTCATGTTGGGGATCAGGTACAAGTCGGCTTTGGCCAGCAGTTGCTGAACGACGTCATCGTTCGCTTGCAGCCGATCGATCACACCCTCCATGAACCACTCGGCCATATGCTCGCCCGGGTGCTGCTGGGCGATCAGCCACAGCTTGCGCTTGCCTGCACCACCGTTGCCGGCGCGCAGCAGAGGGATGTCGCGGCCTTGCACGCTGCGGCCATGGGCCAACAGCTCGACCCCTTCGATTTGCTGGGCACGTTCGATCAACTGGTTGTGGCGCGCGCGTGGGTAGGGCTCGAAGTAGGCGAACCAGATCTGCTCCTGCTCGGCCTTCACTTCAAAGGCCAGTGCCTTGCCGTCGAACTGGCTGGGCACGCGGAACCAGGTGTGCTGGTCGTAGGAGGCCACGGCGTTATAGCCGGCCCAGGCGTTCTTGTAGGAGGACTCGCTGGCGTTGTCCAGGCTGAAGCGATGAACCTGACCGGGGGTGAGGCCGCTGACCTTGAAGTGGAACCACTGGAAGTGGCCGCTGTGAGTGTCCGGGCGGATGGCCAGGTGGACCTGCGCCGGGTTGCTGGCATCCAGTACCTGGATGTTGCCGGAATCAAAAGCGCAGTCGATCTGCAGGGGGGACAGCGTCACGGTCATTGGCGAGGCTCCTTGGGCTTTGTTGTGGGGGTACTGTACACCCCTTGATGGCCTCGAAGAACGTTCTTGTGCCGAGGGCTTGCTCTTTGGTCGGGTGGTAAGGTCTCGCAAGTTGAGCCGGACTGTATTATTTGGGAAAAGTCGGTAAATATAATAGTTTCTAAGAAAATTCCTACGCGCAGATTTGACTTTTCCTTCGATAATTCTGCTTGTACCTCTTGTCAAATAATCTACGATGAGGTCGCAAAAGTACGGATGGCTTCGAGGGGAGCGGGATGAAAAAAATAATAATTGGATCTCGTAACCTAGAAGGCATAACACGGCTGGAATACTGCTGTGGCTAGGCCTTTTGTCTCGTTCGGGCATAAACTTGTCGTATTGCTTATGATGATCAGTTTGCTCGGGGTCTTTCCTTTAGATGTCATCCTGCCTTCCTTTCCTGACCTTGCAGCAAGTTTTGATGTCAGTCTAAAGAGCATTGCTTTCTCGGTCAGTATCTTTGCTATAGGCGTAGCCATCTCGCAGGCAATCATTGGTCCGCTGTCGGATGTGGTCGGTAGGAAGCCATTGTTGATTGGAGGGCTTGCGGTTTCGGTAATAGGCTCGCTCGGTTGCCTGTTTTCCAAGGGTTACGAAGGCTTCATGATTTTTCGTCTGATCCAAGCCGTTGGGTGCGGCAGCTTCGTCTTGAGTCAGGTGTTAGTGCAAGATATTTTCCCTGAAAAGCAGCAACATGTATTACGTATACTAATGCTTACGTTGAGTGGCTTGCTTATTTCGCTATCCCCCCTGGCGGGGGCTGTGTTGCAGCACTATCTAGGGTGGGAGGGAAGCTTCTATATCTTCAGTGTCTTGGCGGTGGTGGTACTTCTCCTGTCCCTTCTGGTGCTACCTGACAAGCCTGTGCAGCCTGTGCGGGGTGGCATGCTGGTTAACCTTGGAAAGCTGGTGGCTGATCGCGAGTTTGTTGTCGGCTGTGCGCTGTGTTCGTTGGCCTTTAGCTGTCACTTTGTATTTGTTGTTGTTTCGCCTTTGCTGTTGATCGGTGTGCTTGGGTTGGATGAGTTCATGTTTGGGGTCGTGTTTGTCGGCTACGGGGCGGCCTATGTGATCGGAGGGCTTGTGGCTAGGAAGTTGACAGGTGTTTTACCTCTGTATACGCAAATAGGCTTTGGCCTGGCCATGATTGGCTTCGCGGGGCTGGTACTGTTCGTTTGGCAGCTTGTCGAGGAGTTGTCAGTATCAAGCCTGATGGTGCCTGTGGCGATTGGGACAATCGGGGTGGCGATAATCCGCCCATCGGCGACAAGTTATGCATTGAGAAAGCATTGTGAACGCGCAGGGGTCGCAACGTCGACCATCAATGTACTCCTGTTCGCTTCTGGAGGCGTTGTCAGCACGTTGATCGCGTCGATTGAAAATGGATTGCCAAGCGTCTTGGCGTCGGTATTCATGGCGAGCAGCTTGGTTGGGGTGTGGCTGTTGTATTTTTTGAAGAGCAACGAGCGACGAGGGGGTGGCGCTTAGATGCCTGTCTTGCCTTTTGCGGTGGTGCGCAAATCGAGCGCCGCCCGCGCGGCGCTCGATCTTATAGACGCTGAGGACCTTGCGACAGGCCTACGCCCAATAACCCATCAGCAATAGCGCAGCAACACCCAACCCAACCGCAATCGAGCACCCACCCAGCGAAAGCGCCGCGCGCCCTTGGCGGTACCAGCCATCCTGGCCCAGCTCGCGTGCCGGTGCCAGCAGGCTGCGCCAGCGCAGTTCGGTGTCATGGAAGGCCTGCAGGTGGGCTGGGTCGGCATCGAGCCAGCGGCGGAAATCGATGCGCTCACAGGCGGTTGCGTCGGGGCTTTGCAGCCGTACATACCACTGGCCGGCAACACTGGCCAAGGCATCGCCAGCGGGGCGTGCCGTTTGCA
>Ga0213823_1000072_pt1 | contig 103488 bp, 79 predicted proteins | sample MC6MC0907MG_FD_179887 | JGI IMG/M metagenome (GOLD analysis project Ga0213823, IMG submission 179887) | Enriched soil aggregate microbial communities from Iowa State University, Ames, United States - MC6-MC0907-MG | ecosystem: Environmental > Terrestrial > Soil > Unclassified | place: USA: Iowa... | reverse complement strand
GTCGCAATCCCGTCGAACCGCCTTGTGGGCCGTATAGACACGAGGCGCCTCCAGGGGTGGGAGGAGCACGCCTCGAAGGCCCTTGCCAGGGCCCCTGATTAGCGGGAGCGAGGCCATCATGCCCTTGAGAAAAAGTACCTGTCAAATGTTTTGTAGTGACTTTTTTCACTTACTACATCTTTGGTCTAATACGACTCGGCAGTCAGTTTCTAGGCCATTGGTCGAGGCCTTGAATTGCCTGGGATCAGTCCAGAAGGTCGACTTTTACACGTAAAGTCATGTTTTCACCGCGCTGGGTACTGTAAGTGTGGCTTGACGCGCTACGATCGGACTGGCTCTGCTGGTTGAACCCCGCCAAGGTGATCCATTCCCCGAGCTTGCCGGTGACTGTCGTGTCGGTGCTTTGCACTTTCACTACATCTGCACGTTCCTGGCTGATGCGATCATTATTGGTACTTATTTGCAGACGAACCGTTTCGCCGCTCAGGCTGGGGGTAACGTAGAAACCTTGGGTCACATTGCGGTATTCGGTGTTGCTTTGAATGCGCCCATAACCGTCGGTACTGGTGCTGGTGACCGGGATGCTCTGGCCAACCTGGATCAGCGCGGCCTGGCCTTCGCTGGCCTGAACCTGCTGCATGCCGCCTTCGCGGTTGCTGGTGCCGTAGCGGATGACGTGAGCGTTGCCGCGGGTGTCCTGGAAGTTGCTGTCGTTGTTGTCGACGCTGATCAGCAGGCGCTTGGGCGCGGTGTCCAACTGTTGCAGCAGGCTGCGCAGGTCGTCGATGCGCTCGGTGCTGGCATTGACGATCAGCTTGTTCTCGAAGGTGCTGACGGTGCCGTCCTTGCCGATGAACGATTGCGCAGCGGGCAGCAGTTCGGCGCTGCTGCGGTACTGCAAGGGGAGGACTTCGGTAGCGGCGTGAGCGCTGAGGGTGGCAGCCAGCAGCAAGGAAGTGAAAAGCGGGCGTAGCGGCATGTCCATGATCTCCGCAGTGGGTATCAACATGATGGCAAATTTGCCCAGGTTGTGCAGGTTATGCATCAAGGGGCGGCATCCTGCACGTTTGAGCGGTGGCCGCTGTCAGACAAATTCCGTAACATCGCGCCCCTCGATTGCCAGCCCCTCCGCCTGGACCGCCTCACAGGAACTTCATGAAACCCGTACGACTGCGCGCCGACCTGCTCGCCGGCCTGACCACCTCGTTCGCCCTGGTGCCTGAGTGCATCGCCTTCGCCCTGGTGGCTCACCTCAACCCGCTGATGGGCCTGTATGGCGCTTTCATCATTTGTACCCTGACTGCACTGTTCGGCGGCCGCCCGGGCATGATTTCTGGTGCTGCCGGATCGATGGCTGTGGTGATCATCGCGTTGGTGGTGCAACACGGGGTGCAGTACTTGCTGGCCACGGTATTGCTTGGCGGGGTGGTGATGATCTTGTTTGGCCTGCTGCGCCTGGGCAAGCTGGTGCGCCTGGTGCCTTACCCAGTGATGCTGGGCTTCGTCAACGGCCTGGCGATCGTCATCGCCCTGGCTCAGTTGGAGCACTTCAAGCAGGGCGGTCAGTGGCTCAGCGGTTCGCCGCTGTACCTGATGGTCGGCCTGGTGGCGCTGACCATGCTGGTGGTCTACATACTGCCCAAGCTGACCCGTGCCGTACCGCCCGCGCTGGTGGCCATCCTGGGGGTAGGCCTATTGGTGTACCTGCTGGGTTTGCCGACCCGCACCCTCGGCGACATGGCGCACATCGCCGGTGGCTTGCCGCAAGTGACGCTGCCAGATGTGCCATGGAACCTTGAAACGCTCAAGATCATCGCACCCTACGCGGTGCTGATGGCCATGGTCGGCCTGCTGGAGACCCTGCTGACGCTCAACCTCACCGACGAAATCACCGAAAGCCGTGGCTTCCCTGACCGTGAGTGCGTGGCCCTTGGCGCCGCCAACATGGTTTCGGGCCTGTGCGGTGGCATGGGCGGCTGCGCGATGATCGGGCAGACGGTGATCAACCTCAGCTCCAATGGCCGCGGCCGGCTATCGGGCGTGGTTGCCGGGGTGATGATCCTGCTGTTCGTGTTGTTCTTGTCGCCGCTGATCGAGCGTATTCCGCTGGCAGCCCTGGTGGGGGTGATGTTCGTGGTTGCTCAGCAGACCTTCGCCTGGGCCTCGTTGCGCGTGTTGCACAAGGTGCCGGTGAACGATGTGCTGGCAATCATTGCGGTGACCATCGTCACGGTGTTCACCGACCTGGCCGTAGCGGTACTGTTTGGTATTGTCATCGCGGCGGTGAACTTTGCCTGGCAGCATGCGCGGGAGCTGTATGCCGACAGCCACGAGGAAGCGGGCGGCGGCAAGCGTTATCAGGTACATGGCACGTTGTTCTTTGCCTCGACCGCCTCGTTCCTCAACCAGTTCGATACGGCGAAGGATCCGGTGCAGGTTACGCTGGACTGCCAGCATTTGAGCTTTGTCGATTATTCGGCAGTTGCGGCGCTGAAAACCTTGCGTGAGCGGTATACCAAGGCGGGCAAGCATCTACGCGTGGTGCACTTGTCGGAGCGGTGCAAGAAGCTGTTGAAGCGGGCTGGCGAGCAGCTCTGAGAAGGTTATTACCTGCACCGGCCCCTTCGCGGGCAAGCCCGCTCCCACAGGTATGGACCGGATTCAAGGCGGATGGAGGTCCTGTGGGAGCGGGCTTGCCCGCGAAGAGGCCAGTGCAGGTGAATGAATTATTCCCCGCGGTTCTTCTTCACGATCCCGTCAGCAATGCTGGCCGGTGCCTCGGCATAGCGGATGAACTCCATCGTGTAGCTGGCGCGGCCCTGGGTCATCGAGCGCATGGAAGTGGCATAGCCGAACATTTCGCCCAGCGGCACTTCGGCGCGTATAACCTTGCCGGCTGGCGTCTCATCGCCATCCTGGATCATCCCGCGACGCCGGCTCAGGTCGCCCATGATGTCGCCCTGGTATTCCTCTGGGGTCACCACCTCAACCTTCATCACCGGCTCTAGCAGCACTGCCCCGCCTTTTTGCGACAGCTGCTTGGTGGCCATGGACGCGGCTATCTTGTAGGCCATTTCGTTGGAGTCGACGTCGTGGTAGGAGCCGTCGAACACCGCTGCCTTCAAGTTGATCAGTGGGTAGCCGGCGAGCACGCCATTCTTCATCTGCTCTTCGATACCTTTCTGGATGGCCGGGATGTACTCGCGGGGTACCACGCCACCGACGATCTCGTTGATGAATTCCAGGCCTTCCTTGCCTTCGTCGCCCGGGGCGAAGCGGATCCAGCAGTGGCCGTATTGGCCGCGCCCGCCGGATTGGCGAACGAAGCGGCCTTCGATCTCGCAGGTGTTGCGGATCTTCTCGCGATAGGCCACCTGCGGCTTGCCGATATTGGCCTCGACGTTGAACTCGCGGCGCATGCGGTCGACGATGATGTCCAGGTGCAACTCGCCCATGCCGGAGATGATGGTCTGGCCGGTTTCCTCATCGGTGCGCACGCGGAACGACGGGTCTTCCTGGGCCAGCTTGCCCAGGGCTATGCCCATTTTTTCTTGGTCGGCCTTGGTCTTAGGCTCCACGGCTACGGAGATCACCGGGTCGGGGAAGTCCATGCGCTCTAGGATGATTGGCTTATCGATGTCGCACAAAGTATCGCCGGTGGTGACATCCTTCATGCCGATCAATGCGGCGATGTCGCCGGCGCACACATCCTTGATTTCGGCGCGCTGGTTGGCGTGCATTTGCACCATGCGGCCGATGCGTTCCTTCTTGCCCTTGACCGAGTTGAGCACGGCATTACCGGAGCTGAGCACCCCGGAATACACTCGGGCAAAGGTGAGGGTGCCGACAAACGGATCAGTGGCAATCTTGAAGGCCAGGGCCGAGAAGGGCTCTTTGTCGTCGGCGTGGCGCTCAAGGTGCTGTTCTTCATCGTCCGGGTGGGTGCCCTTGATTGCAGGGATTTCCGACGGTGCGGGCAGGTAGTCGATGACCGCATCGAGCATCAGCGGCACGCCCTTGTTCTTGAACGACGAGCCAAGGATGGTCGGCACAATTTCGTTAGCAATGGTGCGCTGGCGTAGGGCGGCCTTGATCTCGTCGATGCTGAGTTCCTCGCCTTCGAGAAACTTCGTGGTCAGCTCATCGTTGGCCTCTGCCGCGGCTTCGATCATGTGCGCGCGCCATTCGTCGGCGAGCGCCTGGAGCTCGGTAGGGATCGCTTCTTCGCGGTAGGTGGTGCCGTTGTCGGCATCGTTCCAGTAGATGGCCTTCATCTTCACCAGGTCGATCTGGCCGACAAAGTGCTCTTCGCTGCCGATGGCCAGCTGGATCGGCACCGGGTGATGCCCCAGGCGCTTGTCGATCTGCTTGACCACGCGCAGGAAGTCGGCACCCTGGCGGTCCATCTTGTTGATGTAGGCCAGGCGCGGCACGTGGTACTTGTTGGCCTGGCGCCACACGGTTTCCGATTGCGGTTCGACCCCGTCGGCGCCGCTGAACACCACCACCGCGCCGTCGAGCACGCGCAGCGAGCGTTCTACCTCGATGGTGAAGTCGACGTGGCCAGGGGTATCGATGATGTTGAAGCGGTACTTGTCGGGGAACTGCTTGGTCGAGCCCTGCCAGAAGGCCGTGGTGGCTGCCGAGGTGATGGTGATGCCGCGCTCCTGTTCCTGGGCCATCCAGTCCATGGTCGCGGCGCCATCGTGCACCTCGCCCATCTTGTGATTGACCCCGGTGTAAAACAGGATGCGCTCGGTGGTGGTGGTCTTGCCGGCATCCACGTGGGCGACGATGCCGATATTGCGATACAGCTCGATGGGCGTTGTACGGGCCATGGCGGACTACCTGCGGATGGGCGGATTCTCCCACGTTAGCAGACCGGAAGAATCCTGCTTTACCGCCGGGCCGTCAGTCGACCTGAGCCTGTAGCAGCCATTGGCCGTCCACTTCACGGGCCAGGCCGCTAGCAGGCAGCAGGGCCAGCAAGCGCTCGTGCAGGGCGTCGTCGGTGAAGGTCTTGAGCTTGGCCATGTCCAGCGCGCCGACCAGGTTGAGGTCTTCTTTGTGGTACGACAGCCAGGCTTTTTTCAGCACCAGCAGCACATCGCTGCCTGCGGTGTTGGCGAAGCGGCGGTTGAGCGGGCGGCCTTCCAGGGTGAAATTGTGCGCGTGGCTGTAGCTGCTCTGGTCGCCACCGTCACGGCAGCGATGGCACTGGCACGGGCCTTCGGCGAACGCATTGCGCAGGTAAGTGTTGAAGTCCACGACGGGCTTGAGGGACAGGCGTTTGTCGACCTCGAACAGGTCGGCGATCAGGGGTTCTTCGGCGCTCACTCGGGATCCTCGTGTGGTGTGGCGTGCATCGGCGGGCACCCTAACAGATCGGGGCGGGTGAGGCCATTTTGATCTGTTGATGACGGCCACCCAGGTGCCAGGCATGACGCTGTACCTGTGGGGGCGGGTTCACCCGCGAAGAGGCCAGTAGAGACAACAGGCAAAGGCTGCCGTACTCTACGCGCCAAAACGCCTACACATCTAATTGAGGTAACCCCGCTTGAGCAGCAAGTACCCGTACACCGCCACCGTGACCATCAGCGCTGAAGACCGCGGGGGCGACATCGAGGCCTCGGAAAACCCCAGCATGCGCGTGGGCCTTGAAGCGGTGACCGAAACCCTGAAGAAGGTGCATTTCGTCGGTACGCTCGCAGCTCCCGAAAAGCCGGCCACGCACATCTGCGTTACCCTGGAAAACGGCCTGACCTACTACGGCCCGATCGTCAACGGCCACGCCGAACTCGAAGGTGGCTGGATCGCCTTCGAGTCCGACATGCTCACCCCTGAAGAGCTGGGCCTGTAAGCCTCAGTTCAACTCTGCCAGGCACTGCTCGAGGATATCCAAGCCTTCTTCGAGCACCTCGGCTTCGATGGTCAGTGGTGCGAGCAGGCGGATGATATGCCGCGCCTTGCCGCTGGGCATCAGCAACAGGCCTTTGCCGCGCGCTGCTTCCATGACCTTGGCCAACTGGGCCGGTGCCGGGCTGCCGTCGGCGTTGACGAATTCGATGCCGCGCATCGCGCCGACACCGGTCAGCCTCCCGATGAACGGGTACTGGGCTTTCCAGCGCTCGACGCGGCTGACAATCGCCTGTTCCTGGCGTTCGCCCCAGGTGGCGACGTTCTCGTCGGTCATCTGCGCCAGGCTCGCCAGCGCCGCTGCGCAGGCAATCGGGTTGCCCGAATAGGTCCCGCCCAGGCCACCCTTGGGCAGTGATGCCATCAATTCTTTACGGCCCACGACCGCACCTAGTGGCATGCCGCCTGCGATGCTTTTGGCCAGCAGCAGCAGGTCGGGCTCGATGCCCAGGCGCGGGAAGGCAAAGCGCTGGCCGGTACGGCCAAAGCCCGACTGGATCTCGTCGATAATGATCAAAATGCCGTGCTTGTCGCAGAAGTGGCGCAGTGCCTGGGCGAATGCTGGGTCGAGGGCGAGGAAGCCGCCTTCACCCTGGACCGGTTCGAGGATGAAAGCTGCCACATCTTCAACCGCCAGTTCGACGCTGAACAGCCGGTCCATGGCCTTGAGTGCCTGTTCGCAGGTGACGCCGGTGTCGGCACTGGGGTAGGGCAGGTGGTAGACCGGGCCTGGCAGATCGCCGACGCGTTGCTTGTACGGGGCGACCTTGCCATTGAGGTTCAGGGTTGCCAGGGTGCGGCCATGGAAGCCACCGTCGAATGCAATCATCGCGCGCTTGCCGGTGGCGCCACGGGCCACTTTCAGGGCGTTTTCCGCCGCTTCCGCGCCACTGTTGGTGAGCATGCCGGCCAGCGGGTAGCTGACCGGGACAAACTCGCTGAGGCGCTCCATCAGGGCAAGGTACGGGCCGTGGGGGGCTGCGTTGAAGGCATAGTGCGTGAGGCGGGTGGCCTGGGCCTGGATCGCTTCGACCACGGCTGGGTTGCAATGGCCCAGGTTGAGTACGCCGATACCGCCGACGAAGTCGATATAACGTTTGCCGTCGGTGTCCCAGACTTCCGCATTCTTGCCGTGGGAAAGTGTAATTGGGTGAACGATGGCAATGGACTGGCTGATACTTTCCTGATTCATGGTGCACGCGGACCTTGTTCGAGTTTCCCACTATCGAAGCGTGCCGGGGCTGTATTGCGCAAACGAATTATTTGATTGCGATCATTCCTTGGATTCGTGATCTTGTAAGATTTTGTGTTACCTGCACTGGCCTCAATCCCCTTCAGCCACCCGCTCGCGAATCCACTGCACGAAGGCCCTGACCTTCGGCACCTCCGCCGCATGCTCGGCATGGGCGATGAAGTGCCTGCCATTGCTCGGCACCGGGTGGTCCCAGGCCACCACCAGCTTGCCTTCGTTCAACTCCTCCGCCACCAGGTACCGCGGAATCAGGGCAATGCCACAGCCGGCGATTGCAGCCCGGATGCACAGGTAGAACGTGTCGAAGCGCGGCCCGTGGTAGCTGTTCTGGCTGTGCAACCCCAGCCCCAAAAACCATTCATGCCAGGCCTCCGGGCGCGATACACACTGCAGCAGGCGGTGCTCGGTCAGCGCCTCGGCGCTGGTGAAACGGTGGTTGGCGAGCAGCTCTGGGGCGCACACCGGCACCACTTCTTCGCTGAACAGCTCGATGCACGTCGCCCCAGGCCAGGTGCCCTGGCCGAAGAAGAAGGCGATGTCGGCCTTGGACTGCACCAGGTCGAAGGGTTCCAGCTCGTTACGGATATCCAGGTGAATACGCGGATAGCGATCACCAAACCCCTTTAGCCTGGGCACCAGCCAGCGCGCGCCGAAGGTCGGCTGGGTGGCGATGCGCAGCACTTCGGTCTCATCGCCATAGCTGAGGATGTAGCGGCTGGAGATGTCGATCTGGGTGAGGATCTTGTTCACCTCGGTCAGGTACAGCGCACCGGCCGGGGTCAGGTGCAGGCGCCGGCGAATGCGCTGGAACAGCGAGTGCGACAGCATGTCCTCCAGTTGCGCGACCTGTTTGCTGACCGCGCTCTGGGTCAGGTGCAGCTCTTGCGCCGCGCGGGTGAAGCTCAGGTGGCGGGCAGCCGCTTCGAAGCACTGGAGGGCGGTGGTCGAGGGCATCAGGCGTTTGGACATGACAGGCGCGTACCGAGCAAAAAAGGAAGAAGTTCATTCCGTATTGGAATCATGTGCTTCGAAAAGGTCGTTTGTTGACCCAGGCCTATAGATTAATACTGACCTGGATCAACGATTACAACCGGTCGTGCGAAGAGGAGGGAAGTAGCCACCGCCGGCATCTACAAAACAACAAAAAACGCACACCCGAAATTAATAAGAATTCTGCTCCATTTTTTAGCCGTCCCACGACGGCGACCCATTCGAGGGTTCTCCATGGCTTCGCTAGAAAACAAGAAACAGCGGTCCTTGCAGCACGGCCTGACGTCCCGTCAGGTGTCCATGATCTCCATCGCCGGCATCATCGGCGCCGGCCTGTTCATCGGCTCCTCCAACGCCATTGCCACCGCCGGCCCGGCCATCCTCATCTCCTACGCCATGACCGGCCTGCTGGTGCTGCTGGTGATGCGTATGCTGGGCGAAATGGCCATCGCCAACCCCAACAGCGGCTCGTTCTCCACGTACGCTTCCGAGGCCATCGGCCCTTGGGCAGGCTTCACCATCGGTTGGTTGTACTGGTGGTTCTGGGTGCTGATCATCCCGGTCGAGGCGATTGCTGGCGCAGACATCCTGCATGCCTACTTCCCCGGCGTGCCATCGTGGTTGTTCGCCTTCCTGATCATGGTCGTGCTGTCGGGTACCAACCTGATCAGCGTGAAGAACTTCGGTGCCTTCGAGTACTGGTTCGCGCTGGTCAAGGTGGTTGCCATCGTTGCCTTCATCATCGTCTGCAGCCTGGCCGTGTTCGGCTTCTGGCCGTTGGCCGAGGTCTCGGGCGTGAGCCGGCTGTGGGACAATGGCGGCTTCATGCCCAATGGCTTTGGCACTGTGCTGGGTGGCGTGCTGATCACCATCTTCTCGTTCTTCGGCGCCGAGATCGTCACCATTGCCGCTGACGAAACAGCCAACCCGAAAGACAAGATCCGCCGTGCCACCAACCTGGTGGTGTACCGCATCGCGATCTTCTACCTGGCCTCGATCTTCCTGGTGGTGTCGCTGGTGGCCTGGAACGACCCGGCCCTGAAAGCCGTGGGCTCGTTCCAGCGGGTGCTGGAAGTGCTCAATGTGCCGGGCGCCAAGCTGCTGGTCGACCTGGTGGTGCTGGTGGCGGTCACCAGCTGCATGAACTCCGGCCTGTACACGGCCTCGCGGATGCTCTACTCCCTGGGTGCCCGTGGCCAGGCGCTGAGCATGACCAAGCGCATTTCGGGTGCTGGCGTGCCAACGGTAGCGGTCATCTTCTCGACCCTGGCAGGCTTTGCCGGTTGCTTCGTCAACTATGTGTTCCCCGGCAAGGTGTTCGGTTTCCTGCTATCCACCACCGGCGCCATTGCCTTGCTGGTGTACCTGGTGATCGCCGTGTCTCAGCTGCGCATGCGGGCCCGTGCAGACCGTGAGGGCACGCCGCTGGAGCTTAAGATGTGGCTGTTCCCTTATCTGACCTGGCTGGTGATAGGCACCATCGTCATGGTCCTGGGCTACATGCTGTTCAGCGATGCCTACCGCTACGAGACGCTGATGACTGCCGGGGTGACGCTGTTCATTCTGCTGGTGTCGCTGACCCAGCGGCGCGGCAAGGTGGTCGCACAGACTGCTTGATCCAGAGGGGGCGCTTAGCGCCCCTTTCTCATTGGCGCTGGCCCAGCGCGGCGCTACCATCGACGCTTGCCTCACTTCCCATTCCAACAAGCACAGGAAGCGTATGAACGAGCACACCCTTTCCCTCCAGCAGTTGGCTGCACCGGAAGGCACCTGCTACGGCTGCGGCTGCTCCCACCCCAGCGGCCTGCACCTGCAAAGCCATTGGGACGCCGACGGCATCCACCTGCTGTGCCGCCATGCACCCGACAGCACCTTCATTGGCTGGCCCGGCCTGGTTTATGGCGGCTTACTGGCCATGCTGGTCGATTGCCACTCCAACTGGACCGCCATGGCCTACCACTACCGCAACGAAGGCCGCGAACCGGGCAGCCTGCCGCGTATCGACTGCGTCACGGGCACACTCAACCTCAGCTACCTGAAACCGACCCCCATGGGTGTCGAGTTGCTGCTCAAGGCACGCGTAGAAGGCGAAGTTGGGCGCAAGAGCCGGGTTATCTGCGAGGTCTGGGCAGACAATGTACTCACGGTGACGGCGGACTCGGTGTTCGTTCGGGTCGACACCGAAAAGCTCAAGCTCAAGGCCCACGGCCAGGCTTGAGCCGCCTGTGCCGATGAAGGGTCGGTGATGGTCAGCCACGCGGGATGTCACTAAAGTAACAGCTCCATTCCCCAGGCAAGGTTGACCATGACCGATCTGAGCGCATTCCCCATCACCCGCAAATGGCCCGCCCAGCACCCTGAGCGCCTGCAGCTGTATTCGTTGCCGACGCCTAACGGGGTCAAAGTGTCGATCATGCTCGAAGAGATCGGCCTGGCGTACGAGCCGCACAAAGTCAGCTTCGACAACGATGACCAGTTGAGCCCGGAGTTCATTTCCCTCAGCGCCAACAACAAGATCCCCGCCATCCTCGACCCGAACGGCCCTGGCGGCCAGCCGCTTCCGTTGTTCGAGTCGGGCGCGATCCTGCAGTACCTCGCGGAAAAGAGCGGGCAGTTGCTCAGCCAGGACCCCGCCACCCGTTACCAGACCCTGCAGTGGTTGATGTTCCAGATGGGCGGCATCGGGCCGATGTTCGGCCAGGTCGGGTTCTTCCATTTCTTTGCGGGCAAGGAATACGAAGACAAACGCCCGCGGGATCGCTACGTCAACGAATCGAAGCGCTTGCTGGGTGTGCTGGACCGCCACCTGCAAGGCCGCGAGTGGATGGTCGACGAATACAGCATCGCCGACATCGCCATTTTCCCTTGGGTGCGCAACCTTGTGGAGCGCTACAACGCCCGTGAGCTGGTCGGGTTCGATGCGTTCAAGGAAGTGCAGCGGGTGCTGGCGACGTTTTTGGAGCGGCCGGCGGTTCAGCGTGGCCTGAAAATCCCGGGGTGATCGGGCATCCCTGAACCTGTGGGAGCGGGCTTGCCCGCGAATGCTGTGATAGGTCCACCATCGCATTTGCGGGCAAGCCCGCTCCCACAGGTTCTTTATTGCAGCCTAGAAAATCTGGTTTAGAAGCCAGTACAGGCTACCTGCCAGCAGCATTGCCGCGGGCAGGGTCAGCACCCATGCCATGAGTAAGTTGATCAACGTACGCTGCTGAATCCCCGAGCCGTTGGCGACCATGGTCCCAGCCACACCCGAGCTCAGCACGTGGGTAGTCGAGACCGGCAGCCCGAACATGTCGGCCGCCCCAATGGTGCACATCGCAACCACCTCCGCCGATGCACCTTGGGCATAGCTCAGGTGGGTCTTGCCGATCTTTTCGCCCACCGTCACCACAATGCGTCGCCAGCCGACCATGGTCCCCAGCCCCAGCGCGATGGCCACGGCCACCTTGACCCACAGGGGAATGTAGCGCGTGGCATCGTCCAGCTGTGTCTTGAACAGTTGCACATGGCTGCGGGTGTCGGCATCGAAGGTTGTCAGCTGGTGTTTGTCGAGCAAGCGGATGGCTTCGCTGGTCAGGTACATGTCGTTGCGCACGTTGGCCATGGCTTCGGCCGGCACGCGCTTGAGCGAACCGTAACCCTTCACCTCTTCGCCGATCATGCCGGTGAGGGCGGCCAGGGCTGGTACCAGTTGCGGGTTGGGCTTGGGTTCGGCGATGAACGCGGTCAAGGTTTGGCGCGGGTCTGCGGGCGCCGCTTGCGGGTCATGGCGCACCAGGGCCTGGCGCGTCACTTCGGCCACGGCCGAAAACTGCAGGGCCTGCTCGCTGGGCATGGTCTTGTTCAGTGCATACGCCATCGGCAGCGTGCCGACCAGAATCAGCATGATCAGCCCCATGCCTTTTTGCCCATCGTTGGAGCCATGGGCAAACGATACCCCGGTGCAGGTCAGGATCAGTACGCCGCGGATCCACCACGGTGGCGGCGTCTGGCCTTCTGGCGCCTGGTACAGCTCTTTGCGCTTGACCAGCGCGCGTAGCGCCAGCAGCAACAGGGCCGCGCAGGCAAAGCCGATCAGTGGCGAAAACAGCAGGGCATACCCCACCTTGCTGGCTTGGGCCCAATCCACGCCGCTGGTACCGTCGCGCCCATGCATCAGCGCATTGGCCACGCCTACGCCGATGATCGAGCCGATCAGCGTGTGCGAGGAGGACGCCGGCAGGCCCAGCCACCAGGTGCCGAGGTTCCAGATGATCGCGGCCAGCAGCAGGGCGAAGACCATGGCGAAACCGGCCGAAGAACCTACCTGCAAAATCAGCTCTACCGGCAACAAGGCAATGATGCCAAAGGCCACCGCGCCGCTGGAAAGCAGCACCCCCAGGAAGTTGCATAACCCCGACCAGACCACAGCCACCGGTGCCGGCAAAGAGTGGGTGTAAATAACCGTGGCGACGGCGTTGGCGGTGTCATGGAAACCGTTGACGAACTCGAAGCCCAGGGCAATCAGCAGCGCCAGGCCCAACAACAGGAAGGGGGTGACGGTGGTGATCACCGTGCCGCTGGCGCTGACGTCCTGTTTCAGGCTCCAGGCGGTGTAGGCGATGCCTGCCAGTAGCAGGCCGAAGAACAAAACCAGGGTGGCACGCCCGGGCTTGTGGGACAGCTGCGGGCGGGAATCGCGTTGGGCCAGTGGCGGCTGGCTGGCCAGGGACGGGGTTGCCATGGGGGCTCCGGTTGGCGTCGGGCGAAGGTGCCGAAGGCTGTGAGCTTAGGAGCAATTCGTGACCGGTCCGTGACCTCGGTCAATGAATTCACTAGGCTCAAGACAGACGGTAAATGCGGGAGAAAGCCATGATCCGCTGCAAACGTGTCTACGAAGCAGCCGCCGACGAAGATGGCCAGCGCGTGCTGGTCGACCGCCTGTGGCCGCGCAACAAACGCAAGGAAGACCTGCAGGGCCAATGGTTGCGCGAGGTGGCACCTTCTGATGAATTACGAAGGGCGTTTCACCAGGGGGAGGTGGATTTCGCCGGTTTCACCCAGCGCTACCAGCAACAGCTGGCCGCGCACCCCGAGCACTGGTACCCACTGCTGGACCTGGCGGCCAAAGGGCCGCTGACCTTGCTTTATGCCGCCAAAAACACCGAGCACAACAATGCCCAGGTGCTCGCCGAGTGGCTGGAGGATGAGCTGGAGCGCCGTGGCCCAGGCAGCTCGCCGGTGTGCTACGCCACCTGAGCAGTGCACAATAATGGCCATGAACCTCGTACCTGCCACCGACGCCTACCGCAGCTTTGCCCGCGACCTTACGCGCCGGGCCATGCTGCCGTACTACCGTGAGTTCGACCTGTTGTGGCTCGAAGACGCCTTCGATCAGGCCTGGGGGTGGCGCGAGCAATGGCTGGTGATGGACGGTGACACGGTGCTGGGCTACTGCAGCCTCAGCCAAGACCGCCAGGCACTGTTCATTCGCGAGTTGCACCTGTTGCCCGAGCACCGCGGGCGCGGTATTGGCAGTTGGGTGTTGGAGGCGCTCGCCGGTTGGGCGCAGCAGCGGCGCCTGCCACTGCTGCGTTTGATGGTGTTCCGCAGCAACCCGGCCAGGCAGTTGTATCAGCGCAGGGGCTTTGTCGAAATGGGCGAGGATGAGTGCTTCGTGCGCATGCAGCGCGCAATCGACTGATAGCTCAGTGATGGCTTGTCGTGGCCGGTGACCATGGGCATAGTGGACCCAGGAATTTACAGCTGCTTACAGGAAGGTGAGCGGCGTTGGATGATGTCTAGGGACTAAGGAGATGCACCCTATGAATGGATTCGGTCCGCGACTGCGGGAAGAACGTGAGCGGTTGGGGATGACCCAGCGGGTGTTTGGTGACATTGGCGGAGTCGAGCCCAATGCCCAGGGTAAATACGAAAGTGGCGAACGCACGCCGCGTGCCGATTACCTGGCCGCAGTGGCCGCCCATGGCGTGGATGCCCTCTACGTGCTCAGCGGTGTGCGCACCCCGGCGCCGCTGGAAAACCTGACCCAGGATGAGGCCGAATTGCTGGGGGCCTTTCGGCAATTGCCGCTCGCCGATCAAGCAGCGCTCTGGCACTTGCTGGGGCGTTTGTCAGGTGAGGTTAAAAGCCGCGAAACAGTGAGGCCTTTCACACTTGGCCGTCAGGCCTATCTGACAGAAGTTTTGCGTTAGGCCCGCCATGAAAAATTTTGTTAAGGTGGCGGGATCCAATCGCCCTGTAGACGAGGTGTGTGCTTGATTAGGGTCTTAGTGGTCGATGATCACGATCTGGTACGAACCGGTATTACACGCATGCTGGCCGACATCGACGGCTTGCAGGTGGTGGGTGAGGGGGATTCAGGGGAGGCGGCGCTGAAGCTGGCCCGGGAACTGAAGCCGGACGTCGTCCTGATGGATGTGAAAATGCCGGGCATCGGTGGCCTGGAGGCTACCCGTAAACTGTTGCGCAGCCACCCCGACATCAAGGTGGTCGCGGTCACCGTGTGCGAGGAAGACCCATTCCCCACGCGCCTGCTGCAAGCCGGCGCGGCCGGTTACCTGACCAAGGGCGCCGGGCTCGACGAAATGGTCCAGGCCATTCGCCTGGCCTTTGCCGGCCAGCGCTACATCAGCCCGCAAATCGCCCAGCAACTGGCGCTGAAGTCGTTCCAGCCGCAAGGCTCGCCGTTTGACGCCTTGTCCGAGCGGGAAATCCAGATCGCCTTGATGATCGTCGGCTGCCAGAAGGTGCAGATCATCTCGGACAAGTTGTGCCTCTCGCCCAAGACCGTCAATACTTACCGTTATCGGATCTTTGAAAAACTCTCGGTCACCAGCGACGTCGAACTGACCTTGCTGGCCGTTCGCCACGGTATGGTTGACGCAAGCCTGTAAACCTCATGTCCCAAGCTTTTGATGCCAGCGCGTTCCTGGCGACCTGCAGCGGTCGCCCGGGCGTCTACCGTATGTTCGACGCCGAGGCGCGGCTGCTCTACGTGGGCAAGGCCAAAAACCTCAAGAAGCGTCTGGCCAGCTATTTCCGCAAAACCGGCCTGGCGCCCAAGACCGCCGCGCTGGTGGGCCGTATCGCCCAGGTCGAGACCACCATCACCGCCAACGAGACGGAGGCGCTGCTGCTGGAGCAGAACCTGATCAAGGAATGGCGGCCGCCGTACAACATCCTGTTGCGCGACGACAAGTCGTACCCTTATGTCTTCCTGTCTGACGGCGACTTCCCGCGCCTGGGCATCCACCGTGGTGCAAAAAAAGCCAAGGGCCGTTACTTCGGCCCGTACCCCAGCGCCGGCGCCATTCGCGAAAGCCTCAGCCTGTTGCAAAAGGCCTTTTCGGTGCGCCAGTGCGAAGACAGCTACTACGCCAACCGCACCCGGCCGTGCCTGCAATACCAGATCAAACGCTGCAAAGGGCCGTGTGTCGGCCTGGTGGATAAAGACGAGTACGCCGACGATATCCGCCACTCGGTGATGTTCCTCGAAGGCCGCAGCCAACAGTTGGGTAACGAGCTCAATGCCGAAATGGAGAAGGCCGCCATGGCCCTCAATTTCGAGAAGGCCGCCGAACTGCGCGACCAGATCGCCCTGCTGCGCCGCGTGCAGGACCAGCAGTACATCGAAGGCGGTACCGGCGACGTCGACGTCATCGCGGCCTTCGTCAACCCCGGTGGCGCCTGCGTGCACCTGATCAGCGTGCGCGGCGGGCGGGTGCTGGGCAGCAAAAACTTCTTCCCGCAGGTGGGCATCGAGGAGGAGGTGGCTGAAGTCATGGCCGCGTTCCTGTCCCAGTACTACGTGGGCAACGCTGAGCGTGAACTGCCTGGCGAACTCATCGTCAATGTGGTGCACGAAGACTTCGAAGCCATCAGCGAAGCACTGCAGACGCTACGCGGCCGCGAGCTGACCATCACCCACCGGGTGCGCGGCACTCGGGCCCGCTGGCAGCAATTGGCCGTGACCAACGCCGAACAGGCCCTCAACGCCCGCCTGGCCAACCGCCAGCACATGGCCGCGCGCTTCGAGGCCCTGGCCCAGGTGCTGGGCCTGGACGAAGTGCCGCAGCGCCTGGAGTGCTACGACATCAGCCACTCCAGCGGCGAAGCCACCGTGGCCAGCTGCGTGGTGTTCGGCCCCGAAGGCCCGATCAAGTCCGACTACCGCCGCTTCAACATCGAAGGCGTCACCGCCGGTGACGACTACGCCGCCATGCACCAGGCCCTGACCCGCCGCTACGGGCGCATCAAGGACGGCGAGGGCAAGTTGCCCGACGTCTTGCTGGTGGACGGCGGCAAAGGCCAGTTGAACATGGCCCGCGACGTGATGCAGGAGCTGGCCTTCACCGACCTGACCCTGCTCGGCGTGGCCAAAGGCGTGACCCGCAAGGCCGGTTTCGAAACCCTGTACCTCAACGACGTGCACCACGAGTTCACCCTCAAGGGCGATTCACCGGCGTTGCACCTCATCCAGCAGATCCGCGACGAAGCCCACCGTTTCGCCATCACCGGCCACCGCGCGCGCCGCGGCAAGGCACGTCGCGTGTCCAGCCTGGAAGACGTGGCCGGGGTCGGCCCCAAGCGCCGGCGCGACCTGCTGAAACACTTCGGCGGCCTGCAAGAGCTCAACCGCGCCAGTATCGATGAGATCGCCAAAGCCCCCGGCATCAGTAAAAAGCTTGCCGAGTCGATTTATGCCAGCCTGCATAGCGAGTAGAATGCCGGGCTCAACCCGCAGCCAGTCGTACCGATGAATATTCCAAACCTGCTCACCGTTCTACGCGTCCTGCTCATCCCGATCTTCATCCTGCTGTTCTATATGCCCTATCACTGGAGCTATATGGCCGCCAGCAGTGTGTTCGCCGTTGCCGCCGCCACCGACTGGCTGGACGGCTACTTGGCGCGTCGCCTGCAGCAGAGCACGCCGTTCGGTGCCTTCCTGGACCCAGTGGCAGACAAACTGATGGTCGCCGTGGCGCTGGTGCTGCTGGTGCAGGTACACGCCAACTTCTGGCTGACCTTGCCCGCAGCCGTGATCATCGGCCGCGAGATCGTCGTTTCGGCGCTGCGCGAGTGGATGGCCGAACTGGGGGCGAGGGCGCACGTGGCGGTGTCCAACCTCGGCAAGTGGAAGACCGCCGCACAGATGCTGGCGCTGGTCATTCTGCTGGGCAACCCACCTGCGGTGACGATGTGGGTGATTCTGGGTTACGGCCTGCTGCTGGTAGCGGCAGGGCTGACGCTGTGGTCGATGGCGCATTACCTGCTGGCCGCCTGGCCACACTTGCGCGAAGGCTCGGAACAAAAATAAAACTTTTTTGAATCAAGGGGTTGACGCCGTTTTAGATATCGCTAGAATGGCACCCATCACGACGCGGGAATAGCTCAGTTGGTAGAGCACGACCTTGCCAAGGTCGGGGTCGCGAGTTCGAGTCTCGTTTCCCGCTCCAAATTCGATCCTCAGTGCGTCGCTGGGATCACAAAGAAGAGGCCTTAGGGCCTCTTTTTTTGTGCCTGGGATTTGGCGTTTGGTGCGCGCTGTGGGGTTTGTCCTGTGCTAGTAGGTGCTGGCTTGATCGGGCGCCGGACTGTGGTAGTGGGCCGTAACGCGGTTCAAGTGTATTTCAAGTGTGCATGGCTTCATGCCTAGGCATAGTCCTTCTCTGCTCACTCAAGCCGATATTCGGCTCGCCCTGTATTCGACTGCCTGCCCGGGTCACCTCAATCAAAAAGCCACCGTGGCTTCTTGTACACCTTTCCCATGTGTCGATATCTGGTCTTCACGAGTGCTTGTCAACGTTGACCTTGACCTTACAAATAAATGAAATGTTCCTTGAGGTGAGCTAGTCAATAGCGCCTAGGGAGACATTGGTCGACCACGAGAATTTCCTAATTGCTCTTGATCGATTCCGTAAAATGTAAGAAAAGTTGTCAGTCTTTGTGAGCATGGTTGTTGAAGCTGTTATGGAGAAGAGGGCGAGAAATATAATCTCACAAACGATCTGTTGAGATTGGTTTCTCTCGATTCCGCGATTTTTGGAAATTATAAACTGCCACGCACCCACTTTATTAGTTTGATCGCTCGATTGTAGGATTTGCTCACTGGCGCTATGTCAGTTCTGAGTGATAAGGAGCGAAGAATATGTCTGATCAATCTGATAAATCTACATGCGTAGAAGCAGCCGATCTTCTGCTAACTGACCCATTTCAGGGGCGTGATTTATTTTGGGAACAGCATCGTTTTGAACGGGATGGCTATCTCAAAATAAATCATTTGGTAGATGATGGAATTAATCAACAAATAACTACAGATGTGAAATATCTTCTCGCGAATTTCGCTAAGCGCAGAGACTTCCTTATCGAGTCGACCGGTAATACACCTCGGTATCTTAGTAATGTTCCCCAGGAATGTATAGAGCAAGAAGGGAAATATATTCCTCGAGCGTATGCATCTAGCTATCTGGCTGGGTTGATTAGAAGTATTGTCAAGGAGGATGTGATTCCGACCCCTTGGAAGTGGGATAATTACATTATAAATAGCCAGCATAAGAGTGGTGATACTCACGGCTGGCACTGGGGAGATTATCCTTTTACGATCATTTGGGTAGTGGAGGCGCCTGATATTGAATCTGGTGGATTATTAGAATGTGTTCCACATACACGTTGGGATAAAAAAAATCCACGAGTAGAAAATCTTCTTTTGGAAAACAAAATCAACTCTTATTTCCACTCCTCAGGAGATATTTATCTTCTAAAGGCGGATACGACATTGCATCGAGTTAAACCACTTACCAAAGATGTAAGTAGAATCATACTTAATACAACTTGGGAAAGGGCTCGAGATATTGATCGTTATGTGGAGCACGAAACCTTCGTGTTTCGAGATTAAAGGGCAGGTAGCGTATGAGCTCCATAAAGTTCTCGCATACAAATCTTGTCACGCCGAATTGGAAGAGATTGTCTCGGTTTTATATTGATGTATTTGGATGTGTGCCTTCTGGGCCAATTAGGCAATTATCAGGATGTTCGGTGGCTGATGGTACTGGGGTTGCAGAGCCTCAGATCGAAGGATTGCATCTCCGATTGCCAGGATTTGGGGATCAAGGCCCGACATTAGAGATATTTCAATATAAAAGAAATGTTCGACAACCCCTTAAGCACGCGAACACTCGTGGTATTACACATTTGGCATTCGAGGTCGCAGATCTTGATTCTGTATGTGCTGATATCATTCGTTACGGTGGAAAAATGCTAGGGCGGTTGGCGAAGCTGCCAGTTGACGGGGTCGGAGTATGCACGTTCGTATATGTACGGGATCCTGATATGAATATAATTGAAATTCAAAGCTGGGAGGAGGGATGAGCAAAATATTAGTGCAGTTTGATTTGGTTAAGCCAAAGTTTCCAAAAGGCGCATTGGAAATGGAAGGCTTCTACGAGAATGTCGACCGTATTAATGGCATTGCTGAGAATTCGCCAGGGTTTATTTGGCGAGAAGCGAATGAGGATGAGGAAGAGCTTGAAAGGCTCTGGGGTAAAGGCTACCTCTATACATTATCAGTTTGGAATAATGTTGCTTCTCTGAAGTCATTTCTTTATCACTCGCCACATGTAGACATACTGAAAAAAGGCCATGAATGGTTTCATAAAATAGCACATCCAAGAATGGTTCTGTGGTGGGCGGAGAGCGGGCAAATCCCTACTCTTCTGGAGGCGCACGAGCGATTGGTATGTCTATGTGAAAAAGGGCCTTCTTACCATGCATTCGATCTAAAAAATGCATATGAACCACTAGTCATATACTGAGAGGTAATTATGGGATTTCTTATCTATGAGGAGCAAGAAAAGCTTGCAGCGTACTATCGAAAAGCGCTTGATGCGCCGGAAAATACTGTCGGTTATGGAAGGGATTTTGAGCGCCAGAGAAACACAGCATATTTGTTAGAAAATAATTGGAATGAGGTTGAGGAGCGCTCGGTTGATTTGGCCGGACTGCCTAAGCTCAAAGGAGACTTTATAAGTTGGTATTTAGTAATGGAAAGGCGAATGAACTCGGATATCCGGTTCTTTATCGAGTATTTAAGGCGGGAAGCCAGTCTGGAGCAAGTCGCCTATTACATATGTATGGAGGAGCTAGTTGATGGCTCCTTTGATGACTTGATGGCCATTGTTCAAATAGGCATGCCAATCAAACCGAAAATGGTGGCAGCAGAAAACTATTGGGACGAAATGGGAAATGGAAATCCTGATGCTGTCCACACTAAAATGTTCAAAGACTCCTCTGTCTTTATGCGAGATGTCCTACGTCAGGTCAATATATCAGCAAAACATCCGACGTTAGAGTGCCTTATGAATGGCAATGTATTGTTGATGTGGGCGTTGAGGCGTGAATTCAATACTAGATTGATCGGTGCTATAGGGCTTGTAGAAGGTTCAGCCCCCGTTCGTTTTCGGGCAACTACCGAGGCCCTTAAAAGACTACGATTGCCGGATCAAGTTATAGATTATCATCAGTCTCATATCAGTATTGATACTTGTCATAGTAATGCCTGGCTTGAGGTGGTACTAGATTATTACGCTGGTTGTGGTGAGCACGTTGTCCGGGAGTTGGCGCTGGGAGTAAGCATTCGCTATAACGTTGCGTTGCGGTACTATAAGCATATGTATCAGATGATGCGGAGTGTCTAGCGATGTCTAAGTCATTAGCGGTGGTTGTCGTAGATCCTATAAGCTCTGGGCAGTATTATGGAGGAGAGATACAGAGAAGTGGATATTTTAGTATAGCTTTGATAAGTGTCAAGAAATTATCTGAGGCAGTCCGCCACCTGCAAAAGCTAAATGAATTTGAATGTATCATCTATGCAGAAGGGGTTGAGGAGGCGGTGCAAGCCCTTTCTCGATTCAACGTCCGGGCGGTTATCCCGGGTTCCGACATAGGTACTAGGCTTTCGGATGCGCTCGGTACGAGATTTGGCTTAATAAGTAATCGTCTCGAAAGCTCACCAGTTCGATTTAATAAAATAGAGCTTAAAAAACAGCTTCTTGCTAAAGGAGTTGCGGCTACTAAGTCCTGGGGGATTAGGTTGGAGAAGTTGGATACTGATCCCTGTCCGCAGTTTGAATATCCTTTAGTAGTAAAACCAGCGCAAGGTACTGGAAGCCGTAATGTGAAGATCTGTCGCAATTATAGCGATTTGTACGCGGCAGTTCAGGCAGTGCAAAGAAACAAGGAGGCTCAAACTGAAGAGGAGCGCTGTGCGCTCGTGGAACAGTACCTGGAAGGCGATGAGTACTTTGTTGTGACAGCGAATTGCGGTATGAGTGGATATAAGAGAATGCTCTGTTTTGCTATCTATGAAAAACTAGAGGTTAATGGCAATCCCAGCATTTATAAAAATATAAGATCACTTCCCCTTGATGATAAGAGGGGTGCGGTCGCTTTTTCTTGTGTGTCAATGGTAAATGATGCAATTGAGTTTGTTTGGGGTGTTAACGATGTTGAACTTAAGCTAGGTTCCGATGGGCCACTTATTATTGAACAGAATGGTCGTTTGCCTGGGGCCAATGTACCAAGATTGATAGAGGTTTGTTCGGGGGTTAATTGCTATAGACTGAGTTTAGATATATATCTGGGGCTACCTCTGGGAGATACTAAGTCAGTGGCGTTCAGTAAGCATTTTTGTATCTGCTGCTTGATTTGTGATGCTTCTGGAGTGGTTAAAGATATTTCGGGCCTCGACTTGGTGAAAAGCCTTGAGTCATTTTACATGATGGAGTTGTATGTATCGGAAGGCTGCTTTGTGGAGCAGACGCGGGACTTTCTCTCCTCCTGGGGAATGGTTTACCTTGTTCACGAAAGTCGGGATGTTTTGACTGAAGATTCTGAGTCTGTGCATAGATTTTTAAAGTTAAACTACGATTAATTTGTTAGGGCCAGATGTCGGGGGTGATCTTCAAGGACGTCATAATGTCTAAAATAGTATTGATAGTGCTGATTGTTTTGTTTGTGTGCGTGGTATGTAGAAGAGTCGCAGTAGTGCTCGGTCAGCCTAGGGTTATTGGTGATATAGTTGCTGGTGTAATTTTGGGGCCGGCATTGATTGATGCGTATCTACCCAATTTTGTAATTATGCTAGGATTGCCAGCAGCGAGAGAGTTGCTGAGCGCGGTAGGTGAGTTGGGGTTAATAGTTATATTGGTTGAACTTTGCTGGCATAGAGTTTCTCGTGAAGAGGGAGATATAAGCAATAGAAAGGTTTTTTTTGTTTCATTTTTTGGAATTGCTACTTCATTTATTGTTGGAGTGTTGTTGGCGTTCTATTCCAGCGAAGATTTGGGAACGAATAATATCTTGCTTGGTTATATGCTGTTTTGTGGTATAGCTTTTTCAGTAACTGCTCTCCCTGTTCTGGTGATGCTTTTAGATGATATTAAAATAGTTGAAGTCAGAACGGGCCGCATTGCTGTTGGTGCTGCTATGTATACAGATCTGTTTGTATGGTGTGCACTGTCTGTTGTTATAGCTGTGTGGGGTTCGGGGGCAGCGGCGGGGGGGGTGAAGTTTGGTATAGCGCTGGTCTACGTCATAATTATGCTGATGGTGGTGAAGCCGGTTATTCTGAAGTCGCAGTTTTTGTTAAGAGCCGGTGATGGCACAAAAATGATAATGGTCGTTATATTTGTTGTTACCTCCGCGCAATTTACTGATTTTCTTGGGTTGCATAGTTCCGTTGGGGTCTTATTAGCTGCTTACATGGTTGCTAATGTTGTAGGGGTAAAAAGGGCATGGGATAAGTATCTGGCCGGAATAAGGCAGGTTGTCATACCAACTTTTTTCATAAGTTCAGGAGGGATGATTGCTCTCGGCGGCCTTGCACAGACGCATCTTTGGTTCTGGTTATTTATCTTCGTTATGGGGGCTACGGTCAGCAAGGTTACTAGCAGCTATCTAGCAGGATTGCTTATAGGGATGAGCCAGCGTGCATCTATAGAGCTGGGCGTCTTAATGAGTACAAAAGGTACTGCTGAGCTGGTTGTGCTTGCTGTAGGATATCAAGAAGGACTCTTGTCAGACGATTCCTATACTGTTCTATTGCTGCTTTCCGTAACATCCACGATGTTGACAGTTCCGTTGCTGGTCTTCTTAAATAGTTATTTTAGGCTCAAGGGCATTTGCTCGACTAAGTAGCAATAATGTGCCTGGCGTGAATAACTTAAGAAGGAGCAAGTGATGGATGTAGTTATGGGGCTTGTCGCAGCTTTATGCTGGGGAATTACGGATTATTTGGTGGGGATGAATGCGCGTACTTTTGGTGTGAAGTATTCGGTATTTTTTAGTCAGTTGATAGGGTTTTTGATATTGAGTGGTTTTGTTCTTATGGCCGAGAACGGATTCTTATTTATATTTGGTTTGGCTTTTGAAGTTTTGTTTGTATGTGTAGCGGCCGCGATTCTAACGTTGCTTGGTGCTATTTCTCTTACTAGAGCGTTCTCGCATGGAAGAATAGCAATAGTTGCTCCCCTAGTAACCTCGTACGGTATCTTTACGACGTTGCTGGCGTGGTTAAGTGGAGAGGTTCTATCCGCTTTCCAGATTTTCGGGCTAGGAGTGTGCGCGTTTGGCGTTATGCTTATCGGGCTGGGGCATAGATCTTACGGATTCGGGAATAAGAGCAGAGAAGGAGGCGCAATCAGCTTTGCACTCATGGCTGCTGTGTTCTATGGGAGTAGTTTCTGGGTTCAAGGTAATTACGCATTGCCTGCAATTGGTGCCGTGAATATGTTGTGGTTGAGTTATCTAGTTGGCGCTTTATTTCTGTTGCCTTTGATGTCTGATATTCATATAAATAAAAGAATTGGATTGAGGTCTTACGGCGCGCTAGGCAGTGCGAGCCTGTTCAATTTAGGGGGGTTTACAGCTTTTTCTTATGGAGCACTCGGCGGCTCTGTCGCTATTGTCACGGTCATAAGTACACTATCAGGTGGAGTGGCCGCCATCCTTGGTTATGTATTTTATAGGGAAAGGTTAACTGTCTTGCAGTTGGTTGGTATTTCTTTGGTTTTGGCTGGGGCTGTAGTACTGCATTTGGTTTAATTGGTGGGCTGTGCGAGTTTTATCTTGCGTTGGTGGCGGCGTGATGGAGTTTCGCCTCTTTTAAATAATCTGAGTGGTCGTGAAATGGAATCTAAAGGCTACCTGCCAAAGAGTCATGTTGATATATTGCCTTGCATGGCGGTATTTGCTGTGGTTGTTGAAGCTGGGAGTTTTGTTGAGGCTTCGGTCAAGCTTGGAGTGACGGCTTCGTCCATTAGTAAGCAAATTACCAGGTTGGAGAATGCATTATGCTTGAGGTTGCTGGAGCGCACTACTCGTAATTTGAAGTTAAATGCGGAGGGGGAGGAGGTCTATGCATATTGCAAAAGTGTGCTTGAGTCTTCTGCTGATGTATTCAGGTTGAAGGATAAGCTGACAGATAATCCGCAAGGGTTGGTGCGCGTTATAGTGCCAAAGTCATTGTATGCTGCATGCAGTAAGTTGATTCCTGAGTTTTTGTCGCTTTATAGGGAGGTAGATGTTCAGTTGCTATGTGGTGAAAAGTTTGATTTTATCTTGGATGGCATTGATCTAGGCATAATGATAACGGATAAGCCGCCTGAGGGTATGGTCGCACGTAGGTTGTTCGAAGTTGAGTTTGTCATTTGCGCATCTGAGGGTTATTTAAAAAAACATAGTAAGCCAATCCACCCTGCAGAACTGGTCTCGCATAGTTGTATTCCATTTGCCGGGGACCCTGATAAGCAGTGCTGGAAGTTTTTGTCTTCTTCGGAAAGCTGTGATGTTGCTATACTTGGAAGGTACTCGTCAGAGTGCCCTGAGGCTACTTTAACTGCGACACTTTCAGATGTGGGTATTTCATGTCTGCCTGTAAGCTTGGCTGCGGATGCTATTCAAGACAACAGATTGAAAATTCTGTTGTCTGATTGGGTTTTCAAAGGGGATTCACAGGGGACTGCGTGGATTGTCTACCAGCATGGTAAATTTGTATCAAAGCGTATTAAAGTGATGGTCTCATATCTGTTAAATAAACTTGTAGCATCCAGTGAGAAATGGAAATAGATTTCAATCTTAATGAGTTGTGAGCGAAGAGGTGCTGGAGAAATGGCAAAGGATGTTTACGTTTGTAATAAGTGCTGGTATGAGTATGGTGAAAACTCAGGTCCTGAATCGACTGATGTGGATATAAATTTTATCAATCTCCCTGAGGACTGGGTGTGCCCTGTATGTGGAGCAAGCAAATCACAGTTTTCGAACCTGGTGGCTGGTGGTCTATTCGATAGAGTAAATAATTAGTCTGGTTCTGCTGTTATGATATCTAGTGCTTCTTCTACTGATGCGAGTCAGATGTTCTGCAGGTTAAAGGGGGTATTGAAGCAATTTATTTCATTGACTCCAGCAGACTAAAGGATCTAGGACACGTCTGTAGCGTAAGTTAACAAGTATGGATCACGGGTCGAAATTAAAAAGCATCTTTTCTTATGCGCAGATCCTGAAACATCTCGTTGAGGATGAAGGATTAGAAATAGTTTGAGCGTAGCTTCCTGTCATAGGGGGCTTAGGCGAGCATAGTGACTCAATCAACTAATATGGTAGGTAGTTTTGCGTCTATTAATGAATAATTGCGACTACAGATGTAGGCATCTGAATTGAGAGGCGCTCACGCTATCCGCATTTTTAGGTCCAAAAGCCAAACAGCACCAACGCCGCCACACCCAGCCCAACCGCAATCGAACACCCACCCAGCGACAGCGCCGCCCGGCCTTGCCGGTACCAACCGTCATGGCCCAGCTGCCGTGCTGGGGCCAGCAGGCTGCGCCAGCGCAGCTCTGTTTCGTGAAACGCCTGTAAGTTCGCCTGGTCCGCATCCAGCCAACGGCGAAAGTCGATTCGCTCGCAGGCCGTCACCTGGGGGCTCTGTAACCGCACATACCATTGCCCGGCAACACTCGCCAACACATCGCGGCGGGAGCGGCCTGCTTGCAATGCCTGGTCCATATGCCGCTCGATGCTCGCCAAGGGCAAATCGAGCCGGGCAGCAATGCTGGCAAAGTCCAGTTGCTCGAGGCGGTTGAGCAGGAACACTTGCTGAACACGCCGAGGCAGCCGTTTCAAGCCGTGCAACAGTTCATTGTCGGCATCGTGCTCTGTAGTAGGGGATTCGTGCTCAAGGGGCAGCAGCAGACGGGTCATGGACAGCTCCTTGCTCAAAGGGGGAGGGATGGGGGCATCTTCCTTGATGCGTAATCAGCGTAGTGGAAACGAGATTGATTCTCAAGTGCTGATTCCGCAAAGTTTTGTAATGAGCGTTCACGGTCTGACACACTTTTGCTATCATGCCGGCCATTCACGATCTTCATTAGCCTGAAGAGCCAAAAAAAAGACCCGGCAAAAAGCCGGGTCAAAAACCGTGATTAGCCTGATGAGGAGATAATCTGAGAGCGACCTAAGCTCCAGGTTATCCAGCAGATCTCGCGATCAGCTGAGTGCAATAATAATCGTTATCATTTGCCAGTCAAATGATATTTCGCTAATTCGGTAAAAAAGTTTTACCGATGCGCTTCCTTGTCCCGGCAATCGGGGCCATTGCCGTTACCCGGCCGTCACGTCTCTCCCTTCTTTTTTTACCTACAGACCCGTCTGCACGGTGCGTTTGTGCTCCAGCAGTGCGCGTGCCATGTCCATCATGTGCATCAAGGCGAAGGTCAGTTCGCGCTGCGTGCCGTGCTGGTGCACGGCGGTTTCTTGTGCGGTGGCGGCGGCGCAGCGGAGCAGGGCAATGGCGTGCTCCTGGGCTTGGTCACCGGTTACGCCTTCGTGCAGGGTCCAGATTTTGTTCTCGATGGTGGGGCGTGGCGGGTTGGGGTTGAGGTAGTAGTCGAGGGCGCGGCGGGCCGCTTCGCTGTCGAGATCTGTTTCTTCGTTTTTCGGTGGTTTCATCCTGATACCTGCAAATGCCAATAGGGAAAAGGTTCAGGTCGATACTAATACCTTAAGTATTTTCATGCTTTCTGATAAATAATACAGGATGTTTATTGAGCGCTTGAAGGCAGTCCGTATCGTGCCAGCGATGAATATGGATAAATGGATTGCCCTCGTCCGTGACCGGATGGAGGAGCTTGGGCTCACCCAAGAACAGCTAGCCGAACGCGTTGGCGTGTCTCAAGGCAGCGTGGGGCATTGGGTGAACAAACGGCGCCAGCCGAAGATCGAGTCGATGAACCGCACGTTCGTCGAGATTGGCATGCCCCACTACAACGTCAGCTTGCAACTGCGCATTGTGGGCCAGGTAGGCGAGGACCGCGGCAGCTATGACATGGATGACACCGACGATGACCTGGACCTCATGCAATACATCGTGTGCTTCCGCTACCCGGTGCTGGGCTGGGATGAGCTAGAGGGGGCAGAGGCGAGCGTATTCGAGCAGACGGACTACCTGGCCAAGGGCAAGGCGTTCTGGCTGACCGTTGAGAATGAAGCGATGAGCGCCGCCAGTGGCCGCAGTGTGCCGCAGGGGATGCGGATGCTGGTGGACCCTGGGGTGGAGGTGGAGCCGGGGCGTTTGGTTATCGCTCGGCAGCCGGGCAAACCGGCGATTTTCCGTGAGCTGGCTGAGGAGGGTGGGCAGCGGTATCTGAAGGCCTTGAACAGCAATTACCCAACGCTGTTGTGCGAAGACGGCTGTGAGTTTTTGGGGGTGGTTGTGCGGGTGCATGGCACTTTCTAGAGAGAACCCAGCCTGCGCGTGCCAATCGCCGGCAAGCCAGCTCCCACAAGTTTGGCGTTGCTCTGAAAGCCCGCGTCATCCCTGTGGGGGCCGGCTTGCCGGCTCCGGTTAACTTACTCCACCAGCTCGACCAGCACGGTCCCTTCGCTCACCATATCCCCTTCCTGGCAGAACAGCGCCTTCACCGTGCCGGCATGCGGCGCACGAATGCTGTGCTCCATCTTCATGGCCTCCAGTACCACCAGCGCTGTGCCGGCTTCTACCACTTGGCCTGGCTCGACCAATACCCGCACGATGCTGCCGTTCATGGGCGCGCCCAGGCCGCCTTGGTGGCTGTGGCTGGCCTCGGCCTCGGCAATGGGGTCGAAGGCTTCGATGGCATGCATTTCACCGTCCCAGCGCAGGTACAACGTGCCTCCGCGGCGTATCGCCAGGTGCTGGCGGCGCACGCCCGCCTGATCGTGCACCAGTTGCTCGCCGTTGAGTTGCCAGGTGGATGCCGCGCTACGTTCCAGTGCCACCGCCTGGTCTTGCCCGGCGCTGGTCAGGTGCAGGCTGCTGCGCGCGGGCAAGCCCAGGCGCAGGCCATTGCGTTCAGCCCACGGCGAGCGGTTGTCGTCGTCCCGTTGCTGGCCGGCCTGGCCTTGCAGCCAGGCTTCTGCGGCGGCTTCCCAGAAGGGCGCTGGCAGCGCTTGGGGGGCGGGCAGCAGAACGTCCTGGTGACGTGGGATAAACCCGGTGTCGAGCTCGGCGTCGGCAAACGCTGGGTGCGCGAGGATGCGCCGCAGGAAGGCGATGTTGGTCTTCAGCCCGCCGATGGCAAACTCATCGAGCATCGCCAGCAGGCGCAGGCGTGCCTGCTCACGGTCTTCACCCCAGGCTATCAGCTTGCCCAGCATGGGGTCGTAGAACGGCGACACCACGTCCCCCTCGCTTACTCCGCTGTCGACCCGGCGCCCTTCGCCCGGCGCCGACTCGCGGTACAGCGTCAGCGTGCCAGTGGCCGGCAGAAATTCGTTGGCCGGGTCCTCGGCATACAGGCGCACCTCGATGGCGTGGCCAATCAGCGGCACTTGGTCCTGCGTGATTGGCAACGCCTCGCCACAGGCGACGCGGATCTGCCAGGCCACCAGGTCGAGGCCGGTGATGGCTTCGGTGACCGGGTGCTCGACCTGCAGGCGGGTGTTCATCTCCATGAAGAAGAACTCGCCACGGGCATCGAGCAGGAATTCCACCGTACCTGCACCCACATAGCCGATGGCCTGGGCGGCGCGCACCGCGGCCTCGCCCATGGCCCGGCGTAGCTCGGGCGACAGGCCGGGTGCGGGGGCTTCTTCAACCACCTTCTGGTGGCGGCGCTGGATCGAGCAGTCACGTTCGTTGAGGTACAGGCAGTTGCCGTGCTGGTCGGCGAACACCTGGATTTCTACGTGACGGGGCTTGAGTACATACTTTTCAACCAGCATGCGGGCATCGCCGAACGACGATTGCGCCTCGCGCTGCGCCGAGGCCAGGGCGTCGGCCAGTTGGCTTTCGTCCTCGACCACTTTCATGCCCTTGCCACCACCACCGGCGCTGGCCTTCAGCAGTACCGGGTAGCCGATGCGCTCGGCGGCGGCGCGGAAGGTTTCCAGGTCTTGAGCTTCGCCATGGTAGCCCGGTACCAGGGGCACGCCGGCAGCTTCCATCAGTGCTTTGGCCGCTGACTTACTGCCCATCGCGTCGATGGCGCTGGCCGGTGGGCCGAGGAAGATCAGCCCGGCGTGTTCGATGGCGCGGGCAAAGCCTGCGTTTTCTGAAAGAAAGCCATAGCCCGGGTGGATGGCCTGCGCGCCGCTGGCTTTGGCGGCGGCCAGCAGTTTGTCGACCTGCAGGTAGCTTTCGGCGGCCTTGGTGCCGCCGAGGTCGACGCGGATATCGGCTTCGCGGCTGTGCCGGGCGTCACGGTCGGTGGCGCTGTGCACGGCGACGGTGGTCAGGCCCATGGCCTTGGCGGTGCGCATCACCCGGCAGGCGATTTCACCGCGGTTGGCGACCAGCAGGGTGGTCAACGGGGTGCGGCTCATGGGCGCGGCTCCTTGTTGTCGTCGGTTTGCCAGGCAGGGCGGCGCTTTTCGAGGAAGGCGCGCAGGCCCTCCTGGCCTTCGGCGCTGACGCGGATGCGGGCGATGGTGTTTTCGCAGTAGCGGCGCAGGGCAGGGCTCAGCTCGCCGTCGTCGACCTCGCGCAGCAGGTCTTTGCTGGCGCGCAGGGCTTGCGGGCTGTTTAGCAGCAGGTTGGCGACCCAGGCCTCGACGTGGGCATCCAGCTCGTGGGCGGGGTACACCTCGGCCAGCAGGCCCAGTTCACGGGCCCGCACGCCGCTGAAGCGCTCGGCGGTGAGGGCGTAACGGCGGGTGGCGCGTTCACCGATGGCCTTGACCACGAATGGGCTGATCACGGCCGGGGCCAGGCCGATGCGCACTTCCGACAGGCACAGTTGGGCGTCTTCGGCGCCGATGGCCATGTCGCAGCAACTGATCAGGCCCAGGGCGCCGCCAAAGGCCGCGCCTTGCACCACGGCCAGGGTCGGCGCCTTGAGCCGGTGCAGGGCGTACATCAGCTCGCCGAGCTCGTGGGCGTCATCGAGGTTGGTGTTGAAGTCCAATTGCGCAGACTGCTGCATCCAGGCCAGGTCGGCGCCGGCGCTGAAGTGCCGGCCACGGCCACGCAGCAGCAGAAAACGCAGGCTGCTGTCTTCGGCGATCTGGCCGAGGGCGACGATCAGTTCGCGGATCATCTGTGCGTTGAAAGCGTTGTTCTTGTCTTCGCGGCTGAGCCACAGGGTGGCGAAGCCGCGAGGGTCCTTGACCACTTCTAGGGTGCTGAAATCGCTCATGGGTCACATCCGGAAAATGCCGAAGCGGCTCTGTTCGATCGGGGCGTTCAGCGCGGCAGACAACGCCAGGCCGAGCACGTCGCGGGTTTGCGCCGGGTCAATAACGCCGTCGTCCCACAGCCGGGCGCTGGAGTAGTAAGGGTGGCCCTGGTGTTCGTACTGGTCGAGGATCGGCTGCTTGAGCTTGGCTTCGTCTTCGGCGCTGAACGGCTGGCCGCTGCGCTCGCTTTGTTCGCGCTTGACCTGGGCCAGCACGCCAGCGGCCTGCTCGGCACCCATCACGCCAATGCGTGCGTTGGGCCACATCCACAGGAAGCGGGGGTCGTAAGCGCGGCCGCACATGCCATAGTTGCCGGCACCGAAGCTGCCGCCGATGATCACGGTGAACTTTGGCACCTGGGCACAGGCAACTGCGGTTACCAATTTGGCGCCGTGCTTGGCGATGCCGCCTTCTTCGTACTTTTTGCCGACCATGAAGCCGGTGATGTTCTGCAGGAACAGCAGCGGGATGCCGCGCTGGCAGGCCAGTTCGATGAAGTGCGCGCCTTTTTGCGCGGCTTCGGCAAACAGAATGCCGTTGTTGGCCAGGATCGCGATCGGGTAGCCGTGCAGGTGGGCGAAGCCGCACACCAAGGTGGTGCCGAACAGTGCCTTGAACTCGTCGAACACCGAGCCATCGACCAGGCGGGCGATGACCTCGCGCACATCGAACGGTTGCTTGGCGTCGGCCGGCACCACGCCGTACAGCTCATCGGCGGCGTACAGCGGGGCGATGGGCGCCTGGCACTGCAGTTTGCCCAGTTTGTGCCAGTTGAGGTTGGCCACGCTGCGCCGGGCCAGGGCCAGGGCGTGTTCGTCATTGTCGGCGTAGTGGTCGGCCACGCCGCTGATGCGGCAGTGCACGTCAGCGCCGCCGAGGTCTTCGGCACTTACCACTTCACCGGTCGCGGCCTTCACCAGCGGCGGGCCAGCCAGGAAGATGGTGGCCTGCTGGCGCACCATGATCGCTTCGTCGGCCATGGCGGGCACATAGGCGCCACCGGCGGTGCACGAGCCCATGACCACGGCGAGCTGCGGGATGCCCAGCGCGCTCATGTTGGCCTGGTTGAAGAAAATCCGCCCGAAGTGCTCGCGGTCGGGGAACACTTCGTCCTGGCGGGGCAGGTTGGCGCCGCCGGAGTCCACCAGGTAGATGCACGGTAGGCGGTTCTGCAGGGCGATGGTTTGCGCGCGCAGGTGCTTTTTGACGGTCAGCGGGTAGTACGAGCCGCCTTTGACCGTGGCGTCGTTGGCCACGATCATGCATTCCACGCCTTCTACCCGGCCAATGCCAGCAATCACGCCGGCGGCCGGCACGTCTTCGCCATACACCTCGTGGGCCGCCAGCTGGCCGATTTCAAGGAAGGGGGAGCCTGCGTCCAGCAGGCGGTCGATGCGTTCACGCGGCAGCAGTTTGCCGCGTGAGGTGTGCCGTTCCTGGGCCTTGGGGCCGCCGCCCTGCGCAATGTGCGCGAGCAGGCCACGCAGGGCCTGGACCTGTTCGAGCATGGCCGCGCTGTTGCCGGCGAATTCCGCCGATCGCGGGTTGATCTGGGTATGCAAGGTAGCCATGTGCGCCCGTCCCTTGTGCTCAGCGGGTTTCGTTGAACAATTCGCGGCCGATCAACATCCGGCGGATTTCGCTGGTGCCAGCGCCGATTTCGTACAGTTTGGCGTCGCGCAGCAGGCGGCCGGCCGGGAACTCGTTGATGTAGCCGTTGCCGCCCAGAATCTGGATCGCTTCCAGGGCCATTTGCGTGGCGCGTTCGGCGGTGTACAGGATGACCCCGGCCGCGTCCTTGCGGGTGGTCTCGCCGCGGTCGCAGGCCTGGGCCACGGCGTACAAGTAGGCGCGGCTGGCGTTGAGCTGGGTGTACATGTCGGCGATCTTGCCTTGGATCAGCTGGAACTCGCCGATGCTTTGGCCAAACTGCTTGCGGTCATGGATGTAGGGCACCACCAGGTCCATGCAGCTTTGCATGATGCCGGTCGGGCCGCCGGACAGCACCACGCGTTCGTAGTCCAGGCCGCTCATCAGCACGCGCACGCCGCCGTTGAGTTGGCCGAGGATGTTTTCTTCCGGTACTTCGACGTCATCGAAGAACAGCTCGCAGGTGTTGGAGCCACGCATGCCCAGCTTGTCGAACTTGTTGCTGCGGCTGAAGCCTTTCCAGTCGCGTTCAACGATGAACGCGGTGATGCCGTGCGCGCCCTTGTCCAGGTCGGTCTTGGCATAGATCACATAGGTGTTGGCGTCGGGGCCGTTGGTGATCCAGGTCTTGCTGCCGTTGAGCACGTAGCGGTCGCCGCGTTTTTCGGCGCGCAGCTTCATCGACACCACGTCGGAGCCGGCGTTAGGTTCGCTCATGGCCAGGGCGCCGATGTGCTCGCCGCTGATCAGCTTGGGCAGGTACTTGAGCTTTTGCTCATGGGTGCCGTTGCGGTTGATCTGGTTGACGCAGAGGTTGGAGTGGGCGCCGTAGGACAGGGCGACCGAGGCCGAGGCGCGGCTGATTTCTTCCATCGACACCACGTGGGCCAGGTAGCCCAGGCCGGCGCCGCCGTACTCTTCCGACACGGTGATGCCCAGCAGGCCCATGTCACCGAACTTGCGCCACATATCGGCGGGGAACAGGTTGTCGTGGTCGATCTGCGCGGCGCGCGGCGCCAGTTCGGCGGCGACGAAGGTGCTGACCTGGTCGCGGAGCATGTCGATGGTTTCGCCCAGGGCGAAGTTCAGGGAGGGGTAATGCATGCGTGGGCACCTTCTTGTTCTTGAAATTGGGTAACACCGTAGCTCATGGACTTTTCATCGTCCCCTGTGGGAGCGGGCTTAGGTCGATAGATGCGATGTCGCTCTAACCTTTACGTTAACGTAAACCTGCATACCATTACTGTCAATCGCCTCATCACCTTTACGTAAACGTAAATCTGCGCCAGAGTATCTCCCGCTTGCTTCAGTCGTGCCCAGAACAACCACAAGAAGGGACACCCATGAGTCAACCGAGCTATACCCGCGGTCGCCAGGACCGGCCCTTGCTGACCCAGACCATCGGCCAGGCCTTCGATGCCACCGTGGCCCGCTGCGCCGATGGCGAAGCGTTGGTGGCGCGCCACCAGGGCCTGCGCTACAGCTGGCGGCAGTTGGCCGAACAGGTCGATGTGCACGCCCGCGCCTTGATGGCCCTGGGCGTGAACACCGGCGACCGCGTGGGCATCTGGTCGCCCAACTGCACCCAGTGGTGCATCCTGCAACTGGCCAGCGCCAAGGTTGGCGCGATCCTGGTCAACATCAACCCGGCGTATCGCGTGGGCGAGCTGGAATACGTGCTGCGCCAGTCCGGCTGCCGCTGGCTGGTGTGCGCCGATGCCTTCAAGACGTCGGATTACCACGCCATGGTCCAGGGCCTGGTGCCGGAGCTGGCCAGCGTTGCCCCCGGTGAATTGGCCAGTGAAGGCCTGCCCGAGCTGCGCGGGGTGATCAGCCTGGCTGCCCAGCCGCCGCAGGGCTTCTTGCCGTGGCAGGCGCTGGCCGAGCGGGCAGGGCAGACCACGCTCGAGGCCTTCACGGCCCGCCAGCAAAGCCTGCAGTTCGACCAACCGGTGAACATCCAGTACACCTCCGGCACCACCGGCGCGCCCAAGGGCGCCACCCTCAGCCACTACAACATCCTCAACAATGGCTTGATGGTCGGCGAAAGCCTGGGCCTGACCTCGGCCGACCGCATGGTGATCCCGGTGCCGCTGTACCACTGCTTCGGCATGGTCATGGCCAACCTCGGCTGCATCACCCACGGCAGCACTATGATCTACCCCAACGACGCCTTCGACGCCGAGCTCACCCTGCGCGCCGTGGCCGAAGAACGCGCCAGCATCCTGTATGGCGTGCCCACCATGTTCATCGCCATGCTCGACCATCCGGCCCGCCAGGCCATGGACCTCTCGAGCCTGCGCAGCGGCATCATGGCCGGCGCTACCTGCCCGATCGAAGTGATGCGCCGGGTTATCGACCAGATGCACATGGCCGAAGTGCAAATTGCCTATGGCATGACCGAAACCAGCCCGGTGTCCTTGCAAACCGGCCCGGACGACGAGCTTGAGTTGCGCGTGACCACGGTCGGGCGCACCCAGCCGCAGCTGGAAAACAAGCTGGTGGACGCCGACGGCTGCATGGTTGCCAGGGGCGAAATCGGCGAACTGTGCACGCGGGGCTACAGCGTGATGCTCGGGTATTGGGACAACCCACAGGCCACGACGGATGCCATCGACCCAGCCGGCTGGATGCATTCGGGCGACTTGGCGGTCATGGACGAACAGGGGTATGTGCGCATTGTCGGGCGCAACAAGGACATGATCATCCGCGGCGGCGAGAACATCTATCCGCGCGAGCTGGAGGAGTTTTTCTACACCCACCCGGCGGTCGCGGATGCCCAGGTGATCGGCATCCCGTGCAACCGTTATGGCGAAGAAATCGTGGCCTGGATCAAACTGCACCCCGGGCACAGCGCCACGGTCGATGAGCTGCAGGGCTGGTGCAAGGCACGCATCGCGCACTACAAGGTGCCGCGGCATATCCGCTTTGTTGACGAGTTTCCGATGACCGTTACCGGGAAGGTGCAGAAGTTCAGGATGCGAGAGATCAGCGTTTCGGAAATCAACAGGACCTGTTGATTCAAAGCACCGTTCTTGTTCATAACAACTAATGCGAGCATGAGCCGACGTTGACCCTCCGTGCACCAGGCTGCGTACACACTGAGAAACCACTCAGTGTGTACGCAGCCTGGTGCACGGGGGCTATTCAGTCCCGTTTATCTTATTCAGCAAGTTACCAACGGTCTCAAGTTCGGACAGTTCGCTATGGGAAATGTTGAGCCCGTTGAACCCTCTCGCCAGGGCCTTGGCCCATTTACTTCCATCTCCATTAATGTCAAAGAGCGATGTTGTCTCGTCGATGGCGTATTTATAGTCTAGATACTCTTCCAAGAACGCTTGGAATGTCTCAAGCGTTGTGTTTTCTGTTGTGCTCATTGTGGTGTCCTTGTGTGGGTTGAAATGCATAACCTGTTTACGGCCCGGGGGCTGTAAGCATTACAGGTTCTTAGTCAAGGGGCGCGTCTGTTATGGGGAATGTGTAGCTTGTTTGATAGACCTCGCTTTTTAATGTGAACGTATTATTTTTTTTGTCGATACTGATCAGAATGCCACGGTCGTAATATTCGTTGCCGTTCCCTGTCCATCGGGTGATTTTGATTTCCTTGTTCATGTTTTTTTCCAGGTACGCAATTTTCTTAGTGATCAGTTCAGCCTCTTGATCTTTTTTAAGCCTGTAAGCGTCTTCGGCTTCCTTGCGGGCGTCGGCGGCTTTTTTCGCTGCGGCTTTCGCCTCGTCGGCCGCGCTTTTGGCTTCCTCCGCCGCTTTTTCTGCGTCATCCGCTGTTGTTGCGTTGTCGGCTTTTTCTCTGGCAGCCTTGGCTTTACTGGCTGCGGTTTTGGCTTCGGTTGCCGCTGTATTGGCCGTCGCCAGTTGATCTGCAGCTTCGGTGGCTTTGAGTGCATCGGCGTCGGCGTCATTCTGCGCGGCCTTACTCCACGCAGCGGCCTCCTGATCAGCCTTCATGGCCTCGGCCAAGGCGCTAGCTCGGCGCTGGATGTCAAGACCCTGCGCAGCCAGGCTTGCAGCGACTGCGTTAGCGGCTGCTTTGAGTGCGTCGTCTCTCGCCGTTTCTGCTTTGGTGGCTTCGGTATTGGCTTCGTTCACCTTGCCAGAGGCAGCCGCTGCCTCGGTTTTTTCTCTGGCTATTGTGGCTGCTTCAGCAGCGTTCTTCGCATCAGTGACCGCCTGCGTCGCTTTGAGCTTCTCGCCCGCTGCCACTGAGGCATTCAACGCCGGGGTATCGGCAGCGGCTTCGGCGGCGAGCTGGGCTGCGATAGCCGCCTGTTCGGCCTTCTTGGCGCGGGCAACTGCCTTGTCGGCCTTGCCAGTCGCTCCAGATGGATTCTTAGTCGGGGCGGGGGGGTCGACGACGTTAACACCGGTTATCTGCAGTAAATTTTTTACATGCTTACGAAAGTCGGCCGAGCCGTCCAGCGCCGAGTAGATGACATGCACTTTAATATCATCGAGCTTACAAGTGTCACCCTCAAACAAACTGGAATTATTTTTTGCGCCACGCGGAAATTCGAGCCTCCAGCTGGAAAGCAATCCGGTCCCTTCGAATGGCTGGTAGCGAGACTTATCGGGAATTGAGGGTTGCAGGTCGTAGTTGGTGAATTCTTGTTTAGGTGACCAGATGGCAATCTTTTGGCCGGGGTTCAGATTTAGCAGTATGTTTTTTGGGTCGCCACCGTCGACACCGTAAAGGAATGTCGCGCCGTCGGAATCATCGTTTAGCAACACCCTGTTGGCGGTCTGGTAGAGCATGCCCGAGGGCGAAGAGGGTTTAGTGCTATCACTGTATGTGAACGTGAGAAAGATGCGCTCGATCCTGCGCAGATAATGGCCGGGGAAGTGCTTGTCGAAATGGCGGGGGGCCAGATCGAAAAGAATTTCATCTTTTTTCAGCGCTTCTTTAAGTGTCTCTTTGCTGAAGCCGAAGTCCGTCACCAGGGAGAGCTCAGCGTGAATATCCAGTGGCCGATGGTTCTCACTAATGGCGGCCAAGTCCATCAGCATCAGGTCCCGTGCCAGGGCTTCGCCGGCTAGCATACCGCGCCAGTTATCCAGCCAGGCGCCGGGTTTGATCCAGGTGCTCTTGAAATTACCCAGCTCATACTGCAGGCAAGTCTCGGCCATCAGGCACAGTGACAGCGTGGCATCATAGGCGGCGGCGTAGATTTGCGAGAGCCGGCCGATCAGCCACAGGTAGGTGGTGCGGCTGGGGAACACCGAGGTCATCACCTCATACTCGGCCTGGTGGGCTGCGCGGGTGGCGTGGGCTTCTTGCAGGGCGATGTTGGCGGCCTTGAGCTGCACGTCCCTTTCGCGCAGTTGTTTGTCGAGGACGGCGAGTTCGAGGGTGGCTTGCTTGGCTTCGTACTGCCATTGTTTGGCACGGAGTTGGAATTCAGCACTCTTGTCGAAGACGTTACCCTGTGTTTCCAGTAGTTCTGAGACTGATTCGATGAGGTTGGCGACCGCCTCGGGTGCCTCTTCAGGTGACCAACCACCCATTGCAGCTCCACCGATAGTGGGTAGAAAAGACATAGCGGAAGTAAGGGCATAGAACGGAGCTGCGGCTATGCGGGTGCCATATGAAGCGGTCCAATACGAGAGCGCAGACTCCTCCAGGCTTTTAACCCCGACGTCGTTCAGTTCCTGGTAGTAATCCAGACGTTGCTGCACCATCGCTTTGCTGCTGAGTAACGTCTCACGCTCGCGTTTGGCCAACTCCAGCGCCTGTTGCTGAAGCTGGTAAGGGAAGTCCAACAGTTTGATCAGGTTGCGCTTGCTGAGCAATTCAAGCTGCTGGTTGGCTTCGGCCTGGTAATAGCCCAGCAGCGTCTGCCCCATGCCGATCAGCTGTTCCACGGCCTCCCGGGCGAATGTGCGCGCCTCGTCATAACGGCAAGGTGGCACCTGCGGGAGCGTGAGCCTGGCTACCGGACCCTCGCTGGCGCTGGTGTGACCCTGGGCGAGGCGCTCCAGGAAGTCGGGGTCGAGCATGATCGGCACGGGCTTGCCGTCCAGGCTCAGGCCGTGGCGCAGGTTGAACAGGCGGTTGCGCAGCAGGTTGCGCAGCTCGACCAGTTTGTTGTTCAGCGGCGGGGTGAACTGGTCCGGGGTGGCTTGTGCCAGCGTCGGCGCATCGGCCGGGGCGCTCGACAAGTGCTCGGGCAACAGGCCGATCAGGCGCAGGGCCTTGTCGTAGCATTGCGCGGCGGCCTCCAGCGTGGCCAGGGTGAGCTGGCGGTACAGTTCGTCACCCTCGCGTTGCCAGTTTTCCACCACGAACAGGTGAAGCGCTTTGCGGTAGCGCTCGGGCTCGGCATAGGCGATCAGGTCGGGATCGTCGGTTTCCGCTATTTTTCTATAGGCGCCATGGTCATCTCGGATCGGCTTGCTCAACCAGTACTGCGGGGTGTCCTGGTCTGTTCTCCAGGTACGGTAGGGGTCGAACAAGTGGCCGGTGCACCACTGCCAGGCACCCCGGTAGTCGCGGTTTTGCCGCAGCAGCCAGGCAATCAGCAGCGGGGCATGGAAGAACAATTCCCAGAAATACATGCCGTTGGCACCGCGGAAGTCGACGGTACTGCTGGTGCCGCCAGGTTCCAGGCGCGGTTCGGGCAGGTGCTGGGTCGGCCAGGACAACACCTGCATGACCGACTGCGTGGCCTCAGCGACCAGGCGCTTGCCGAACAGGGTGTTCAGGCGCAGGTAATTGACCGATAGGGCGTTTGTGGGGTCCGCTTGATTGACTTCGGACAAATCCAGGTAGAGGGCCTGCTCGGCATTGCGCCTGATGTGTACGCTGTCCACGGCATCGTCGGCTATGTCGATGAGGTTGTAAGTCAGGTTCGTCGTCTTACTGTTAGTAAGATAATAGACGGAAAAGTTGAATGAATAGCTTTTGATGGCCCGATCACGGCTGATGGGAAGTTGAAAATCAATCGTGCTCTGGCCATCGAGGGGAAGTTCATCGGCGAAGACCGGTGGATGCTCGGGGCCGAAACGGAGCAGGATGCGAACACAGGCCTCAGGTTGAAAGTGCCGAAGGCGAATAAGCGAGTCCAGACGCTTCACCAGGGCCTGGTCAAGGGTCGCGTTTACTTCAGCCAGGATGGCGGACTTTTCCATTGCGATGTACTTGCTAACAGCCTCAAACTGGGCTGCGTGCTGCGCGCGAGTGATGGCTGCATGGACCGAAATCGTGCCAGCAGAGTGCTTCGAAACATCTTTGGACGGCTCCTCTGAATCAGGGCTTGAAGTGTAGCGGGCTTTCAAAATGGAGGTCTTTATGCTGCTTAGAGCGTCCAAGTGAATGGGGCTGGTTAAGGCAGATTCTAGGTCTGTTAAATTGTATTCTTTGAGATTGTTTAAGTCTGCGATAGATAAAGGTTGTTGGAGGGTGGCTAGGGTTTCGTTTGTTGGTGATACGTGAACTGTAAGCGTTGGGAAGGCTGAGGTCAGATTCTTGTGTTGAAGTTTAATGTCATAGGTTTCATCGAGGTTGTCGTGTGTTATGGTTATACCTAAAATGCAATCCTGGTAAGCTTCGCTGAGGTTTGAGCGATAAAAAACGATTTGGTCGCGTGGGTGGCTGTGATAACGCTGTATGGGCTTGTTGTGTGAGTCGAATTGGGAGTCAAATAGGGTGATGTCTATTTTCTCGGGACTCTCGTCTCCTATCCCCCTAAATGTGGTGATTGTAACTCCCTGGATAAGTTGGTTCGTTATGGTTGTTTCGACTTTGTGGATGACGTATGGTGCGGTATAGGAGTTTGCATCAAGAGCCATGAGTTCTAGGATTTTTAATGTGCCAATAGCCCCGAGTTTATCATGCATCAAGGCGATCTCTGGGTATTGAATCGAACTAATGGGCTTGGAGGTTATTGGTACTCTAATTGTGTATTTTGTTTCATGTATTCTTTTTTTTTGGTTAGGGTTGAGCTCGTCGAAATCGATGGGGTCTTCGGCGTTAATAATGTTGTTTAACTTAATAGTTCCCCCTAGTATTTTCCATTTCGGCTTGCTTTTTTGGTCCTCTACGGTCTGACGAGGCCCAATATAGGGATGCTGCACCGTACGCGGGTCACGGAAAAGGGCTATCCAGTTTTTTACCAGTCTTTTCTCAATGGTATTGTCTTTCGAACTGGCCTCATCCAATGTCTTGGTGTCGAGCAGTAGGAGATCCTTGGCAATCAGGAAGTACTCGTTGTCACGCTTCCAGGTGCTGGTATTGACGTCGCCCTTCGAATCCTTGACCTTCTCCACATCGAACAACATCACCATCAACCACGGGTCATTTTCGCGTCCCCCCAGTTGATTCACCATCACCATCAAACCCGCCTTGAACTTCTTGGTCTTCAAGAATTTGTTGTTCAGGGTGCCTTTATCATCTGTACTTTCGTCAAACTGTCCTGCCGCATCATGCCCATCCAGCCGCATCAACACATTGGCCGGGCTCCAGTTCCCGTCGATCTGCTGGAAGGCGAAGCTCACCCGCAGCGCATGGTACTCGCTCGGTTTTTTGTCCGGTCCCATGGGAATTGCCGCGGTGTCCCGCTCGACCCACACCACATACCGGCGCCCGGCGATGATGACCGGTCGGATCAGGTCTACTTCCGTACGTTGGTCATCTTCGTTTTTTTGCTTCTCCAAGAGTTCCTGTGCAAGGGTCTCAGCGGTTTTGTCTTTAGTTGCTGAGTCGTTCTTCTTAGTCGTAATTTCTTTCTTGACACCCTCGACCACCGGCAATGGCCCCTTGACCATCTCGCCATTCATTGCCAGCGTGATCTCCTCCCACTCCCCCCAGGCCAGCATGCTCGGTGCGTTGTCGGCGTCGCGTTGTTTCATGTCCAGCGTGCGCCAGTAGTACTGGGGTGGCTCGACATTGCTCTTGCCGATGAAGTGGTAGGTATCGCTCAGAGGATCAATACCGCTGGCGTACGCCGAAAGCGGCTGGATATTGCTGACGTGCTCGAAGGTACTCAGGTAGCCGAGCAGGGCGGTCTGGATTTCGTCCGGTGTGCACTTGCCCTGGGCCAGCTGGGTTTCAAGCTCGGCGAAGGCGCTGCTCGTGCGCGTGCGGCGCGAGGGGTCGATGAAATTCTGCGGTTCGTTTTGGGCATCCTTGCGCAGTTTCCAGCGCTCGAAGCTGCAAGAAAAATTATCCCACTCGTCGCGCATGGCTTGGGGGATTGCCTTGTCGCCATAGCCGTCCTCCAGGCGTGAGTGGATCTGCTGCAGGTAGCGCTGCAGGCTGGCGATCGCCGAGAGCACCCGGGTGGTAAGCGGTTCGTGAGAGACCTGCAGGTCGATCAGCAGGTAATCGGCCAGGGCTTCAGGGCTTTTGATCCGTTTGAGGTCCTTGTGCGGGGCGGCCCAGTGCACCAGCATCCATTGCATCAGTGCATCGCGCCAGGCCAGCTTGAGCTGGGCATCCAACGCCTGGCATTGCTGGCTGGAGCAGCTCTGGCGCAGCGCGATGGCCGCCTGTTCGAAGGCGTTGTCATCTGTCGACTCGGTGAGTGCGCCGATGACCACCAAGCCATCCACCGACAGGCCTTGCCGGCTCGCCAGCTGTGTCAGTTGCAGTACCCGGGCCAAGGCGTGCAGCGTGGTGGGCAGAGGGATGCCGAGCTTGGCCAGGCCACCCTGGTCGTGCCCTAGCAGTGCTTCCAGGTCGGCCCAGGCCTTGGCCTCGCCTGGGGCGTCGAGCGGGGTTCGCACCTGCTCGAGGTAACGCAACAAGTCCGGCTCGTGCTTGTCGGTGGCCAGCCCGCCCAGCAGTGTTGTGTAGCGACCAAGCTGGTGCAGGGTGGTGAGGTCGAGCGGGCGAGGGATGGCGCCGAGGTTGAAGTGGTGCGGCATGATCTGGTCAAGGGCGGCATGCCCGATGCCGAACAGGCTGACCGCGCGGCTGTAGCGCTGCAACGTCAACCACTGCGCCCGGTCGTCTGCGGTAAAACACTCGAGCGGTTGGCGTTTGCCTTTTGACTTCTGCACTTCTTGGTGAACGGCATCGATGCGGTTTACCAATACGTCTTCATCGACTGCGACCCATTGCAGCAGTGGCAGCAGGTGCTCCTTGCTTGGCAGGCCCAGCGCGGTGCTCAGTTCCTGGCGCAGGTCGAGTTTGCCAGAGGCTGCTTTCTTCTTGGACGCGTACAGTTCGAACAGGGTTTTTAACCCAGGCTCTTCCAGTGGCCCGTCGTGGAGGAGCACTGCGATGTCCAGGGCGTTGACGCTCTGTTGGGCAACCCACTCCATCGTTGCCATCACCCCGGCGATGGTATCGACAATGTCTGCTTGCGGTTGCGTGGCAACGGCGGCGTCGGCGATGCTCGCCTTGTCGTCCTGCAAGGGTTGCGGCTGTGCCCCTAGGCTCGGGCGGCCGGCCAGTTGCTGCTGGTAAAGCGGGGACTGCTTCATCAACAGCTTCAGGACGATCCAGCCTTCCAGCTGCGAGGTGCCGAACAGTTGCGTGAGCGTGGCCAGGCGGTAGCAGGCCGACACCACCGCAAGCGAGCGCTGTGGTTTGGCCAGCGCTTGTTCGGTCGTGACGGTGTCGAGGATGGCGCGCAGCACGAGGGGGTCGACTCGCAGCGCCAACCCCAGGCGCTTGACGGTCAAGGCATCCTCACCCGTGGTGGCATTGGGGTCGAACGGCTGGTCATCGAGCACCAGCACATCCGTCAGTTTTTGCCCTTCGCTATCGTGCCGGGGCGCGAACACGCTGTCGTAGAACGACAGCTGACGCTCGGTGCCATGGCAGGGGATTTCGTGCAGCAGTGCTGCAAACTGCAGCGGCTGTACCTGGTACTTCTGTTGCAGATGGCGGAACAGGCCCAGGGCGCGCAGGGTGCTGGTAGTCAGCTGGTACTGGGCGGGGCGTTGGCCTTCGGCGTGCAAGGCCGCCATGACCAGGGCATCGGCCTCGTCGGAGGCCAGGCCAAGTGCACGCTGCAGGCGCAGGATGCGTTGCAGGCGATCGATATGCTGGGTGCTGATCCCAGCGATCGTGATGGTCTTCTTGGCGGTTTTATTTGCACCGCTCGATGGCGCATCGGCCTTCTCGGTCTCGGCGGCGTCCACCAGATACAGAGGGGCGCCTCCAGCGTTGATGAACGCTGCGCCGTAGGCTTTGCTCGAAGCCTCAGCCACCGTTTGGCTGGTGACGTAAGGGCTGCGGGTCACAGAGGTGTTATGTTTGCCGAGGGCGCTCACGGCCAGCAGACGGCGCAGCTCCCTGCGTGTCAGGCCCAGTGCCCGGGTCAGTTGGTAGGTGGTATCGAGGTTGCCTTTCGGGCCCGTGGCGAGGATGTGAAACTGCGTCTTGTAGAAGTCTTTCGCCGCGCTGGCGGGGTGCAGCAGCAGGGTCCGCAATTGCGGCGAGAAACCGCTGCTCAGCAGCGCGGCGTTGTGCTGGGCGTTAAGCGTTGCAGCATCGAAGCTGAAGGCGGGCATGCCCATGTTCACGCTGTACAGCAAGTCCCACAGGGGCAGCTGCTTCATGGCCAGCGTGGCCTTGATCGCTTCCCAGGCGTTGTGGAAGGGAACATTACCCTTGTACACGCCCTCGGCCACAGCCCTTGGCAAGTCCTTACGCGCCACCCCCGCATGCCGCTCGAGCACCTCGAGCACGATGTCGATCTTCGCCAGGCTTTTACGGATGTTCCTGTTGTTCAGCTTGAGTTGCAGCAGGTCCGGGCGGCGAGTCTGCAGGGTTACCGGCTCGGCGACCTTTGCCTGTATCTGCAGTTCTTCTATCAGGCCCTTGAGATGGACCAAGTAGGCTGGCCGCTCATTGTCCGCCCATGGCGAGGCTGGTGCGCAACGTTCCCGGGTATCGGGGAACAGCTTCATGTAGGTGGCAGCGTCCGAGCGCTCGGCGGGCGTGTCGTTACTGTTCGCGGTGATGAGGTCGTTCATGCCCAGCTCCCTTGCGCTGCGGTCGGCGGCCCAGGCTAGGGCCAGTGATCGAAGCGTATAGGGAGAGTGGAACGTGCACACCTAGCAAAAATGACAGGTGTTGGGTGGGTCGAAAGAGGGGGAATCATTGATAATCCGGCGGTGTCAGCGAAACCTTATCGCCTCGCCAAGCGCCTCGGCCAGTTCGCCTAGCGTGCGGTAATCGCGATCCAGAGGGATACCGTGGCATATCTCCAGCCACATTAACGCGAACTCACACTTGTCCTTGTCCAGGTGCGCAAGGCGAGTGCCCGTGTCGGGATCGACCACACCAGCATTCTGGAAGCAGTCGATTACATGCCGTGTGATGTCCACGATGATGAGTTCTCCTGCCCGCAATAAGGAGAACTCATCTTCAGCACAACCGGCAGGCGCCGCTACTGGCAAAAATATCAGTAGCGGTGGTCTACCCTTAAGCCTTCACCGGTGGCTCCTGGCTCGGCGGGTCGCCCACCGTCGGCGGTACGGTCGGCTTGATCGGCAGCTCGTCCGGGTCCTCTTCCGGCACGGGTGGCGGCAAGCTGGGGTCGTCGATGTTTGGATCGGGGGTTTCCGGTGGAATGGGAATGTTCATGGCCTGACCTCGCGTGGGTGAATGAAGAGGTGCTGCAGGCTCTGACTGTCAGGGGCTGCCGTTCGCTCAATTTATTTGAACCCCTACGCCCGCGCCCGGCTCTGAACCCTTACCGCCACCAGCCTAAGGGAGCAAGGTCCGATGTCACGAAACGAGCCCTTCGAAAGCGTGCCCATGGCGAACGATCACCCGGACCAGGCCATCAGCCTGGCCCAGGCGCTGCTGGCGCCGCGCATCGTGATCGAAAGCACGCAACCTGCGCTCGACGGCGGCACGTTCGCCACCAAGGCCATCAGCGGCCAGGCGGTCGCGGTCAGTAGCAAGGTTTACAGCGACGGCCATGACCGCCTCGCTGTGATGCTCAACTGGCGCCAGGCCCACAGCCGGCGCTGGCACTGCGTGCCTATGCATTCGCCCGGCAATGATCTGTGGCTGGGCGAGTTCACCCCAACGGAGCTGGGCCCGCACCTGTTTAGTATCGAGGCCTGGATCGACCCGTTCGCCACCTATTGCCACGACCTGGAGAAGAAGTACCACGCTGGCGTCGAGGTCAAGCTGGAGCTTGAGGAAGGCCGTCTTCTGCTGGGCAAAGGCGCAGAGCGCAGCGAGGGCTTCTTGCGTGAACAGATCGAAGCCTTGCAGGCGCGGTTGCCGACACTGCCTGAGGATGACCAGGTGGCGCTGTTGCTGGGCCCCGAAGCCACACGGCTGATGACCGAAGCCGAGCACCGCAGCTACCTTACGCGCAGCAGCGAATTCCCGGTCGACGTCGACCGCCCGGCGGCGCAGTTCGCCAGCTGGTATGAATTGTTCCCGCGGTCGATCACCGACAGCCCCGAGCGCCATGGCACCTTCAACGACGTGCACGAACGCCTGCCGATGATCCGCGACATGGGCTTTGACGTGCTGTACTTCCCGCCCATTCACCCAATTGGCAAAAAACACCGCAAGGGCCGCAACAATGCCTTGCAGGCAGCGCCCAATGACCCAGGCAGCCCTTACGCCATAGGCAGCCCCGAAGGCGGGCACGACGCCATTCACCCAGCGCTGGGCACCCGCGAAGACTTCCGCCGCCTGGTGGTCGCCGCCGCCGAGCATGGCCTGGAAATCGCCCTGGACTTCGCCATACAGTGCTCGCAAGACCACCCTTGGCTCAAGGAGCACCCCGGCTGGTTCAGTTGGCGCCCCGACGGCACCATCCGCTATGCGGAAAACCCGCCGAAAAAGTACCAGGACATCGTCAACGTCGACTTCTATGCCCCAGAGGCCGTGCCTTCGCTGTGGTTGGCCCTGCGTGACGTGGTGGTTGGCTGGGTCGAGGAGGGCGTGAAGACCTTCCGCGTCGACAACCCGCACACCAAACCGTTGCCATTCTGGCAATGGCTGATCGCCAATGTGCGCAGCCAGCACCCGGACGTGATTTTTCTGGCCGAGGCCTTCACCAAGCCGGCGATGATGGCGCGCTTGGGTAAGGTCGGCTACACCCAGAGCTACACCTATTTCACCTGGCGCAACAGCAAGCAGGAGCTGCGCGAGTTTTACGAAGAGCTCAACCAGCCGCCGTGGAGCCTGTGCTACCGGCCCAATTTCTTCGTCAACACGCCGGACATCAACCCGTTTTTCCTGCACACCTCGGGGCGGGCGGGTTTTCTTATTCGCGCGGCCTTGGCGACCATGGGCTCGGGGTTGTGGGGTATGTATTCGGGCTTCGAGCTGTGCGAAGCCACGCCGCTGCCCGGCAAAGAGGAATACCTGGACTCGGAGAAGTACGAAATCCGCCCGCGTGATTTCACCCAACCCGGCAACATCATTGCCGAAATCGCCCAGCTCAACCGCATCCGCCGGCAGAATCGCGCTTTGCAGACTCACCTAGGGGTGGCGTTTTTCAATTGCTGGAACGACAACATCCTGTACTTCGCCAAGCGCACGCCCGAGCGCGACAACTTCATTTTGGTGGCGATCAGCCTCGACCCGCACAACGCCCAGGAAGCCAGCTTCGAGCTGCCGCTGTGGGAGTTGGGCCTGGACGACAACGCCGACACTGTTGGCGAAGACCTGATGAACGGCCACCGCTGGACCTGGCATGGCAAGACCCAGTGGATGCGCATCGAGCCCTGGCATCAGCCGTTTGGTATCTGGCGAATTGAAAAGGCCAGTTAGGCCTTCAAGCCGGGGGCCGCTGTGCGGCCCATCGCCGGCAAGCCGACTCCCACAGGGGCCGGCGTCGGCTGCGAGCTTTGCAGTCAAATGACAGGCCCGGTGCTGCCTGTGAAACCAGCACAAAACCTGTGGGAGCTGGCTTGCCGGCGATGGGCTGCGCAGCAGCCCTAAAACCAGGTAGCGCGCATCCGCAGAATTGAAAGGAGTCACCCATGGCCAAGCGTTCCCGACCAGCAGCCTTTATCGATGACCCGCTGTGGTACAAGGACGCGGTGATTTATCAGCTGCACATCAAGTCGTTCTTCGATGCCAACAACGACGGCATCGGCGATTTCGCCGGGTTGATCAGCAAGCTCGACTACATCGCCGAACTGGGCGTCAACACCCTCTGGCTGCTGCCGTTCTACCCCTCGCCACGGCGCGATGACGGCTACGACATCGCCGAGTACAAAGCTGTGCACCCCGACTACGGCAGCATGGCCGATGCCCGGCGCTTCATTGCCGAGGCGCACAAGCGCGGCCTGCGGGTGATTACCGAACTGGTCATCAACCACACCTCCGACCAGCACCCGTGGTTCCAGCGCGCCCGCCTGGCCAAGCGGGGCAGCAAGGCACGCGACTTCTACGTGTGGTCGGATGACGACCAGAAGTACGACGGCACGCGCATCATCTTCCTCGACACCGAGAAGTCCAACTGGACCTGGGACCCAGTCGCTGGCCAGTATTTCTGGCACCGCTTCTATTCGCACCAGCCAGACCTGAATTTTGATAACCCGCAAGTGCTCAAGGCGGTGATCGGGGTGATGCGCTTCTGGCTCGACCTGGGCGTCGACGGCCTGCGCCTGGACGCCATCCCCTACCTGATCGAGCGCGACGGCACCAACAACGAAAACCTCCCCGAGACCCACCGGGTGCTCAAGGCGATCCGTGCCGAGATCGACGCCAACTACCCCGACCGCATGCTGCTGGCCGAAGCCAATCAATGGCCCGAAGACACCCGCCCGTACTTTGGCGAGGGCGATGGCGACGAATGCCACATGGCCTTTCACTTCCCGCTGATGCCGCGCATGTACATGGCCCTGGCCATGGAGGACCGCTTCCCGATCACCGACATCCTGCGCCAAACCCCGGAAATCCCCGCCAACAGCCAGTGGGCGATTTTCCTGCGCAACCACGATGAGCTGACCCTGGAGATGGTCACCGACCGCGAACGCGACTACCTGTGGAACTACTACGCCGAAGACCGCCGCGCCCGCATCAACCTTGGCATTCGCCGCCGCCTGGCGCCGCTGTTGCAACGTGACCGACGGCGCATCGAACTGCTGACCAGCCTGCTGCTGTCGATGCCCGGCACACCGACCTTGTACTACGGCGATGAACTGGGCATGGGCGATAACATCTACCTGGGCGACCGCGACGGCGTGCGCACCCCCATGCAATGGTCGCCGGACCGCAATGGCGGGTTCTCTCGCGCCGACCCGCAGCGCCTGGTGCTGCCACCGATCATGGACCCGCTGTACGGCTACCAGACGGTCAACGTCGAGGCCCAGTCCCACGACCCGCATTCGTTGCTCAACTGGAACCGCCGCCTGCTGGCGGTGCGCAACCAGCAGAAGGCGTTTGGCCGTGGCAGCATCCGCATGCTCACGCCGAGCAACCGGCGCATCCTCGCGTACATCCGCGAGTACACCGACCAAGAGGGCAACAGCGAAGTGATTCTTTGCGTGGCCAACGTGTCCCGCGCCGCCCAGGCCGCGGAACTCGAGCTGTCGCAATACGCCGATAAAGTACCGGTGGAGATGCTGGGCGGCAGCGCCTTTCCCCCGATCGGCCAGCTGCCGTTTTTGCTGACATTGCCACCCTATGCTTTTTACTGGTTCCTGCTGGCGTCGCACGACCGCATGCCCAGCTGGCATATCCAGGCCACCGAGGGGTTACCCGAATTGACCACACTGGTGCTGCGCAAGCGCCTGGAAGAGCTGCTCGAGGCGCCTTCCAGCGAGATGTTGGAAAGCTCGATCCTGCCGCAATACCTGCCCAAACGGCGCTGGTTCGCCGGCAAGGAAGGGCCCATCGACCAGGTTCGCCTGCGTTATGGCGTGCGTTTCGGCACGGCCACCACGCCGGTATTGCTCGGCGAACTGGAAGTGCTCAGCGATGGCGTCGCCAACCACTACCAACTGCCGTTCGGCCTGTTGCCTGAAGAGCAGATCAACAGCGCCTTGCCCCAGCAGTTGGCATTGTCGCGCGTGCGCCGTGGCCGACAGGTTGGTTTGATCACCGACGCCTTCGTCCTTGAGCCATTCATCCGCGCTGTACTGCGGGCCTGCCAGGAACGCCACCGGCTGCCCTGTGGCAATGGCCTGGGCGAGCTGCGTTTCGAGTGCACCGAACAGCTTGCCAAGCTGGGGCTCACCGAAGAGAGCCCTGTGCGCTACCTCAGCGCCGAGCAGTCCAACAGCTCGGTGGTGGTTGCCGATCGGGTGGTGCTCAAGCTGATCCGCCGGGTCAACCCAGGCATTCATCCAGAACTTGAGATGAGCGCCTACCTGACTGCGGCGGGCTTTACCAATATTTCGCCGTTGCTGGGGTGGGGCAGCCGTGTGGACGAGCACGCCACCCCGCACCTGTTGATGATCGCCCAGGGCTACCTGAGCAATCAGGGCGATGCCTGGGCCTGGACCCAGAACACCCTGGAACGGGCCATCCGCGACGAGATGGAACCGACCAGTTCTGCCAGCGAAGCCCACACCGATGCTTTGGCCGAACTCGATGGCTTTGCTGCCTTGTTGGGCCAGCGTCTGGGCGAGATGCACGTGTTGTTGGCAGCGCCAACCGAAGATGCGGCCTTTCAGCCGCGCACAAGCGATGCCCAGGACAGCGAGCGCTGGGGCACCCAGATCACTGCCGAGCTGACCCACGCCCTCGACCTGCTGGCCCAGCACCGCGACAGCCTGGACAGCGACAGCCAGGCGTTGGTCGACGACCTGCAGCAACAGCGCGACGGCCTGACCCAGCACATCGACAACCTCGCCCGCCAGGCCCAAGGCGGCCTGCTGATGCGCGTGCATGGCGACCTGCACCTGGGCCAGGTACTGGTGGTGCAGGGCGATGCTTACCTGATCGATTTCGAGGGCGAACCGGCGCGCCCACTGGAAGAACGCCGGGCGCGTCACAGCCCCTACAAAGATGTCAGCGGCGTGCTGCGATCCTTCGACTATGCTGCTGCGATGATTCTGCGCAACGCCTCTGCGGTGGACCTTTCCGACCCGGCGCGCAAGGCTCGGCAACGGGTTGCCAGGCACTACCTGCACCAATCCCGTCATGCGTTTGTCGAGGCCTATGGCTTGGCGACCGCTGCCATGCCCCACGCCTGGCAACAGTCCGAAGGCGAGCGCGCCGCGCTGGAATTGTTCTGCCTGGAAAAGGCCGCGTACGAAATTACATACGAAGCTGAAAATCGACCGAATTGGCTGGCCGTGCCTTTGCATGGCTTGCATGGACTGATCAGTACCTGGGGAGAGTCATAGATGAATGCAACCACGCGTGATACCGGCGGTCTTCGGCAACGGGACCTCGACGCCCTGGCCCGCGCCGAGCACGCCGATCCATTTGCGGTACTTGGCCCCCATGGCGACGGCGCCGGCGGGCAGTGGGTCCGCGCTTTCCTGCCCAATGCCCTGAATGCGCGCGTACTGTCGCGCCACGACGGCCGCGTGCTCGCCGAAATGGTGCAGGCCAGCTTGCCTGGGCTGTTTACCGCGCACCTTGATGACGCACAGCCCTACCTGTTGCAGATCGGCTGGGCCGGTGGTGAGCAGGTGACCGAAGACCCGTACAGCTTTGGCCCGCAGTTGGGTGACATGGACCTTTACCTGTTCGCCGAAGGCAACCACCGTGACCTGTCCGGGCGCTTTGGTGCCCAGCCGATGCAGGCCGATGGCATCGACGGCGTGTGCTTCTCGGTGTGGGCGCCGAATGCGCGGCGGGTGTCGGTGGTGGGTGACTTCAACAATTGGGACGGCCGCCGCCACCCGATGCGCCTGCGCCACAGCGCTGGGGTGTGGGAGCTGTTCGTGCCGCGGCTTGGCGTGGGTGAAACCTACAAGTTCGAAGTGTTGGGCAAAGAGGGCGTGCTGCCGCTGAAAGCCGACCCGCTGGCCCGCGCCACCGAGCTGCCACCGAGCACCGCGTCGAAGGTCGCCGGTGCGCTCAGCCACCCTTGGCAAGACCACGACTGGATGGCGCAGCGTGCGCAACGTCACGCCTACAACGCGCCCCTGTCGATCTACGAATTGCATGTCGGCTCGTGGCAGTGCGAGCTGGATGACCTGGGCGAGGTGGCGCGTTACTACAACTGGCGCGAGCTGGCCGAACGCCTGGTGCCCTATGTGCAGGCGCTGGGCTTCACCCACATCGAACTGATGCCGATCATGGAGCACCCGTTCGGCGGCTCCTGGGGCTATCAGCCCCTGTCGATGTTCGCGCCCACCTCACGCTACGGCAGTGCCGAAGACTTCGCCGCCTTCATCGATGCCTGCCACCAAGGCGGCATCGGTGTGATCCTCGATTGGGTGCCGGCGCATTTCCCTACCGACGAGCACGGCCTGGCACGCTTCGACGGCACGGCCCTGTACGAATACGAAAACCCCCTGGAGGGCTACCACCAGGACTGGAACACGCTGATCTACAACCTTGGGCGCAACGAGGTGCGTGGCTTCATGCTGGCCTCGGCATTGCTCTGGCTCAAGCAGTTCCACATCGACGGCCTGCGTGTCGATGCCGTGGCGTCGATGCTGTACCGCGACTACTCGCGCAAGGCCGGCGAATGGGTGCCTAACCGCCATGGTGGGCGCGAGAACCTGGAGGCCATCGATTTCATCCGCCACCTCAATGGCGTGGCGGCACACGAAGCCCCTGGCGCGTTGATCATCGCCGAAGAATCCACCGCCTGGCCCGGCGTCAGCCAGCCGATCCAGCAGGGCGGCCTGGGCTTTGCCTACAAGTGGAACATGGGCTGGATGCACGACACCTTGCACTACATCCAGAACGACCCGATTCACCGCACTTATCATCACAACGAGATGAGTTTCGGGCTGATCTATGCCTATTCCGAGCACTTCATCCTGCCGATTTCCCACGATGAGGTGGTGCACGGCAAGCACTCGCTGATCGACAAGATGCCAGGCGACCGCTGGCAGAAGTTCGCCAACCTGCGTGCCTACCTCACGTTCATGTGGGCGCACCCGGGCAAGAAGCTGTTGTTCATGGGCTGCGAATTTGGCCAGTGGCGCGAGTGGAACCACGACAGCGAGCTGGACTGGTACCTGCTGCAGTACCCCGAGCACAAGGGCGTGCAGCGCCTGGTCGGCGACCTTAACCGCCTGTACCGCGAGGTGCCTGCGCTGCATGAGCAGGACTGCCAGCCCCAGGGCTTCCAGTGGCTGATCGGTGATGACGCGCAAAACAGCGTGTATGCCTGGCTGCGCTGGAGCAGCAATGGCGAGCCGTTATTGGTGGTGGCCAACTTCACCCCGGTGCCGCGCGAGGGGTATCGCATTGGCGTGCCGTTTGGCGAGCGTTGGGAAGAGCTGCTCAACAGCGATGCCGAACTGTATGCCGGGTCCAACGTGGGTAACCTGGGGGCGGTGGTAAGCGAAGCCGTCACCAGCCACGGGCAGCCGTTGTCGCTGGCGCTCAACTTGCCGCCGCTGGGTGTGTTGATCCTCAAGCCTGCCTGAGCGGGGCAAACATTGCCCGTGTAGGAGCAGCCTTGTGCTGCGAAGAGGCCGGTGAAAGCACAGTGACTCTAGGCTGCTTTCACCGGCCTCTTCGCAGCACAAGGCTGCTCCTACAGGCAGGCATACCATCGCATGCGCAGCACAAGGGCTATAGGCCGGCTACCACCGCATCCGCACCCCAAGGCTGCCGATCAGCCCATTGAGGTCATTGTCATCCACATCGCTGCTGTAATCCGCACTCACGAACAGCGCCACATTCGGCGTCACCCGGGCCACCAGGCCCAACCCTAATTCCACAGTGGTCGAGTACCGCGAGCTGGAGATCTTGTCGACCTGGTCCAGCTTCACCTCTTCAGCATTGCTGAAGTCATACCAGACGTTGGTGCGTACATAGGGTTCGATGGGCATGCCGCGCACTTCGTAGCGCCCGGACAATTTGGCACCGACCCGGCCGCTCCAGCTGGGCTGGCTGTCGAACGCCTGCAGCGTCTCTTCCTGCACGCGGCTGCCGGGGAAAAACTGTTGGTTGATCAACTGCGCCTGTGGCTCGATCACCCAACCGCCGCCCAAGCCGATCGGGAAGCCGCCTTCCAGGGAGAAGGTCATGGCATGGCCGCTGTCGTCCAGGCGCTGGCCGCTTTCGCCACGGCCATTGATATCGATGCGCGAACCCATGGCCACGGCATCCAGGTGCCAACCCCGTTCATGGGTCATGCTCCAGTACACCCCCAGGCTCTCGCCACTCAGGTTCACCGCATTGCGTTGCTTGTCGCCCAGCAGGGGGCGAATACCGTTGAAGCTGCTTTGCAGGTTGTTGTGGCCGACAAAAATCCCCGCGCGGTGCACATTGCCTGCGCCGGTCTCGCGCAGGAACAGGTCTGGGCCAACCAGCAGTTGCTGGCTGGGGGCTTCGAGCTGGTCAGGCGGTTGTGCACCGGTGCGCGTGGCACCCGGGAAAAACTGCGACCACTGGCTGGCGACCAGGTCCGGTGCCGCCTGCCCGTGGCGTTCGGTCATTTTCTCCGAAAACGCGTTCAATGTGCCGAGGCTCACGCCGCTGGCGCTGACCGGGTCGAGCGATAGCTGCGGCATCGCCGGTTGTTGTAGGAAGCTGGGAGAGGTCGGGTCGTCCTGCAGTTCGAACGCGAAAGTTTCCACTGGGGTTGCCAGAAGCAGCGACGTGGAAACCGCGTAGAAAATGCTGTCGAAGCACAAGGGATTCGAGGTTCTTTTCATGGCGGATCTCCGTTTATTTTTGTGGTACAGCCCAAGGACCTGGCCTGTTGTCACGAGCTGTACGGCAAAAACAGTGGGCGACCCAAACCAGCACGCCTGCTTTTGCAAACGCGCACGAAGGCGCGAGCTAGAGGCCCGGCGCGAGATCTTTACGACTAGATAATGTTCAGCTAAGGAGAGGGAGCGGCTTGCGTCAAGAAAGCGTGAAGGTTGTGTTCATTGCACATGATTTGGTTCAAGTGGCTGATTTGTTGAGTTAAATGGTCGGGTATAGCAAGGTTCGCTATTTGTGGATGCCTGGCTATGAAGAATGATTGCTACAGCTTGACCTCGACCGACAGCGGCAGATGGTCGGAGAGGTGCGTCCAAGGTTTATGCCCCAGAATCTGCGGCGCATGGCTTTGCGCATTGCGCAGGTAGATGCGGTCCAGGCGCAGCAGCGGCATACGCGCCGGGTAGGTACGTGCGAGGTGGCCGTGGTGCCGTTCGAACGCTTCGTGCAGGTCGTTGCGCAGGCCCAGGGTGCGATTGCCGCGCAGCTTCCAGTCGTTGAAGTCGCCAGCGATGATAACGGGTGCACCTTCGGGCAGAGACTCGAGCAGCCTGCGCAGCAACTGCAGTTGCTGTTGGCGATGGCTCTCCAGCAGCGACAAGTGCACGCAGATGGCATGCACCTGATGCGGGCCAGGCACATCGAGCACGCAATGCAGCAAGCCGCGGCGCTCGGGGCCGGTGATCGACACGTCGAGGTTGCGGTGCTCGATGATCGGGTATTTCGACAGCAGGGCGTTGCCGTGGTGGCCGTCGGGGTATACGGCGTTGCGGCCGTAGGCGAAGTCGCTCCACATGCTGTCAGCGAGAAATTCGTACTGGGACGTCTGCGGCCAGCCGGGGTAGCGCGCGGCGTGGCGATCGTGGCTGCCGAGCACCTCCTGCAAGAACACGATATCGGCCTGAGTACTGCGCACCGCTTCGCGCAGTTCCGGCAGGATGAAGCGCCGGTTGAAGGCGGTGAAGCCCTTGTGGGTGTTGACCGTCAGCACCCGCAGCCGGTGCACGGCTGGGGCCTGGTCAACAGTGGCGAAACCGGGGCTGCTGGCTTCGAGCTTCACAGGGGCTCCCACAAGGTCATCATCGGGGCGGTTTAATGCTAGGACCTGCCTGGGGTAGGTGGGTTCACTCGTCCTCGTGCTGCAACACCATCAACAACATTGAGCGCCCCTTCACCTCGAAGGTACTCTCGAACTGCAAGTGCTGGCCCTTGCGCAGCTCTGGCCGATCCGTGTCGACCAGGCAGCTCCAGTAGTCCCCGTCGGGCACCGCCGGCAGCTGGAACGGCACGGTGTCGTGGTGGGCATTGACGATCAGCAGCACCGTCGCCTCGGCGCCGGGCCGGGCGATGCCGCTGACCTGCGCGCGCCCGTCGATCAGCATGCCCAGGCAGCGGCCATGAGGGGCTTCCCACTGCTCGACGCTCATCTCGCTGCCATCCGGCGCCAGCCAGGTGACATCCTTGACCCCGATTGCCTCGTTGTAGTCGCCGACCAAAAAGCGTGAGCGGCGCAGCACCGGGTAGGCCAGGCGCAGCCGGGTCAGGCGCTTGACGAAGGCCAGCAGCGCGGTGCCGTCTTCGTCCAGGTCCCAGTTGACCCAGCCGATCTCGCTGTCCTGGCAATAGGCGTTGTTGTTGCCATGCTGGGTGCGGCTGAACTCGTCGCCAGCGACAATCATCGGCGTGCCCTGGGCGAACAGCAGGGTGGCGAAGAAGTTGCGCATCTGGCGCATGCGCAGGGCATTGATTTCAGGGTCTTCGGTAGGCCCTTCAGCGCCGCAGTTCCAGGACAGGTTGTTGTCGGTGCCGTCCTGGTTATTCTCGTCGTTGTCCTCGTTGTGCTTGCCGTTGTACGACACCAGGTCGCGCAAGGTGAAGCCATCGTGGGCGGTGACGAAATTGACCGAGGCATAGGGGCGCCGACCACGGTTGTTGAACATGTCCCCTGACGCGGTCATGCGCGAGGCGAAGTCGGCCAACTGGCCTTCGTCACCTTTCCAGAATGCCCGCACGGTGTCGCGGAAGCGGTCGTTCCACTCTGCCCAGCCCGGCGCGAAGTTACCCACCTGATAGCCGCCAGGGCCGCAGTCCCAAGGTTCGGCAATCAGTTTGACCTGGCTCAGCATCGGGTCCTGGCGGCACGCCACGAGGAAGCCGTGGCGTTCGCTGTAGCCGTCGTGGTAGCGGCCGAGGATGGTGGCCAGGTCGAAGCGGAAGCCATCCACATGCATCTCGCCGGCCCAGTAGCGCAGCGAGTCGGTGACCAGTTGCAGCACGCACGGGTGGCTCAGGTCGAGGGTATTGCCCGTGCCGGAGTCGTTGATGTAGTAACGCTTGTCGTCGGGCATCAGCCGGTAGTAGGAGGCGTTGTCGATGCCGCGCATGGACAGCGTCGGGCCACGCTCGTTGCCCTCGGCGGTGTGGTTGTAGACCACATCCAGGATCACCTCCAACCCGGCGTCATGCAGGTGCGCGACCATCTCCTTGAACTCGGCGATCTTGCCGCTGGCGAGGTAACGGGGGTGTGGTGCGAAGAAGGCGATGCTGTTGTAGCCCCAGTAATTGTTCAGGCCTTTGTCCAGCAGGTGCTGGTCGTTGACGAAGGCATGGATCGGCAGCAGCTCGATACTGGAAACGCCCAGCTCTTTGATGTGCTTGAGCAACTCGTCGTTGGCCAGGCCAGCGAAGGTGCCGCGCAGTTCTTCCGGCACCGCCGGGTGGCGCATGCTGATGCCGCGGGTGTGGGCTTCGTAGAGGATGGTGCGCTCCCACGGCACCTGCACACGCTGATCGCGGCCCCAGGTGAAGGCCGGGTCGATGACTTTGCATTTGGGCACGAAGGGCGCGCTGTCGCGTTCATCGAACGACAGGTCGCCGTCGGGGTGGCCGATGGTGTAGCCGAACAGCGCCTCGGACCATTTCAGGCTGCCGACCAGTTGTTTGGCGTACGGGTCGATCAGCAGCTTGTTGGGGTTGAAACGGTGGCCGTTCTCGGGCTCGTAAGGGCCGTAGACGCGGTAGCCGTAGACCAGCCCCGGGTGCGCGTCGGGCAGGTAGCCGTGGTAGATCTCGTCGGTGTATTCCGGCAGCTCGATGCGTTCGATTTCCTGCTCGCCGGTGGAGTCGAACAGGCACAGCTCGACCTTGGTGGCGTTGGCCGAGAACAGGGCGAAGTTGACCCCAAGCCCGTCCCAGGTGGCGCCAAGGGGGAAGGGCATGCCTTCGCGAATGCGCGAGGGGGCGACCGAGCGGGTTTTCTTCGGGGTACGGGGGCTCATGGCAGTCCTCGAGTGACCGTGGTGGAAGGGGGATATGTAGGCCTGACCGGGCCCCTTCGCGGGGCAAGCCCGCTCCCACAGGATCATCACCACGCTTGAGGCAGTGGGGGCCCTGTGGGAGCGGGCTTGCCCCGCGAAGGGGCCCGGTCAGGTTTAACCGGCGGCGGGCTTTTTCACTGCCCGGGGCTTCTTCACAGCTGCAGGTTTTGCAACCGGTTCTGCCGCTGCCTTAGGCTTGGCCGCCGCCTTTTTGCGCGGTGCTGCCTTGGGGGCAAGTGCTTCAGCTTCGGCAAGCTTGCGCGCCATCTCCCAGTGGCGTTCCTCCTCACCCACAGGCTTACCTTCCGATTCCCAGATCTGGTAGGCAAATTCACGGATACGTTTCTCATCGACACTCATCATGACGCTCCTGATGCTCAAGATTGTTGTATCAACACATTGACCGGAAATTCCGACAGTACGGCGCTCAACAGCAGCTCCTTTGTAGGGCTGACCGCAGCACTGGAGAAAAGTCCCGTCGAGTTGGCAGGCGACAAGGCAAACGGCAGTATCAGCCGGGTGTCGTCCCAGTTATGGGCCGGGATCAACGGTGTAGGGGCGCCGCCGAGCAGGCTGCTGGCCAGGCGTGGCGCAATGACAATGGCGCGTTCGTCGTCACCCAGGCGGGCGAAGGCCAGCACCTTGTCGGCATGCCGACCCTGCACGTTCAGCGGCAGGTAGGCGCCACGCCGGAACAGCTCGGCATGCGCCTGGCGGCAGTCCAGCACCCGCGCGATCAAGGCCTGCTTGATGCGGCCGTCGCGCCAGTGCGCCAGCAACTCGGCGGGGGTAGTGGCGTCGTCCAGGGTGCGGCGCCTGAGCGCGTAATCGACGGGGCGGCGGTTGTCCGGGTCGACCAGGCTGAAGTCCCAGTATTCGTTACCCTGGTACAGGTCGGGCACGCCGGGCACGGTCATGCGCAACAGCGTCTGGACCAACCCATTGAGTGCGCCAGGGCAGGCGATGAGCTGGGCGGCATCGGCCACGGACTTGCGCAACTGCTGGTTCTCGTCATCCAGCAGCAGGCCGTCGATGTAGCTGGCGCAGGCGGCCTCGTAGGCCTCGTTCGGGGCATTCCAGCTGCTGCGCAACTTGGCTTCACGCAGGGCCTTCTGTTGCCATTGCCGCAGGCGCTCGGCGTACTGGCGCAGGGCGCCGTCATCGTGTGGGTCCAGGTTCAGCGGCCAACTGCCCAGCAGCGTCTGCAGCAGCATCAGCTCATCGCCAGGGCTGGGGGCCAGGCCGTCGTCCAGTTGCGCCCGCAGCGGCGCCGCCAACTCGCGCCAATGCTCCACCCGGCTGGCCAGCCACGGGCCGCGTTCGCTGAGCACGGCCAGGCGGGCGCGGGTGTCTTCGCCGCGCTTGTGGTCATGGGTGGCGGTGGCCAGCAGGCTGTCGGGGAAGTCGCGCAGGCGCCGCTGGGCTTCGTTGTGGAACACTTCGCTGCCTGCGCTGAAACGCTCGGCCTCGAAGCCCACATCGTTGCGCGACAGCAACCGGGCGCTGCGGTAGAACGCCGTGTCTTCCACGGCCTTGGCGGCGCTGGGCGCGGTCAGTTGCTGGAAGCGCACACAGGCATGGCGCAAGTGCTTGCGTGGCCGGCCCGGTGGCAGGCGGCGCCAGGGCTGGCCACCGAGCCACTGTTCGAGCTGGTCGAGCAGCGGCCAGTCCGCTTCGCTGAGGTCTTGGCGGGCATTGGCCAAGGCTTGCTGGAAGAAGGCTTCATCTTCTGCAGGGCGGCCGCAGGCGTTGAAGTAGGTGCGGTACACCGGGTAGTGCGCGACCAGTGCCTGCAACGCCCGGCGGATTGCGCCTAGGGTCAGGTCGCGGGTCATCAGGTCGTCGCGGGCCACCTGCAGCAAGGCCTGGGCCACCGATTCGCAGTCACCGGCCAGGCTGGCATTGAGCACCAGGTGGCGTGCCAGGCGCACTTCCTCGGGGAAGTCTGGGCGCTCGCTGACGTTGGCCCACAATTCGGTTAACGGCGCCTCGCCGGCCGGGTCGTGTTGCAACAGCGAGACCTGGTTCATGAACTCGTAGCCGGTGGTGCCGTCGGTAAGCCAGTCTTGGTGCAGGTGCTCGTCGGCGCCGAGGATTTTTTCCACGTAGAGAGGGAAGTGTTCCAGCGCCGCGTTCAGTGGCCGCCGCGCCAACAGGCTGTCGACCCGGCGGCGCAGCTTGCGGCAATAGCCGCGGGGGTCGGCCAGGCCGTCGATATGGTCGATGCGCAGGCCATCCACCAGGCCGCGCTCGATCAGCTCGAACAGCTTGGCGTGGGTGGCCTCGAACACCGCTGCACGCTCGACCCGCAGGCCGCCCAGCTCGTTGATGTCGAAGAAGCGCCGCCAGTTGATGTCGTCGGCGGCGGTGCGCCAGCTGGCCAGGCGATAGGTCTGGCGTTCAAGCAGCAGGTGCAGGCGTTTGAGGCCGGCCTCGCTGCGGCTATCGAACGCGATGAGGGCCGATTCGAGGTCGGCGCCGTCGTTTACCAGGCGCGCCAGCTCAGCCTGCAAGGGCAGGGCATCGTTCAGCGGTTGGGCACTGTCGCTCAGCGCGGTGAAGTGCGCGGCCAACGCCTGCAAGGCGGGCTCAGGGCTTTGCGCGAGGATCCAGCCATAGTCGATTGGGCAGATCGGGAAGCGATGGTCGTAATGGGCAACTTCCAGCACGCCGTGCTGCTTGTCGAAGGTCAGCGGGATCTCGCCTTGCTTCAAGGCTGCGCCGTAGTCGCTGCCGAGGAAGGGCAGCAATAACTGGCCGGCCAGCAGGGGGTCGCTGGAGTGCCACTGAATGTCGAAAAACTCCGCATACGGGCTGCGCCGGCCCCAGGCCAGCAGGCTTTGCCACCAGGGGTTGTCGGCACCGCCCACGGCCATGTGGTTGGACACGGTGTCGAGGATCAGCCCCATGCCGTGCTGGCGCAGGGCAGCGACCAGGCGCTGCAGCGCCGCCTCGCCGCCGAGCTCCGGGTTGACCTGGGTCGGGTCGACCACGTCGTAGCCGTGGCGTGAGCCGGCGCGGGCTTTGAGGATCGGCGAGGCATACAGGTGGCTGATGCCTAACTGGGCGAAATACGGCACCAGCGGCACCGCGTGGTCGAGGGTGAAGTCGCTGTGAAATTGCAGGCGTAAGGTCGCGGTCAGGGGTTTCATCGGTCACGCTCCCAGGCTTGTTCGCGGGCCTGGGCCAGCAGTTCCAGGCGCCGTGCGGCGTCTTCGTCGTCGAGCAGTTCGCGCACCGGCAGAGCAAAGCGCCGGCGCCAGTTGGGGTGGCCTGCGGTGGTGCCAGGCAGGTTGGGTTGCTCGTCGCAGCCCAGCAGGTCTTCGAGGGGCACCAGCACCAGTGGGGCGCGGGTGTGGCCGACGTAGCGGATGGCGGCGTCGATCACCGCGTCGTTATCGGGTAGCGGGCCGTAGTTGGCCTCCAGGGTGCGGCGCAGGCCGTTGTGTTCTTTTTGGCGGTCGTGGCGCCAGTGCAGTTCGTTGGCGGCATCGATCAAGTGCAGGCGATGGAACCAGTCGATGTCGCGGTTTTCCAGCCAGCCGGCCAGCGGCGCCAGGTCATGGGTGCCGGTGGTGGCCAGGGCGCTGTCGGGCCAGTCGAGAATGGGCTTGAAGTGGCCAGGTTGAGTCTGTTCGAAAGGCAGCACGCGCATGCCCAGCACGGCCTTGTCGGCCAGCTGTTCGCGCAGGCCTTCGGGCACGGTGCCGAGGTCTTCGCCGAGGATGACCGCCTGGTGCCGAACCGATTCCAGCGCCAGCAGGCGCAGCAGGTCGTCGAGCGGGTAATTCAGGTAAGCGCCTTCGCTGGGTTTGGCGCCACGCGGGATCAACCACAGCCGGCGCAGGCCCATGACGTGGTCGATGCGCAGGCCGCCGGCGTGGGCGAGGTTGGCCCGCAGCATCTCGATGAACGCGCGGTAGCCGTTGCGTTTGAGGCCTTCGGGCGAGAAGGCGCAAATGCCCCAGTCCTGCCCCGAACGGTTGAGAATGTCGGGCGGCGCGCCGACTTTTAGGTTGGCCAGCAACTCGTCCTGGCGGCTCCAGGCCTGGCTGCCGGCGCCGTCGGCACCTACCGCCAGGTCGGCGATCAGGCCAATGGTCATGCCATTGCCCCGCGCGGCCTCCTGGGCGCGTTGCAGGCTACGTTCGGTCAGCCACTGGCAAAAGGCGTGGAACTCGACCTTGGCCGGGTAGGCGTTGGCGAAGGCCTCGACTTCGGGGTGGTAGGGGTCGTGCCAGGCGCGGGGCCAATTGCGCCAGTCAGCGCCCAGGCCATGCTCCACCGCTTGCGCTTGCAACACTTCGAAGCGGCAATGGTGTTCCAGGGCTTGGCCGGCGGCCGTGCGGTAGCTGTCGAAGTCCTTGCGCAGCGGGTGGTCGCCCTGGCTGAAGGCTTGGTACAGGGCTTCGAGCAGGCGCAGGCGAGCAGCAGCGGCGCGCGGCCAGTCGACCAGCGGCTGATGCTCGAGGTCTTCGAGCACCTGTTCCAAGCCGCAGGCTTCGATCGCCATGCGCACGGCGCGCTCGCCGAACAGGGCAGTTGGGCTGGCATAGAGGGTATTGAGCAACAGGCGGCTGGACGGCGAGTAGGGGCTGTAATGCTCCTGGTCGATGGCCGAGAGCGCATGAATCGGGCTGATCGCCAAGGCATCGGCGCCGCGCTCGGCGGCGGTGCGCGCCAGTTGTTCCAGTGCCAGGCAGTCGCCATAGCCACCATCGCCAGTGCGCCGCAGGCTGTACAGCTGCACGGCCAGGCCCCAACAGCGGGGGGGCGGTTGCGCAACGCTGTCGGCCAGGCTGTAGCAGCGTGAAGGCGCCACGGCCACGGTGCAGGTGCGGCCGTCGATTTCCAGTGCGTGGTAGCCGAGGGGCAGCTCGGCAGGCAGGCGCCCCTGGTTGTCCAGGGTGAGGGTGCGCTGGCTGTTGTCTTCCAAGGTGCAACGCACGGTGCTGTTGGCGCTGAAGTAGCGGCCCAGCGCCAGGGGTTGGCCAAGCTCGACGGTCAACAAGGGCGGCAGGTGTTCGCTGTCTTCGGCGGCCTCCACGGCGCGCAGGCTGGCTTGGATGGCGTTTTCGTCGGCGGCGGGGTGGCCGAGGCCTTCGAGGACATTGCGCAGTACGTCATCGCTGACTCGCTGCGGCCGGGCATTGGCATCGATCCAGTCGCGGCTAAGCCCGACGCGGGCCGCCAAACGGTGCAGGGCGGTTTCGCTCATGAGCGCTCCTGGCCAGGGGGAAGCAGGCTGACCACGCAGCTGTACGCGGCCAGGGACGTATCGGGGTGGCGGGTGTCACTGCTGTCGAACAGCCGGCTTTCGGCGGGCGGCAGCGCGACGGCTTGGGGGCTTGCGGACAGGTTGAGGTCAATGCGCAAGGTGTTGCCGTCGCCCAACTGCCAACGTGCGGTCAGCGCTTTGTCGCCGTGCACGTCAACGCCCAGCGCGCGGCTGCCCGGCAAGTGCGGGATGACGTGGCGGCGGCGCAAGTCGAGCAACTGATGATAGAGGCCATGCCAACCGGCAATGACGTCCTTGTTTTGCGGCCGTGACGAGGCAAAGGTCTGTGCGGCATTGGGGTCGGGGATGCGTTCACGCTGCTCGGGGTCGGCGAACGCGGCGAAGTGGGCAAACTCGCCCCGCCGGCCTTCGCGCACCGCATCGGCCAATTCGTCATGGAAGTCGGTAAAGAACAGGAACGGGCTGCAACTGCCATCCTCCTCGCCCATGAACAACAACGGGATCATCGGCGCCAGCAGCAACAGGCCGGTGGCTGCCCGCAAAGCCTGCGGCGGGCAGAGGCGGGTCAGGCGCTCACCCAGTGCGCGATTGCCGATTTGGTCGTGGTTTTGCAAGAACAGCACGAATGCGCTGGGCTCAAGATGCCCGCTTGGCTCGCCCCGTGGCGTGCCATGGCGGTTGGCCTGGCCCTGGAACACGAAGCCTTCCGACAGGCAGCGGGCCAACTGGTCGATGGGGCGGTGTTTATAGTCGGCGTAGTAGCCTTCGGTTTCGCCGGTGAGCAGCACGTGCAGGGCGTTGTGGCCATCGTCGTTCCACTGGGCATCGAAACCCTGCTCCAGCAAAAAGGCTTGGTTGTGCTCGTTCTCCAGCACCAGCCAGATATGCCGGCCGGGCGCCACGGCAGCACGCACCCGTTGCGCCAGCTCGACCAGAAAGTCCGGCTGGTCGATGGCATGCACCGCATCCAGGCGCAGGCCGTCGCAGCGGTAGTCGCACAGCCACATCAAGGCGTTCTGGATGAAAAACTCGCGCACTTCTGCGCGGCGGAAGTCGATCGCCGCGCCCCAGGGCGTTTGCCGGTCTTCGCGAAAGAACGGGCTGGCGTACTGGTGCAGGTAATTACCATCCGGGCCAAAGTGGTTGTAGACCACGTCCACCAACACCATCAACCCTTCGCCGTGCGCCTGGTCGACCAGCGCGCACAGTTGCTGCGGGGTGCCGTAAGTGTTTTGTGGCGCGAAAGGCAGCACGCCGTCGTAACCCCAATTGCGTTCGCCCGGGAACTGCCCCAACGGCATCAGCTCGATGGCGCTGATGCCGATTTCGGCCAGGCGCGGCAACTGCCGGGCAACCCCGGTGTAGCCGTCCAGCACGCCGACGTGCAATTCCTGGATGACCGCCTCATGCCACGGCCGGCCCTGCCAAGGGTGTTGCCAGGCATAGCTGGCAACATCCACCACCTCGCTGGGCCCTTTCACCCCTTCAGGCTGGTAGCGCGACGCGGGGTCGGCGACCAGCAATGTGCCGTCCACCCGGTAACGATACCGATCACCGGCCTGACACGGGGCAACCCCCGTGTACCAGCCATCATTGTCGGGCAGCAGTGCTACAGCAGGCTGCTGCTCCAGTTCCACGCTCACGCTGCGCGCATCCGGCGCCCAGAGGGCGAAGCGCGCCGACGTGGCGTCCAGCAAGTGTGCGCCATGCCTGTGCATCTTCGGTTCTCCGCTCAGTAATGGCTGACCTGTGCCTGCTTGACCAAGTCCTCGTAAAGGCGGGCGTAGGGTTCCACCGCCTGGCACCAGTTGAACGGCTGGGTCATCGACAGGCAGCGCATGGCGTTGAGCAGGTCTTTCTTGCCGTAGACATAGAAGGCGCGGCTGAGCGCCTCGCGGTAGCTCTCGACGGTCGATTCGTTGAACAGGAAGCCGGTGACACCGCACTCGATGGTGTCGGCCAGGCCACCGGTATTACGCGCCACCGGTAGCGACCCGAAGCGCTGCGCGTACATCTGGCTGAGGCCGCATGGCTCATAGCGCGAGGGCATCAGCAGGAAATCACTGCCGGCGAACATGCGCCGGGCATCGGTTTCGTTGAAGCCGATGCGCACGCCGATGCGGCCTGGGTGACGCAGCGCCAGTTCGCGCATGGCCTGTTCTTCTTCCGGCTCGCCACGGCCGATGATCGCGATCTGCCCGCCTTGCTCGACGATGTAGTCGGCCACGCCCAGGGTCAGGTCCAGGCCTTTCTGGTAGACCAGGCGCGAGACCACGGCAAACAACGGCCCTTCGGAAGGCTCCAGCTCGAACAACTGGCGCACTGCTTCGGTGTTACGCGCCTTGCCGGCCCAGTCGTTGATGCTGAAGTTGTGTTGCAGGTGTTTGTCGGTGGCCGAATCCCAGCTTTCGTCGATGCCATTGGGAATGCCGCCCAGCAGGCCTTGCTGGGCCTTGGCCGAGAGGAAACCATCCAGGCCGCAGCCAAACTCCGGCGTGGTGATTTCCCGGGCATAGGTGGCGCTGACCGTGGTGATGTGGCTGGAGTAGGCCAGGCCCGCCTTGAGGAACGACAGTTTGCCGTAGAACTCCATGCCTTCTTGCTGCATGGCATGCTCGGGGATCGCCAGTTCCGGGCTGCAGCCACGGCTATAGACGCCTTGGTAGGCCAGGTTGTGAATGGTGAACAGGGTCGGCGTGTTCAGCCCGCGCCAATGCATGTAGGCCGGGGCCAGGCCGGCGGGCCAGTCGTGGGCGTGCACCACTTCGGGCTTCCAGTGGATCATGCCTTCGCCTGCGGCAATTTCGGCGGCGGCCAAGCCCAGGCGGGCGAAGCGGATGTGGTTATCGGGCCAGTCGCGACCATTGTTGGCACCATAGGGAGTGCCATCACGCTGGTACAACTCAGGGCAGATCAACACATAGATGACCAGGCCGTCAGCCAAGTCCATGCGCCCGATCTTGCACGGCGGCAGCGCCGCATGGCCGCCCAGTTCGCCGACAATGTGAATCGGGTTGTCGCTTTCCATCACCTGGCGGTAGCCGGGGATCAGTACCCGTACATCATGCAGATGCGCCAAGGCGCGAGGCAGGGCGGCGGAGACATCGCCCAGGCCGCCGGTCTTGACCAGGTCGGCGATCTCCGAGGTGACGAATAGAATCTTGCGTTTGTTCGGGTTGTGCTGGCGCTGGGCGCCGGGTGCCTTGCCTGTCGTGGCGAAATCCGGGGTAAGCGGCTCGCGGTTGTCCGGGTTGAATGAATCTACGTGAGGCTCGACAGCGGCACTGATCATACTTCTCTCCGTCCCTATGCTTGGCCGGGTGCTGGCACCCGTGGTGTTATCTCGTGTTGGTTCTCTCTAATACAAAACTGTGTAGTGCTATCCATGCCCCTGAGTCGTGCGCACAGGCTCAACGCGATCAGCATTCCGGCCGACGGCGATTGGACTGATTGGGGTTGGCGGGCCCTGGCTGGGGAAGCCCCCTTTGCACGTGCCCTACTTAATTGCTGACCCACCGCCGTTTGTGAAAGTTCGACTTTTCTACGTCACTCTTCCTCTGAGCAAATGGCGGGCCGAAAGCTGAGTGTAGGAGAGAAGAAGTAAAAAAGGTGACCCACTGGTCACTTTCGTTATGGCTGATTTAGACGCAAACGTTGGCGAATGTGACTGGATGTGAACAGGGGTGATCGAGGGTGGGGCAGGCGGGAAGGGCGGCGCGTCGTCATGGGGCGCGTGCGTGTTTTCTCGCCCTCTTATGGGGCGGGTAAAACACGCAATTTGCAGGTGTCTTGCTAAGGCGACCTCAGCTTTGTGGCAACAGTGAGGAATGGTGGTGGCTGATCAGCCAGGCTTGCCCGTCCCAGCGGTAGGTGAAGGTGTAGCGCGCGGGTACCTGCTTGCCGTTGGCGGCAAAGTCGAAGGTATACAGCCCTGCCAGGGTCATCTTGTTGCAGCCAGGGGTCAGGTGAAGCGTGTCCAGCGTGCCACTTGGCCGATCAGCAAGAAAGTGCTCAAAGTAGTCGATTCGCTCGTCGGGGGTCAGCCGAGGCACCTTCGACACCGTGGGCAGCAATACCGCATCGTCGCTGTACAGTTTGGCGACGGCCGCCGCATCGCCAGTCTGCAGGCTGGCATTCCATTGCTCGAACAAGGCGCGGGACTCGGCCTCAGTCAGCGTCTGGCATTGTTGTGGCGGGTTTGTTTGTGGCGTGCTCGCCTGCGCCGGCAGGCAGGCGATGAGCAGGGCGGCAGGGAGCAAATAGGCAACGGGGGGCATACGCGTATCCATCGGCAGATGCAGGCTCCGGAGCGGGCCTGCGGCGGATGCTACGGTAAGGAGGGCGTGCCCCCGTCAACGAGTAGAAAGTTCGTCAGCGGCTGACGGATTTTTCGCCAGTATTGGCTTGTTCCAGCATTTGGCTGAGTTGCGCGACACGTTGTTGCAGCTGATCGCGTTCTTGCTTCAGGCGGGCCAGTTCATCACGGCGCACTGAGACGTAGAGTGTCTGGATGGGAGTCGCTGGCATCAAAGTACCCATTGCACACCTCGCAATTGGTGGAGACATTTTCAAGCGTAGTCGCTTCATGCGGGGCGCATTCTGAATTCTTTCACCGCCCGTGGGAACTTTTTTGTTTATCGTGGTCTTGCCGTTCGTCGCTGAACCCTTCGGCGGTACGCTGGACTAATCTGAAACGCTGAACTGTAGTCGTCATCTATTTCGCAAGGGGAGCATCGGCTCATGCAATTGGGAATCGTCGGGCTGGGCCGCATGGGCGGCAATATTGCAAGGCGCCTGATGCGCGCCGGCCACCGCACCGTGGTGCACGACCGCAACCGTGACGCCATTGTGGGGCTGGAGGGCGAGGGAGCCCAAGGTGCGCACGACCTCGGTGCACTGGTACAGAAACTCAAGGCACCGCGCGCGGTGTGGGTGATGCTGCCGGCCGGGGAGCCTACCGAGCAGACCATCGCCCAACTGGCCGAGCTGCTGGAACCGGGCGATGCGATCATCGACGGTGGCAACACCTTCTATAAAGACGACATGCGCCGTGCGGGCGAACTGGCCAAACGTGGCCTGCATTACCTGGACGTCGGCACCTCAGGGGGTGTGTGGGGCCTGGACCGTGGCTACTGCATGATGATCGGTGGCGAAAAGGACGTGTTCGAACGCCTCGAGCCGCTGTTCAAGGCGTTGGCACCCGGCGTTGGCGACATCCCGCGCACCCATGGCCGCGAAGGCGAGCACCAGCGCGCCGAGCATGGCTACATTCATGCAGGCCCGCCCGGTGCCGGTCACTACGTGAAAATGGTCCACAACGGCATCGAATACGGCCTGATGCAGGCCTATGCCGAAGGCTTCGACTTGCTGCGCAGCAAAGGCGGCAACGAGCTGCCGGAAGACCAGCGTTTCGACCTCAACGTGGCCGAAATCGCTGAAGTCTGGCGTCGTGGCAGTGTGGTGACCTCGTGGCTGCTCGACCTCACTGCCGACGCCTTGGTGGCCGACCCGCAGTTGGCGCAGTTCAGTGGTTCGGTGTCGGACAGTGGCGAAGGCCGCTGGACCATCGACGCCGCCGTTGAGCAAGCCGTGCCAGTGCCAGTGCTGTCTAGCGCGCTGTTTGCACGCTTCCGCTCGCGCCAGCAGCAAGGCACTTACGGTGACAAGATCCTCTCGGCCATGCGCCTGGGCTTCGGTGGCCATGTCGAGAAGAAAGGCGAATGACTAAACAGACGATCCCAGCTGCACCGCCTTGTACCTTGTTTCTGTTTGGCGCCAATGGCGACCTGGTCAAGCGCCTGCTGATGCCGGCGCTGTACAACCTTAGCCGCGACGGGTTGCTGGACCGCAACCTGCGCATTGTCGGCGTCGACCACAATGCGGCCACTGCCGAAGCGTTCGCCGACCGCCTGCACGCGTTCATGCTGGAGCGGGACAAGGGCAGTGAGGGGGGCGCCAAGTGCCTGGACGAAAAGCTCTGGGCGCGCCTGGCCAAACAGCTGGACTACCAGACCGGCGACTTTCTGGACCCGGCCACTTACCAGGCCATCGCCAAACGCATCGACGCGACCCGGCATGGCAACGCGATTTTCTACCTGGCGACATCGCCACGCTTCTTCCCTGAAGTGGCCCAACGCCTGGGCCAGGCCGGCTTGCTCGACGAGTCCGGCGGGGGCTTCCGTCGGGTCGTGGTGGAGAAGCCTTTCGGGACCGACCTTGCCAGCGCCGAGGCACTCAATGCCTGTTTGCTGAAGGTGATGGGCGAGCGGCAGATCTACCGCATCGACCATTACCTGGGTAAAGAGACGGTGCAGAACATCCTGGTCAGCCGCTTCTCCAACGGCCTGTTCGAGTCGTTCTGGAACAACCACTACATCGATCATGTGCAAATCACCGCCGCCGAGACCGTTGGCGTCGAGACCCGGGGTGCGTTCTATGACAACACCGGGGCCCTGCGCGACATGGTCCCCAACCACTTGTTCCAGCTGTTGGCGATGGTCGCCATGGAGCCACCGGCCGCCTTTGGCGCCGATGCGGTGCGTGGTGAAAAGGCCAAGGTGATCGGTGCCATTCGCCCGTGGTCGACGAAGATGGCGCTGAAGAACTCCGTGCGCGGTCAGTACAGCGCTGGCAAGCAGGGGCGCAAGCGCTTGGCCGGTTACCGCCAGGAGGCCAACGTAGCGCAAAACAGCCAGACCGAAACCTACGTAGCGCTGAAGGTGATGATCGACAACTGGCGCTGGGCCGGCGTGCCGTTCTACCTGCGTACCGGCAAGCGCATGAGCGTGCGCGACACCGAGATTGCCATCTGCTTCAAGCCTGCGCCGTATGCGCAGTTTCGCGAGTCGGAGCTGGAACGGCCCAAACCCAACTACCTGAAAATCCAGATCCAGCCCAATGAGGGCATGTGGTTCGACTTGCAGGCCAAGCGCCCAGGGCCGGAGCTGGTGATGGAGAACGTCGAGCTGGGTTTTGCCTACAAAGACTTCTTCAAGATGACCCCGGCGACGGGCTACGAGACGCTGATCTACGATTGCCTGACCGGCGATCAGACGTTGTTCCAGCGCGCCGACAACATCGAGAACGGCTGGCGCGCGGTACAGCCGTTTCTCGATGCCTGGGCCAAGGAAGGGGAGGTGCATGAATACCCGGCGGGTGAGGATGGGCCCGAGGCAGGCAATGAACTGCTGACCCGGGATAAGCGGGAATGGCACCGCCTGGGGTGACCTGATCAAGCGGTGTTGCCTGTGCCGGCCTCTTCGCGGGCAAGCCCGCTCCCACAGTCTTGAGCACTGTGCAGAACCTGTAGGAGCGGGCTTGCCCGCGAAGAGGCCAATACAGGCAACAGACCCGGCTCAATTGAAAGGAGACCCAATGCCCGCAGCTATCGAAGACTACGCCCTGCTCGGCAATTGCCGCAGCGCCGCCCTGGTCAGCCGGGATGGCTCGCTCGACTGGTTGTGCCTACCGCGCTTCGACGCCCCGGCGGTATTCGCAGCGCTGCTAGGCAACGATGAAAACGGCCGTTGGCGCCTGGCCCCCTGCGACCCGGTCGAACACACCAGCCGGCAATACCTGGACGACACCCTGGTGCTGGAAACCACCTGGGTCACCGCCTCAGGCCGGGCCCGCGTGCTGGACTTGATGCCTTTGAGCGAGGTCAACTCGGTCATCCGCATCGTCGAGGGGCTTGCTGGCGAAACCAACTTCGAAATGGACCTGGTGATGCGTTTCGACTACGGCCGCAGCGTGCCGTGGGTGGAACGGCTCGACCCCTTGACCCTCAGCGCCGTCGCTGGCCCAGACCGGCTGATCCTCAGCAGCACCGTGCCCCCGCATGCCCGCGACCACCACACCGTTGCACGTTTTCGCGTGCGTGCCGGTGAACGCCAGGTCTTCAGCCTGCGCCACCAGCCCTCGCACCTGCCTGTTCAGCCCGATTGCGATGTCGACACCGCGCTGGGGCAAACCATCGACCAATGGCAGGCCTTTGCCGCCCGCTGCCCGGAGGTCGGCCCTTATACCGCCCGGGTGCGTCGTTCGCTGCTCACGCTCAAGGCGATGACCTACGCGCCCACCGGCGGGATCGTTGCCGCGGTTACCACGTCGCTGCCCGAACGTATCGGCGGTGAACGCAACTGGGACTACCGCTTCTGCTGGCTGCGCGACGCCACCATGACCTTGTTGGCGTTCATGAACCTTGGCTACTTCGACGAAGCCCAGGCCTGGCGTGAATGGTTGCTGCGTTCGGTCGCCGGCAACCCCGAGCAGATGCAGATCATGTACGGCCTGGCCGGCGAGCGCGACTTGCAGGAATACACCTTGCCGTGGTTGGCCGGTTACGAGCACTCGCAGCCGGTGCGGGTGGGCAACGCGGCGTCGGGGCAGCGGCAGCTGGATATCTACGGCGAACTGGCCGATGCCATGAGCCAAGCAATCAAAGGCGGTTTGCCCCGCCACCCACGCAGCGCCGCGATTGCCCGGTTGATCCTGCCGTATGTCGAGCGCATCTGGCGTGAGCCCGATGAAGGTATCTGGGAAGTGCGCGGCGGCCGGCAGCATTTCGTGCACTCCAAGGTGATGGCCTGGGTGGCATTCGACCGCGTCGCAGGGTTGGCCGACACCACCGAAGAAGACCGCGCGCGCGGGCGGCATTACCGCCAGGTGGCGGATGAGATCCATCGGGACGTGTGTGAGAACGGGCTGGACCCCAGCGGCACATTTTTCGTGCAGGCCTATGGCGCCAACGAGTTGGACGCCAGCCTGCTGCACATCGCCTTGACCGGTTTTTTGCCAGCGGATGACCCTCGTTTTCTGCGCACCCTGCAGGAAATCGAGCAGCGCCTGCTGAAAAATAGCCTGCTGTTGCGCTATGACACCGACAGCTGCAGCGATGGCCTGACCCCAGGCGAGGGCACCTTCCTGGTGTGTTCGTTCTGGCTCGCCGACGTCTATGTCCTGCTGGGCCGGCAAGCGCAGGCGCAAGCCTTGTACGAACGGCTGAGCGGCCTGTGCAACGACCTCGGCTTGCTGGCGGAACAGTACGACCCGGCCGGCAAGCGAATGCTGGGTAACTTCCCGCAGGCGTTCAGCCATATCGGCATCATCAACACGGCACTGAACCTGCACCGTGCGCAGTGCCCGGCGCGGGACCGGGCGCGGTGTGGATAGTGTGCTACCTGCATGTGTTCTGGTCTCAATCAGTGTGTGACGCATGGCGTCACATATGATACTTTGCCATGTGTGATGCATAGGATCACGCTATGCCTGTCCCCCAAATGGACGCGGCGAGCTACCCATGATCATCAGTCAGTCAGTGTTTCGGGTAACTGGCGGCTGATTTTTCGTTTTGTGGGTTCGGATGTCGAACTGGTTGATTACCTTGATTATCACTGAACAGGAGGGCTGATCATGCCTTTGCACAATCCGCCACACCCCGGCGAAACCTTGCGTGAGGACGTTCTGCCGGCGTTGGGCCTGACGGTGAAAGCCTTTGCGTCGCACCTGGGGTTCTCGCGTGAAGCGCTTTCTCGGGTGTTGCATGGCCGTGCCGCAATGTCTCCAGACCTCGCATTACGCCTGGAAATGGCCGGTATTAGTACGGCCAGGCTCTGGCTTGCCATCCAGGCCGATTACGACATTTGGCAAGCGCGTCACCGTCAGCAGCCCGTGGTCACGCGATTGTTCCAGGCTGCCTGATTCGATTGGGTGAAACGACCGGAGTAGACTGGGGCAATTACCTCTCTCAGCAAGGACTATGCATGAGCGTTCGTGGCCACGATCGGCAGATCGACAACATCGAATTCAACGTCGGCGATATCGCACGGAGCAAGGCGTTTTATGGCAGCGTGTTCGGCTGGCGTTTCACCGATTACGGGCCCAGTTACACGGAGTTCAGCGATGGTCGCCTGACCGGGGGCTTTACCACGGGTGAGCCGGTGCGCCCGGGTGGCCCGCTGGTCATCCTGTATGCGGACGATCTGGAGGCAACGCAGCAGCGGATTGAGGCGGCGGGGGCGGTGATCAGCCGGGCGACGTTTGCGTTCCCGGGGGGCCGCCGGTTCCATTTCGTGGACCCGGACGGCTATGAGCTGGCGGTGTGGACGGCCCAACCTTAATGGCCAACCACAAGATCGAGATCCGTCGGCGCAATATCGAGAAAATTCTTCAAGCAGCAGAAAAGGTATTCGCCGAAAAAGGCTACGGCGCTACCTCTATGGGCGACATCGCCGAACAGGCCGAGTTGCCGCGCTCCAACCTGCATTACTACTTCAGTACCAAGGACGAACTGTTCCGCGCGGTGCTGCAGGACCTGCTAGACGTGTGGAAACAGGACGCGCTGTGCTTCGAAAATTTCGATGACCCGCGGGTGGTGCTCACCAGTTACATCCGGGCCAAGATGGGCCACTCGCGCTCGCGCTCGTTGGGCTCCAAGATCTGGGCTGAAGAAATGCTGCACGGGGCGCCTGTGCTGGGCGTGAGCCTGGATGAAAGCCTCGTGCCATGGGCAAAGCTGAAGGAGGCCAAGATCCGCCGTTGGGTGGAAGAGGGCCGCATCTTGCCGGTGGAGCCGTCTGCACTGCTGTACATGATCTGGGCATCGACCCAGCATTATGCGGACTTCGGTTATCAGGTGGCGTTGCTCAATGGCGGCGAGGCGTTGTCGGACAGGGCGTTTGAAAACGCGGTGCAGACGGTGACCAGCGTCATCCTGCGCGGCATTGGTTTGGAACCTTGAATATGACCTTGAGTGAACGGGCTGTACGCAGCATCCACGATGTACATGATCTGATCCATGCGGTATTCACCCGGCCCGCTGCGCAGACCGAGGCGCTTCGCAGCGAGTTGATGGCGGTGTTTGCCGACAACTTCAGTATGGTCACCACGACGGGCGCGATTGTTGATCACCAGCAGGTGGGGCAGTTGTTCGAGCGGGGGGCCGGCGTTCGACCAGGGCTGGAAATCGAGGTCAGTGACGTGCAGGTAGTGTGGCAGGCGGGTGCGAGTGTGGCGGTGCGCTACAAGGAGACCCACCGCTTGCCGGGGCAGGAGACTGCGCGGTATTCGTTGGCGATTGTGGAGTGTGACGAGCAGCGGGTGGTGTGGGTGTACCTGCATGAGACAGCGGTGGTTTGACCAGAGTTGGGGCCGCTTCGCAGCCCTTCGCGGGGCAAGCCCGCTCCCACAGGCGTCGTGTGCTATTTCAAGCAAGCAGAAATCCTGTGGGAGCGGGCTTGCCCCGCGAAGGGCCGCGCAGCGGCCCCGGCCTATTCAGCCTCAGCTCGCCTCGCGATAGGGGTTACGTGGGTCCTGCGTCCAGTTCAGGTAAGGCTTGCCGGTATCCTGCGCCACCATGTCGATGCAGTTTTCCACCGGGCAGGTGATCTGGCACAGGTTGCAGCCCACGCATTCCTCCTCGATCACGCTGTAGACGTGGGTGCCGTCGGCCTTGGCCGTGCTGGCAATGGCCTGGTGCGAGGTGTCTTCGCAGGCGATATGGCAACGACCGCACCCAATGCAGGCGTCCTGGTCAATGTGCGCCACTGACTTGTAGTTGATGTCCAGGTACTTCCAGTCAGTGGTGTGCCCCACCGCCTGGCCTCTGAATGCTTCCAGGTTGCGGTGCCCATGCTGGTCCATCCAGCGCGCCAGGCCATCTTTCATGTCTTCGACAATGCGGAACCCGTGCAGCATCGCTGCCGTGCACACCTGCACGGCGCCACTGCCCAGGGCAATGAACTCGGCCGCGTCTCGCCAGTTGCCGATGCCGCCGATGCCACAGATGGGCAAGCCGCGTGTTTCCGGGTCGCGGGCGATTTCCGCGACCATGTTCAGCGCGATCGGCTTGACCGCCGACCCGCAATAGCCGCCATGGGTGCTCTGGTCGCCGACTATCGGGTGGGCCACCATGCGGTCCAGGTCCACGCTGGTGATCGAGTTGATGGTGTTGATCAACGACACCGCATCCGCCCCTCCACGGTGCGCGGCGCGGGCCGACTGGCGAATGTCGGTGATGTTGGGTGTGAGCTTTACGATCACCGGCAGGGCGCAATAGGTCTTGCACCAGCGGGTGACCATCTCCACATATTCCGGTACCTGGCCGACTGCTGCGCCCATGCCGCGCTCAGGCATGCCGTGGGGGCAGCCGAAGTTCAGCTCGATACCATCAGCGCCCGTGGCCTCCACCAGAGGCAGGATGAACTTCCAGGATTCTTCCTCGCACGGCACCATCAACGACACGATTAGCGCACGGTCGGGCCAGTCCTTCTTCACCTGGGTGATCTCGCGCAGGTTGATTTCCAGCGAGCGGTCGGTGATCAGTTCGATGTTGTTGATCCCCTGCACCTGGCGGTTAGGGCCGTAGTGCGCCGAGTAGCGCGACGACACGTTGACCGCCGCCGGGTCTTCGCCGAGGGTTTTCCAGACCACACCGCCCCAGCCAGCCTCGAAGGCGCGGACCACGTTGTAGGCCTTGTCGGTGGGGGGCGCCGAGGCCAGCCAGAATGGGTTGGGTGCCTTGATGCCGGCAAATTCGATAGACAAGTCGGCCATTTACGCTGCCTCCACGTTGAGCATGAGTTGGGCATGGATGGCTTCAGCGGCCAGCTTGCCGTGCTGCACAGCCTGGACGGTGAGGTCCTGGCCCAGGGCGGTACAGTCGCCGCCCGCGTAGACGCCCGCCAGGCTGGTGCGCATGTGCGCATCGACGCGGATGCGTTCACCCTCGCGGGCCAGTTGCGCCGCCACGGGGTCGGCGAGGCTGGCATCATCGAAGCGTTGGCCGATGGCCTTGAAGATCGCATCGGCGGCCAGCTCGAAGGTTTCGCCGGTGTCGCGCAGGCGCCCGTCGGCAAGCTCGGTGCGGGCGAAGCGCATGCCGCGCACCTGGCCGGCATCGTCCAGCAGTACCGCCTCGGGGCGCGCCCAGGTGTGCAGGCGCACTTGGTTGGCCTTGGCGATGTCTTGCTCGTGATCGGTGGCGCCCATGTCGGCGTGGCCGCGGCGGTACACCAAGTTGACGTCACGGGCGCCCAGGCGGCTCATCTGCACGGCCATGTCGATGGCGGTGTTGCCGGCGCCAATCACCAGGCAGCGGTCGGCCAGCGGCAGTTGGCTCAGGTCATCGGCCTGGCGCAGTTCGCGGATGTACTGCGTGGCGGCGAGCACCCCAGGTGCCTCTTCATCGGCCAAGCCGAGCTGGCGCACCGCATTCAGGCCCAGGCCCAGGAACACCGCGTCGTATTGATCGCGCAGCTCGCCCAGGCCAAGGTTGTCTCCCAGGCGTTGGCCGTGGCGGATTTCGATGCCACCGATGCCCAGCAGGAATTCCACTTCGCGCTGGGCGTAGTCGTCTACCAGTTTGTAGCGGGCGATACCGTATTCGTTGAGGCCACCGGCTTTTTCGCAGGCTTCGAACACCACCACGTCATGCCCATGCATGGCCAGGCGATGCGCGCAGGACAACCCCGCAGGGCCGGCGCCGACCACGGCGATGCGCTTGCCGGTAGCGGGGGAGCGGGTGAAGGGGTGCTCGGTGAAGTGCGCGTTGTCCAGCGCATAGCGTTGCAACTGGCCAATCAGCACCGGTGCGCATTCTTGGGCGTTGTTGCGTACGCAGGCCTGTTGGCAGAGGATTTCGGTCGGGCAGACACGGGCGCAACTGCCGCCGAGAATATTGGCCGAGAGAATGCGTTCGGCGGCGCCTTGCAGGTTCTCGTCACTGATGCGGTGGATGAACGAGGGAATGTCGATTTCGCTGGGGCACGCATTGACGCAGGGCGCGTCGTAGCAATACAGGCAGCGTGCGCTCTCCACGGCGGCCTGGCGGGCGGTGAGGGGAGGGGCGAGATCGCCGAAGCGCTCGGCCAGCTGGTCGGCGCCGGCCCGGGGGCGCGGCAAGTGGTTCAGGGCATCGATCACGGTTGTAGCCTCTCTTTTCTTTTTTGGATGTGGCAGTCAACGGCAATACGGCGCCGCCCGGCCTCTTCAGGGCCGGTACGGCAGTGCAGGTGCAGTGCGGGTAATGCTCAGCGCTGAACGGGTGTCGGGCGCTGTTGCTCGGCGCGGCGGCCTAACACCTCGTACACCGAGGGGTAGGCCGGGCGCTCCACGTAACGACCGGCGCCAGGTTCGGCGCGCAAGTCGCCATCGGCCCACAGCACACGGCCCTGGCTGATGGTGTGGCTGGGGATGCCGCGAACGGTGCGGCCTTCGAAAATGTTGAAGTCCACACGCTGGTGGTGGGTTTGCGCCGAAATCGTCCGCGTGCCCTGCGGGTCCCACAGCACCAGGTCAGCGTCGGCACCGACGCGAATCGCGCCCTTGCGCGGGAACAGGTTGAAGATCTTGGCCGTGTTGGTGGAGGTCAGCGCGACGAATTCCTGCATCGACAAGCGCCCACTGTTGACTCCGGCATCCCACAGCACCGCCATGCGGTCTTCGATACCGGCGGTGCCATTGGGGATGCGGCTGAAGTCATCGCGGCCCATGGCCTTTTGTTCGGCGCAGAAGCAGCAGTGGTCGGTGGCGGTGGTGTGCAGGTTGCCCGACTGCAGGCCGCGCCACAGGGCTTCCTGGTGTTCCCGCGGGCGGAAGGGCGGGCTCATTACATAGCCTGCGGCCGTGGCCCAATCCGGATTGCGGTAGACGCTGTCGTCGAGCAGCAGGTGGCCTGGCAGTACCTCACCGTACACCGGCTGGCCTTTGGCCCGAGCGTAGGTGATCTCGTCCAGGGCTTCGCGGCTCGAGATGTGCACCACATACAGCGGCGTACCGATGGTTTCGGCAATACGGATAGCACGGCTGGCCGCCTCGCCTTCGACCTGCGAAGGGCGCGACAGCGGGTGTGCCTCTGGCCCGGTCAGGCCTTGGGCCAGCAGCTTGTTCTGCAGGTGGTAGACCAGCTCGCCGTTCTCGGCATGCACGGTAGGCACCGCGCCCAGTTGCAGGCAGCGCTCGAAGCTGGCGACCAAGGTATCGTCGGCCGCCATGATGGCGTTCTTGTACGCCATGAAGTGCTTGAAGCTGTTCACCCCGTGGTTGGCCACCAGTTCGCCCATCTCTTCTGCGACCTGCTCGCTCCACCAGGTGATGGCGACGTGGAAGCCGTAGTCGCAGGCACTCTTTTGCGCCCAGCCACGCCAGGTGTGAAAGGCCTCCAGCAATGACTGCTGCGGGTTGGGGATGACGAAGTCGATGATGGAGGTGGTACCACCGGCCAGGCCGGCAGCGGTGCCGCTGAAGAAGTCTTCGCTGGCCACGGTGCCCATGAAGGGCAGTTGCATGTGGGTGTGCGGGTCGATGCCGCCGGGCATCAGGTACTGGCCACTGCCGTCGAGGATTTCGCAGTCGGTGGGCGGTTCGAGGTTTGCGCCTATGGCCGCTATCAGGCCATCGACACACAGGACATCGGCGGTGTAACGCTCTTCGTGGGTGATCACGGTGGCACCACGGATCAACAGGGACATGCCGTCTTCCTCGCAGGCTGACCGGTCTGGGCCGGTTCTTGAATTGTTATACGCCAGTGACTGCCGGTGATCGAAGGGTAGCCTACAATCCTGTCAGGCCTGACAAGAATGGAATCTAGATGGTGATTTGGGATTGTTCAAGAAAATAATTTATGAGCTTATAACTTTCGTAACTTATTGATATTTAGATAATTATTGTTTGAATCACCAAAATGGTGAGGCCTTTCACCATTTTGACGCACTTGACAAGAAGCCAAATTGGTCAAGATTTTCCATGCAAAATCAGCTGCTTGATAGCGGGCCAGAAGACGCCTGCCGCGTGGCTGAAAAAACAGGCTGCACCGGTTTGAAACACGCGCCGGACGCAAGCCTGGCTTGAGCGGGCGCAACAGGCAGGCGAAGGGATAACCGTGCTTTCGCTTTGCGTCGATAAATGCCTTGCAGTTCAGTTGATTACCTCCGGTCGGCGGCGGCCACCCGGGACGGCTCAGGCCAACCCGGCACGTAATTTGAGTACGGCCACAACCGCCAGGCCGGACCGGAGGAGCAGTACTGGTGGTGTGTGTACTCCGGCCATCGCTTTAGCCCGATGAGCAAACAATTAGAAAAACCTGGAGAAGGCCCCATGCAACAGAGCAGATCGCAAGTGATCGAGCAGGATGGCCTGTTCGAGCTGGAGGCAGGCACTGACGTGCTCGACAGCTCGCGCTACAACCACGACATCGCACCCACCAAGGTGCACCAACGCACCTGGAACAAATGGCACATCACCGCCCTGTGGGTGGGTATGTCCATCTGCGTGCCCACCTACACCCTCGGCGGCGTGCTCACGGCCTACTTTGGCCTGAGCGTGGGCGAGGCGCTGCTGGCCATTCTGCTGGCCAACCTCATCGTGCTGATCCCGCTGACCCTCAACGCGTTCCCTGGCACCAAGTACGGCATCCCGTTTCCGGTGCTGTTGCGTTCCTCGTTTGGCATCCTCGGCTCGAACGTGCCGTGCTTGATTCGCGCGGTGGTTGCTTGCGGCTGGTTCGGCATCCAGACGATGTTCGGCGGCCTGGCCATTCACCTGTTCCTCGGCTCGATGTTCGATGGCTGGAAGGCCCTGGAGGGCACCGGGGAGGTGATCGGCTTCATGATCTTCTGGGCGCTTAACTTGTGGGTGGTGTTGCGCGGGGCGGAGTCGATCAAATGGCTCGAAACGCTTTCGGCGCCGTTGCTGGTGGCGGTGGGCGTGGGCCTGCTGTTCTGGGCACTGCCGCACATGTCGATGACCGAGTTGCTGGCGCAGCCGCCCAAGCGGCCAGAGGGCGCCAGCGTGGTCAGCTACTTCTGTGCCGGGCTCACCGCCATGGTCGGTTTCTGGGCCACGCTCTCGCTGAACATTCCCGACTTCAGTCGGTACGCCAAAAGCCAGAAGGACCAGATACTGGGGCAGATCTTCGGCCTGCCGCTGACCATGTTCCTGTTCGCGGCATTGGGTGTGGTGCTGACCGCAGCGTCCGCGTCGCTGGTGGGTGAAACGGTGTCTGACCCGGTCAGCCTGATCGGCAAGATCCAAAGCCCGGGCTGGGTGGCGCTGGCCATGGCGTTGATCGTGATCGCCACGTTGTCGACCAACACGGCGGCGAACATCGTCTCGCCCACCAACGACTTCCAGAACATCGCGCCACGCCTGATCGGGCGAAGCCGCGCGGTGTGGCTGACCGGGTTTATCGGCTTGGCGCTGATGGGCCATGAACTGCTCAAGAAGCTGGGTTGGATCGTCTCGGACCTGAGCCTGGAAAGCGTCTATTCCAACTGGTTGCTGGGTTACTCGAGCCTGCTCGGGCCGATTGCTGGAATCATGGTGGTGGACTATTTCCTGATCCGTCGCCAGCGCCTGGATTTGGCTGGGTTGTACCGCGATGACGTGTATCCGGCCTGGAACTGGGCTGGGTTTGCCGCCTTCGGCGTCCCGGTGGCGCTGACCGTGATGTCGATCGGCAACAGCAGCTTCAGCTGGTTCTACGACTATGGCTGGTTCACCGGCTCGCTGCTGGGTGGGGCGTTGTATTACGTCCTGGGTGGCTTGGCGGCGCGCAGCCCGGCGCGGTTGGCCAAGCCGTTGCCGTGATACCGAGTTTGCCTCTTCGCGGGCAAGCCCGCTCCCACAGGCTACGGCACGTTCAATGTGGGAGCGGGCTTGCCCGCGAAGAGGCCCTGATAAACAACAAAAAAGCCTGAGGGGAAAACCCATGACTCCAGTCCACGATATCCTCAAGACCACCGCCCGCCATGTTGACAGCGCACGCCTGTGGCAATCGCTGATGGACCTTGCCCGCCTCGGCGCCACGGCCAAAGGCGGTGTTTGCCGGCTGGCGCTGACCGACCTCGACCGCCAGGCCCGCGACCTCTTCGTCGAGTGGTGCGAGGCAGCCGGTTGCACCGTGAGTGTCGATGCGGTCGGCAATATTTTCGCCCGCCGCCCGGGGCGCAACCCCAAGCTGCCACCGGTGATGACCGGCAGCCATATTGATACCCAGCCCACCGGCGGCAAGTTTGATGGCTGTTATGGGGTGATGGCCGGGCTGGAGGTGATCCGCACCCTCAACGACCTCGGCGTTGAAACCGAAGCGCCGTTGGAAGTGGTGGTGTGGACCAACGAGGAGGGCTCGCGCTTTGCCCCCTGCATGATGGGCTCTGGGGTGTTCGCCGGTAAGTTCACGCTGGAAGAGACGCTGGCCAAGCGTGATGCACAGGGGGTGAGTGTTGGCGAGGCGCTCGATGCGATCGGTTACGCCGGCCAGCGCGCGGTACTCGGCCACCCGGTGGGGGCTTATTTTGAAGCGCATATCGAGCAGGGGCCGATCCTTGAAGACCAGGCCAAGACCATCGGCGTGGTGTTGGGTGCGCTGGGCCAGAAGTGGTTCGACCTGACCCTGCGCGGGGTCGAAGCCCATGCCGGCCCAACGCCCATGCACTTGCGCAAGGATGCCTTGGTGGGCGCTGCCGCCGTGGTCGAGGCAGTCAACCGTACGGCCCTTGGGCACCAGCCACATGCCTGTGGCACGGTGGGTTGCCTGCAGGCCTACCCAGGGTCACGCAACGTGATCCCGGGTGAGGTGCGCATGACCCTGGACTTCCGTCACCTTGAAGGCGAGCAACTGGACGCGATGATTGCCGAAGTGCGCGGGGTGATCGAAAGCACCTGCGCCAAGCATGGCCTGGCGCATGAGCTGATCCCTACGGCGGATTTCCCGGCGCTGTATTTCGACAAAGCCTGCGTCGATGCCGTGCGCGATTCGGCAGGTGCGCTGGGCCTGCCGCACATGGATATCGTCAGTGGAGCCGGGCATGACGCGATCTTCCTGGCCGAATTGGGGCCAGCAGGGATGATCTTCGTGCCTTGCGAGAATGGCATCAGCCACAACGAAATCGAGAACGCCACGCCGGAGGACCTGGCGGCGGGGTGTGCGGTGTTGTTGCGGGCGATGCTGGCAGCGTCGGAGGCGATTGCCAGTGGGCGGTTGGCGGCGTAGGGGTGTATGTCTTGAAGGGGTGGTTCGGCTGACAGGTGCCTGGCGGGAGGTTTTCATCGCCTATGAGATCGAGCGCCGCCCGCGCGGCGCTCGATCTCATGGGCGCCACAGCCCTAACGGCATGCACCTATCAGCCGCAACCCTATCTACCCCACCACCACAAGACACCCATCCCGCCCAATGTGATACCGCTGCAGGTCCTGCGCCAAGGTCAGATGCCCGCTGTAATGCGCCAGGGCCTCCACACGTACATCGTCGATGCACGGGCTGCGCCGCGGATCGCCCTGGTAGCGTGCGCTGAAATGCGTGAGCACCAGGTTGCGCACACCCGCCGCCTCGGCAAACCGTGCCACTTGCGCCGCTGTGCTGTGGCCGAACGTAGCCCCCGTGCGCTCGACGACCGCCTGGGTAAAGGTCGCTTCGTGCACCATCACATCCGCGCCCTTGGCCGCCTCCGCCAACAGCTCGGGGTTGTCGTTGTCACCGCACACGATCACCCGTCGCGCCGGCCGCGATGCGCGCAGGTAGTCCTGGCCGTGCAGGGTCCGCCCCTCATGCTCGACCGACAGCCCTTTGGCCAGGTCGCCCCACAACGGCCCGCGTGGAATGCCTTCGGCATCCAGGCGCTGCACGTCCAGGCGCGGCTCAGGGTTGAGCTCTGTGAACACGAAGCCCACGCTCGGCACCCGGTGCGACAGCTGCACGGTACTGACCTGCAGCGTCTCGCTACGCCAGTCAGTCAGGCTTTCAACGGCCAGCAGGCGCACCTCGAAAGGCAGGTAAGTGTCGCTGGCGGTCAAGCCCAGGCGCACCCAGTCATGCAGGGCGGCGGGCAGGATGATATCCAGCGGCTGGGTACGCCCGCTCATCCCGGCGCTGGCCAGCAGGCCGGGCAGGCCGAAGCAATGGTCGCCGTGTACATGGGTGATGAAGATGCCGCGCAGGTCGCGTATCGACAGCGGCGTCTGTAGCAGCCGATGCTGCGTGCCTTCGCCGCAATCGATCAGGTACCAGTGGCTGCCGCTGGCCTCGATGACGGCCGTGGCACTGACGTTGCGGGCCTTGGTCGGCACCCCGGCACTGGTGCCTAGAAACAGCAGGTCCATGATCAGGCTCCTTTGCTTCAGCCCAGCAGCGACAGGTCGCGCAACAACGCTTGCAGGCCCTGCGGCACAAGCGGGCCGATGCGGTCGAAGTCGGCGCTGTCGCACCACCGGGCGCGGAAGGGGCTGCCGTCGGACTCGCGGCCTTCTACCCAGGGCTGCTGGTAAAGGCTGGCGTCGTCGAAGCGTGCATCGAATACCTGCACAATCTCATGCCCCGGCGTATCGGCATAGTGGAACAAGCTCTCCAACGTGCCGAGCAACCGCACATCGCTGATCGACTGCCCCAGTTCTTCTTCGATTTCCCGGGCGATGGCGTCACGGCCCCGCTCACCAAACTCGATGCCACCCCCGAGTGGGCGGCACAGCGTCTGCTGCGTCACCGGGTCGTCGAAGACGTTGACCAGAATCTTCCCTTGGTGATGGAAAACGCACAGCGCCAGCGAGCGAATGCGCGGTTCGAGCAGCGGCTTGAGGAAGCTGCGTTCATAGCTGAGGATGAACCTTTGCTCAGTGGCCAGGGCAACTGCAGCGATGCATTCCGGGTCGGTCTCTGCCTGCTTGCGGTACTGCTCGTAGGCGGCCAGGCTGGAAAAACTGAACAGGCAGTAGGCGATGTTGTTGGCACCTTCGGCAGGCAGGAAATAGCCATGGTGCTTGCCGCCCATGCGCGTGACCAGGCGCATCCACAGACGCGAATAGGCTTCGAAGGCCGGTAGCTGGTAAGGGTCGACGGTGTATTTGACGTGGCAGGTGATCAACGGCTCGTTCCTTCGAGGGGAGGCGGGGCGCACACCTTAGCCTGATTGCCCCGCGTCGTCGACATGCCAGCCGCGCGGCGGGCTAGCCCTCCTGGCGCCAGATCAGCTTGCTGGTGTCGTAGCCTTGCTTGCGGGCAATCGACAGCAGTTGCTCGCGTTCCTGGTCGGTGATTGCCGGCGTGCGCGAGAGCAACCACAGGTACTCGCGGTTGGGGTGCCCGACCAGGGCCACGCGGTAGTCCTTGTCGTGGTAAAGCACCCAGTACTCACCCTTGGTCAGGCCCGGAGCCAGCCGGCTGAACCAGTTGTCGAACTGCACCCAGAGCTTGTCAGTCTTGCCCGGTTGCTGGGCTTCGGCGATGCCCTTGGCCTCGTTCCACTGGCCGTCCTTTTCCTTGCAGCGGTTGTTGACGTCGATGCGCCCGTCCTCACGCAAGCCGTAACGCGCTTCGGATTGAACGCAGTTGCGCTGAAAGAACATCGGCAAGCGCGCCAGCTCATACCAGGTGCCCTGGTAGCGTTGCAGGTCGACCTGCTGGGTGGTCGGCGGCGTGCGGTGTTCATCGTTCGAACCCGCGCAGCCGACCAGGGCCAGGGTCATGCAGGAAAGCATCAGTGCCGTGCGCATCGCCATAGCGAACCTCCTTGAAGCGGATGGGGATTTACCTTTGCTTCGATGCGGGCGTGCGGGAAAAGTTGTATCGAATATCCCCACGCCGCCAGGTTTTACAGCCAGTAAGTCACCGCCCACCAGCCCAGCCCACCCATGACCACGGTATAGGGCAACGCCATCCACACCATGCGCCCGTACGACAGGCGGATCAGCGGTGCAATCGCCGAGGTCAGCAGGAACAGGAACGCCGCTTGCCCATTCGGCGTTGCCACGCTCGGCAAGTTGGTGCCGGTATTGATCGCCACCGCCAGCGTCTCGAAATGCTCGCGGCTCATGCCACCGTTCATGAAGGCCTGCTTGACCTCGGTAATGTAGATAGTGGCGACGAACACGTTGTCGCTGATCGCCGACAGCAAACCGTTGGCCAGGTACAGCATGCCCGGTTGTTGTTCGGCGGGCAGCGCCAGTACCCAGGCGATCAGCGGGCTGAACAACTGCTGCTGATGGATCACCGCGACCACGGCGAAGAACACCACCAACAGCGCGGTGAACGGCATGGCATCCTGGAAGGCGCGGCCCAGGCGGTGTTCGTCGGTGATGCCGGTGAACGCAGTGATCAACACGATTACCAGCAGGCCGATCAGGCCTACTTCGGCAATGTGCAGGCCCAGGCAGATGATCAGGATCAGCGCGGCGCTGCCTTGTACCCACAGCGCGGCGCGCTGTGCCGGCGTACGGGCGGCGTCATCTTCGGCGGCGTAGGCAGCCAGCACCTGGCGCACGCGTTCAGGCATCAGTGTGCCGTAGCCGAACAGGCGTAGTTTTTCCAGCGCTACGCAGGTCAACAGCCCGGCGCCGAGCACCGGCAACGACACCGGGGCGACCTTGAGGAAGAAGTCGGCGAAGTGCCAGCCCATTTCATGGCCTATCAGCAGGTTTTGCGGTTCGCCCACCAGCGTGCACACGCCGCCCAATGCAGTGCCCACCGCACCGTGCATCAACAGGCTGCGCAGGAAGGCGCGGAACTGGTCGAGGTCTTCACGGTGCAGTTGCGGGATCTTCTGGTCGCTGTCGAGCGCGCTTTCTTCACGCGGGTTGGCACCCGAAGCAACGCGGTGAAAGACCGCGTAGAAGCCCACGGCAGCGCTGATGATCACCGCCGTGACTGTCAGCGCATCGAGAAAGGCCGAGAGAAACGCTGACAGCACGCAGAACAGCAGCGACAGGGCCGCCTTCGAGCGCACACCGAGCAAGATCCGCGAGAACAGGAACAGCAGCAGCTCTTTCATGAAGTGAATGCCGGCGACCATGAACATCAGCAGCAGGATCACGGGGAAGTTGTGCAGCAGCTCTTCGTACAGGGCCTGTGGGGTGGTCATCTCGAGCAGCAGTGCTTCGACCAGCAACAAGCCGCCAGGCATCAACGGGTAGCACTTGAGCGCCATGCCGAGGGTGAAGATGAATTCGATCACAAGCACCCAGCCCGCCGTGACCGGGCCCGCAGTCAGCAACAGCAAGGGGTTGAGCACCAGGAACAGGCCGATGACAGCCTTATACCAAAGCGGTGACTGGCCCAGGAAGTTGTGGGCGAGCGCACCGGGCAGGGAGCGGGGCATGAATATGTATCCTTATGATTCAGCGATGGCGCACGGTGCCGGATCGAGCCGACTTAGGCAAGATTTGCCGTCCTGCTTTTGGCACAAGTGCGGCCTCCTGGCTGGGTTAACATCCTGCGTCATGACCCTTTCCCAGCAGGAGTGCCGCCCGTGACCGAGTACAGCGCGTTCAAGGTTGAACTGACTGATAGCATCGCCCACGTCCAGATCAACCGCCCCGAGAAAGTCAACGCGATGAATGCTGCCTTCTGGGAGGAGATCATCGACATCTTCCAGTGGGTCGACGACACCGATGCGGTGCGCGCCGTTGTCATCAGCGGTGCGGGCAAGCATTTCTCTGCCGGCATCGACCTGATGATGCTGGCCTCGCTGGCCGGCCAGTTGGGCAAGGACGTTGGCCGTAATGCGCGCTTGCTGCGCAGCACCATCTTGCGCCTGCAGGCGTCGTTCAATGCCGTCGACAAATGCCGCAAGCCGGTGCTGGCGGCAGTCCAGGGCTACTGCATTGGGGGCGCCATCGACCTCATCTCGGCGTGCGACATGCGCTACTGCAGCCAAGATGCGCAGTTCTCGATCAAGGAAATCGACATGGGCATGGCCGCCGATGTCGGCACGCTGCAACGTTTGCCACGTATCATTGGCGACGGCATCATGCGCGAGCTGGCATTCACCGGGCGCAACGTCGAGGCCGATGAGGCGCTGCGCATCGGCCTGGTCAACCGGGTCTATGATGATCAGGCCGCGCTGCTTGACGGGGTCTTTGCCATCGCCCGTGAGATTGCCGCAAAATCGCCGATCGCCGTGGCCGGCACCAAGGAAATGCTCAGCTACATGCGTGACCACCGCATTGACGATGGCCTGGAATACATCGCCACCTGGAACGCCGCGATGCTGCAGTCCGAAGACCTGCGCGTGGCCGTGGCGGCGCACATGAGCAAACAGAAACCGACGTTCGCCGACTGACTGGGTCGGGGGCGCGCAGCAAGGAACCCCGACATGTCAGCACGCTGGACTACCGCAGTACTCGACCCGCAGATCACCGGGGGCTTGGCCGTCGCTCGCAGCCCGGAAGGGTTCCTGGTGGACGACAACGGCGCGCTGTTCCCCCGCGAATGGCTCAAGCGCCAGGACGTGGACGTGCTGTGCGAGCATGGCATCGGTCACTTCGATGGCGAGCCGGTGTTCCTGCTTGAACTGCGCGGCGCCACCGACCTGCCAGGTTGCAGCTGGCGTGGCCTGCGCGCGTTCATGCTCGAAGGCGACTTCGACCTGTACAAGGTGCTGGGTTATGCCGCGCAGATTGGTACCTGGGCCCGCGAGCACCGTTTTTGCGGTAGCTGCGGTCAGGCGATGACGCAAATTCGTTGGGAGCGGGCGATGTACTGCCAGCCCTGCGACCTGCGCAGCTACCCGCGCATTTCGCCGAGCATGATCGTGCTGGTCACCCGCGGTGACGAGATTCTGCTGGCGCGCTCGCCGCGTTTCGTCACCGGTGTCTACAGCACCTTGGCGGGTTTTGCCGAGCCCGGCGAGTCGGCCGAGGATTGCCTGGTGCGCGAAGTGCGTGAAGAGGTAGCGGTCGAGGTGCAGAACATCCGTTACGTCGGCAGCCAGTGCTGGCCGTTCCCGCATTCGATGATGCTGGGGTTCCATGCCGAGTACGCGGGCGGCGAGATCGTCATGCAGCCCGACGAGATCGAGGATGCCCAGTGGTTCAGCGTGCATGACCTGCCGCCGCTGCCGGCCGGGCGTTCCATCGCCCGGTACCTGATCGATTTGTACGTGGCTGAACGCTTAGGCCTGCCCGAACCAGTGCTGCCACGCTAGGCGCACGGTAAGCGCCAGCACCACGGTGATGAAGACCGGGCGGATGAACTTGCTGCCGCCGCTGATCGCCGTGCGTGCGCCGAAGAACGCACCCACCATCACCGACAGGCCCATGCACAGGCCGACGACATAATCCACCTGCCCGGAAATGATGAACACCGTCAGCGCCGCGATGTTGCTGACGAAGTTCATGCTGCGCGCCACACCGCTGGCGCGCACCAGGTCGATCGGGTACAGCAGCAGGGTGCTCACGGTCCAGAACGCACCAGTGCCGGGGCCTGCCACGCCATCGTAGAAACCCAGGGTGAAGCCTTGGGGGACCTGCCATTTCTTCTTGATCGGTGCGTCGGCATCCAGCGGCGCCTTGGGCGTGCCGCCGAACAGCAAGTAGACGCCGCAGGCGAAAACCACGACCGGGAGCATCTTGTTCAGCCATTCGGCGGGCAGGTAGTGGGCGATCACCGCACCCAGCGAGGCGCCTACCAGGGTAGCGAACAACGCCGGGCGCCACTGCGCGGGGTGGAACAGTTTGCGCTTGTAGTAAGTGAAGCCGGCCGTGGCCGAGCCAAAGGTAGAGCTGAGCTTGTTGGTGCCCAGTACCAGGTGTGGCGGCATGCCGGCGGTGAGCAGCGCCGGGGTGGTGAGCAGGCCGCCGCCGCCGGCGATGGCGTCGATGAAACCGGCGACGAAGGCGACCAGGGCCAGGATGAGTAGGGTGAGGGGTTCTACGGTGAGTTCGAAGGGCATGAGAGGCTTTCAAGGTGAAGGGCAGGGTTGAGACAAGTGATCTGATAAACGGGCATGATAATCCCGGGTACCTGTGGCTGTCAGTCTTTGAATTTGCGTCCTTACTTCAAGTCCAAACCTAGCTTCGGAGGAACAGAGTGCTCACGAGGTGGGTGTGCCTATCTAATTCCGTATCTCTGAACTTGCAGTATGTAGAAGCGTTAAGCGGTCAAGCTTGCGTTCGAACTTGTCGAGCATTGACACTATCCCTGCATAATGAAATTCTTCTTCAATCCCCAGATACTTAGAATAGTCAAAGTCGTAATTGATGGGCCCGTTCAATGGGCCTTGTTCGCCACCTTTTTGCTTGCGCCAGTTTTTTTCGGCTGCCGCTTGGTAGTCGTTACGCATTAGCTCAAGCTCCGGTTTTTTGTAGATCGCTTTGAGAGTGCCAATGGTGACGTGATCAGCATCAACGAGAGCGGAATACTTTTTGAGCTCAGGATGCTCTACGATTGCATCTCTGGCTTTATGGATGTAGTGGATTCTCGGTTTCGAAAGCATAGCCTTGACCTCTTTCCAACTCTGTTGGATACGACCAAACATATGCCCCGAAGGATCGTGGCGATTCACTGGATCACCCAAGCAATATGCATAGGCGTTGTGTGTGCGTGTCATAAACGGACTCAGACTATCTGCTGATAAAAATCGCGATAGCCTTGGGCTATAAGCGCGATAGCCGTTACCCAGCAGATAGCAGTTGGTAACATCATCGTATCGCTGCCCGGTAAATCCCATAAGAGGGGCAGTGCTGTGGAGGGTCTTGCTGTGCCCGTAGGCGGTATAGGCGAGCGTGTGAGTACTGTCGCGATTTGAATTATTCAATACCGAAGATTGTAAGTCCACGGCCAATAATGAAACTCTGGCCGAGCGCCCCTCTGAGCGTTGCTCTGCCAAAGGCGTGTTTGAAACTGAAAGCACCGTCACTGCATGATCACTGGCAATTTGCGAAGCCAGTTGACCATTCTTGTAGAATAAATGCTGCTTTCTGTTCTGAAACATGGTCAGCCTGCGGCACGGAGCGTAATTAATTAGGCTACCCTCAGGCAAAGTGGGCTCGCGCGCAACTGGTAGAATTGCCAGTTGCCTACAGGCGCAAGATAGGTGTGCCGACAGTGTTAGCCCATTCGCGGGCAAGCCCGCTCCCACAGGTTTTCACTGGTTCGAAGGCAGTGAAAGTCGTGTGGGAGCGGGCTTGCCCGCGAAAGGGGCGCTACAGGGGTTACATCAACTCCGTATAAACGCCAGCAAATCCGCATTGATCACATCGGCATGGGTGGTCGGCATGCCGTGCGGATACCCTTTGTAGGTCTTCAACGTGCCATTAGGCAGCAACTTGGCCGACAAAGGGCCCGCGTTCTCGTAAGGCACGATCTGGTCATCGTCACCGTGCATGACCAGCACCGGCTGGGTGATGCGCTTGAGGTCCTCGGTGAAGTCAGTCTGCGAAAACGCCACGATGCCGTCGTAGTGCGCCTTGGCACTGCCGATCATGCCTTGGCGCCACCAGTTGCCGATGATGCCTTCCGACGGTTTGGCCCCGGGCCGGTTGTAGCCGTAGAAAGGCCCCGTGGGCACGTCGCGGTAGAACTGCGCCCGGTTACTCGCGACCTGGGCCTGGAAGCCGTCGAAGACCGACTTGGGCAGGCCGCCTGGGTTGGACGGTGTCTGCACCATCAGCGGTGGCACTGCGGCAATCAGTACCGCCTTGGCCACCTTGTCGCCGGGGTAGCGTGCCATGTAGCGCACCACTTCGCCGCCACCCGTGGAATGGCCGACATGCACCGCACCCTGGATGCCCAAGTGGTCGACCACGGCGGCTACGTCATCGGCGTAGTGGTCCATGTCATGGCCATCCCACACCTGGCTAGAGCGCCCGTGGCCGCGGCGGTCGTGGGCGACCACGCGAAAGCCTTGGGCCAGGAAGAACAGCAACTGGGCATCCCAGTCATCGGCACTGAGCGGCCAGCCGTGGTGGAAGTGAATGACCGGCGCATCGCGCGGGCCCCAGTCTTTGTAGAAGATCTGAACACCATCCTTCGTGGTTACGTAGCTCATGGTCGCGTCTCCTCTGTGCAGGGGATTGCCAAGTGAGCTATTGAGAATAGGAGAGATTTCTGTGTTGTCAGTACTGGCCTCTTCGCGGGGCAAGCCCGCTCCCACAGGAATACCACCGTCTCTAACCGGGTAGTAAACCTGTGGGAGTGAGCTATTGAGAATAGGAGAGATTTCTGTGTTGTCAGTACTGGCCTTTTCGCGGGGCAAGCCCGCTCCCACAGGAATACCACCGTCTCTAACCTGCTAGTAAACCTGTGGGAGTGAGCTATTGAGAATAGGAGAGATTTCTGTGTTGTCAGTACTGGCCTTTTCGCGGGGCAAGCCCGCTCCCACAGGTATATCACCGTCTTTAACCTGGTAGTAAACCTGTGGGAGCGGGCTCGCCCCGCGAAAGGGCCGGCACCGGCAATCGAGCCATTACAGGAACCAGCGGTACTCCCTGGCGCTGACTTCTTGCATGAATGCCAAGTGGTCTTGCCGCTTGTTCTCGCAATACACCATCACGAATTCTTCCCCCAGCCCCTCATTCACTGCGGGGTGGCTGTGCATCGCGGTGACTGCGCTGAGCATGTCCTTGGGGAAGTCGATGCCGCTGCCGCGGTCTTCGTTCAGCGGTGTGATCGGCTCCTGCGCCGCATCCAGGCCATGCTCCATCCCGCACAGGATCGCCGCCAGCACCAGGTACGGGTTGGCATCCGCGCCAGCCAGACGATGCTCGATGCGCAAATTGCGTACATCGGACTCGGGAATGCGTATGCACGCATCGCGGTCTTCATAGCCCCAGCTCGCACGGCTGGCGGCGTTGACCATGGCGCCGTAGCGACGGAACGCATTGTGGTTGGCTGCAAAGATCGGCATGCAGTGCGGCAGGACCGCCAGGCAGCCCGCCACCGCATGGCGCAGCGGGCGTTGCCCATCGGCAGCCAGCAGGTTGTTGCCGTCGTTGTCGTACAGGCTGACGTGTACATGCATGCCGCTGCCTGGGGCGTGCAGGTAGGGTTTGCTCATGAATGAAGCACGCAGCCCGTGCTTGAGCGCCACGCCACGGGTGCTGCGGCAGAACAGGGCAGCCCAGTCGGCGGCGCGCAGGCCGTCGTCGCAGTGGCCGAAATTGATCTCGAACTGGCCCGGCCCCAGTTCGGCCGTGATGACATTGGCATCCACCCCTTGGGCATTGGCCGTTTCTACCATGTCGCGCAGCACGTCGCTGAAGCGCGACAGGCGCTCGATGTGCATGTTGGGCTGATCGTCTGGGTCATCGCTGAACGGGTCGCGGGGGAACTGCGGCAGCCCTTCCTTCAGTGCCCGCTCGAACAGGTAAAACTCCAGCTCGAACGCCACCACCGGGCGAATGCCACGCCGCGCCAGGCGTTGCAGTACGCGGGCGAGCACTTCCCGGGGCTCGAACTCGATGGGGGCGGCGGTGCCGTCGGAGCTGATCAGCATCTGCCCCAGCGGCTCGCGCTCCCAGGTGACTGGTTTGAGGGTGCCGGGGATCAGGCGCCGCACGGCATCTGGGTCGCCGTCGCTGAAACAGTAGTCACCAATCGGGAACAGCCCGCCCTGTACCCCTAGCAACACGCAGTTCTGCGGCAGTTTCAGCGGGCTGCCGGCGGCGACCTTTTCCAGCATGTCGACGGGGTAGCGCTTGCCGTAGAAATGCCCGGGGATGTCCAGGCTCAGCAGGTCGACATGGCGTACTTCGGGGTAGCGGGCACGGAAGGCGCGTACTTCACTGAGCAGATCGGGAAAACCTGTTGTGATGGTCATGCTGTGCTCTCATCGGAAGACCCAGAGAACCCGGGTCGTCTGGTCGGTCAGGTTGGCGTAGCGGAACTGGCTGTGCGGCGGCAGCTGAAAGCTGTCGTTGCGCCTGAGCGTGACGGCCTCGGCGTGGCCATCGCGCCACAGCGTCAGCTCACCTTCCAGGACGAAACCGCCTTGCTCGGAACTGTCGTTCAGGTGCCCCTCGCCACTGCTGGCGCCGGGCGCCAAGTGGCTTTCGAGCATGGAAAAGCCGCCATTCAAGGTTGGCGACACCAGCACATCGCTGATGCCTTCGGCGTAGTAAATGGTGCGCCGCTCACCTGGTCGGGTAACCCAGTCCAGCGGCCGGGGTTGGCCGGCCTGGTAGAAGTAGGTGGTCGGTACGTGCAGCGCTTCGCTGATTGCGGTCAGGTCGGCCACGGTCGGCCGTGACAAGCCGCGCTCGACCTGGGACAGAAACCCCAGTGAGCGCTTGACCTTACCGGCCAGCTCGTCGAGCGTCAGCCCGCGGTGCTTGCGCAGGTCGCGAATCAGCAGCGCCAGTGTTTGAACTTCATCAGACATGGTCGCGCAACCTGTACCAGGCTTTGGCTGCGGCTTCCAGCGGTGCGGCCATCAAGTCGCCGCCTGGGAAGCGGCCGTTATCGATACCTTGGTACAGCGCCAGCAGGTCATCGTTGCCAAGGATCGCATCGCTGACCGCCCGCGCCCCGGCCAGGGTCGGCAGCACGCCGTGGCCCGAGAAGCCTTGTAACCAATAGCGCTCGCCGTCCCGGCCGATGTCGGGGGTGCGCTGGATGCTGCAGTCGATGTGGCCGCCCCAGGCATAGTCGATGGCCACGCCGGCCAACTGCGGGAACACCCGTTCAAGGTAGGGGCGGGTGGCGCTGGCCACATCCTTGGGGATGCCGCCCAGGTAGGTGCAGCCGCCGCCAAACAGCAGGCGGTTGTCGGGGGTAAGGCGGAAATAGTCGGGTACGAACTGGTTGTCGATCACGCAGCTGTTGCGCGGCAACAATGACTTGGCGACGTCAGCTTCCAGGGGCGCGGTGGCGACCTGGTAGGAGCCGACGGGCAGCAAGCGGCGCGACAGGGCCGGGTCGAGGCGGTCGATGTACGCGTTGCAGGCCAGTACCAGGATTTGGCTGTGTACCTCGCCATGCTCAGTGCGGGTCACATAACCGTTGCCGGTCTGCTGGTAGCCGAGCACCTGGCTTTGCTCGAAAATGTGGCCACCGGCTGCCTCGATATTGCTGGCAAGGCCTTGGGCGAGCTTGAGGGGGTTGAGGTGGGCGCCTTTGGCGTCATACAGCGCGGCTTGGTAGCGTGGGCTGTCGATCCACTGGGGTAGCTCGTCGCGCCCTATCAGGCGCAGGGCGTCATAGCCCCATTTGGTTTCGGCGTCGTGCAGGGCTTCTTCAAGCATTTTTACGCGGCGCGGTAGCACGGCTGTCCACAAGCTGCCAAGCCGGTAGTCGATATCGAAGCCATGGCGCTGTGGCAGCTCACGCATTTCATCGGCCGCCCAGCACATGCTGTCCCACAGGCGCCGGGTGCGTTCTACGCCAAGGGCCTTCTCCAGCGGTGGCATGTCGCACGACCAGCCCAGCAACGCTTGGCCGCCGTTGCGCCCGGAAGCGGCCCACGCCACACGGCTTGCTTCCAGCAGCGTGACACGCTTGCCGGCCATGGTCAGTCTCAGGGCGGTGTGCAGGCCGCTGAACCCTGCGCCGACGATGAGGATGTCGGTATCGTGGCGGCCTTGCAGGGTGGGGCGCAGGGGAATGCGGGTGGGGTAGGTCTGGGCGTAATAGCTGGCGATGTGTTGCGCGGATTGCTTGAACATGCCGGTGCCTCATGAAAATTATTGTGATTATTTTCATGAAAATTTAGCAGGTAAATTTCACGGCGCCAGTGCGTTGGTCGGGTTTTGTGTTTTTGCTGTGTTTTAGTGCCGCCTGTGACGGCCTCTTCGCGGGCAAGCCCGCTCCCACAGGTACTGTGCAGGCTTCAGGTCGCTGCCTTTTTACGAGGTTGCCTTGGCTTGCCTGCTGCTGGTTTGCTTCCGGTGGCTTTACTTTTGCCGCCCCCCCGGCGCTTCTTTTTCCAAGGTGGCGCGGCGCCGGCCGCTGGCGCGGTAATGGTCATGCGCATGCCGCTGCAGCGCTCGACCAGCTTGCCCATCCAGGCCGACTGCCGGGCGACGAACTCTTCCAGGCTCATTTCACCGCTCTGCACCATGTCCAGTGCCTGCTCCCAGATGGCCGTGGTCCCGGGGTCGGCAATGGCCCTGGGTACGGCGTCGATGAGGCTGAAGGCTGCGGGCGTCGCGGATAAGGCCTTGCCGTTCTTGACCAGATAACCACGGTCGAGCAGGCCCTGGATGATGCTGGCCCGTGTCGCTTCGGTGCCGATGCCCGTGGTTTCCTTGAGCTTCTGCTTCAACCGCGGGTCATCTACCAGTTTGGCGACGTTTTTCATGGCCTTGATCAGGTCGCCTTCGGTAAAGGGCTTGGGTGGCTGGGTCCACATGTCCTTGAGTTGCAGCCCTTGCACGTTGCAGTCCTGGCCTTCGCGCAGGGCTGGCAGAACCTGGGCCGGCGGCGCCTCGCGGCCTTTGGCCGGGGTCAGCGCCTCGGGCAAGGCACGGCGCCAGCCAGGCTCGACGATCTGCTTACCCACAGCACGCAAGGCATGGCCTGCACAGTCGAAATCGGCCTGGGTGCGGTCGTACTCGTGGTTGGGCAGGAACTGCGCCAGGTAACGGGCGCGGATGAGGGTGTAGACCGCCTTGTACTTAGCGGGCAGGCGCGAGGGGTCGCTGGCCGCGGCAGTGGGGATGATGCCGTGGTGGGCGCTGACCTTGGCGTCGTTCCAGGCGCGGGAGCGACGCTGGGGCTCCAGGTGAGCCTGCAGCGGCGCCAGGCTGGCATCGGCGCGCTGCAGGGCGGCAAGGATGGCGGGGGCCTCGGCGTGCTGGCTCAGCGGCAGGTAACCACAGTCGCTGCGCGGGTACGTGATCAATTTGTGGGTTTCGTACAGGGCCTGGGCGATGTCGAGGGTTTCCTGGGCGCCGAAGCCGAACTTCTTTGAGCACAGCTCCTGCAGGGTGCCCAGGTCGAAGGGTAGGGGGGCGGCTTCGCGTACGCGTTCAGTCGCCACCTTGGCCACGCGGGCAGTGCCCGCATTGCCCATGTCGGCGGCAGCCTGTTGCGCCAGCACCTGGTTGAGGCACCGGCCCTGGTCGTCACAAGCATCTTCCGGGGCCCGCCACTGGGCGTTGAAGCCCTGGCCAGCTTGTTCGAGTTGCACGTCGATGGCCCAGAACGGTACCGGGACGAAGTCGGCGATGCTGCGATCACGGTCCACCACCAGGCGCAGGGTCGGGGTCTGTACCCGGCCTACCGGCAGTACGCCCTGGTAGCCGGATTGGCGCCCGAGCAAGGTGAATAGCCGGCTCATGTTCATGCCGATCAGCCAGTCGGCGCGGGAGCGGCCCAGCGCCGAGTGATAAAGGCTGAAGGTTTCCTGGCCCGGCAGCAGGCGTGCCAGGGCCTTGCGGATGGAAGCGTCATCGAGGGCCGACAGCCACAGGCGCTGGATCGGCCCGCGGTAACGGCAGTGCTCGACCAGTTCGCGGGCGATCATTTCGCCTTCGCGGTCGGCGTCGGTGGCGATGACCAGCTCGCGCGCCTCGCCTAGCAGGCGTTTGACGGCCTTGAACTGGCTGGCGGTCTTGGGCTTGACCAGCATCTTCCATTTTTCGGGAATGATCGGCAGGTCGGCGAGGTTCCAGCGCTTGTAGCGTTCGTCATAACTGTCGGGCGGGGCGGTTTCGAGCAGGTGGCCGATGCACCAAGTGACGCAGACGTCGGTGCCTTGCCAGCAGCCGTCGGCCTTGCGGTTGGCGCCGAGCACTTTGGCGATGTCTCTTGCCTGGGAGGGTTTTTCGCAGAGGAACAGGCGCATGGCCGAGCACGCTTCATCGGGGGTGATGGGCACTAGGATGCGCAAGCAGGGGCGCAGAGGCAAGTTTTATCTGGATGGATGTACAGGTTTTTGGCAGTGGAGATGTATTTGGCTGTGCTGGCCTCTTCGCGGGGCAAGCCCGCTCCCACAAGTCTTGCACTGATGCTGAATGCAGTGGAGGACCTGTGGGAGCGGGCTTGCCCCGCGAAGGGGTCAGTGAAACCACGGCTTATGGATCAGGCGCGCGAGTCGCGCACCATGTCCACATGCGGGATGCCGGCTTCAAGGAACTCTTCGCTGACGACGCGAAAGCCCAAGCGCTCGTAGAACGGCGTGGCGTGTACCTGTGCACTGAGCATCTGCTGTTTCAGGTCACGGTCCTGCGCTTCGACGATCACCGCGTTCATCAGTGCATCGCCCACTTTCAGGCCGCGCCAGTCCTTGAGCACCGAGACCCGGCCAATGGTGCCGTCAGGCAGCAGGCGGGCGGTACCGATTGGGTAGTCGCCTTCCAGCGCCAGGAAGTGCACCGCGGTCGGATCGTCCGAATCCCACTCAAGCTCCGGTGGTACGTGCTGTTCGGCAATGAACACCGCCTCACGGATGCGGCGGATGTCGGCGTTGTCCTTATGCCAGTCGGCGAGGCGCACACGAATCTTATTCATTGGCGAATCCCAGGCTTCCTTGTTTGATCAGCTGCTGTACCAGCATAAGGCCATCTTCATCCTGCAGCCACTCTGCAAGGTTTTCGATGTGTAACGCATCGGCAGCACAGACCAGCTTCAGCAGCTCACGCAGTTTGGCCGGCAATGGGCAGCTGCGGCCGCTGGCGAACAGCATCAGGTCGTCGTTGAGTTCGGACCAGGCCATGCGCGCGCTTGGGTTGCGGATCAGGATGGCGCCATCTTCCAGGGCTTCGATCAGCTGTTCCTCAGTGAGCTCTTCACCCACGACCTGCTCCGGGTAGCGCGGCTCGGTCATGAACTGGCCGAACCAGGTCAGCAGCAGGTCTTTGTCACCCATGTGCTTGTCGAGCAGGCCTTTGAGGCGGTCGAGGGCGTCGTGCTGGATCTGGTGCGGGTCGCTGACCGGCTGGGCGTCGGCGTCGCTGTAGCGCTCTTCGTCCGGCAGGAACTGGCCGAGGAAGTCGGTGAAGTGGGTCAGCACTTCAGCAGCGCTTGGCGCGCGGAAGCCGACCGAGTAGGTCAGGCAGTCGTCTTCGGCTACGCCGTAGTGGGCCAGGCGCGGCGGCAGGTAGAGCATGTCGCCAGGTTCCAGGGTCCACTCACCGCTCTGTTCGAAGTCGGCGAGGATGCGCAGGTCGGCGTGCTCGATCAGCGGGCTCTCGCTGTTGCACATCTGGCCGATCTTCCAGTTGCGCTTGCCGTGGCCTTGCAGCAGGAACACGTCGTAGTTGTCGAAGTGCGGGCCGACGCTGCCACCCGGGGCTGCGAAGCTGACCATCACGTCGTCGATGCGCCAGCTGGGCAGGAAGCGGAATTCTTCCAGCAGTTCGGCCACTTCCGGGACGAACTGGTCCACGGCTTGTACCAGCAAGGTCCAGTCACGCTCGGGCAGGGTGGCGAAGACTTCTTCTTCGAACGGGCCGCGGCGCAGCTCCCACGGGCGCTCGCCGTGTTCGAGCACCAGGCGCGATTCGACTTCTTCTTCCAGCGCCAGGCCGGCCAGTTCGTCGGGCTCGATCGGGCTGATGAAGTCGGGGAAGGCCTGGCGTACCAGCAGGGGCTTCTTCTGCCAGTAGTCGCGCATGAATTCGCGGGCCGAGATGCCGCCCAGCAGCTGCAGTGGAGTATCAGGATTCATGTTCAACCTATTGAAAAAACGTAATTTTCGTACGGGAATAAAAACGCCCGGCTAAGCCGGGCGTTGAACGCGTCGGTCAGCTTAGATGCGTTTGGCCTGCGCTGCCGCGTTACCGATGTAAGTGGCAGGGGTCAGCTGCTTGAGCTCGGCCTTGGCGTCGGCTGGCATGTCCAGGCCGTCGATGAAGGTCAGCAGCGCCTCAGGGGTGATGCCCTTGCCACGGGTCAGCTCTTTGAGCTTCTCGTACGGGTTCTCGATGTTGAAGCGGCGCATGACCGTCTGGATCGGCTCGGCCAGGACTTCCCAGCAGGCGTCCAGGTCGGCGGCGATACGTGCGGTGTTGACTTCCAGCTTGCCGATGCCCTTCAGGCTGGCTTCGTAGGCGATGACGCTGTGAGCGAAGCCCACGCCCAGGTTGCGCAGCACGGTGGAGTCGGTCAGGTCGCGCTGCCAGCGCGAGATCGGCAGCTTGCTGGCCAAGTGCTGGAACAGCGCGTTGGCGATACCCAGGTTGCCTTCGGAGTTCTCGAAGTCGATCGGGTTGACCTTGTGCGGCATGGTCGACGAGCCGATTTCACCGGCGACGGTCTTCTGCTTGAAGTAGCCCAGCGAGATGTAGCCCCAGACGTCGCGGTCGAAGTCGATGAGGATGGTGTTGAAGCGGGCGATCGCGTCGAACAGCTCGGCGATGTAGTCGTGCGGCTCGATCTGCGTGGTGTACGGGTTGAACTGCAGGCCCAGCTCGTCTTCGATGAAGGCGCGGGCGTTGGCTTCCCAGTCGATCTGCGAGTAGGCCGACAGGTGGGCGTTGTAGTTGCCCACGGCGCCGTTGATCTTGCCCAGCAGTGGCACGGCGGCTACCTGGGCGATCTGGCGCTCCAGGCGGTACACGACGTTGGCCAGCTCTTTACCCAGGGTGGTCGGCGAAGCCGGTTGGCCGTGGGTGCGCGACAGCATCGGCACGTCGGCCAAGGCGTGGGCCTGGGCGCGGATGGCGTCGGCGATCTGGCGCATCAGCGGCAGCAGCACGTCGTCACGGCCAGCGCGCAGCATCAGGGCGTGGGACAGGTTGTTGATGTCCTCGCTGGTGCAGGCGAAGTGGATGAACTCGCTGACCTTGGCCAGCTCAGGCAGTTGGGCAGCCTGCTCTTTGAGCAGGTACTCGATGGCCTTGACGTCGTGGTTGGTGGTGCGCTCGATTTCCTTGACGCGTTCGGCGTGCTCGAGCTTGAAGTCGGTGGCCAGAGTGTCCAGCAGGGCGTTGGCTTCGGCGGAGAACGCCGGTACTTCGCCGATCTGCGGGTGGGCGGCCAGGCGCTGCAACCAGCGCACTTCGACCAGGGCGCGGAAACGGATCAGGCCGTATTCGCTGAAAATGGGGCGCAAGGCCTGGGTTTTGCCGGCATAACGGCCGTCTACAGGGGAAACCGCAGTGAGCGAGGAAAGCTGCATGGGGTGTTCTCGGACAGTCAGGCTTTTGGAAGGGCGCATATCATACATGAAAAAAGCGCCCGGGTCGGGTGGCTGACCAAAGGTCGGGCCTATTTGATGCTGATGGCAAACCCTGTGGGAGCGGGCTTGCCCGCGAACACCGGCGTAGCCGGTGCCATCCACCGAGTCACTTGCTTCGCGGGCAAGCCCGCTCCTACAAGGATCAGCGCAGCCCCTCAGCTGGCGCTGCGCATCATGTCGTACAGTTCGTTGAGCAGCTTGCGACGGCTGAACACCAGCTGCCAGCGATGGCCGCCCAGCTGGCGCCACAGGCGCGCGGCGCGGATGCCGGCCAGCAGCAGGGCGCGGATTTTGGAAGCGTTGCTGGCCTGCTGCAGGAAGCGCATGTCGCCGTGTACCTGGATACGCTGGCGCAAGGTGCTCAGGGTGTCCTGGTACAAGGCGCCACTGGAAGCGATGACGTTTTCATGAACCAGGCCGAAATGGTCAGCCTGTGACTGGATTTGCGGCAGGCGGTTGCCGATGGTGTCGAGCAGGTCGCCGCGCTTGGCCAGTTGGCGTTCCAGGCCCAGCATGGACAGGGCATAGCGCAAGGGCTCGCGCTGCAGGCTGCTGGGGTCGCGCTCCAGGGCGCCGACCAGGGCGCGGTAGCCGTCCCGCAGGTTGAGGTCGTCACCGCCGAACACCTCCAGGGTGTCTTTGGGGTCGCGCACCAGCAGGCTACCCAGCATGCAGCCGATGTTGGCCTCGCTGGCCTGGCCGGTGCGGGCGATGCGGTCGACCAGCACGGCGGCTTGGAATACGCCGCCCAGGGCAATCAATTGCTCCTGCAGGTTGCTCATGCGCGCGGGCTCCAGGGCTCGGCAGTCTCGATCACGCCGCCACCCAGGCACACCTCACCGTCATAGAACACCACCGACTGGCCTGGGGTGACCGCGCGTTGCGGTTCGTCGAACACGGCGCGGTAACCGCTCTCGGTCAGTTCCAGGGTGCAGTGCTGGTCGCTCTGGCGGTAGCGCACCTTGGCGGTGAGCTTGCGCGGGCTGCTGAGGTCGATCGGGTTGACCCAGTAGATTTCCGAGGCGAGCAGGGCGCGGGAGAACAGCCAAGGGTGTTCATTGCCCTGGCCGACCACCAGCACATTGCGGGCCAGGTCCTTGTGCAGCACGTACCACGGCTCGTCGCCGGCGTCCTTCAGGCCGCCAATACCCAGGCCTTGGCGCTGGCCGATGGTGTGGTACATCAGGCCATGGTGGCGGCCGATGACTTCGCCGTCGGTGGTCTGGATTTCACCGGGCTGGGCTGGCAGGTACTGCTTGAGGAAGTCGCTGAAACGGCGCTCGCCGATGAAGCAGATACCGGTGGAGTCTTTCTTCTTGGCGGTGGCCAGGCCATGCTTTTCGGCAATGGCGCGCACCTCTGGTTTTTCCAGCTCGCCGACCGGGAACAGGGTGCGGGCGATTTCTTTGCCGCCAACCGCATGCAGGAAGTAGCTCTGGTCCTTGTTCGGGTCCAGGCCCTTTAGCAGCTCGGTGAGCGCGCCGGTGTCGCGTCGGCGCACGTAGTGGCCGGTGGCGATCAGGTCGGCGCCCAGCGACAGGGCGTAGTCAAGGAACGCCTTGAACTTGATTTCGCGGTTGCAGAGGATGTCTGGGTTGGGCGTGCGGCCGGCTTTGTACTCTTCGAGGAAGTGCTCGAACACGTGGTCCCAGTACTCGGCGGCGAAGTTGGCGGTGTGCAGCTTGATGCCGATGCGGTCGCACACGGCCTGGGCGTCGGCCAGGTCTTCACGGGCGGTGCAGTATTCGGTGCCGTCGTCCTCTTCCCAGTTCTTCATGAACAGCCCTTCCACCTGGTAGCCCTGCTCCATGAGCAGAAGGGCGGAGACGGAGGAGTCCACGCCGCCGGACATGCCGACGATGACGCGGGTCTTGGCGGGGTCTTTGAGTGCTGGGCTGGTCATGGCTACCGATGTGTATCAGAGGGGAAAAACGCCGATTCTATCAAACCCGAGGCTGCACGTCAGTCGCGCAGCAGCGTGAGGCTGTGCAGCGGGCCGGCGAGGTAGTCGTCGAGGCAGCGCGGCACCAGCTCGCTGCGCCAGCGGGTGGGGTCGGCCAGCAGCTCGTCGCGGGTCAGCCAGACGGCGCGGACGATGTCGGTGTCCAGTGCCAGGTCGGCATGATGGCGCACGGGGCGGGCGGCGAAGCAGATGCGCTGATAAGTCACGCCATTGCTGGGGGCGGTGTACAGGTAGATGCCGACCACGCCCGTCAGTTCGACTTCCCAGGCGGTTTCTTCGAGGGTTTCGCGCAGGGCGGCCTGGGGCAAGGTTTCGTTGGGTTCGAGGTGGCCGGCGGGTTGGTTGAAGACGTGCTGGCCGGCTTTGAATTCTTCGACGAACAGGAATTTACCTTCGTGCTCGACGAGGGTGGCGACGGTGATGTGGGGTTGCCAGGTCATTGAAGTGTCCTTGTCGATTGCCGGGACCGCGTTGCGGTCCATCGCCGGCAAGCCAGCTCCCACAGGTGGTGCATAAATCTCAGGGTATGCACATTGCCTGTGGGAGCTGGCTTGCCGGCGATGGGCTGCAAAGCAGCCCCCAAGATCCAGAAAGCACAAACCCCGGTGCGTGGCCGGGGTTTGTGGGGTTACTTCAAGCGGACCTTACAGGGCGGCAATGGCGCTGTTGAAGGTCTGGCTTGGGCGCATCACCTTGGCGGTCAGCTCGGCATTCGGGGCGTAGTAGCCGCCGATGTCGGCCGGCTTGCCTTGAACGGCGTTGAGCTCCGCGACGATGGTCGCTTCGTTCTCGGCCAGGGCTTTTGCCAGCGGTGCGAAGCGTGCCTGCAGGGCGGCGTCGTCAGTCTGAGCAGCCAGGGCCTCGGCCCAGTACAGGGTCAGGTAGAAGTGGCTGCCGCGGTTGTCGATACCACCGACTTTGCGCGAAGGCGACTTGTTGGTGTCGAGGAACTTGCCGGTGGCCTGGTCCAGGGTATTGGCCAGGACTTTGGCGCGCGGGTTGTCGTAAGTGTTGCCCAGGTGCTCCAGGGAAGCGGCCAGGGCCAGGAATTCACCCAGCGAGTCCCAACGCAGGAAGTTCTCTTCAACCAACTGCTGCACGTGCTTCGGTGCCGAACCGCCAGCGCCGGTTTCGAACAGGCCACCGCCGTTCATCAGTGGGACGATCGACAGCATCTTGGCGCTGGTGCCCAGCTCCATGATCGGGAACAGGTCGGTCAGGTAGTCGCGCAGCACGTTGCCGGTCACCGAGATGGTGTCCTTGCCTTCGCGGATGCGAGCCAGGGAGAACTTGATGGCATCGACCGGTGCCAGGACACGGATGTCCAGGCCAGCGGTGTCGTGATCCTTCAGGTACTTCTGGACTTTCTCGATCATCACGCCGTCGTGGGCGCGAGCCGGGTCCAGCCAGAACACCGCCGGGGTGTTGCTCAGGCGGGCACGGTTGACGGCCAGCTTGACCCAGTCTTGGATCGGCGCGTCTTTGGTCTGGCACATGCGGAAGATGTCACCAGCTTCGACGTTCTGCTGCAGCACGACCTGGCCTTTGCCATCGACCACACGAACCACGCCATCGGCCTGGATCTGGAAGGTCTTGTCGTGGGAGCCGTACTCTTCGGCTTTCTGCGCCATCAGGCCAACGTTCGGCACGCTGCCCATGGTGGTTGGGTCGAAGGCACCGTTGACTTTGCAGTCTTCGATGGTGGCCTGGTAGATGCCGGCGTAGCAGCGGTCCGGGATGATCGCCTTGGCGTCTTGCAGCTCACCGGCGGTGTTCCACATCTTGCCCGAGTCACGGATCATGGCCGGCATCGAGGCGTCGACGATGACGTCGCTCGGCACGTGCAGGTTGGTGATGCCTTTGTCGGAGTTGACCATGGCCAGGGCCG